>Ga0209737_10000609_pt1 | contig 28469 bp, 15 predicted proteins | sample TergutCu122P3_FD_187284 | JGI IMG/M metagenome (GOLD analysis project Ga0209737, IMG submission 187284) | Cubitermes ugandensis P3 segment gut microbial communities from Kakamega Forest, Kenya - Cu122 P3 (SPAdes) (version 2) | ecosystem: Host-associated > Arthropoda: Insects > Digestive system... | reverse complement strand
CCGGCAAGCTATTTCTCGCCGCTATCGATTTTGAATCTTATTTATAATGAAACATATACCGAAAAACTTACTTTTCTGAAAGAGGTAACCATAGCGTATCCTTTTCATTCCATTCCCTTGGATATCAGAAAGAACACAATGCTGCTTTTTTATCAGGAATTGTTGGGTAAACTTCTATTTCAAGCAAATGCACCGGATGAGCCGCTGTATGATTTTATTGAAGAACATCTGATACAATTAGAAACTACCCCTCAACTTTCTTCCGATTTTCATATTGTTTTTTTAGTACAACTTATTCAAAATTTGGGATATACGCCGGAATTAAATTTTTCGATGCAAACGCCCTTTTTTTCTATTGAGGATTCAAATTTTACTGCCAATAATATTGAATCGCCCCTGTTTTTGTCGAAAGAAGCCGGTTTTTATTTTTATAACATTCTGAAAAAGAACAATTACGAAACCCCAAACAAGAATATTCGTATGGAATTATTGAACGGAATGATTTCATATTTAATGAAATATAACAAACAGATAAAAGAAATAGAATCAGTAAATATCCTATCCGAAATATTTAGGTAAAACTTAAAATCTTACGTTCTTACGTTCTTACGTTCTTACGTTCTTACGTTCTTACGTTCTTACGTTCTTACGGTCTTATTTTCGGTCAACAAAAAAAACTACAATAATCTCTTCACAATCATAGCGGTACCCATTCCGCCGCCGATGCAAAGTGATGCCAATCCGTAGGTTTTGTTTTCGTTAATCAATTCGTGCACCAACGTAACTAAAATTCTATTTCCCGAAGCACCGATGGGGTGTCCCAGAGCAATGGCACCCCCGTTGATATTGGTGCGTTCCTGTAACCATTCTTTAGTTACTCCGTGTTCGTTAACCAACTCGTGAACAACGCCCAATGATTGTGCGGCAAACGCTTCGTTAAGTTCCAATAAATCAATTTCGTTAAGTTTCATACCTGCTTTTTGCAGCACGTTTTTGATAGCCGGCACAGGTCCTAATCCCATAATGGCAGGCTCTACGCCACCCTGACCGGTAGCAATAATTTCTGCCAACGGTTTCAATTCCAATTCCTTAACTTTTTCTTCAGAGGCTACCAAAACAAAAGAGGCACCGTCGTTAATACCGGAGGCATTTCCGGCGGTAACCGTGCCCTCTTTCTTAAAGGCAGGCTTTAACGTTCCCAATTTTTCCAGATTAGTGGCTCTGTTCGGATATTCATCGGTATTGAAAATAACAGTCTCTTTTTTGGATACAATTTCCACAGGAACAATCTCATTTACAAACTTTCCGGCATCCACGGCAGCAATTGCTTTGGCTTGCGAATCGATGGCAAATTGGTCTTGTTCTGCTCTGGTAATACCAAATTTTTCGGCTACGTTTTCAGCCGTAATTCCCATATGATACCCCTCAAAAGCATCTGTTAACCCATCGTTTACCATGTGGTCAACTGCCGTAATATTTCCCATTTTTACGCCATTTCTAAGTGTACCGCTCATCACAAATCCGGCATTCGACATCACTTCGGTACCTCCGGCGAGCACCAAATCGGCATCGCCCACTAAAATATCGTTGTAGGCGGTCATCACTGATTTCAAACCACTTCCGCACACCATATTAATGGAGTAAGCGGGAACTTCCGCGGGGATTCCCGCCTTGATAGCAGCCTGACGGATAATACCCTGTCCCTGTCCGGCGCTCAGGATATTTCCCCCAATCACTTCATCAATCTGATTGGGTTGAATACCGGTTTCTGCAATAATGTTTTTCATAACTAATGCCGCTAATTCGGCAGGGGAAAAGTTGGACAAAGTTCCAAACATTTTTCCGATAGGGGTGCGTTTTGCCGCTACGATAAAGACTTTTTTCATAAAGTAAATTTTTTTTATTGTAAATGATTTAATTTTAACAGTTTAGTCAAAAAATTTAATATTTAATATTTAAGATTTAAGATTCAAATTTAAGATTTAAGATTCAAATTTATGTCTCGTGTCTGCACAACATCCCGGTTGTAACAAACTTATCATCTCTAAAAATATTTCATCGGGAGTGGTTAACCCTTTTATGCCAAATGCTTCTTGCAATTGGGCGTAAAAATGATAGTCGTTCCAGCCAAATTCACAAGTTTTTACGGCGTTAAAGTTTTGTGCTACTTTGAAAGATGAAGTAAAACTGCCTCCAATTTCGATGGCAAAATTCATTGGCAACACCAAATCGGCTGCTACTGAGGTTGTTTCGTTTTCAAATAGTGCTTGTACGCAGACAAAAGAGGCTGACTTAATTAATCTTGCAAATTCAGATTCTTCAACATAAGGATTTCCGCCAAAGATAAAGATATTCTTGACTTCTTTTTGCTCAAATTGGGTGGACAAATTGTCGGTTCCCCAAACTTTCTTCAAAAGTTCTAAATATTCCCCTTCAATTTTTCTTAATCCGGGTCCATATTCCGGATAAATACCCATGTCAAATATTCCCTGACTGTTGCAAGCCATTTTTAACGTCATCATACCGGAAAACATTTTTCCCTGTTTTTCAGTAAGATACATTGTGTTTTTGAGTTCGCAGAAAGTAGATTCCTCAATGGTTTTTTCCGAAACAATAATTACCGATTGCGGAACATCAATCAATGCCTGTGCCATTTTTTCAATAACTTTTGTTGTAACACCCGCTTTTTCAATAAGTTTTTCGTAATTTTCCTGCAAAATTTTCTCTTTGTACTCTGCGAAGTTCAACGCCAAGCCCTCTAAGAAAATACCAAACGCTTTTTCGCTACTAAGGAGGTAATAATTGATTGCTCTAATAAAAGCATAATAATCTGACACATTTATAGTTTCATCCATTCTACGTGAGTAGAAGCAATTCTTTTCTGTAGTAATATAAGTAACGTGGATTTTGTTTTCATATCTCATATTTTGCACGATATGACTTACTACAGGGTGGTCTTGCGCCAAATTTGTACCGAAAACGAAAACCTGTTTTGCCTCTTTTAATTCGTGAAGTTGCAGATTGTCGTTTTTGTTTATATTAAATTGTAATCGTTGTTGTAAAGACGCAATGCATTGCGTCTCTACAATATTATTGGTTTTTACACCTGCTCTTGCCCATTTTTGAATCATATACATACTTTCGTTGGTCATCGATGGGTCAACGCTAATAATATTTTCTTCACTTTTTACTTTTGAGACCTCTATTTTAATTCGTTCAATCGCTTCTTCCACAGAAATTGGGCGCAATTTGCCGTTTTCTCTAAGCATCGGTTGCGTAATTCTATCTTTTCTGTTAAAAACCGTGTATCCGAATTTTATATCACGATTAATCAAACCATACGGATTCACAATACCTTCACGGGATGTTGCGCCATACACTTTGTTTTTATACATCAACAAATCTACTTCCAACCCTTCAGAGCCAAAGGGGTCAATGGCGGGGGCTTTTTCGTAGGGAAGCGGCAAAATTTTAGTTTTCACATTTTCCGACAGCGCGCCGGTGGGGCAGGTATCCACGCACAAACCGCAGGCATCGCAACTGCTTTCCAACAGTTTGCCCTCCAAGTTGGGCGTAATGAACGTTTTAGACCCACGTTTAAAAAACTCCCACGCTTTGTTTCCGGAATATTCTCTACAAACCCGCACACAACGCCCACAAAGAATACATTTGTTGTTATCTAATTCTATTTGAGGATGTTGGCAATTAACCTCAAACTTTTGGTAACCTCCTTTGTATCGTTTTTGGTCCACGCCGTATTCGGTGGCGTATTGCTGTAATTTGCAGTTATGAAATGCTGTACAGCCGCACTCCAAACATCTTTCGGCTTCTTCCAAAACCAACTCTTTATCCGTATATCCCAATTCAACTTCATTAAAGTTATGACGTTCATTTTCAGGTAAAACAGGCATTTCATAACGATAGCAAGGTGTAAATTTCTTTTGATAATCTTCTTTGTTTTGGGTTTCAAAATTATCTTTTGTGCTGACAAAGGGTAGGGTAGGGGTTTCAAACGGAATGTTAAACACGTATTGTTCAATATATTTGGCAGCGGCTTTTCCGCCGGCAACCGCCTGAATAATGTTGGTGGGACCGGTAACCGCATCGCCTGCCGCAAAAACTTTGGGGATATTCATTTGAAAAGTGGTTGCATTGGCATCCAACGTTTTCCACTTATTTAACTGTAAAGATTGCGGTGCGTAATATTCGTTAATGTGGTCTAACACTTCATATTGTATTTTTTGTCCGGTGGCGGGAAGCACCAAGTCGCAGGGCAGGTCAAACTCGCTGCCCTCAATGGGAACGATGTTGGAACGGCGGGAGCCGGGCAGTTTCTCCGCTTTCATTCTAATACACTGCAACCCTGTGAGTTCTCCTTTGTCGTTGTAATACACGGCTTTGGGTGCGGCAAGGAAAATATACTCCACACCCTCTACTTTCGATTCGTGAATTTCGATGGGGTTGGCAGGCATATCGGCTTCGGTACGGCGGTAAAGCACTACCACATCGGTACTTCCGCAACGACGGGCAGAACGACAGCAGTCCATAGCGGTGTTTCCGCCTCCTACCACTACCACTTTTTTGCCGCGCAAATCCAAATCGTTTCCGGTTTCGGCATTCTTTTTCAGAAAGTCAATACCGGACACCAAGTTTGGCGCGGGGTCTTCGCCGATGCCCAATAAATCGCCCTCCTGTGCCCCGATTGCCAAGAAAATAGCGTCATACTTTTTCTCTAAATCGGCATATTTCAAATTATTGCCTAATTGCTGGTTGGTAAAAATCTGTACGCCTAATTTGGTAATATTTCCAATCTCCTGGTCTAAAATGGCGTTGGGCAAACGATATTCCGGTATCCCGTAGCGGAGCCAACCTCCAGCCGCTTCTTTTTGCTCGTAAATATCTGCTTGAAAGCCTGCAATTTGCAGATAATAGGCAGTCGTTAATCCGGCAGGACCACCGCCAATGATAGCCACTTTTTTTCCATTCGCCTGTTTTACTTTTGGTGTGTAGGGCGATTGTGAAACCAAATCGAAATCAGATACATAGCGCTTCAGATAATCAATGCCCACAGGCTTATTATCTTCCGTGAGTTGTCGGCGGCATTTGGCTTCGCAGGGGCGCACGCACACGCGTCCGCAGATAGCAGGCAGCGGGTTGGTCTCTTTAATCAGTGCCACCGCTTCTTGATATAACCCCTTTTCAATCAGGGATATATATCCCTGAACATCCACACCGGCGGGGCAGGTAAGTTTGCAGGGTGCCACACAATCCGCGTAGTGGTTGCTCAACAGCAGTTCCAAAGCCATTTTGCGCGATTTCATTACCCCTGGCGAGTGGGTTAATATTTCCATTCCCTCCTGTGCAATAGTGGAGCACGCCGGTTGGTGGTTTCTGTAGCCTTTTATCTCTACCACACACACAAAGCACGAAGAAAACGGCTTCAGTTTGGGGTCGTGGCACAGGTGCGGAATCTCAATTCCGATAGATTTACAAACATTGAGAATAGTTTCCCCTTGCGGAACCTGTAATGCTTGATTGTTGATTTTGATGTTGTTCATATTAGGTAATTTTTATGATTCAGTTCGTAACTCACAGGACGGTGTCCTGTGTTGGTGATTTGAGGGCTTCGCCCTAATTAATCCCATAAATATCGTTCATCATATTCAATTTTGTACTTATTTAAAAATGCTAATAACTCTTTTTCAAATGTTTTTCTCTTGTGATGTTCCTCCTGGTTTTTAATATACGCAACAACCTTATCTATTTCGTATGGATTTACGGAAAAAATACCGTATCCGTCTTGCCAGTAGAAATTACTATATTGTTTTCCTTTTGTTTTTATCCATTTTGAAGACGATTTTTTAATCTCTTCCAATAATTTCATTTGTGAGATTTTTTTTGATAATAAGCAAAGGACGTGAATATGGTCGGAGTAACCTCCAACGCGAACGGGGTTACATTCTAATGCTTTACAAATTCCTCCAATATAATCCCAAAGTTCTTCTTTGATATTTTTATCAATAGAATGAGTTCGGTACTTTGTGCTGAATGTTATGTGTACGTATACTTTTGTGAGAGATTGGGGCATAAGGATGGTATTATTTTATTAATGCGGGTATTCTCGTAGGGCGTTGCCCTGTGGGGTATGATGCGTGTGTGGGTATTTTCGCAGGGCGTTGCCCTACGGTATTGATTAGAGGGCTTCGCCCTAAGGGGTATGAGGGGTGTTCGGGTATTCTCGCAGGGCTTCGCCCTACGGTGATGATTAAAGGGCTTCGCCCTAAGGGCAGGCTGGAAATTACGGTATTTCTATAGGGCAACGCCCTAAAATCATTAGCATAGGGCAACGTCCTATGAAATAAAGGTAACGACCAATGAATATTCGTATTAGGGCAACGCCCTAAAATCATTAAGATAGTGAATTTATTCATCATTTGTCGGTATATTTTTATCGTTACAATATTGTTGTACTTCCGTGTCATTCAATAAATAATCATCGCAAAACTCGTCCAATTCCTTTTCTGTTGATTTATAGTAACGTTCTTCGGCTGTCATTAACTTTTCTGTTTGCTCAATAAATTTCTCAAATTCCACATTGAGTTTACATAGTTTGTCAATAGTCTTGAAATCCAATTCTCTAAATTTTGCTTGATATAAAATCTTACTCTGAAATGGGTTGGCATTTAGTTCAATTATTCCAATTCCAAAAGATTGGCTTAGTCTTTCCATTTCATCTTTCAAATTGTCGCTAATTTCAAAAGCAACCAAATAACCATAATTTGCCCAACTTGAATTAGAAACTGCCTGAAAAAATGCTTTTTTTAGTTCGCTGTCGTTATTAAGTTCCTTCTTTAATTCGTATGAATATAACTTAAAAGTATCATTTCTGTTAATTGCTTTTAAAAAGTTTTGACTTGTCTTGTTTTGTAATTTGAGAAAACGAATGCCAACCATATCGGGATGTGTCCAAATTTGATTATTCTCTTTTCCGCTGGATTGTTCGTGAAAAATAGTTTTTGTGTATATGCCCATATTTTTCAAGTAGCTACTTAGCAATTTATGCAAATCTCTTTCGGTAAAAACTTTCACTTTTTCTATTTTAACATTCTTTTTTGTCGGCTCTTTTTGAATTTGTTCAAAACTGTCAATATCAATTGTTTGCTCATTTTTCGTTAAATAATAAAAGTAAATTCCTTTTTCCCTAATTCGTTTCACTCTTGTGTCGCCATTTCTAAAAAAATCTCCGCAAATTGCCGACACAGTACCGTGAGGTGTTCTCGCTTCTTTGAAATCGTAGAATCCATTGGATATGATATAATCTGCTATATCATAAGAATTTGTTGGTTCTGTTAATTGTGCCAAACTTTTCAAAATTGCATCTTTAATTGTCATAATATTTTTTTATTAATTATTTTCAAAATTCTCTCTATCAATGTGTTTTCTTCACAATACAACTGTCTATTCTAAACTCTAAACTCTAAACTCTAAACTCTAAACTCTTAATTAATATTTCCGTATCGCTTCAAACTTGCATTTAGGGAAACACGCTCCGCATCTGATACATTTCTCAGTATCAATCTTGTGCGGCTGTTTCAGTTCGCCTTCAATGCAGTTGGTGGGGCACACTTTTTTGCAGACTTTACAACCGATACATTTTTCTGCATCAATTTCATAGCGAATGAGGGCGGTGCATTGCAGCGCGGGGCACCGTTTTTCGTTAATGTGCGCTTCGTATTCATCTCTAAAGTATTTCAAAGTGGAAAGCACCGGATTGGGCGCCGACTGTCCCAAGCCGCAAAGCGAGTTGTTGATAATCTCTTTCGCCAAATCTTCCAGCGTATCCAAATCCTCAATCTTGCCCTCCCCTTTGGTAATTCTCTCCAAAATTTCGAGCATTCGTAACGTGCCCACACGGCAGAAAGTGCATTTTCCGCAGGATTCCCCTTGGGTAAATGTCAAGAAGAACTTCGCCACGTCCACCATACAAGTGGTTTCGTCCATTACTACCATCCCGCCGGAACCCATAATGGCACCGGTTTTAATGATTTCCTGATAGTCGATAATGGTATCTAACATATTGGCAGGAACGCAACCGCCGGAGGGACCGCCCAATTGCACCGCTTTGATTTTCTTGTTGTTAGGTACACCGCCGCAAATGTCGAAAATCACTTTGCTGATGGGCGTTCCCATCGGAACTTCTACCAACCCTGATTTTTCAATCTTACCGGTAACGGCAAATACTTTGGTACCTTTGGCGTTTTCCGTTCCAATGGCGGCGTATTTTTCCGCCCCTGCCATAATGATTGCCGGAATGCTCACAAAAGTCTCTACATTGTTGATATTAGTTGGCTTTCCCCACAATCCTTTTTCGGCGGGGAAGGGCGGGCGTTTGTTTGGCATACCGCGTTTTCCCTCAATGGAAGCCAACAGCGCGGTTTCTTCGCCGCACACGAAAGCACCGGCACCCTCTTTCACATAAATATCGAAGTTAAATCCCTCAATTCCGCAAGCATTTTTACCGAGGTAGTTTTTGCTGCGCGCCTGTTCTAAGGCTATTTGTAAACGTTTGATAGCCAACGGATATTCTGCTCTGCAATAGATTACCCCCTGAGTAGCCCCTATCGCTTTGGCGCAAATAATCATCCCTTCGAGTACGCCGTGCGGGTCGCCCTCCAAAATGGAGCGGTCCATAAACGCGCCAGGGTCGCCTTCATCGGCATTACAAACCACATATTTTACGCTATTCACTTGTTTTGCAGCCAATTGCCATTTTGTTCCGGTGGGGAAACCGCCGCCGCCCCTGCCACGCAAACCGCTCTTCAAAACTTCATTCACAATCTCCTCGCTACTGAGGTTTGCTACTTTTTTTATGGCTTGGTAACCGCCACGTTTTTCATAATCTTCAATGGATTCGGGGTTGATGATGCCGCAATTGCGTAAAGCCCATTTGGTTTGCTCGTTCAAATAACTGTTTTCGGGCGCATCAAAATTGGGGGAATAAACTACATCTTCTTCTGAGGTTTTTCCGTTAATGATATGACTTTGGAAAATTTTGTCAATTATTTCTTCTTTAACACGACCGTAAATCACGCTGTTTTCGTTTGAATCTATTTGTACCAACGGCTCGCAGTAACACATTCCCACGCAATTGGTTTTTTCCAAATGGAATTTATTTGGATTTAGTTTTTGCAATTCTACTAATTTATCATACACTTTTTGGGCACCGGCTGCCAATCCGCAGCTTCCCATACCTACTTTTACTACATAATTATTATTCATTACTCAAAATTTTTAATGTGGTTAATAGCAGTTTCTCCGTTCAGTTTTCCAAAAGTTTCTTCTCCAATCATCATAGCGGGGGCCAACGAGCAACAGCCGAGACAAGATACTGATTCTAAGGTATATTTGCCGTCGGGGGTAGTTTCGCCATCCCCAACTTTCAGGAAAGCCGCAATTTCGTCCATCACGGCATTCACGTTTTGCACGTGGCAGGCTGTTCCCTTGCAAATCTTGATGGAATATTTTCCCGAAGGTTGCAGTTTAAATTGCGCATAGAACGTCGCCACCGCGTAAAGTTCTCCCAATGTGTAGTTTAACTCCGATTCAATAAGTTGCATCGCTTGTTTGGGCAGATAGGTATAAACCGTTTGCACCTCTTGCAGCAGGGCGATTAATCCCTCTTTTTTTCCTTTGTATTTGGCAACGATATCTTTGATTAAAGTGATATCTATCGCATCGTTGAGCGGAATCTCTTCCGTTTTTGATAGTCTTTTAATTCTCATTTACAGATATTTATTTGATTAATTTAAGTTGATTATTATTCGTAAACTACAACATACACCTCTTCATTGGGCTTTTGAAGATTAAGTTGTTCTCGGGCGTATTTCTCCAACTTTCCGGCAGTGTCGTTCTCTAACTGCTCAAAAGTAAAGGTATTGTTGATTTGGTTTTTCGTGTTGGCAATATTTTCGTCCAACTGTTTGATTTTCAAATCTAATTCTCTATGTTTGTGAAGATTATTTTCTGAAAAGAAAAACAGATAGACAAAAAAAACAATCAAAGTGCTTACACTTACGATTAAGAAAATATTTCGTTTTATCATTAAAAAATGTTATAAAAAATGAGGGACAAAAATAAGAAAAATCAAATAAAAAACGTTTCTTTGCAAGTTCATTTAAACTAGAAATATGAAAATATACTGCATCAGATACTTATAAAAAATGGAAAAGAAAATTACAAAATTTGACGATAAAGATTTTTCTCAGGGAGAGAATTTAGAGCAATATTTAGACGCGGATATTCGGACGCCTATTTCTGAGGAGTCGATAAAGATTTCAGAAAACACATTTCACACCCGTGGACTTACTGCGCCTCCTGATATTGACGAATCGCACTGTAAAAAATACAAATTAAACTGTTGTAAATTAGCAACTCAGGATTGGATAGGAGAATTAGAGATAGACGCATCTTTTAATGAATTTCCGATTTGCGAAGTGAGATTTAAAAACAGCCATAAAGATTTTTTTATTCTTCCCGAGGAGGGGAAATTTAATGTTGGAGATATTGTTGCCGTTGAATCACAATCAGGACACGACATTGGCATTGTTTCTTTGTTAGGGTTGATTGTTAAAAAACAATTGACTAAAAAGAAAATCAAACCGGAAGAGGTAACCAAAAAACTTTACCGGCACGCGCGGGTTGCCGATATCGACAAATGGATTTCCACCATTGAATTGGAAAACTCTACAATGCTTTCTTCAAGATATATGGCGTGGGATTTGAATTTGAATATGAAAGTAAATGATGTTGAATATCAGGGAGATGGCACTAAGGCGATTTTTTATTATACCGCTGAAGACAGGGTGGACTTTCGTGAATTGATAAAATTATTAGCCGAACAGTTTAAGATTAGAATTGAGATGCGGCAAATTGGTGTTCGGCAGGAGGCAGCACGGTTGGGAGGTATCGGCACTTGCGGAAGAGAACTCTGTTGTGCTTCGTGGCTCACAGGATTCCAGTCGGTTTCTACGGTAACTGCACGCACACAACAACTTACTTTAAATCCTCAGAAATTAGCAGGAATGTGTGGAAAACTAAAATGTTGCCTTAATTTTGAACAAAGTACCTATCTTGAAGAGTTAAAGGCATTTCCACCCCCCAATGTGCATCTGCTCACGCAAAAAGGAAAGTGTTTTTTTAATAAAATCGACATCATGAAGAAGATGATTTGGTATCATTATGCCAATGATAACTCCACCATCTTTGCTATTCCTTTAGATAAAGTGAATGAAATTATTGAAATGAATAATGCAGGCAAAAGACCAGAAACTTTAGAAGAGTTTGCAGTAGTTAACCAAAAGAAAGTGGATGAAGGGGTAAGTTATAGTTTGGATGATTTGAAGAGAATTGAGGATAGATAAAATTTAAAATTTAAGATTTAAGATTTAAGATTTAAAATTTATACACCGTTTCTTTGTCTTGGTGTAATTGTTTGATGAGTGATTCTGTGTTGTCAAATTTAATTTCATCGCGAATTTTATGTAATATTTGGAAGGAGATTTCGTAGTTATAAATCACTTCATTAAAGTCTAAAATATGGATTTCAACAGTAGTTTCAAGCATATCAAAAGTAGGGCGTGTTCCCACGTAGAGCATCCCTTTGAAAGTCTGATTATTAACATTAACTATCGCAGCATATACTCCACAATCAATATTTAACTCATTATTATTCAATTTAATATTGATTGTTGGAAACCCTAAGTCCTTACCTTTTCGGAGGCCGTGAACTACTTTCCCATAATAAATTTTAAGCATAAAATTGAGCAATTATTACAAGGCAAAAATATAATTTATTTGCTATGAACAGGTTTAAAAATTGATTTTAAGAAAACGCCGCAAAACGTGATTGTACTATATACAAAGTTTTTTAAAAATCAAGTGGTGAAGCGATTTTTTTTTAACTTTTTTTTGTTCATTTTTGAGCATTGAAATTTTGATAAAAAAAATATTGTTAATTGTTTTATAGTAAAAAGATTATAGTTTGTTATGGGAAGCGAAGTTGCTAAAATCACAAAAGATTTTCAAAAAGTATGGGAAAATTGCTTGACAATCATTCGTGATAATGTGGATGAACAAAATTACCAAACCTGGTTTGTACCCATTGTGCCGGTAGGAATAGAAAAAACTACTCTTATTCTTCAACTTCCCTCGCATATGTTCTACGAGTGGTTGGAAGAACACTATATTAATCTACTTAAAACAGTGATTAAAAAGGAATTGGGAAGTTTTGGAAAACTACAATACCGTGTGGTAATGGAAAAAAAGTCTTCTAATACCGACTCGCAAACCATTAATTTATCGTCTCCAAGGCATACTATTTCAAATCCGCCGATTAGCATTCCTATTGAAATGTATAAAACCGGAAATAAAGAACTTCCTACTCCTTTCGTTGTTCCGGGGATTAAAAAACATAAAATACCCTCCAATTTAGTGGAGACTTACAATTTTGATAATTATGTGGAGGGCGAGTGCAACAGAATGGCAAGAACAGCAGGATGGGCAATAGCAAAAGACCCGGGTGGTACCTCTTTCAACCCTTTCTTTATCTATTCGGATGTGGGGCTTGGAAAAACCCACCTGGCACACGCTATTGGGCTGCAAACCAAAGCCAATTTTCCTAATAAAACAGTCTCCTATATTAATGCCGATACTTTTTATCAACAATATTTGGAAGCCTGCAAAACAGGAAACAGAAACGACTTTATTCTCTACTATCAATCTATTGATGTGCTTATTATTGATGATGTAGAACATTTGGGAACCGGAAACAAAGTATCCACACAGGAAGCGTTTTTTCACATTTTTAATCATTTGCATTTGCAAAAGAAACAAATTATCATCACTTCCGATAAATCGCCGGTGGATATTACCGGCTTTGAAGCACGTATGCTCTCTCGTTTTAAATGGGGACTAACTGTTGAACTTACCGTTCCGGACTTTGATACCCGCATTAAGATATTGAATAAGAAATTGGAAAGCAACGGCATTACTTTTCCCGAAGAAGTGATTACCTATTTAGCCTTGCGTATTACTTCAAATACCCGCGAATTGGAAGGTGCTATGATAGCTATTCTGGCGCAGGCATCTCTCAATCACCGCCCTGTAACCGTTGAATTAGCCAAAGAGATGGTGGACAAATATGTGAAAAGCACTGCCAAAGAGATATCTGTTGAATTTATTCAAAAAATTGTGAGTGAGTATTTTAATGTTTCGACTGAAAAAATTAACGCAAACAAAAGAGACAGGGAGGTGGTACAACCACGTCAAATTTGTATGTTCTTTGCCAAAAAATATACCAAACTTCCGCTGGCTGCTATTGGTGCGCATTGCGGAGGCAGAGACCACGCCACTGTGCTTCACGCTTGCAGAACTATCTCAAATCTTTATGAAACAGATAAGAAAATGAAAATCTATATCGACGAAATAGATAAGAAGATGAAGATTTAAGATTATAGAGTTTAGAGTTTAGAGTTTAGAGTTAGGGGTTACTGTTTTAACCCCACTGTTTTGTTAAATACTAATTTTTCATCTGTGGAATCTTTGTCTAAGCAAAAGTATCCGGTACGCTCAAATTGATAGTATTTAGCAGATTTTTCTTTGTTAATACTATTTTCAACCCATCCGTTAACCACAGTTAGCGAATTTGGATTAATATAATCTAAAAATGTTTTGCCTTCTTCGGCGTTATCGGGCTCAGGCACAGTAAATAATCGTTCAAAGAGACGAATTTCGGCAGGTTTTGCAAAACTCTCAGAAATCCAATGGATAGTGGCTTTCACTTTACGGGTGGTTTGCATTCCGCTCTTCGTTTCGGGGTCGTAGGTGCAATGAATTTCGGTAATGTTGCCGGCATCATCTTTTACAATATGGGTACATTTAATAATGTAGGCATATTTCAAACGCACTTCGCGGTCGATGGTTAAGCGGAAAAAGTTATTATCTGCATCTTCCCTAAAATCTGCACGTTCAATGTAAATCAGTTTCCCAAACGGAATCTCGCGAGTGCCCGCTTCGGGGTCTTCGGGATTATTAACTGCCGATAGCATTTCCGTTTCATTTTCAGGATAGTTGTCAATAATCAGTTTCACAGGGTCTAACACCGCCATAGTCCGAATTGCCACTTTGTTAAGATGTTCGCGGGCACAGAATTCCAGCAAACTCACATCGATTATGTTTTCTCGTTTGGCAACGCCTACGGTTTCCGCAAAATTTCTAATTGCCTCTGGGGAGTATCCACGCCGACGCAATCCCGAAATAGTAGGCATACGCGGGTCGTCCCAGCCCATCACATAGTTTTCGTTTACCAACTGCAACAGTTTCCGTTTGCTCATAATGGTATAGTTCAAATTTAGGCGGGCAAACTCAATTTGTTGCGGATGATGAATCTTAAGCACTTTACAAAACCAATCGTACAGCGGGCGGTGCACTTCAAACTCTAACGTGCAGATAGAGTGCGTAATTCCCTCAATAGAATCGCTTTGTCCGTGCGCATAGTCATACATTGGATAGATACACCATTTGTTTCCGGTGCGGTGGTGTTCAGCAAAAAGAATGCGATACAAAATGGGGTCTCGCAGGTGCATATTGGGGGAAGCCATATCGGCTTTGGCGCGCAACACGCGACTTCCCTCGGGAAACTCGCCGGCGCGCATTCGGCGAAACAGGTACAGATTTTCCTCTACACTTCTGTTGCGGTATTTGCTTTCAATGCCGGGTTTGGTGGGGATACCGCGCTCGCGACTAATCTCTTCCTGCGTGGAATCGTCCACGTATGCCAATCCGCGCTCAATCATCCATTCCGCCCACGCATACAGTTGGTCAAAATAATCGGAGGCATAGTACTCGCCCGCCCACTGAAAGCCCAACCACTGAATATCTTCTTTAATAGAATCTACATATTCCACTTCCTCTTTCGTGGGGTTAGTGTCATCGAAACGGAGGTTGCACAAACCGTTGTATTTCTTTGCCAAACCAAAGTTTAAACAGATAGATTTGGCGTGACCGATATGCAGATAGCCATTCGGCTCCGGCGGAAAGCGGGTATGCACGCGACTGTCGTTTTTACTGTTTTTCAAGTCCTCTTCAATAATTTCTTCAATAAAATTCATCACTCAATAATTATGTTCGACAAAAATAATGTTTTTTAAACATAATAATATTCTTTGTGATTTTTTTCTCTAAGTATTTTTAGTTCTCATCGGTAGGTTTTTCAATAGGAAAATGTTCTTTTTCGTAGGTCTCTACAATATCCGACCAAACAGAAAGTTCAATAGCATTTCTATTATTTGCCGGTGTATCATCGGCTACACAGGTAAAAGTTCTTCTATTCTTGCTAATGCAAGCTCGTATTGATTTTTTGTAATTTTACTCATTATGTTAATATTATATGGTTGAACAATCTTTTATTTTATCGTATTCGGTGTGTGTTTCCACAAAACAAAAATAGAAAATAATTTTGAAAAGCAAAAAATATTTCTGATATTTGTGTAAAACTTTTTCTTATTGTTGAAAAAAAATAATTGATAAAAGAATAATAATATCTTATTTCAAGCTCTTATTTTTCAAAGCTCCCTTAGTAGCAAATGCGATACCCTGTCGCCCCCAACCCTTATTCCATTATTTTTTAAATAAAAACGCCAACCCCCTTGACAAAAGGCAACCCGTAATGTATATTTGCGGCGCATTGTTCGGAAGATTCGTAAATAAGTGCATTACAGGTATATACATCCTGTCTCCTACGGAGATAATAGGCGAATACCTAATTGTAATTCAATAAATTACAATCTTCCGAACACGAGTGGGCTTCGCCTTATGAGGTAAACCGCTTTGAATATCTATACACTTTTCTTAAAGAGAACTCAGGTTATTGGAAAATTAGGTAATTAGGTTTGATTTTACGCCTAATTTTTCACACGCTACTAAGGTGTCTTTAGGGTTGAATTAGGTAAAAATTAGGTTTTCTAATAGTGTACGGGAAGTTTTTGTACAAAAAAGAGACCGCCTTGACTTTTAAGACAGCCCCTAAAACACGAGAAAATTAGCAATTTACCCTATTACGGCAACTGTATCTCGTAGGCAAATACCAAACGTTCCTCAACTACGTGCATTTTAGAAGTGAACTCATAATCGTCGCTGTAGAACCGTTCAAACTCGCGCAACATTAAGCGGTAAACGCCTCTTGCTGGAAGTTTGTTTCCTGCAAGAGTTGTCGAATACAGAAATTCTGAAGTATTTTCATCAATAGAGTAGTTGTTTCCTAAGAATAGTCCCACAATAGTATCATCTTTCCACTCTAAGTCGCTCTCAATATTGGAATTACGGGTTTGCAATACCAACTCAATACGATTAACACTAGATTGAGTATCTTTATTAGCCTTACATTCATTATAAATTGGACCAGTTGCTGAAACACCACTCAATGAGACTTCAATCATTCTCCCATTATTGTTTATTTTCACAGTTCGGGTAGGAAGTATTTGCGCAAAATCTGTAAATACCACTTTAGAAATCTTAGCATTTTGCTTTGGATTGTTATAATTGTAAATGGCATTGGGCTGGTAGCGCACTAAGGCGAGGCGTACAAAAGGCATATAGGTGGTTATGGCAGGATTAATCTCAATGTCGCAATACCATAATTTTCTATTCTTATCCCAATGAACCCGATGCCCAACAATAGTAACCTCTTCCTTATCAGGTAATTCCTGTAATTTTACGAGTTCACTATGTACCATAGCGGGAAAATCGGTTTCAGAGATGTTGGTTTTAGGTGTTTTGCTTGCCCAGAAAGGATCCACCCCCCATTGAGAAACTAATTGCTGATATTCCGGTTTAATTTCGTTAAATGCTCCGCTGGAGTTGTTTTTAAAGTTTTTAAGGATAACTACGCCCAGCAGTTCGCCGTCTCCGGAGGAGAACCAGGGTCTGTCTAACCACACGCGGAGCCCGTTTCCGTGACGGGTAGCGTTAAGTCCCGATTTCTCCCACCTCATTGTAGGCACGATGTAGAGCACTTTCGGATCAAGGGGCGGAGCACTTGCAGGTACTAACGACTGCTTATTACCGGCACCTGTCTCATGTGACGGAATTATTGGCGCACCTGCATCTGTATCGATATTTTTCATATATACATACTCGCCTTCAGCCACAGGCCCCAAGCGGGTTAATATTTCACTTTCGGGATTATTTTCCTGTTCTTCGGCAAAGTGAGGAGGCAGATATTCGTGGAAGCGGGTGGTGGCGCGCATCCGGTACTTAATAAGACGGAATTTGGTATCGCCCAACACATGAACATCGCCACGTTGCTTATTTTCTGTATCAATAGCCCCCCCCCACTCATTTGTTAAATCTTTCCATTGTGCATCCACAATATCTCTCAGTGAAATGTAACGGTCATCATAGAAATGGGGTATTCCTTCTGAGTAAGCTTTGAAAATGATGTGAGTTTCTTCCGGTTCAGCAGGAATATAATCCAGTTCCTGTTGAATGTTGTCCGTTATTTTAATTTCGCTGAGTTGTCCCTTGAAGTGCACCCGTTCCGGTGCGTCTTTAACGGGATCATCAATCCACTCGTCCCATTCGGCTTCCACTTCAATTTTGCTGGTAGAGGGTCTATGAAGATGGATTCTGCTGCTCAAGTACTCAATCTCAGGAAGCAAATCAGGGTGCTCTCTGTTTTTAATAAAAAGATTTACTTCGTGAGAACCAAATTCGCGTTCTAATTTAAGAGGTTCAAGAAACATCGCATCCCAAACGGGGGCTTGTGTGGCGTGTACTAAAGTAAGTTCGCGAAATGGAGTAAGCATCCAGTTAGCACCGAGTTTCGCCAAATCACATACATATTCACGGTCACGTAATTTGGAAATCCATTTCGGGATGCCAAATTTTGTTATTTCCTTTTCGTTTGCAAAACTGGAATACACCATGCGGATAATTCTTCCTTTGGGAACAAAGAGGGTCAATGTTCTATCTTTTTCATTCCATACAGGTTCCCCATTATCTTTATAAATCTCTTTTCTGGTGTCAAAACTTCCTTCTCTTTCTGCTAAGATAAGGCGAAAACCGTTCCGGTCGGGCCATTTATCGCTATGTTTTACTAAGATCACATACTTATCTTTTATTACTTCTTTCGTTACACGTCCAAATCTATCTAAAGTGGTTCGCTTTTGTATGGGCATACGTTCAAATGCTGATTTGGGAATTCTTTTTATCGAACATGATTCACCGAATTCCATTTCACGTGTTACGCCCGGTAGGTCATACCCTTCCATAGCACGGAGGGCTACTCCTTCGGAAGCACAATCAGGCAGATAGGGAGTAGTAATTTGTGCCTCTTTGTGAATGATATATTGCCCACCTGCGACACGGTCTCCTAACGAATCTCCCTCCGGCATCATGTTCGGTACGTTACCTTCCTCAATGGTGGAGATACTTTTCACTGATTCCGGCGTAATAAATTCTACTTCAGCACCTTCTATGTTGTCGCTGAGGGTTTGCGCATCACGTTTGGCAGCAAGGGCATACCCTTCCTTAATTTTCTCCCAATCGCCCATGTAGTCGTCAAATGCGCCGTGAAGTTCGCATTGTTGTTGCGAGGATTTTGGTGGTACAAAATGACGCTCGTTTACTTCGTTGTAATCAAAATCTGCGCATTCCGGCTTTTCTATGGCTTTATTGAAACTCTCTGAATCAATATATTCTTTAGCCGTTTTATCATAATTAGACCTTATCACCATTCGTTCTAAGGATTCTCCTTCCGACACTTTTGTACAATGCACCATCACGGGTGGGTCAATGGGTTCAAAGCGCCAGTAGCTAACTTTGTCGGTGGCTCCGGTAAGATCTCCTTTCGGTATATCTTCTAATTTGAGGCTGTTTCCGGCTAAATCTACAATTCTTGCGCGGAAGCGATACTCATTGCCAAAACGTAACCGTGGTAAAGAGTTGGGCTTAACTTTAAATTTTGCAATTACCCCACAACCATTTTCTGCAACAGGTTCATCGTCAGTAGGTACTTCTTTTTGAAGATTACTATTTCCACCAATGGCTTCATCTTTCAGGAAACGTTCTGGGCGGGGGCAACATAAACTCCAGCCGGTCCATCGAAACAGAGTTTCGTGCAGATAGTGGTTTTCCGGTTTACCCTCTTCCAGTTCTTCCGGGTCTGTAGTAGTAGAAGGTCCTGAAACATACCCCTCATCATATTCCGAAATAGGAAGCTCTTCGCCTTCTTTTTTTACATTCTCTTTCGTAACATCTGTGGGCACCAATTTGTATTCCCCTTTCCGTTCGCACAGAGAATACCACTCCCCTTTTACTACATCCATTACATCCACACGATACCCGCGAAGAAGGTCATCGGCAAATAGTTCAATCTCTTTATCAGGGAATACACCTTCAAGAATCTGATTATTTGCGCTTGCCTGCTCAGCATCTTCTATTACTTTTTCTTTTCGGTTGTGACGAAATACCCCTAATCCGCCGCTGCGTAAGGCAGGAAGCCCCTGTTTGTCGCCGGTGGTATAAGTAGGATTTGTTGATAGAAGATTTTGTGCAGAAAGGACAAAATCGACGGTTTTTAGCGCGGCTCCGTCAGGGTCAACCTGATACACGCCGAACTGTTCGTTTCCGGGTTCTGTGTATTTGTCGTTAGAATTTTCAAGATTTAACAAACCTATATTAATTTCATCACTTGGTTTTATTATTCCTCTTCCGGTAGTGCTGGGTATAGTTCTAACTCTTCTCGTTGGTCGGGGTTTTACGGTAAACCTTTCTTTGTCGGTTTGAAACTCTGTCCAGGGAGTTTCATCCGTAGCAGGATTGTGATTATTATTCCAACTTATTTTAAGTCTGATTTTTCCATCCGTAATGTCAGGAGGAAACTTGTCAATTGTAAAATCCAGCACTAATCCCAGTTCACGCATTATTTCCGGATAACTTGCCAATGCTGCAACGATACGATGAAAATCATACTTAGGAGGTGTAGGGGAGGGATGAGTTTTGGTACTATCAAAGTCGGGGTGGCGTTTCCAATCCTTAATTTTAGGCTTTCTGCGACGACGATAAAAACGGTCAGCCTCATAGAGGTCTTTTTCACAAGTACCTCTGAACTCGTTAGCCTCAGGCTCTTTATCAAAAAAACGCTCGAAACCGGGCTGCATTGTGTTACTTTTCAGTCGGCCGAAAGCAGCATATAGAAGTTGTTCATCTTTTGTTATTTCAGTTCCTGCATCTTTCAAATAACCACCGAGTACACTATCTTCATTCCATGGTAATAGTCTGGGAATATCTTCAGGGGAAGTAACAGCAACATTTGCATAGTTTTTTTCTATAAAACCCAAAATATTTCGGATATTGTAACTATGAATATTTACTTTCTTTTCATCCGCTATGTCCGTAAACTTAAAACCCTCCACCGGGGTTTGGTCAGTGAACAATTTTCCCCAGAGTTCAGAGTTATACTTTATTAACGGGGTTAATGGTACTTCCTGTTCTCCTCTGATGGTCTTAACGATGGCTTTGAATGTAGCCTTCGACAGGGTTTGGGGCCAGTCAAGAAATTCTTGAAAGGGTTGAAGGGTACCGGTGTTAGAAGTTAAACGTGGCGAAACAACCACACTTACCCGATGATTTTTTATTCTATTTTTTTCAATGATTCCGTTTGGTAATAGTGTCCAAATTATTTTTTGTGTACTCATGATAATAGTCTCCTTTCAATTAAATTAATTATTAAACAAATGCATCAAAATATTCACGCCAAGCGTATTCGGTTTCTTCTTTGATTAAACTTATTTCATCTTCCAATGAAATCACGGTTCCCTCACTTAGACATAATTCATCTAAAGTGGGTCCGAGCATTTGCCGGATGGTGGGGTCTCCGTTAGCACCGGCGAATTGTCGTTCGCAAGTAATGGTTACACTGGTAGAGAAGAAGAGCACTGAAACCTCGATGGTGAGTTTGGCTATACCGACACATTTTCCGGTGGTGAAATTGTAGGTAAGTCCCAAATAAAGTTCAAGCGAAGCGGAAATCAAGCCAAGCACACTTACATAGCCGCCCAGCCTGAAAAAACCGGTAAGCGAAGCTTCATCTTTTTCCATTCGGTAATAGATACCAGCCATCACGTGCACACCGCCTGAGGCAACGCCAAAGTCGATGGAGATGGCGGCGCCGAACTCAAAGGCGGCTTCCAGCATTTGCACACCATTGGGGCTGATGGTAAGTCCGAAAAAGCCGCCACCACCCAAACCATACACCGTGAGCAAAAAGGGTTGTTGGCGTGTACAGAAGTTGAAACGCACTGACAGCGGTTCACCAATGAAAGGTACGGTAAACCCTGCACCCAGACTAATATTGGCGATATTGAGCACTCCAATACAGATGGTGGGTAAAGAAACGCTGAACCCTGCGTCAATACCTTTTGCGGTAATGTCGAGATATGGGGGGTCGGAAAATCCATCAAGCGGAATCAAATCGCGAAGCGTTTCCACAAAACTGAGCGGTCCTACAAACTTGATGCCGTGAAGTTTTACATCAACATTCGGTTTGGCGCCGGTGTCTATCATAAATGCAACCTTTTCGAAGTTCAGTTCAATAAAACTGGCGGGGGCTATCAATACCAAATCGAAATTCTTGAGGCTGCAATTCACATTCATACTCGGACTTGATGCGCCATTTTTCTTTACTTTAGCTTCTACGGCAACTAAGAATCCTTTGGGATCATTAACACGGAACAACTGATTTTCCCTTTTAGTAAGATCTCCTTTTAATCCCCAACTCTTAATTTCGGGGTTCCAGTCGAAGCGCACAGTAAGTTCATCACCGGTAAGCATTTCAATCAACTTAGCTATTTCTTCGCCTTTTCCTAATATATCTTCAACTGTTTTTAAAGCGGATATGAGGGTATTTCGCGGTGCACCGTCAAGGAGTTCTGCCGATTGTAATGCCTCGCGAAATTCACAGATTTTATTTCTAAGATCTTTCAAAAGTTCACTGTTGGTAAGATTCTTTAGTGTCTTTATAATATCATCTTCGATGATTTTGTTGAGCACGTCCAACAAGTTCTTACTCGCGTTGGCTATTTCAACTATTTGTTTGATTTGCGTTAGCAGTGCGGTAAGTTTATTGGTTGCAGTGCGTATCGATTGAAAAAGGCCTTGTGGGATTGAAGAAGCAACCTCCGGCGTAATATTTATATCAATTTTTGTAGCATCAGACAAATCTTGAATATATTCAATAAAATTCTCAATATCCAGTTCTACTACAAGATTAATGCTATGAGGTTTATTAATCTTATTAAATGTAGTTTCCAATTTTGTGACAATTTCACCGAAAATGTCGTATTTTTCTAATTGTGGGAGTTTACCCGGTTTGTAAAGGTCTGTAATAATCTTAGTCTCTTTAGGCAAAAAAGAATATACTTTAATCATCACTTTTTGCATGAGTTCAGACTTGTATCTCTGTGCTTCCTTATCAAAGTAGATGTATGATTGCGCAATAAGGTCTTCAAAAGTTGCTTTAAAGATTTCCAGTGCCCCATTGGCGATTTTTTTCGATTGTGTTGGAAAATCGTTTACCAAATTAACTAATCTCTGTATTCCGTTAAGGAAACTGTCCATTTTTGTACCGGCTTCGCTGATAAATTTGGGAACCTCGCTACCAAGAACACTTGCGCTCTTGATAATTTCCCCCAATGGGATACAGCCAAAGAGAAGGGGTAGCAGGTCTTCAGAAAAACCACCACCTTCTACCATAGTACCACCAATGAATTTTCCAACATCACTTGTTACCGGTCCAGTTATTCGTGATAGTGCTTTCGGTATCAGGTTAGGTTGAATAAAACCTCCTGATTTATCGCCTTGAGAAGAGAAGTCAAGACCGGCATACCCCGAAACATTAACAAATACTTGACCAATATTATCTTTGCCGAAACCTTTTTTTAGATAAAAGTCATTATAATTGAGTATGTTTGTTTCTTTCGAGCCGGACAGGTGCGCAATGGCTTCAATTCGTGCTTTAACTTCTACTACTTGGGGTACCCAAATGGGGCGCGTTAAATTTTGGCTGTAATCTTGTAGAGATATGTCTGCAAAGCCTCCAAATGTCATTTTCTCTACCTGCACATTAGTGTCACCGGTTTTATCAAAGGGGGCAAGCGCCACAGGCTTAAAATTTAGGTCGGCAGTGTTGTTTTTTTCAGAGTAGGCAGTTACAGCATCTTTGGCAAAACTTACAGCATTAACAAAGTCCGGCTTATTATTTTTAATTGGAGATGCCAGCGTGTTGTCCACAAAAATCATCGGCAATTCAAATAACACTTCCTGATCTTCGATATCGGTTGCTGCACACTGAAATCTGAAAGGTTTTGTGCTTACATGAGGCCAAAACATCTTCTGTCCACCTCTCACGCTTGAATTACTAGGTGGATCTAAATCCGGTGTAGTTTGGGTTAGTATTCTCACACTCTTAAAAGGGAATTTTCTGCTCAGAAAGTTTCCTGTAGATAATTCTTTGGCTTCAAGGAATAGATTTTCGTCATAAGTTCTTTCTTTTTCTCTCACCACCAAGAACATTCTCTGGCGCAGATAGGCGGGGTTACCCCTCTTATTACCATGAAATTTTCGTTCACTTACTTTGATAAGGGCTGCGCGGTGGCCAAACGGATATAGGAATCCTTTATACACTACGCGTACAAAATGGTCGCGTCCCATAGTGGCACGGTGTGTCCACTCTTCCACACTAAGTCCTCCGGGGGGCTCCCACTCGCCACGCGAATCTAACCAACCACCCAAAGCAGAGAGTATCATAGTTTTCGTGTCAACGGCTTCCGGTTCGTAGCCGGATATATTAAAATTGGAAGAGAGATGAGCAATCTGATACCGGTCGAAGTTATCAAGGGGGGTAAGGAATGGATTGGCTACTGTACTTGGTAATGTAGTAGGCCGCTTGCTTTGCATGGGCAGGTAGTTTCCGGCATCATCTTTTGCCATCTCTGCACCCATTCCCGATAATGCCCAGATTGCTCTTATAGTCCGGTCTTCATCGGGATAGGAGGGCTCAATTTCCGCTTCGGAAACTAACCGTGTGTGCCACAACTCTGTATGGTTGGTAGCACTGGTAATGGGTTTAGTAGCATGCCTCCAATACTCTTTATCGTGCGGAGATATAATCAATCGCCAGGGCATCTCAATAGAAGTCGTGGTATCATCGGGCAACTCTGGCTGGGGTTTAGTTACGAAAAATCCTTCAGGAATCTTCGCTTTTGCATTTGGTACTACTTCGAGGAATGCTTTGCTATTTTCCAAAAAACTGTGTAATGCAGATGATTGGAATACACTATAGATTACAGGGTCGTTTTGTACAGATTTGAATATTTTTCTAACATCTGAAATAGTCTGTCCTATCATCAGAGTATCCTGTACGACCTCTTCTGCTTTGAGATTACGTAATATACTCCTGTCAACTAATGAAATATCCCATCCCAAAATATCTCTTAATCTTCTAGTAGAACTTGGTCTTTCTTGCCATTTGGCTGCATTGGCCACTTTCATACTCAGTTTTTGGCAAGCTTCCAGCACTCCTTCCAGCGAATAAGCAATCTGCTCTCCGTCAGGTACAATGAAAACCAACCGCGACTCCCGGGCAATACGCGCACGGACAGGGGGTAATGTTAAATCTTGATTTCCAACGGGATCTGATTTATGGACTTGCTTACCTTGTAATTCAGGTTTATTGTAGTTAGAGCTAGGTGGATTTGTTTCAAAGAAAGTTTCTTCTGCGAAGGATTGCGGGGGGAAATGGAGGATGATGTATGCGGGGTCTTTACCCTCTTTTTGGAGCACTGGTATTTGCCCCCTCTTTTTGTCCGGAATATGAACAACTTTCAAATTTCTTGTTTCTATACGTAGCGCAAGGAGGTCATCGGGGCGTACCACCGGCACTCCTTTTCGCGTTTCGTCAAAAATATTTCCTTCCCGCTTATCCGAACCGGTTTCAAGATAGGAAAAGTAGATTCTATTGTTGGTAGCATTTTTCCACGCCATATACAATCTATTATTAAATACGGCAAGAGCAGGAGTATCGGAAGTTTTGAAGTTTTCCGAAGTTAATTTCTGAGGCAAGAACCCATTGTTATCTTGCACAAGGGGGTCTTTAAATAGTTGAAAAGCAGATTGATATATTTTTGGGTCCTCCGCCCCTTTATTGTCTTTGCTACCTTTCCAAACCCCGTACAGGTCTCTGACTATGGGGTCAAAACTTTTCGTGTGCATCCAAAATTTTGCGTAAGGTGCTAAAGAAGGTCCGCAGGAAGTAGAAACGCCGGGAATTGGTATTTGTGGTACCCATTTAGTTCCATCATATACAGAATAAAAGATTCTGTCATCTCCCACAATTCCTTTCCAAGCCATGCCTAATAGATTATTATACACCGCTACCGCAGGAGAATGGGAGGTGCAGATGCCCACAGGTTTTTGGATTTTTTCATCAAGATAGCTCGCCGGTGTAGCAATAGTCCACTTAGAAAGGTTAAAATCACTGTTATTTAGCTGAAGAGTTGAACACCAGATTGATGTGTTATTGTTGCTCCCTTTGCAAAAGAGGTATAAAATATTTTTATAGGATGCTAATGCAGGTCTGTGTGTGGTACTCAGAGAATAATTGTTAGTATCTAAAGCCCTTACTTGAGGCTTCCAATTCGTTCCATCATAATACGAAAACCATATATCCTGATCATTCCCCATACCTTTCCACGCCATAAACAATTTTCCGGCATGTACAGCGAGGGCAACTCCGCAAGAGGTCCAGCCGGGTCCTGGCATTGGCTCTTGCCATTTTTCTCCATCATACCAAGAATACCAAATTCGCTCATCTCCTGCAACCCCTTTCCCAGCCATAAACAATTTTCCATTAAATTCAGCCATAGCAACAGCATGTGAAGTACACCAGTGAGCAGGCGTTGACTTTGTATTTACCCACTCATTCACAGGTGTAGCAGCGCCTAAGCCGGCTGTTATTCCCGGTAAGATTTGCTGTGCTATACCTAAATCTTTTCCTACTACTTCTAATATAGGAGTCTCTGCAAAGGTTAATTTATCTTTGGTACTCTCAACAGGAGTAGCAATTATATCTTTTTTCAAGATACTATTCAAAACACCTGAAAGAGCAGAACCAATATTGTCTGCTGAAAGATTTTTTGTACACATAATATTTAGTTTTAAATTAATATTGCGAATGAACGTATGGAGACTCGCACAAAGAAAGTATTAGAAACTGTATCTTTCAAAAAATCGGAATCAGCGAGGTTTTTTTTGAAAATCGAACAAAAGTCGGTGCAAAAATATAAATAGTTTTGAATGTTTATCTAAGTAATTTTACTCAATTTTCATTTTTCATAATTACTGAAAAAGTCATTATTTTTCGTTTATTTATTTGAATAAATGATACTTAATAAAAAATAGTGAAATGTTAACAAGTGTTAATAAATTTCAAGATGCAGCAAAAACAACTTTTTTACGTTATACTATTGTAAATATCGAAATATGCTTAAAATAAAGTACCCATTCTCAATTCTTCTTTTCTTTACGGCGTTCATTCTTAATCTTCAGGCGCAGCAAAACAGATACACCATCACAGGTACTATCCTCGATGAACGCTCGGTAGAGCCGCTTTTTTATGTTACAGTGGGGTTGTTGAATGAAACCGACAGCACCGTAGTTAGTTCTGCCAACACCGACAAAAACGGAATCTTTGAATTAACGAATGTTAATCAGGGAAACTATATTCTTAAAACCCATTATATTGGATTTGATATTTACCAACAATCCATAGTCGTTTCGGGCGAAAACAAAGAGTTGAAATTAGAGCAAATACTTTTGCACCCTGTTTCTACCAACCTCAGCGGAGTAACTGTTGCAACGACAAAACCTGTCTATGTGAACGACGGCGAAAAGATTATTTACAACGTTTCGGAAGATGCGAGCGTGCAGAGCGGTACTGCCGCCGATGCACTGCAAAACGCCCCGGGCGTGGAAGTGGATATTGAGGGAAATATCACGTTAAGAGGGGTTTCCAATGTGGAAATCTGGATTAACGGAAAAAAATCAAGGTTGGAAGCAGAAAATTTGAAAACCTACATTCAACAACTTCCCGCCAACGCGTTGGAACGTATTGAAGTGATTAACAACCCCTCTGCACGCTACAGCGCAGAAGGAACTGGAGGAATTATTAACATTGTTACGCAATCGAATATCAGGAAAAACAGTTTTCTCAGTTTTGGGGTAAACGGCTCCACACGCCCTATGGCTTCCCCCTGGTTATCTTATATGTACTCCAACGAAAAGTTTTCTATCAATTTGTATCTATATGGTAACTTTTATTTATCTAAAGGTAAAACAGAGGGTTACAATGTTATTTTTAATAAAGAAATGGATACCACAAGTTATCGTAAATACACAAGCGCGTGGAGCAACAAATCAATTTATGTAGGTGCTCATATATATGGCTCTTACAATATTGATTCCCTAAAAACAATCTCTTTTTGGGGAGGAAGTTACGGAATGCCCTGGGCAAGGGTTAATACTTTTGATGATTATAAGTATCGGGAATTTTTTAACAATGATGAAGTCAACTTTGACTACACTGAAGACTTTAAAGGTTGGGGGACAAGTATTGGAGGTAATCTTGGCGTTGATTATGAACATAATTTTAATGAAGATGGCCATAAACTTTTAACTGAAGTTTGGGGAGGAGTTTGGAAAAACAATTGGAATAGAAGTATACAGAGAATGTACAACAGTTATTATGATTTGAATAAAGATAGAATTACTACAAATGATGATTACAATTACAATTTCGGGGCAGAAGCCCATTACAGTTTGCCCTATCATAAAAACGGATTGATAGAAATAGGTGTGGAGGGATATTATTATAAAGAAAGAGCGAACAGACGTACCGATACATTACAAATGGATATTTATGTCTTAGATTCAATGCGTTACGAAAATTCTGTTTTTCAGGGAGGAGATTTGGATGCCTATATTACGATCCAACACAAATTTGGCGGTTTTACAATAAAAGGCGGCTTGCGAAACGAAAACCGTTTTCTGAAATATCATTTTATTAATAAACCGGAACATCACGATAATAATGTTTTTGCAGATATATTTCCCTCCCTACATTTGAGTTATGCCACAAAATCGATGCACAACTTTAATTTAAGTTATTCGCGCAGAGTTCGTTATCCAAGAAACTCACAGTTGACCACTTTCATTACATATACTGAAGACAGTTTTTCTACCGGTAATCCCGAATTAAAATCTGCATATACCAATGCTATTGAGGGCGGTTGGACAAAATATTTCGACAAGTTTGGCTCTGTGGGAATCTCTGCTTATTTTAAGAACAATAAAGATGA
>Ga0209737_10000608_pt1 | contig 28496 bp, 25 predicted proteins | sample TergutCu122P3_FD_187284 | JGI IMG/M metagenome (GOLD analysis project Ga0209737, IMG submission 187284) | Cubitermes ugandensis P3 segment gut microbial communities from Kakamega Forest, Kenya - Cu122 P3 (SPAdes) (version 2) | ecosystem: Host-associated > Arthropoda: Insects > Digestive system... | reverse complement strand
GACAGTGACGAGCGTGCCGTCAGCGCGGCGGTTAACAGAGGACATGGTTTCCGGGCAGGGTTTGAGGTTTACTTGCGGCCATTATAACGAGTCGGCCATAAAAACGGTCTCACGCGAAGCCGCGAAGCCGCAATCAGGAATCAGAGGTCAGAGGTCAGGGATCAGAAAAACCATTTCACCGCAAAGAACGCAAAGAAACGCATAGAGCGCAAAGAAGTTGCTTTTCTCTCACATTCCAAGCAGCGCCGCAGGCGCGTCACGTGAGTAACCGTCGGTGGAGCGTGAGCGTAGCGAACGCGGAACCGGCGGACAGTCGATCCCAACATTCCTCAGCCCTGCAAGGGCTGAACAAATCAAATAACTTCGTTCAGCCCCTGCGGGGCTGGGTAGGTGAGATGTTCGCTTTCCGCCGGTTTCGCTCGCGATGCTCGCTCCACCGACGGTTTCTCATCACGCCCCTTCGGGGCGACTCCCATACTTGTGTAGATACCTATGCCTTCAAGGGGAGGGTTTTATCACTGAAATCACCGCTCCCCGGTCTTGTACTCTATATACGCGCGATCGCGCGTTTGCCGGAGGAAGTCTTCAAACGCGTCGTCGCTCTTGCGTTGCCGCAGCGCTTGCCGCGCTTGTTCGTGTTGGTATTCTTCGGTGACGTCTTGTTGACGGCGTTCGAGGACTTCGATCAGGTGCCAGCCGAACGGTGTGCGGATGGGTTCCGATATTTTTCCGGGTTGCAGCGCGTCCATCGCGCGCGCGAAATCGGGCACGGTGTCTCCGGGGTTGATCCAGCCCAGATCGCCGCCGCGTGAGCTGGAGGCGTCTTCGGACATCAGTCGCGCGATGGTTTCGAAGGATTCGCCTGCTTCGAGACGTTGGGCAGCACGTTCGATTTTTTGTTTGGCGTCTTCTTCGGAGGCGGTTTCGGAGATGCGCACCAGGATGTGACGGGCGTGGGTTTGTTCGACGACTTTCGGTTCGTTGCGGCTGCGCGAATCATGTCGTTTCAGGATATGAAAACCGGCAGGGCTGCGCAGGACATCCGAAACTTGATCGTTTTTCATGGTGTGTACGGCTTCGGCAAACAGTGTCGGCAAACGCGCTTGTGTGCGCCAGTCGAGCGCGCCGCCGGTCAGGGCATCGGAGGCGTCGGACATGGCGACGGCGGTTTGCGCGAAATCGGCGCCGTCGCGCAGTCGCTTGAGGATGTCTTCGGCGCGCGCCTGGCGCTCGTTGATGAGGTCGGGGGTCGCTTGATCGGGGATGACGACGAGGATGTGCGAGATCAGGTATTCGGTTTCACCGCCGACCTGGGCGTTGACCAGTTTGAGGTAGGCGTTGACTTCGGCGTCGGTGACGACGATGTCTCTGTCCACTTCGCGCTCGCGCAGTCGTTGCAGGGTGATTTGTTTGCGCAGCTCTTCGCGGTACATCGGGAACGGGATGTTTTCCTGCAACAGCGCAGCGCGCAATTCTTCGAGGGTCAGGTTGTTTTCCTGAGCGACGCGGGCGATTGCGCGGTCGATCATGGTGTCGTCGGTGCGAATTCCCGTTTCTCTGGCAAATTGCATCAAGGCTTTTTCGGTGATCAATCGTTCGATGATCTGGTGTTCGATTTCGCTGTCGGGCGGCGGTGTGACGTTGGCGGCCTGCATCCGTTTCAGGATGGTGTTTTTCTGCGCGTTGATGTCGTGTCGGGTGATGGCTTCTTCGTTGACGACCAGCACGATGCGGTCGAGTTGCACGGGTTTGGCGGCGGTTGTCTGGGCGAGGGCATGATCGGGCAGTAACGCGCCGATGGACGCCGCAAACAGGGCAACAAATGAAAAAGAAAGAAACACGCTGTGTCGTTTCATGGTGAAGCCTCAAAATTCAGGGTAAGTCGTATAACCGGGGGTGGTATCGCGTCGTGCCGGGTCGCTGGAGATCGTGTAACCCGGAACGCTGCGGCGCAGCACTTCAAGCGGCGATGGCCCCACGCGCCCCAGACCGCCTAACTCCAGTTGCAGGAAAAAGGAGGTGTTGGTTCGCTCGGTGGTCGTCGCCAGCCGGTGGATGGCGGCGCGAATGACCCAGCAACCGGCATTGTATTCGACCCCGCCGATCGCTTCCAGTACTTTTTTGGGGTCGGCGAGCGAATAATTGAAACGTCCCACCGCGCTCCAGCGGAACGACAGCGGCCATTGCGCGGCGATATCAAACTGTTTGACTTCGGTCAGCCCCTTTTCCGGGTCTTGGTATTGCCGCGTGTAACGCCAGGTTCCTGACAGCACTTTCCCCGGCGCCGGCATCCAGCGGACGCCGACATTGAAACGCTCGGCGCGGGAAGTGTCGAAGTTGTATTGGGTGAGCAACGATGCCGACAGGGCGCGCGACAATTGCGCGTCTGCGCCAAGCAAAAAGTCGGAACTGCCGGCGGAGCGCGGCGTTTCGCCGGGCAGTGTGACGCGCTGATCGGAGAAGTAAAAACGTTGGCCGGCCATCACACGCAACATTTCAGCGCCGTTGTCGGACAGAATGCGCGAAGTGAGCGCCAGCGTCAGTTGGTTGGCGTCGCCGAAACGGTCAGAGCCGATGTAGCGGTTTTCGCTGAACAACTGGGTGAAATTGAAGTCGTCGATCGTGGTGTCGAATACCGGCAGATTGTTCTGGTCGCGGTAAGGCGCGTAAACGTAAAAGAGGCGCGGCTCCAGCGTTTGCACATAGCGGGAAGCGAAGAGCGAGCCTTCGCGCTCGAAAATCAGGCCGCCGTCCAAACTCATCACGGGAATGCTGACGCCCGGCGTTTTGTTCGCGGTGGGCGCGGAAGCAACGGGGTTGAGCAAATAATTGCGCTGCTGAAGACCGGCGCGACCGGTGGCGAACCATCCCAGTTCCTGCTTCCTCCAGGCGAGCGTCGGCTGGACGACGAAACGTTGTCCCTGCGTCAGGTTGGTATGGCGGAAACGGGAGTATTCGGCCAATCCTGAAAGGCTGAGATCAAAGGGACGCAGGCTTGGCGTCATCCAGTCGGCCATCGACACCAGCACGTGCGGTGTGCGGTTATACGGCGGCTGAATGTAATTTTTGTTGTCTTGCAACGTTTGGAAATTCTGCACGCGCGTCAGCACGGAAAAAGGGCCGTGCCACATTCGGAGGCCGGCTTCGCGCGGCAGCGTGGTTTGCGAAGTGACGGACAAGCGGTCGGCGAGATCGGCGAAGTAATTATCGTCGGAAACTCTGGTCGCGTCGAAATAAGCGTTCATCCAGGGCAGCAAACCCTGCTGATGCTTCCAGGACATCAGATAACGCGAGCGGTTGGCTTCGCGGTCGCTTGGCAGGTATTCGCCGTCGAAATGGCCTTGCAGCGACCAGGGGGCGCCCAGCAGATAACGAAACTGGCTGTTCAGTTGCAGCCCGCGACGGGTCATCAAACGCGGCGCAATCGTTGCATCGTAATTGGGCGCGAGGTTGAAATAATAAGGCGTCGTCAATTCAAAACCGCGCGCGTTCGACGATCCGATTGTCGGCGTCAGAAAGCCGGACTTGCGGTCGTTGTTCAGCGGAAATTCCAGCCAGGGCGAATAGAAAAGCGGCACGTTCATGAACCGGATCGACGCATTGTACGCAGTGCCGACCGAACGCTGGGTGTCGATCTTCATCGTGTCGGCGTACAAAAACCAATCCTCGCGGGGCGCTTCGCAGGTTGTGAAGCGACTGCTGCGCATCGTGTAAACATCGGGGCCATCGAAGGTCAGCGTCTGCGCGTCGCCGCGACCGCCGACCTCATCAAGGTAAAACGACGGCGATTGCAGCGTGCCGGTTGCCGTGCTGCGCGTGTAATCAATCTCCGGGCCGGTGACCCAACTGCCGTAGCGACGCATCACCACATTGCCGCGCGCCTGCAAGGTGTCGGTCTCCTGATCGTAACGCATCCAGTCGGCGAGCACCGTTTCCCGATGCGCGCGCAATTCGACATTGCCGTGAGCTTCGATTTGTTGACGTGTGCCTTCGGTGCGGTCGGCGCGAAGAAAAACAGCGCCTTGTTCGCCTTTTTCGCGTGAGAGGGCGCGTAAATTGAATTGTTGCTCTTGTTGTTCTTGCGACGGAGTGGTTTCAAACGGCGATAATTCGCGCGCTTCGCGCAGCGCAAGCACAGAAGGCGTCTCGGCATCGGCGGACTGCGCGAACACAGCGGACATCGGCAGCCCGAGCAGCCATCCGGCGCTTGCCGCGAGGAAAAGCGCCTTTCGGGCTTCCCGCTGTAATGTCTGTCGCAATGACATGAAGATTGACGCCGACACGAAGGTGAAAATGCGTTATTCTAGCCGACTCGATGGGTTTCGTTGTCAGGAATCAGGGGGCAGAGGTCAGATGTCAGATGTCAGAGGTCAGATGTCAGAGGTCAGAGGTCAGATGTCAGAGGTCAGAGGTCAGAGGTCAGATGTCAGATGTCAGATGTCAGATGTCAGATGTCAGGGATCAGGGATCAGGGATCAGGGATCAGGGATCAGGGATCAGGGATCAGAGGTCAGGCATCAGAGGTCAGGCATCAGAGGTCAGGCATCAGAGGTCAGGCATCAGAAAAGCCCCCCGACGCGCCCCCTTTTCAAAGGGGGTGTCGGCGAAGCCGACGGGGGTTTGCGGGTGGGGGCTTGCAGCGCGTAGGTCGCTGGTGAGCGCGTAGCCCGGATAAGCGAAGCGCAGCTTTTAAGCCCTCCCCTTCAAGGGGAGGGTTGGGGTGGGGATGGGGTTATCAGGAATCAGAGGTCAGAAAAGCCCCCGACGTGCCCCCTTTTCAAAGGGGGTTTCGGCGAAGCCGACGGGGGTTTGCGGGTGGGGGCTTGCAGCGCGTAGGTCGCTGGTGAGCGCGTAGCCCGGATAAGCGAAGCGCCGCTTTTAAGCCCTCCCCTTCAAGGGGAGGGTTGGGGTGGGGATGGGGTTATCAGGGATCAGAGGTCAGGCATCAGAAAAGCCCCCGACGTGCCCCCTTTTCAAAGGGGGTGTCGGCGAAGCCGACGGGGGTTTGCCGACGGGGGTTTGCGGATGGGGGCTTGCAGCGCGTAGCCCGGATAAGCGAAGCGCCATCCGGGAATGACCTGCGCGAAGCCGCGAAAGTGCCACCTCCTCCCCTCTCCCGTTTACGGGAGAGGGTGGCCGAAGGCCGGGAGAGGGGAATATTTGTGGGGACAGGAAGTCTTTCGCCAAGACGAATGCTGACCACCGAGCCGTTTTTTTATTTTATGCCAAATTTATCTTCGCACTTGCCTTCTACCGCCAACCTCTCCCGCCCGGCAGTATTGACCGCCTGGCTTGACGCGCAGTTCGGCGGCATCGCTTACGTCATGACGCCCGCCTCGGAGGACGCCAGTTTCCGCCGCTATTTCCGCGTTGCGTTTCAGGCGTCGCCGCCCGCGCCGTATGCGGGGAAGACTTCGCTGATCGTGATGGACGCGCCGCCCGACAAGGAAGATTGTCGTCCGTTCATCAAAGTCGCCGCTTTGCTGCGCGGTTGCGGCGTCAATGCGCCGAAGATTTACGCGCAGGACCTGGCGCAAGGCTTTTTGCTGCTCGACGATTTGGGCGACACCACCTACCAAACTGCATTGGAACGCGGCGCCGATGCGCAGGCGCTTTATCTGGACGCGATCACGGCGCTGGTCGCCTGGCAGCGCGGCACGGAAGCGCAGACCTTGCCTTCTTACGACGAAGCGTTGTTGCGTCGTGAACTCGACCTTTTCCCCGACTGGTACGTCGCCCAACATTGCGGGTACGCATTGCGTGATACCGAACGGGCGATGCTGGAGCGCACCTTTGCGCTGCTGATCGCCGCCGCACGGGCGCAACCGCAGGTATTTGTGCATCGTGATTACCACATTCGCAACCTGATGGACGTGGAGGAAAACCGTCCCGGCGTACTCGATTTTCAGGACGCGGTGATCGGGCCGATCACCTACGACCTGGTGTCCCTGCTGCGCGATGCGTATGTGGCCTGGGACGAAGAACAACAACTCGATTGGGCGATCCGCTACTGGGAGCGCGCTCGCGCCGCCGGATTGCCGGTGGCCGCGCGCTTCGATGATTTCTGGCGCGACTTCGAATGGATGGGCGTGCAGCGACATCTGAAAGTCGTCGGAATTTTTGCGCGGCTGTGGCATCGTGACGGCAAAGACGCTTACCTTGCCGACGTGCCGCGTGTGCTTGCTTATCTGCGGAATGCGTGTGTGCGTTATAACGAACTGACGCCGTTGCTGCATCTTCTTGATGCGCTTGAAAGAAAAATAATTTAACCGCACGAAAAAAAACTCACGCGAAGGCGCGAAGCCGCGAAGAGGAATCACCCCTCTCCCGCTTGCGGGAGAGGGGTTGGGGGAGAGGGGTTGTATTCTGCGACTTCGTTACCCTATGCGCTCTATGCGTTCTTTGCGGTTAAAATGAATTCTTTTAAGTGAGCATGGGTTTCAGGAAAATGAAAGCGCGCGCGATGATTCTGGCCGCCGGTCGCGGTGAGCGGATGCGACCGTTGTCCGATCACACGCCGAAACCGTTGTTGATCGCGGGCGGCAAACCGTTGATCGTTTGGCAGATCGAGGCGTTGGCGCGCGCCGGATTTCACGAAATCGTGATCAACGTCGCCTGGAAGAGCGAGCAAATCGAAGCGGCGCTCGGCGATGGCGCGGCCTGGCACGTTCGCCTTCTTTACTCGCGGGAACATCCGGCGCTGGAAACAGCGGGCGGCATTGCGCGCGCGCTGCCGCTGCTCGAACCCGGGCCGGTGCTGGTCGTCAGCGCCGATGTCTGGTCGGCCTACGACCATCGAACCCTCTTGCCGCGCATCGCCGCAATGCGCGAACACACCACACAAGCGCATCTGGTGATGGTGCCCAATCCGCCGTACCATCCCGAAGGCGATTTCGCGCTGGACGAACACGGTTTGCTGCGCATGGACGGTGAACGGCTGACCTTCGGCAACATCGGGATTTACCATACGCGATTGTTTGCGGAGATGGATCCCGACGTGCCGCAGAAATTGACGCCATATTACCGGCAATGGGTCGCGCAAGGCATCGTTTCCGGCGAACGTTACGATGGGGCCTGGTTCAACATCGGCGCGCCGGAAGATTTGGCGGCGTTGGAAACGGTGCTGGGTTAAAGAACAGGCATCAGAGGTCAGGAATCAGGAATCAGAAAAATTTAACCACGAAAAACACGAAAGCCACGAAAAGAGCCGTCATTCTGCGCGAAGTCGCGAAGAACAATGCTCCCCTCGCCCGCTTGCGGGAGAGGGGAGGGGGAGAGGGCGTAGGGGCGCGATTTATCGCGCCCTGTGTAACCGCAAAGCGCGTAGGCTGGCGATGAGCGGCCTTTAGCCGCGAGCGAAGCGTGGCGGGAATCCCAGCAAAAACCAATTTCACCGCAAAGAACGCAAAGAACGCAAAGAAAAAACCGTCATTCTGTGCGTGTAGGGGCAGGTTTCAAACCTGCCCTTTTGGATCTCACGCGAAGCCGCGAAGCCGCGAAGGAACGAATCTCCCCTCGCCCGCTTGCGGGAGAGGGGCGGGGGAGAGGGCGTAGGGGCGGCAATCTGCCGCCCGTAACACAACAAACCCCCGTCGGCTTCGCCGACACCCCCTTTCAAAAGGGGGCTTTCTTCTCAGTGCCTTCGCGTGAGAAAAATCAGCGGCGCTTCGCGCCGGGGTATGGTTCCCGGATGGCGCTTCGCTTGTCCAGGCTACGCTTGTTTTTTTGCGTTCTATGCGTTTCTTTGCGGTGAAATGGTTTTTGCTGGGATTCCCGCCACGCTTCGCTCGCGGCTAAAGGCCGCTCATCGCCAGCCTACGCGCTGACCTCTGACCCCTGACAGTCACGGCAACAAAACATCTCTGTTCCGTCTGTCGTCCGACCATTGGATTTGGGCGTTCCCTGAGCTTCCGTACCAGTCGGGCGCCAATATCTGAAAGCCGTCGATGATTTCGACGCGATCTTGTCGTCCGACCCGCACTGGAAAAGGTCCTTCTTCCGTGCTTTTCCAGAAAACGTAAAGGCTTCCTGTCTCCGGATTGCCGTTCGCCAGCTTCTCATTCTGCACAGCGTTCATTTTGCCGATGCGCGAATTGGCGATACGCGCAAACTGTCCGACGTTGATCGCCATCTTGTGGTTGGCCGCATAAAGCGTGAAGTCGCCATAACCGGCGGCGGCGGGACGCGCCGGAACGAAACGCACGGTTCGGTACCGTTGCGCGGCTTCTTCCCAGAAGGGAGAGGTCAGCGCGCTTTTCCAGGTGCTGGTTTGCGCGGTGATATTTTCATGGAGCGCCTTGCGCAATTCCAGCGCGCGCGGCGACAAATCCGCGCCTTGTAAAACCACGATGCCCAGCAACAGGGTTGTTCCGATCCAGGGTCGTGTGTGTTGCAACAGCAGCGCCGCACTTCCCAGCAGCAGCGCGTAATACGGCACCCACAGCAAGCGCCCCGACGCCCGCACCATTTCCAGCATTTTCAATGCAAATTTCGGCAGCGTCACTTCCAGCACGACCCGATCATCCAGCATCACATGGGTCGAAACCGCCATCGCCCACAGCGCCAGCACCACCAGCATCAGCGGCCAATGTTGCCGTGCGTTCGCCCGCGCCGCTTTCGAGAAAATCAAAAACAGCGGCGCCATCGCCACCAGCAACAAACCGCCGGCGCCCAGGTAAGCGTAGCCTTCAAACGCCGATTCGGGCGTCGCCGGAAGGGGCGGCAGAAAACGTGATCCCCAGCCCGGGTTCCAAAAGGCGTTGAGGTTCGCGGCGTACATTCCGTAATACGAAGTGCCGCCCGAGAACGATCCCAGCGGCACGGTGAAATAGCCGGCCAGCCACATCACGGCCAGCATACTGAGCACCACCACCGCCATTTCACTCAGCGCTTTGCGAACGTCGGCCCATTCATAACGCCGCAACACGCTTGCCGCCCATACCGCCAAGACCAGATACAACAAATACGCATGCACCAGCGCCGCCGCACCGATCAGCGCGCACCAGGCGAAAACCGTCGCTGCCGGTGGTCGCAGGTACAGCAGCAGCGCCGCCAGCATCAGCCAATGTCCGACCAGCGCGTAATGGCCGACCACTTTCAGCGTCATCACCGTACTCGCGGTCAGCAGCAACGCCAGCAGCAGTTGCGCGATCCCGTGCGTCGTGATGCAACGCGCCAGCAACCAGGCGAACGCGCCCTGCAAGACGAAGCAGGTCAGCACCCAGATGCCGAAATACTGGAACGTCGAGGGCAACCAGGCCGCGAACAGCTTGAACAGCAGCGCGAACAGCGGAATGGAATCGGTGAATACGATCGAACTGCCCATTTCCATCCCGTAGCCGCTGGCGCCCGGCGGAAGCATCCAGGGCTCGCCGCGAAAAAAATGCCAGCCCACAAACGCCTGCATCAGGTCGCCCTGCATCAGCCATTGAAAGTTTTTCGGGTCGAGCACCGCCGGCGGCAGCAACAGGAAAAACAGCGCCGCGCCCAGCACCCCGCCGACCAGCAGCGCCAGCGCGACATCGCGCCCCCGCCAGTCGGGTATCGCGGTCTCGGTATCGAAGTCGGACGTCGTGTCGATATCGCGGGCGGTCGAAGAATAGGAATAATGCATACGTTCTCCAGGAAGCCGTTAACATAGCACAACAGGGATCAGAAAACCATTTCACGCGAAGGCGCGAAGAACGCAAAAAAAACCTTTTAACCACGAAAAACACGAAGGCCACGAAAAATAGCCTCACGCGGAGACGCGGAGTGCGCGGAGAAAAAACAATCGTCATTCTGCGCGAAGTCGCAGAATCCAAAACCCTCTTTCCCTCGCGGGAGAGTGGGTAAAGAAGAAAGAGCGGGCGGGACGCCCGCGCTCCCCGGCAGATTCGGAAGCGCTCACACGAAGGATGACATCGTTCTGATCTCTGATCCCTGACCTCTGACCTCTGATTTCTGATTTCTGATTTCTGATTTCTGTTTTCTGTTTTCTGATCTCTGGAACGGATTCAGGTAAAATAAGCAGATTACCCTCACGAGGAAGCGCTATGCTGACCGGATGTCTGGTGCCGATTGTCACTCCGATGACGCCTGACGGCGTGCTGGATCTTGCCACACTGAGAAATTTGATCGACTGGTACATCGCCAATGATGCAGCCGGGATTGTCGTCGTCGGCACCACCGGCGAATCGCCGACGGTCGATTTCGAGGAACACCATGCGCTGATCAAAGCAACCGTCGATCATGTTGCCGGTCGCGCCCATGTGATGGCCGGCACCGGCAGCAACTCGACCGCCGAAGCGATCGACTTGGCCGCGTACGCCAAAAAAGTCGGCGCCGACAGTTGTCTGTCGGTGGTTCCCTATTACAACAAGCCGTCGCAGGAAGGTTTGTATCGGCATTTCAGAACGATTGCCGAGGAAGTCGATTTGCCGCTGGTGCTTTACAACGTACCGGGGCGCACCGTCGCCGATCTGGCGAACGACACGGTGCTGCGCCTGTCGCAGGTACCGGGCATTGTCGGACTGAAAGACGCGACTGGCGACATCGGCCGCGCGACTGAACTCATCAAGGCGCTGAACGAGGCCGGGAAAAAAGATTTCGCGCTGTACAGCGGCGACGACATCACCAGTCTGGCGTTTTTGTTGCTGGGCGGACATGGCGTGATTTCGGTGACCGCCTGTGTCGCTCCTCAGCAGATCGCCGCGATGTGTCGCGCCGCTGCGCGCGGCGACATCGCCAAAGCGCGCGCGCTTAACGACACGTTGCTTCCGTTGCACCGGAAACTGTTTGTCGAAGGCAATCCCGTGCCGGTCAAATGGGCGATGGCGCAGATGGGGTTGATCTCCGCCGGTATCCGGTTGCCGCTGGCGCCGTTGTCCGAGTCTTTTCATGAGCCGTTGCGGCAAGCGTTGCGCGCGGCAGGTTGTCTTGCTTAATCCCTGCTTTTGAAGGTTACCAGAATGATTCGTTGTTCCGAAATGCGCGTCGTGATCGCTATCGCGGCCGCGCTGTGGGTGTTGGCCGGTTGCAGTTCCATGAAGGACATCACGTCCGGCAAACGTATCGATTACAAATCAACGCGCTCGACGCCGTCGCTGGAAATTCCGCCCGATCTTTCGGCGCCGCAATACGACGACCGCTTTGCCGTCACGTCGGCCTCCGACCTCGCCAACCGCGACATGCGCGCCGAAGCGCGGCAACGGGCGCTTTTGCCGGACGTTCCTCTCGCGCATATGGAGCGCGCCGGTAGCGAGCGCTGGCTGGTCGTCAAGACCTCGCCGACCGATGCCTGGGAAACCCTGCGGAAATTCTGGATCGACATCGGTTTCGTTCTCGCCGAAGAAAAACCGATGCTCGGCATCATGGAAACCGACTGGGCCGAAAACCGCGCGGAGATTCCGCAGGATATTGTGCGCCGCACCATCGGCAGATACGTTGATTTTTTCTACACGACCTACAGGCGCGATAAATTCCGCAGCCGTATCGAAAAGGGCAAAGAACCGGACACGGTTGAAATTTATTTGTCGCATCGCCGGATGGAGCAAGTGCCGACCACCAAGATAGAAAGTTCCACGCCGGCCGCGTTTGCCTGGGCGTTGATGCCGCCCAACCCCGAACTGGAAGCGGAAATGCTGATCCGCATCATGGCGCGTTTCGGCGCGACTGAGGAACAAGCCAGAACCATCGTCACGCAAAGCAGCAACGACCCGCAACGCGCCATCCTGCTCAAAGAAGGCGGCGGCGCGAAATTGATGCTGGCCGATGAATTCGACCGCGCCTGGCGGCGCGTCGGTCTGGCGCTCGACCGAACCGGCTTCACCGTCACCGACCGCGACCGCGCGCAAGGCATCTATTACGTGCGCTACGCCGATCCCGCTCTCCTCGCCAAAGCCGATTCCGCCGGCTGGTTCTCCAAGCTGGCGTTCTGGCGCGGCAAAGAAGGCGTGCGTCCCGAAAATTATCAGGTGCATGTGGCGGCCAGCGGTGAGCAAAGCGCCGTCACCGTTCGAGGAGACGCTGGCGCGGCGGTTCAGCCGAACGACGTCGAACAAATCCTGACCGTTTTGCAGGAGCAGTTGAAATAGTCGTCACGCAATGCCTTTCCCTGCCCCCTTTTCAAAGGGGGTGTCGGCGAAGCCGACGGGGGTTTGTCTTGGTCACTCCTCCAACTCTCGTAGGGTGGGCAAAGCAAAGCGCGCCCACCACAAGCAGCCCCATACTCCGCTCTCAGGAATCAACACCATGCGCTTTGTTTCGTTAGCGCGTTTTCGGCTCAAACGCATACGTTTTTTACCCTCTCCCCTTGCGGGAGAGGGTGCCCCGAAGGGGCGGGAGAGGGGGGGCGATAGCCGTTTTACCCCTCTCCCCCTGCCCCTCTCCCACAAGGGGAGAGGGGAGCGAAGTGTGCCCACCACGAGCAACCCCATACTCCGCGCTCAGGAATCAACACCATGCGCTTTGCTTCGTTAGGCTCCGGCAGCAGCGGCAATGCGCTGCTCGTCGAAGCGGGCGGTACGCGCCTGATGATCGACTGCGGATTCGGCCTGCGCGACACCGTGCGCCGACTGCAACGCCTCAACGTCGAGCCGGAAACGATAGACGCCGTTTTCATCACCCACGAACACACCGATCACGTCGGTGGCGTCGTGACCTTCGCGGGAAAATTTCAAATTCCGGTGTGGATGAGTTACGGCACTTACACCGCGCTGAACGGCAAACTCGACAAACTCGAACACCTGCACACCTTCGACAGTCACGCAACCCTTGATCTCGGCGGTCTGCAAGTGCAAGCGTTGCCCGTGCCGCACGACGCGCGCGAGCCGGTGCAATTCATCGTCGGCGACGGCGCTCATCGGCTGGCGATGCTCACCGACATCGGCGCTTCGACCACACACATCGAAACGCAGATCAGCGGCTGCGACGCGCTCGTGCTCGAATGTAACCACGACCTCGACCTGCTGTACAACAACCGTTCCTACCCCTACCCGCTCAAACAGCGGATCAGCGGTCGCTTTGGCCATCTGAACAACGAAGCCGCGGCTGCGCTGTTGGCGGCGATAGACCGTTCGTTTCTGAAACACATCATCGCCGCGCATCTGTCGCAGCAAAACAACCACCCCGACAAAGCGCGCGCCGCGCTGGCGCAGGTTTTGGGTTGTGCGCCCGACTGGATCGGCATCGCCGATCAGGACGAAGGATTCGGTTGGCGCGGGTTATAAACACGGTTTAACCGCAAAAGGATTTAACCGCAAAGAGCGCAAAGCAAGCGTAGCCCGGATAAGCGAAGCGCCATCCGGGAATCAAAAACGCGATTCACCGCAAAGAACGCATAGCGCGCAAAGAAAAAAGCCGTCATTGCGAGCGAAGCGAAGCAATCCAGAAAAAACGTCGTTCTGCGCGAAGTCGCAGAATCCACCCTCTCCCCCACCCCTCTCCCGCAAGCGGGAGAGGGGAAACATCCCCCCCGCCCGCGCTCGTTTCTGACCTCTGGCCTCAGACCTCTGACCTCTGACCTCTGACCTCTGACCTCTGACCTCTGACCTCTGACCTCTGACCTCTGACATCTGACATCTGACATCTGACATCTGCCCCCTGACCTCTGCTATCATTACCACTTTCCGGTTCACGAAAGAGACACATCATGATGAAAGGTAAAGAACTCTATCGCGGTAAAGCCAAGACCGTTTTCGCCACCGATGATCCCAACTGGGTCATCATGCATTACCGCGATGACGTTTCCGCTTTCGACGGCGCCAAACTCGCGAAGCTCGACAAGAAGGGGGAAACCAACAACAAAATCAACGCCTTCATCATGGGTAAGCTTGAAGAGGCGGGTATCAAGACCCATTTCGGCAAGCTGTTGAACGAGCGCGAATCGCTGGTGCGCGCGATGAAGATGCTGCCGGTCGAATGCGTTGTGCGTAATGTCTGCGCCGGTTCGATGAGCAAGCGCCTCGGCATTGAGGAAGGCACACGTTTGTCGGAGCCGATCTTTGAATATTTTTACAAGAGCGACGCGCTGCATGACCCGATGGTCAATGACGATCATATCCGTGTGCTGGGTTGGGCCAGTGAGGACGACGTTCAGCGAATGCGCATTCTGACCCGTCGCGTCAACAAGATCCTGCAACCGCTGTTCGCCAACGCCGGCATCGATCTCGTGGATTACAAGCTCGAATTCGGACGCGCTGTGGACGATCCCGAAGGGCAATTGCTTCTGGGCGATGAGTTCACGCCCGACGGTTGCCGCTTGTGGGACGCCAAAACCGGCGAAAAAATGGATAAAGACCGCTTCCGCCGCGATCTCGGCGAAGTGATCGAACATTACCGCGAGGTGGCGACGCGAATCGGCGTACCGCTTTGAACGAAACTTTGAGCAAAATTGTGAACGCATTGAAAACAAGGAGCATTAGCTCCTTGTTTTATTTGACCATACACGCGACACTCTTTGAGTCTGTCCCGAAATCGAACCCGAAATTTGGTGACGATCTTTTCCGAAATGCGCTACAGTAGCCCTTATTTGAATTCGCGCCGTAACCATGCTGTTTGATACGTCTGACGGGAAAACACGATATGCCGCACAGCAGACGCGCGATCTTGCCGGAGCGCCCGCAGGATCGGTCAGGTTGGCGGCTGTCAGTGGGCACGAAAAAAAACAACGGAATTTTTTTGCGGCTGCGCTCCGCTTTTTTCAAGCGGTCGGCTTGCGCTTGCTTAAAAGGTCGCTTAAAGAGCCGCTTAAAGCCAAGCCGAAAAATCGGTTAGCTGTTAAAGTAACGGGTTATAGCATGGCGCCACCGCTTTTCAACGGAAATGCCTCCGTCATCAATGGGTTGGGGAGCGCCTGAACGCTGTTCGAGTCATCGAACGAGTGAGATGCAGATTTGGAACTGGGGATTTTTATTTTAACCAAGGAATCATTATGAAAAAAACTCTGTTTGCGCTCTCAGGCGTAATACTGTTCGCTTGGTCGCTGTTTGCCGGTGCCGCCGATCCGGGAAGGGTCGAATTTAAAGGCATTGCTTTGGGGGCTTCGCAGGAAACACTTCTCAAGAAATTTTCGGACTTCCGGTGCAGCGGGGGAACGTGCGATCTCTACGTTGACGCCGAGGCCGAGAAAAAATGTTCCGGAAGCAATCCCAAAGATGCCGTAGAAGTCAGAAAGGTTCTGGATTGCCAGCGCGAATACCGGAACCAGATGCGGTACGGCCCGGCGGCTGTTCAAGTCTATATCGCCAAATTTGAAGGCGACAAGCTCGGCTATGTGTCCATTATTTTCCACTCGAACTGGTACCGCGATGTCCGCGACGCGCTGGTCGAAAAATATGGCGCGCAAGCAGATGAAAAAATGGAAACCGTCCAAAACCGGTTCGGCGACAACTTTGAAAACCGTATGGCGACCTGGAAGCTCGGCAACAACTTTGTTCAGATCGAAGAGCGCGGCGCCGGCATTGACACCGCAGCAGTTCGTTTGGTTTCCGGCGCGTTCTCGGGCGTTGACCAGGAAAAACTGAGAAGAGAAAGAGCCAGAGAAGCCGCAAGAGATCTTTAATCATCGAGGAAGCCGCGCCGACAGAAACCGAACGCGGCAATGCGAAAGTGGGGTAGGGATTTGCCGGTCTTGTACCGGCAATTTTTTTTGTGGGCAATGCCTGCCCCTGATTCCTGACAGCAACGCCGCAAACTTGCTATGATGACACTTTGCTCATCTTCGATCGCCGACGACGCCCATGCCCGCCAACGCTCCTATTGCCGCCCATCCGGTTGCCCGCTGGCTGATTCTGATCGTCCTCGCGGTCGGCGTGTATTTTTTCCACAGCTTTCTGGTGCCCGTTCTGGCGGCGCTGATCATTTCTTTTGCGTCCTGGCCGCTTTATCAAAAACTGGTGGCGCGTTGCCGCGAAAAAACCTGGCTGTCCGCCACCATTGCGACTTCTCTGGTGTTTTTGCTGATCGTCGTGCCGCTGGCCATTCTGGCGGTTTATATTACCCGCGAAATCCAACATGGCGTCACCTGGCTGGCCTTCGTCAACCGCCACGGCGCCGAAGCGCCCGCCTGGGTGACGCAATTGCCTGTCGTCGGCGCGTACCTGACGGAATGGTGGAACGAAACGCTGAACCACCCGCATGCGATCAGCGAATTGACGCAACTGATCGGTCTGGGACAGCTCGCCAACATTTCCAAAATCGTGCTCTCATTCGGCGGCCATTTGTTCTCGGTGTTGCTGGCGCTGGTGTTCATGGTCATCACGCTGTTCGTCGTTTACAAAGACGGGCACATCCTCGCGCAGCAACTCGACAAAATCGGCGAACGCATTTTGCCGAAACGCTGGTACCGCGTTTCGCGTGTGGCGCCGACGATGGTCAGCTCCACCGTCACCGGCATGACGATTATCGCCATCGGCGAAGGCGTCGTGTTCGGGTTTGCGTACTGGATCGCAGGCGCGCCCGCGCCGTTGACGCTCGGCGTCCTGACCGGCTTCATGGCGCTGATTCCAGGCGGTGCGCCAACCTCGATGACGCTGGTGTCGATCTATCTGCTCGGCAGCGGCCAACCCTGGGCGGGATTGGGGCTGTTCGCCTGGGGCGGACTTCAACTGTTCATCGTCGATAAAACCATCCGTCCGAAACTGGTCGGCGGTCCGGCCAAGTTGCCGTTTTTGCCGACGCTGTTCGGATTGGTCGGCGGCATCAAGACAATGGGACTGGTCGGCCTGTTCGTCGGGCCAGTGGTGATGGCGCTGCTGGTTGCGATCTGGCGCGAGTGGCTGACGGAAGAAGACGATGAGCAGGCATCAGAAGTCAGGAATCAGGGATCAGAGGTCAGGGATCAGGCGTCAGAGGGCAGAGGACAGAATCATGCACCGTAACTCCCTCTCCCGCAAGCGGGAGAGGGGAATTTCTTTGCGCCGGGAAAATGGTTCCCGGATGGCGGCCTTCGGCCTTATCCAGGCTACGCTTGCTGACATCTGCTATTTGACAGCCTCCATACTGCCCACCCGCTCAACCCGCGTGAACAGGATGCACACCACTGAAAGCAAAAGCGCCACCGAACTCACCAGGAAAAGCGGTTGGTAAGATGCTGCGTCCGATACCCTATACGCCATGATGTAGCCGACGACGGCTTGTGAAGCAGCGAACGAAAAAGTCATGATGCTCCAGGCCTTTCGGTGTTTCTGAATCCCCACACACTCCAAAGTGTAAGCGGAAACCAGCGCGACGATTCCGGGCGTGAACGCGCCGACCAGAAAAGACGAAACCAGCAATGCGGCAAGATGGTCGCTGAGCAACGGCAAGGCGACGCCGAAGGCTTTCAGCGCGAAACACGCGATCAGGCTTCGTTTAAAACCGAAACGGTCACCCATCTGCCCCGCAAAAAGCGGCCCCAGCGCCGCGCCGACGCCGAAAACCGCCCAGCAAAAGCCGCCCGTCCATAAGGACATTTGCAGCTCGCGCACAATGTAGTTCACCCAGAATAAGGTGTGCGGCAAATACCCTATAGCATCAAGGGTATAAGCGACGAGGATTAACGCGATCGCTGCCGAACCGGCTTTGCTTTGATGCCCTTCATGGGCTTTGGCGCCGACGGCTTGCTCGGGCAGAGGAATGTCCCATGTGCGCCAGTGGATGATGGTCAGCAACAAGCAGATGCTCCCCATCCCCAACCAGGCCGCCGAAACGCTTTGCAGGACCAGCAGCGGAATCAGCGTTCCCGATATCATCGCGCCCAGGCCGATGCCTGAAAACACCACGCCGCTCACCCGGCCCCTGACGCCCACGCTGAAATAGCGCAAAACGGCAGGCGCTGCCATGACCATCAAGATCGCCCCGCCCACGCCGGCAAGCGTTCGCCAGAAATAAAACCAGAGCAATGGCGCATCGGGAAAAGCGCAAGCGAGGTAGCTCAATGAACACATCACCATGGCGCCGCGCATGATCTGTCCCGTTGTGAAACGCCGAACCAGAACATTGGCCAGCGGCACGCCCAACAGATAACCCGCCAGTGTCGCAACGCCCAGATAAGACGCTTCACTTTTGCTGAACCAGCCTGAACTGATCAGCGCCGGCATCAACGCGATGTAGGCGAAGCGCCCGATGCCGTTGCCGACGAACGTCGCCGCAAGACCCGCGAAACTCGTTTTTGTCAGTGCGGGTTCTTTCATTGCTGAAACACGCTGCCCTTAATCGTTAGTGCGCAAAAAACACATCATACGCAAACTTGCTGATCAGCACCACCATCAAAATGAGAAACAGAATCCGAATAACCCTGACGCCACCGCGGATTGCCAACCGCGCGCCAACCACCGCACCGGCGATATTGCACACCGCAAGCGGCACGGCGTACTGCCACAGGATGTGTCCCGCCGGAATGAAAAACGACAACGCGGCAAGATTGGTCATCAAATTGACGACGCGCGCCGCCGCTGCCGCGTGCAGAAAATCGAATGCGAAGAAGCGGATGAAAACGAAAGCCAGAAAACTTCCCGTCCCCGGACCGAACACGCCATCGTAAAAACCGAGCGCCCCGCCCCACAGCGCTGCGCCGAAACGTTCGCGACGGGTGATCGCTTTCGGTTTGTGCACTCTGCCGAAGTCTTTTTTGATGAAGGTGTAAACCGCCATCGCAATCAGCAACACCAGAATCACCGGCTTCAACCATTGGATCGGAACCATGCTGACGACCATCGCGCCGCCGAACGATGCGACAAACGCGCACGCCATCGCCGGCAGTATCAACGCCCAGGGCAGACGAACTTTTTGCAAGTATTGGCGCACCGCCATGCCGGTACCGCAAATCGACGCGAATTTGTTGACGCCGAATACCGTGACCGGCGGCGTATTCGGAAGAATGCCGAGTGCGCCCGGCAGTTGCACCAAGCCGCCACCGCCGACAGCGGCATCGATCAATCCGGCGCAAAAGCCGGTCAGTCCGAGGAGGAGAATTGTTTCCATGAAGAGCGTTCTATTGCCATGTCCACCAATACTTGCTTACCTGATATTTTTTCACGACCCGATCACCCTCTCCCCTACCCCTCTCCCGCATGCGGGAGAGGGGATCATTTATAACACGGGTTGACACACATCCACCCAGCGCCCTCCCGTCAGCGCCGCCAGTCGCGCCGATGTCAGTCGCACCGCTGCATGAATGTCACCCGCCGCCGGAAGGATTTCGTCAAAATCATTCAGCGTTTGATCGAGATAAACGGGAATGTCGCTCGCCAGTCCGAACGGACACACGCCGCCGACCGGATGTCCGGTCAGTTTTTCGACGGTTTCGCCGTCCAGCATTTTGGGTCTGCCGCCGAACGTTGCTTTTATTTTTCTGTTGTCGATTCGCGCATCGCCGCGCGCCACGATCAGCACCGCGCCTTGTCCCGTCGAAAACGCCAATGTTTTGGCGATTCGCCCCGGCTCGACACCGTGCGCCTTCGCCGCCAACGCCACCGTTGCCGTTTCTTCGTCCAACTCCAGAATACTCAGCTCCGGCGCTGCCGAAGCCAGATGTGCGCGTACCGATTCCAGCCCCATTGAAAAACCACCCAAAGAAAGGAAAGAAAGCGTAACATACGAAATTCATTTGCGCTTATCGAACACCGAATATACCGAGGATTGCCGCATGTCTTCTACTTCACTTCATTTCCGGCGCGCCTGTCCCGCAGATTACCCTGCTCTCGAAACCCTGCTCAACGCGCTTTACATCGGCAACCTGAGCGCCGACGAAGCCCAGGCGAGCGGTTTCCTCGCAACGCCTTTCACGCAAGCGCAAATCGCCATTTTCAACGACGGGCTGGGCGCGCTGGTGGCTGTCGAGCAGGACACGGTGCTCGGCTTTCTGGGGTTGATGGAAAGCGACGCGCCCTTTGCCCCTCCGGTCGTGCAAGCCATGACTGCCGCGATGCGACAAACCAGTTTCGATGGACAACCGCTTGCCGCCTGCAAGCCGTTTCTTTTCGGCCCCATCGCCATCGCCCGTCAAGCGCGGGGACGCGGCATTTTTCGCGGCCTGTATCAGGCCATGTGGAATTTTCTCGATCCGTCCCGATACGAACTGGGGCTCGCTTTCATCCATCAGGAGAATCACCACTCGCTCACTGTTCATCAGCAAGCGTTGGGCGTGACCGTGTTAGCGCCTTTCATGTGCGGCGATGCCGCTTACTGGCTGGTTGCGTATCGGCGGCCTGCTGCTTTGTTCCCTCCCCTTGCGGGCTGAGGTTTACCCACAAGTATGTCGTCATCGCCTGCTGTGCCTTGTTGCTGACAAAAAGCCCTTCTCTTCGCGCTTATGGAGAGTAGCCCTGCAGGGGCGTCACATGAGTAACCGTCGGTGGAGTGAGCGTAGCGAACGGAACCGGCGGAAAGCGTACTCCACGCATCCAGCCCTGCAAGGGCTGAATAAAGGCTGTTGTTCAGCCCTTGCAGGGCTGAGGGTTCGTTATGGACACTCTCCGCCGGTTTCGCGCTCACTGCGTTCGCGCTCCACCGACGGTTACTCACGTGATGCGCCTGCGGCGCTGTTTGAAATACGCAAAAGCGGCACGAAATAACCTCGTACTTGTGGGTAAACCTCAGCCTTCAAGGGGAGGGTTAGGGTTGGCAGGGATCAGAGGTCAGTTGCGTAGCCCGGATAAGCGAAGCGCCATCCGGGAATCAAAAACACGATTAACCGCAAAGAACGCATAGCGCGCAAAGAAAAAAGCCGTCATTGCGAGCGAAGCAAAGCAATCCAGAAAATGTGCGCAACGAAAAAACGCTGGATTGCTTCGCTTCGCTCGCAATGACGCAATTATTTACTGCGCGCTCCGCGTCTTCGCGTGAGACCGACCCGTCGCGGTTCGCTACGCTCACCACGACCTATACGCTTCGTTCCTCGTAATGACGCATTTCTGATGCCTGATTCCCGGATGGCTACGCAGCCCCATCCCCACCCCAGCCCTCCCCTTGAAGGGGAGGGGAAAAAGCGTCCTTCGCGGCTTCGCGCCTTCGCGTGATCCCAAAAGCTGGGATTCCACTTCGTTCCATCCCAGCCTACTGCGCTTACCGCGCTCAATTCTCTAGCGGGATGCCTCCGAATGAAAAATCCCGCGATACATCACAAAGAACATAACCGCAGTCCACGCAAGGAAAAAAGGCCATACAATCCCACCGACAAAAGTTCCCCAAAGGGTGTAAAGGATGATCAAAATTTCAGAATCCGTCTTTTCGATCAGACCAGACGTTTGTACCTTTGTCAGAGCCATAAAAAAAAGAACTACGCCAAGATTCGTTGTTGCCAGAGCCGCCCAATTATTTTTCACCCCCAGCCATGTGCGACACAAGGAAGTTTTTATTGCCGTATGCTGAAACAGGATTTCCATTGATGCCAGCAAAAAGAATACCTTTGCGGCCTCGGCCAAAAAGAAATTGATGGAAAGCCACGTTCGTAATACGCTCTCCTCCGGAATGGCCCACTCCATCCCCCAGCAAAACATATCTAAAGCGAAAATGATCGAACAGTAAACGCCTCCAATCGTCAATAACGTGCGACCATGCGCCAAAAAAATTTTTCTGATCCACATCCGGTAATAGGCTTCCGGTGAAAACATCTGTGCCCATATCATCACGGCAACCAGCGACATAAGAAAGGGAGATAAAAGACGTTGCGCCAAGTCGATAGCCCATGTAGTGTCAAGCGCTATTTCTACCCACGCCCATCTTATTATTTTTGACTCTACCGAAAAAAAAATAAGATATAGCAGCCCCACCACCCACCACTTCAGCTTTGCCCCGTTCAGGATTACCAGCGCCTGCCACCACCAAAGCAACCCCGCCCGCCAAGGCAAACGGGCTACTTTCAGTAACGGCTCTTCCCCCATGATTACGGGTGTAACGGCGGCGTCTTCCCCGCCCTCGGAAACACTGCATCTTTGGCGTGGAAAATGTCGCAGTAGGCGACGAAGGCGGTCAGCGCCCCCAGGCTGATCAGGAACGGCGCGATCAGCAGTTCCAATCCCCAGACGAGGAACGAAATAATCATCGCTTCGTTGCCAAGTCCCAAAGCAAGCAGCACCAATCCCAGTACGGCGATCACAAAGCCCAGCGCCATCCCGACAGCAAAACTGCCGACGAGCGGAACCAGCAACCATACCGACAGCGCCCGCCAGTTGATCAGCGAAGCGTTCAGGCTGCTCGACATGGCTCGCACGACGCCGGCGCGTTGAAACACGACCACCATCGGCGCCAGCCAAACCGCAAACCAGACCAGCGTTCCCAATATCGCCAAAACGAGCAGCGCCAACCACAATTGCGAAGAAGTCAAAAACGCCAACGTTGCCACCGGATCATTTTTTTCGCTGAGGCTTTTCAGTTCCGCTGCGAAATCGCTCCCCAGCATCGTGAGAAAGATAAAAATGGCGATCGACGCCAACAGCACCATCGCTGCGCCGACGCCCATGAGTGTTTTTACATCGGCTTTGAAGCCGCTGAACAAATGCGAGAATGTCGGCGTTCCGCCGCGCGCCTGTGTCCAGCCGGCCGCCACGAAGCCCACGACGAAGCACGGGATGAGGGAGTACACCACCAGAAGTCCGAGAACGCCTATCCAGGCGTTGGCTGCGGTAATCGCGATGAACAGAAAGAACAGCGCGGTGGTGATCACAAAATATCCCAACCCGATCCCGTACCAGGGAACGGGCGCTTCCTTGATCATCCGAAAGGCTTCAACCCACCACAACCAGCCGCGTCCGGCGTCGCAACGGGTGATGGTTTGAACGGGCGGTTCAGGTGTGTGTGGTTCAGGCGTCGAAAGGGGTGTTGACATGTTATCGCTCCGGTATCGGCCAGGCGGGCAAAAGGCTCGCGCGCTGGCGCAGGATTCGTTCAAAATGCGCGGGGTCGTGGGCATGCACCAGCGAACCTTCGCGCGGCAGATGGTAATCGTAAAGCCGCGACAACCAGAAACGCAACGCGCCGGCGCGCAACAGCAACGGCCATTGGGCTTTTTCTTCTTTCGTCGGTGCGCGAACGTTTTGGTAAGCGTCAAGCATCGCAACGACACGCAGCGGATCGAGATCGCCGACGGACGGATCGGCGATGCACCAATCGTTGACCGTGACCGCCAAATCGTAGCCGAAAGCGTCGGTGGCGGCGAAACCGAAGTCGATGATGCCGCCGATGCGCGTTTCTTCAGGATCGTCGAACAACACATTGTCGCGGAACAAATCGCCGTGAATCGCACCGCGCGGCAACGGTTCGATACCGCCATCGCGCACCGCCGCCATTTCATTATCGAGCAAGCGCCGTTGCGTCTCCGATAAAAACGGTCGCACGGCTTGCGCCGCCGTTTCGCGCCAATCGCGGCCGCGCGAACTCTCCAGCGTTTGCGGATAATCGGCGACGGCCAGATGCATCCGCGCCAGCACATCGCCGATCGCTGCGCAGTGCGCCGCTGTCGGCGTCAGTTGCGGCGCGCCGGCAACGCGGGCGATCAATCCGGCCGGCTTGCCGTTCAGCATCGAAAAATAATTTCCCGCGCCGTCGGCTTCGGGCATCGGCACCGGCAATCCCGCTCGCGCCAAATGCGCCATCAAGCCGAGGTAAAACGGCAAATCGGCAGCGGGCAAACGCTCGTAAAGCGTCAAGACATAATCGCCGATGTCGGTGGTGACGAAATAATTGGTGTTCTCGATACCGGCAGCAATCGGCGTTTGCATGCGCAACGCGCCGACTTTGTAGCGTTCAAGCCAGGCCGACAATTCCTCAGCGGTAACATTGGTGTAAACAGACATACGTTCCCATGAGCCGACCTGCGTCGGTGATGATTGACTCTCTCTCGCGTCACCAGGAAAAAAGCTGCCACATCGGCACGCGCAAGCCCGTGTCCAGACTGTCGCGGCGCACATACGCTCCGTCAACGCCGTTGACGGGCAACAGATAATACACCGTCCCGACTTTGGACGTAACTTTGATGTAGCGAAGAACGCCGTTGACCCGCACTTCTTCGTGCGTTTCGTCGCCGCGCTCGATCAGCGTCACCTGCGGCTCCAAATCCGGATCGCCTTCTATCGGATTGGCCTGCGCGGATGAGCGCGGGTTGGCGTCAGCGTTGGCGTTGATACTGGCAGGATGGGAACGCGCTTTGTCCGCCGTGTTTTCATCGACCATCGCCGGTGGCGGCGGCGCGACCGGCGGTGTCGTCGGTTCCGCCGCGGCAACAGGCAACGACAACGCGGCCCATCCGCCGATACAGCATCCTGCCCACACCGTCATCGCTATTCGATTCATACCTTTGTTTCCATACCTGTTCATGATCCGGCCACCCTCTCCCCCACCCCTCTCCCCCCGCAAGCGGGAGAGGGGTGCGTTAGAGCTTTTCGCGCGCTGTCGTTTTTCCCTCTCCCGCAAGCGGGAGAGGGTGACCCGAAGGGTCGGGAGAGGGGCTTCGCATCCCTTCTTCGCCCCCCTTCTTCACATCCCCACCTTCGTTTCACAGCCGTTCCCCGCATTTTAACATCCTGCTTTTCAGGATCACGATTCCGGCGTCGGCTTGAGGTCTGCCTCATAGAAATCGAAGATGGCTTTCACGATGTCGTCCGGGTCTTCGATGATCTGTAACAAATCCAGTTCCTCAGGCGACACCATCCCCCAATCCACCAACGGGCCTCGCATCCAGTCGAGAAATCCGCGCCAGAATTCGCCGCCGACCAGAATGACCGGAATGCGCCGCGCTTTGCCGGTCTGAACAAGCGTCATGCACTCGGTCAATTCATCGAGTGTCCCGAAGCCGCCGGGCAACACCACATACGCCGACGCAAAACGAACAAACATCATTTTGCGCGCGAAGAAATAGCGAAAATTCAGGCTGATATCCTGAAATTCATTGCTTCGCTGCTCGTGCGGCAGCAGGATGTTCAGCCCCACCGACGGCGAACGCCCCGGAAAAGCGCCACGGTTGGCCGCTTCCATGATTCCCGGTCCGCCGCCGGAAATCACCGCAAAACCGGCGTCCGACAGCTTGCGTGCGATGATTTCCGTCTTTTGGCAGTACGGATGGTCGGGCGGCAGGCGGGCGCTGCCGAAAATGCTGATCGCCGGCGCAATGTGCCGCAATTTCTCGGCTGCCAACGCGAACTCTGCCATAATCCCCATTAACCGCCATGCTTCTTCGCCGCTGTCGTGATTGTTGCCGTTCCGAAGAGCGGACACCGTACGGTCAGCCCGCGGGTCGCCCGTCCCGACGACCGGATTTTTTGGAGTTTTCATCATGCCTTTATTTGTCCTTGTTGATGGTTCGTCTTACCTTTATCGAGCGTACCACGCCTTGCCCGATTTGCGCACCTCTCAGCACGAACCGACCGGCGCATTACGCGGCGTGTTGTCAATGCTGCGACGCCTGGTTGACGAACACGCGCCCGATTATTTTGCCGTCGTGTTCGACGCCCCCGGAAAAACCTTCCGCAACGACTGGTATCCCGATTACAAAGCCCACCGCCCGCCGATGCCCGACGATCTCGTCGCCCAGATCGCGCCGTTGCACGATTGCGTGCGCGCCCAGGGCTGGCCGCTCATCATCGAATCCGGCATCGAAGCCGACGACGTGATCGGCACACTGGCGCGCGACGCACACGCCAAAGGCTGGCGCACGCTGATCTCGACCTCCGACAAGGACATGGCGCAGCTTGTCTCGCCCGACGTGATCTGCATCAACACCATGAGCAACGAAACGCTCGACGAAGCCGGCGTCGTCGCCAAATTCGGCGTCACACCGGCGCAGATCATCGACTACCTGACGCTGATCGGTGATACCTCCGACAACGTTCCCGGCGTCGCCAAAGTTGGTCCCAAAACCGCCGCCAAATGGCTTTCCGAATACGGCACGCTGGACAACCTGATCGCGCGCGCTGCCGACATCACCGGCGCCGTCGGCAACAACCTGCGCGAAGCGCTGGACTGGTTACCGCAGGCGCGGCGGCTGGTCACGATCAAAACCGATTGCGCGTTGCCGATCACGCCGGAAACATTGCGCATCGCCCCCGCCGACGTTGAGGCGCTGACCGCGCTCTACACCCGCTTCGAATTCAAAAGCTGGTTGCGCGACACACCTAAAAGCGCCGCGCCGGCTGCCTCATCAAAAACGCCTCCTTTCACGCTTCAATACGACGATGTGCGCGACCGGCGCGTCGCTGCCGATGCAGCAAACATCGCCAACACCGCCATTACACCGTCGCTGTTTCCCGACGAAAAACCGGCGACGCCGTCTTACGAAACTGTGCTCGACGACGCCGCGCTGGAACGCTGGTGCGCCCGTCTCGACGCGGCGGCGCAAGCCGGAACACTGGTTGCCTTCGATCTCGAAACCACCTCGCTCGATCCGCTGGAAAGTGAAATCGTCGGTCTGTCATTCGCCGACGCGCCGGATAAAGCATGCTACATTCCGGTCGGCCATCGCTACGCCGACGCGCCGACGCAACTCGACCGCGCCGCCGTTCTGCGGCGCTTGACCCCCTGGTTCGAAAACGCCGACGCGCTCAAGCTCGGCCAGAACCTCAAATACGACCAGCACGTTCTCGCCAACCAGGGCATCGCGTTGCGCGGCGTGCGTCACGACACCATCCTGCAATCGTATGTGCTGGAATCGCACAAACCGCACGACCTCGACACGCTGGCCGAGCGCCATTTGAACTTGCAAACGATCCGCTACGACGACCTCACCGGCAAGGGTGCGCACCGCATTCCCTTCGAACAAGTCGCCGTTGACCGCGCCACCGATTACGCCGCCGAAGACGCCGTCGTCGCGCTTCGCCTGCACCACACCCTCTATCCGCGCCTGCAAGCCGCGCCGTCGATGCTGGCGATCTACGAGGAAATGGAATTGCCGGTGCGCGAAGTGCTTTTCACGATGGAGCGGCATGGCGTTCTGATCGACCGCGAACGTCTGGCGCGTCACAGCCACGAACTCGGCCAGCGTCTGCTGGCGCTCGAAAACGAAGCGCATGCGCTGGCCGGACAACCGTTCAACCTGTCGTCGCCGAAACAACTGGGCGAGATCCTTTTCACGCGGATGAAACTGCCGACCGTCAAAAAAACATCGACCGGTCAACCGTCCACCGACGAAGAAGTACTGCAAACGCTGGCCGCCGATTACCCGTTGCCGAAAGTGCTGCTCGAACACCGAACGCTCGCCAAACTCAAATCGACCTACACCGACAAACTGCCGACGATGATCAACGCGCGCACCGGTCGCGTACACACCACCTTCTCACAAACCACCGCCGTCACCGGCAGACTCTCCTCCTCCGAACCCAATCTCCAGAACATTCCCGCACGCACCGCCGAAGGCCGCCGCATCCGCGAAGCCTTCATCGCGCCCGCCGGATCCGTTCTGCTTTCCGCCGACTACTCGCAAATCGAATTGCGCATCATGGCGCACCTGTCGGAAGACGCCAGCCTGCTCCAGGCGTTCCACAACGACGCCGATATTCACCGCGCCACCGCCGCCGAAATTTTCGGCATCGCCCCCGCCGACGTCAGCGCCGAACAGCGGCGCTACATCAAAGCCGTCAACTTCGGACTGATCTACGGCATGAGCGCGTTCGGCCTCGCCCAGCAATTGGGAATAGAACGCGCCGCCGCGCAGCAATTCATCGAACGCTACTTCACCCGCTACCCGGGCGTCGCCCGCTACATGGAAACCACCCGCGAACAAGCGCGCGCGCGCGGCTACGTCGAAACCGTGTTTGGCCGCCGTCTGACCCTCACCGACATCAACGGCGGCAGCGGCCCGCGCCGCGCAGCCGCCGAACGCGCCGCCATCAACGCGCCGATGCAAGGCACCGCCGCCGACCTCATCAAAAAAGCGATGATCGTCGTCCAACAATGGCTCGACCGGAACGCGATGCGCACCCGTTTGCTGCTGCAAGTTCATGATGAACTGGTGCTCGAAGTGCCCGAAGATGAAATCGCCCGCGTCGAACAGGACTTGCCGCCACTGATGTGCCATGTCGCGCAACTCCGCGTCCCGCTGGTCGTCAACCTGGGGAAAGGGCAACATTGGGACGAAGCGCATTGATGGCAGGAATCAGAAAAAACCAAAAGCTTTTAACCACGAAAAGACACGAAAAATACGAAAAAAAACCTTTCCAAAGGGGGTGCCCGCCGAAGGCGGGCGGGGGTTTGTTGAAAAAGATTTACCGCAAAGAACGCAAAGAAGAATTCTCACGCGAAGCCGCATAGGTCGTGGTGAGCGCAGCGAACCGCGACGTTTGTCTCACGCGAAGGCGCAATCAGGAATCAGAACGTAGGGGCGCGATTTATCGCGCCCTGTTTTGCCTCACGCGAAGCCGCGAAGAAAGAATGCCCTCGCCTTGCCCCCTTTTCAAAGCGGAGTGTCCACTATATATTGACATTTTTGCAATAGGTGGTACAGTTCTTCTTAAGACAAAGGAGGACACTCATGCAATGCACCCACTGTGGAAGCACGAGCTACGTAAAGAATGGTTCTTACAAAGGCTCTCAGCGATATCGCTGCAAAG
>Ga0209737_10000607_pt1 | contig 28500 bp, 20 predicted proteins | sample TergutCu122P3_FD_187284 | JGI IMG/M metagenome (GOLD analysis project Ga0209737, IMG submission 187284) | Cubitermes ugandensis P3 segment gut microbial communities from Kakamega Forest, Kenya - Cu122 P3 (SPAdes) (version 2) | ecosystem: Host-associated > Arthropoda: Insects > Digestive system... | reverse complement strand
CGCCGCCGACATTTACCTGCAGTTGAATAGTGGGGGCTTCTATGATAACTACCGGAACGAAATTCGATGTTGTATCATTTCCGCCGCCGCCTTGCGTTACTTGAACAGTCCAAGTATAAGTGTAATCTGCTTGAACACCGCCTACTAATCTTCCGTTTCGTATTGTTGCGGTAACTGTTGCATTACTGGAATTGCCCCACTGTACCATTCGTCCGTCCGTGGTAATAGTTGCTCCTGTCGCAGACCATACGATATTTCTGTTCGTTGCGTTTTCAGGCAATACAGTAGCGTCCAAAGGCGACATCGTATTGCTTTGCACCGTTTCCGGGAAACGTAAATCTATGCTTGTTACCGACACGAAATTCGGAATAGTGTCTTTCGGAATAGTGTCATTTCCGTCGTTTCCTGCAACTCTAATAATCCAAGATTGAGTGTAATCCGCTTGAACACCGCCGACTAATCTTCCGTTTCGTATTGTTGCGCTTACTATGAAACTCATTCCCGGTCTCATTGTGTTTGCGGGTAACATAATCGCCGCAGATGTTACCTGCGCTCCCTGCAACGGATTGTTGTTCATGTCGGTTACAGCCCAAGTGATATTTCTGTTTGTAGCGTTCTGCGGTAAAATCGTAACTTGGGTTAAAGGTATTGCGGTTGTTCCCGGCTGAATTTCTACCGGAATGCCGATTATCGAATCAACCGCCACAAAAGTCGGGTCTGTTCCGCCTGGTACCGTAATAGTCCAATTTTGAGTGTAGGGCATAGTTGGAGATAATCCGCTTGGTATCGTTGCCGTTACCGTAATAGACATTCCCAGTGCCATCATAGTTGAGGTCAACTGAATAAATGCCGGCTCATTGTTTGCGCCCATAATTATTTGAGCGCCGCCCGGATTGGTTGTCCAAGTGATGTTTTTGTTAGTAGCATTTTCCGGAAGAACGGTCATTCTCGTCAGGTCTATTCTGTCTCCTTGTAATTCGAGGTTACCGCTTATTTCGCGTACCGGTATGATAGTCGGGATTGTGTCATTTCCGCCGCCACCTTGCGTTACCGTAACATTCCAAGATTGAACGTAGTCCTCGGTTGAAGATTTCCCGTTTCGTATTGTTGCGGTAATTGTCGCAGTACCCGGATTACCCCAATGTATCTGCATTCCCGTCTCTTCCTCTACAATAGTTGCTCCCACCGCCGACCATTCGATAATTTTATTCGTTGCGTTGGCAGGCAATACATTTATACTTCTGGTCTCCAAATAGAACCCAACATTGTTATGCACCGTTGACGGGAAACTTAATAAATCTATTTCTCTTACCGGAACGAAAGTTGTTGTGTCCCCCGGAATAGTATCGCCCACAACTTGAACAGTCCAAGATTGAGTGAAGTTTTGAGTTGCAGATGTTCCGCTTCGTATCGTTGCGGTAACTCTCGCTGTGCCTGCTTGGTCAAAGGTTACCATTGCCACTCTCGATTCCGACGCGGCTGTGATAGTTGCTCCCGTCGCAGCCCATTCGATAGTTTGATTTGTTGCGTTGGAAGGCAATACGGTTGCTGTCAACGGGTGAGACATACCGTCGATTTTCGTTGTTGTTGGAAGCGGTTGCTGTAACTGTATGCCGCTTACCGGCACAAAAGTCGGGGTCGTATCGGGCTTAATTACCGTTACCTGCCAAGTTCGCGAAAAGTCGCTTAACCTGTTTCCGTCTGCGCCCATAGGACTTTGCTCGTTGCTTAATCCGTTTCTTACTGTCGCGGTAATTACTGCGATACCTGCGGCATCAAACATTACGGAGTTCGCCGTGACAGTCGCTCCCACCGCAGTCCATACGATTGCTCTGTTCGTGGCGTTTTCGGGAATTACCTCTGCCCGTAAAGCAACATTAGTGCCGGCTTCTGCCGAATCTGGGAAAATCGCCTGTATGTCACTTACCGGTATGAAAGTCGTTGTGTCTTTTGGAATGGTGTCGTTCGGAATCGTATCTCTTGCTGTAACCAGAACAGTCCAAGATTGAGTGTAGTTCTGAGTTGTAGATGCTCCGCTTCGTATCGTTGCGGTAACTGTCGCTGTGCCTGCCTGGTCAAAAGTTACCATTGCCACTCTTCTAATTTCCGACGCGACTGTGTCCGGCACGACTGTGATAGTTGCTCCCGTCGCAGTCCATTCGATATTTTGATTTGTTGCGTTTTCAGGCAATACCGTTGCCGCTAACGGGTGAGAGAGACCGTCGATTTGCGTTGTTGTCGGAAGCGGTTGCAGTAACTGTATGCTATCCACCGGCACAAAAGTCGGGATTGTGTCGTTCGGAATTGTATCGCCCACAACTTGAACAGTCCAAGATTGAACGTAGTTCTCGGTTGGAGATGCTCCGTTTAGTATTGTCGCGGTAATTGTCGCAGTGTGTGGGTTGTTGCTCCACGTTCCTCTGTTTGTGTTGGGGTTGAAACTTAAAACATCGCCGTTCACATGCCAGTGAATAGTTTTTCCGTTTGTTGCGTTTTCAGGTATTACAGTTCCCGCCAAGGTAAAACTGCTGTTTGTTTCCATTGTTAACGGAAATTCTTCCCGTATGTTTGTTACCGGTATGAATGTCGGGGTCGTATCGGGCTTAATTACCGTTACCTGCCAAGTTCGCGAAAAGTCGTTCAACCTGTTACCGTCTGCACCCATAGGACTTTGCTCGTTGCTCAATCCGTTTCTTACCGTCGCGGTGATTAATGCGATACCTGCGGCATCAAACATTACGGAATTTGCCGTGACAGTCGCTCCTACCGCAGTCCATACGATTGCTCTGTTCGTGGCGTTTTCGGGAATTACCTCTGCCCGTAAAGCAACATTAGTGCCGGCTTCTGCCGAATCTGGGAAAATCGCCTGTATGTCACTTACCGGTATGAAAGTCGGGGTCGTGTCATTTGGGATTGTATCTCTTGCCGTAACCGTAACAGTCCAAGATTGAGTGTAGTTGCGTCCTGTGCCTAAACCGTTCATAATCGTTGCGGTAATTATTGCTGCTCCCTCGCTGTCGAACATCAGTATGGTTTTACCGTCGCTGCTCGCGTTGATAGTGGCGTTTATGCTTCCCCATTCTATTTCTTTGTTGGTTGCGTTTTCAGGAATAACGCGCGGTTGCAATTCATCAAACGAAACCCCCGTTCCGCGTGTTACCGTATCAGGAATCTCGCCGGCTATTACTATCTCTTCGACCGGCACGAAAGTTGGAATGGTGTCGTTCGGCGGTGTAACCTCAATTCTCCATGATTGCGTGAAAGCAATTGTGTCTTTTCCGTCCAAGCGTCCTTTCGCTATCGTCGCCGTAAGGGTTGCCGTTCCCAAAGTATTGAATGAAATACTTACAGGCATTCCCGCCGCCATTGCGATATTCGCTCCTTCCGCGCTCCATACGATAGATTGGCTTGTAGCGTTTGCCGGCAAAACAGTCGGCTCCAAAATCGCCTCGAAAGGAACAATAAGCGTACCTACCGTTACCGTACTCGGAATGTTGATTCTTATTCTTTCTACTCCGACAAATTCGTCTTTTGAAACAACTCTCACTGGCCAGTCTCGAGTGTATGCTGTGCCTTGCGCCGTGCCGTTTGCTATCGTTGCGGTAATTGTTGCTATTCCTGCCTGGTCAAAAATGATTCTTCTGTTTGCGTCAATTCTCGCGCCTCTCGCAGACCACGTTATTACTCTGTTTGTCGCCTCCCAAGGCATAACGCTTGCCAGTAAAGGGACAATATCTCCGAGGGTTACCGAAGTGGGAATTTCCACACTTATCGAATCGACCTTGCGAAAAGTCGGCGTGGTGTCTCTTTCAATTATCGCAATTTCTTCTCTGGTGGGCATATAGCAAAACGCATTAATCAGAGAATCCGGCAAATTGACTCTTACTCCGCCACTTAACAAATAAAAATTGCCGCGAGTTCTATTTTTGGTCTTTACGTTGTAGGTAATATTTTCAAAATGAATGCTGCCTCTAAACTTTCCCGTAAATCTTATTATTCCGTTGGCTTGTTCGGTTTCGGTGGTTTTCGTTAATGTGTTAAGATAACCGACCGAGCCGCCTAAAAACAAACTGTCGGTGTTGGAGAAATCAAAAAACTCGTTTGTTATGCTTTCGTAACTGTATCCGTCGCGGTCTATGTTTCCGCCGCTTTCAAATCCGATTCTTACGGCACCATGCGGATCTCCGTAAAAAACACTGCTTCTTGCTGCTCTCGTACTTCTGCCTAACATCGGCATATTTCGGATTGCTTCTAAATACAAATCGACAAATTCCTGAACTTCGGGGGTATCAAAACTTGCGCCACTGGGAATAACGGTCGGGATAATGTTGCTTCCTATTCCCTCCGACAGCATTCCGGCGCCTTCTGCTTCACGGATAGGTGGAAGTTGCCCCGGTGTATCGCCGCCTGTGTCTGTTTTATCGTCGGTGGTTTCTTCGTTGCTGCATCCCGCAGCAAAAAACATTGCCATAGTCAAAGACAAAAGTAAAAAAAAGATACTTTTTTTAAGCATAGATAGCCCCTCTCAATAGAGTTGTAAAAAGATAATAACCTTCAAATATATAAAATGTTATATGCGGGGATTGTCTGTCAAGAGTTTTCCGCAAAATAATGTTTTTTTTACACTATTCTGCGGAAAACCGTAAGGTAGCCAAATTGTTATCTAACTGAAATTTTACGCTGCAACACGGAAGTTCCCGCTTGCTTGACGTTGAGGATGTACATTCCTTTAGCAAGTTTGTCGGTTCTTAATCCTGTCGAGTTTATTCCGTTCGTTGCGGAAATATCAACTCTGCCGACTATTCGCCCGTTCGGATTAATAAGTTCGACGGCATAATCTCCCGCTTGAAGACGCAGGTTAATCTGCCCGTTTTTTATTCCCGCAAACGAGGCGCTCGAAGCCCTTTGATTTGCCGGTGCGCTAACTGCCGTTGAGCCGCCGCCGGGTTTATACACGCGAACGTAATCAATCTGCTTCGTAGCGGGGAAGTCCGCCGGGTCCAATCTTGCATATGGGTCAAACCAGCCGCCTAAAGCAAGGTTCATTATAATGTAGAACTCTTGGTCAAAGGGAGCGTAAGGATTTCCTTGCGCATTAGCCGCGTTCGTATGCCACTGATTGTGCCCTGCCTTAAAGAAGTTCAGCCCATTTACATACCATTTAATGCTGTCCTGCGTCCAAATTAAACTATAGACATTGAATTCATCTATTCTTCCGTTGTTTTCAAGCAATGTTTCGCCGTGAATATATCTGTGAGGATTATTTGGTTGCGGTGCCCACGCTCCGCCGAAGTGAATTGCTCCGCTTGTTCTGTTGGGGATACGTCCCATTGCTTCCATAACGTCAATTTCGCCGCTTGCCGCCCAGCCGCCATAAACATCACTTTGCGGCATCATCCACAAAGCAGGCCACGCGCCATTTACCGCAGGAAGTTTTGCGCGGAAGTCGATTCGTCCGTATTTCCAAGAGAATTTGTCTCTGGTATGCACTTTGCCAGAAGCGTAATCTACCCAAGCGCCGCCGCCTTGGCACGTAATATATCGCCTCTGCGGAAACGCTACAAGATTGAGGTTTCCGTTTTGAACGAAGACATTAGCCGCATCATCTGCATAATACTGTGCTTCACCGTTTCCCCAGCCCGGAATGTTGCAATTGTTACCGAGGAAATGTCCGACATCGACTGTCCATTTTGCTCTGTCTAATTGAGTTCCGTTAAATTCGTCGTTCCAGTGCAAAGTCCAGCCGGGGATATTCGGATTACTTGATGTTCCGAGCGGGATTCTCTCGAACTGCGACGGGTCGGGTCGCGGAGCGTTGGGGTTGCCGACAAAACTGTAAGTCAGCCAGTTATTATTGACTTGACCGCCTGTTTGTCCGTTAGCGGGGTATCCTATGCGAAATTGATAATTTACCTGAATTGGTCTAAACCAAATTCCTCCGCCGTGTTCCCACCAAAATCCCCATTGAGTTTCAGGAGACATATTATTATACCCTGAAGATTGATAAGCAAAACCGCTTGCATTGTTTAGGTCTATCCAATTATCGCCTATTCTGATTTGATACGAAAATCTTTGAATATCGGTAGAGTTTGGCTCAGTTCCGCCTATTCGTAAATTCGAGAATGCTACACCGAGATTTCCCACTGTGTCTGCGGTAATGGTTGTGCTACCGGTTGTTGTAAGCGCAAATCCGTCTCTGGACGGACCACTGAAATTTAAGGTGTACTCAATACCGATACTTGGATTAGCGCGTGACTGTAATCTTACATAAGTTGTTCTGTTAATGTGAAACCAAAATCCGCCACCATCGTTCCAATAGTGCCCCCAATTTTGGTCATAAACAAACCCGCTTGAAGTGTTGTAGTCAAGTGGAATCCATTCACCGCTTGTGCCAAACCTGACGAAATGCGATATGTCTGCGCTTACCTGCGCAAATGTTGCGTTGCCGTTGTTAAATGTTGGAAACGGAAATCCCGTTTCACCGTTTGGTGGTGCGTTGAATACGGTTGTTGCTGCCGTCATGGAAGTGATTGTTTGCGCCGCCGCCATTGAAACTGTCAGTAGAATCGCCGTTGTGAATCCGATGAGTTTGTTCATAATAGCCCCTTTTTTTTGATAATTTGTTAATCTCAAATCACATAAATATAATACATTACATTTACGTTATACGTTGAAATGAGAAAAAAAACCGTTTTTTCACGCAGTTGGCTTATTCAGATTCCAAGTTTGTACGTGTCGCTTCAAATAGAAAATCGTCCAAATCCCTCATTAAAAGCGAGGCGATGAAATCCATTGTTTGTGAGAGCGCCATTACTACGGCGAGTTGCGTTTGCTGTTCGACTATTCGTGTTTTGTCGAAGATTCGGCTGTAAACCGCTCTTCCCGTTCTAAAATCCGTTAATACCATTGATATTCTCAGGTGAGCATACCAGGTGTCGCCGCTGTCGTACTCTTCAAGCGCCAGAATCGTTCCCGAAAGTTCGTAGTCGGGTGCGCCCTGTTCGTCGAGGCGTCGCACAAGCGTTTCAACCAATCGTATGCTTTCAAGGTGGCTGAATATCAGGTCGGTTATCATATCTACCGGACGCACTGCCCACAGGTGGTTGCTGTAGTAGTCGAGTTGAAACGGATTGACGCGATAGACGATATTCGCCCTTGCGTATGCTTTTTCTATCGACAGGGGTCTTAGCCGAATGCTTACGGGATAAGGTGTCTCCGACCTTCTGCTTTCGAGTTTGTCCGGCACGTAGTTCAATACGTAAAAGTATTTTCTGAGCGGTCTTGCGCAGCCGAAGATTAACAGAACGAGCAGAACGCATACCGTTATTCTTGTGATTAAGTTTGTTTTCATTTTTTGTCCTTTCTTCTGTGTTGCGGATTTCCCAGCAAGATAAGCGACGGGTTATCGACTAACATTGCCGAAAGTTCGTTAAGGTTTTCCATTGTTTGACGCAAATCCTGCAAGGTTGCTCCTATGTCTTCGCGGCTTTGAGTGAATGTAAGCCCAAGATTTCTGCTCAAAGTATTAAGTGTAATCGCCATCGTATCAACATTTCCCATAATGTTTGTGAGATGTCCGGTTTGTGAGAAGTCGCCGACTATTTTGTTGAGCGTGGCGGTCATATCGTTGAGGGTTATCGTTATGCTGTCGATGCGTGTAAGAAGATTGCCGCTTGCGCTGTTAATGCCGGCTGTAAATTCGCTTACGTTCCTGAAAGTTGCAAACAAATCCGCAAGGGAGTCCTTGTGCGTTACGGAGTTCAGGTTTTGCAATAATTCTTCTATGTTCGAGAGAATTGTCTCGGCTTTGTCCGTAATAGTTCCCAAAAGAGAGGGTCGCGACGTTATCAGGGAGTTTGGAGGAAGCAATCTCGCTTCATTTGTTCCGCCCATAATTTCTATAAATCTTAAGCCGGTAATGCCGCTCATTCCCATTTCAACCACCATGTCTTCTTTCATGGGAAATTCCTTTTCAACCTCAAACTCAACACGAACACTGCTCAAATCCTTAGGGTCATAGGAAATTTGCGATACCTTTCCTATAGGTATCCCGCGAAATCGTACATCCATTCCTTTCGTGAGCCCCGAAAGCGATTCGCCAGTAAACTCGGAGTAGAAATTAACCGTCTGCTTAGAGAACTTCACACCGATTCCCACAATCAAAATCGCGAAAGTCATAGAAGCCGCAATTATGACAAATACCCCCAGACGAAACCTTTGTGCTGCCGTGATAGCCATATTTTATCTCTCTCTTGCTATTTTGCTAGCATTTATCTTTTTCCGTTAAAAAATTACCTTTCGACATAAAATACATTTTGCCGAAAAAAAAGAGCAGTATTACCGCTCTCTTTTCATTTTTTAATTTGTTGTCTTTACCGCTTTACGCCCAATCGCGCCGAGTATTGATAAACTCTACCGCTACGGTCTTTAACTTCCGCAATTACGAGATACGCCCCGTTGGCGACAAAACGCCCTGCGGTGTTGCGCAAATCCCACTCAATTACGGGCGTATTCACCTCGCAGAGGCTGGGAGTAATGCGACCACATACGCCCCTACGTTCAAACACGACATTTCCCGTCATATCATAAACAACAACGCTAATCTCGGTCGCTGAGCCTGTCGAAGCGTCCGGCAACACAACGCTGATTTCTGCTTTATCGCCGACAATATTTTGCGCAAATCTTATACCGTGGCGACTATCACTTCTTTTAACATCACTGATAGAAGTTTCTCCGCCGTTATTCCCAATACCTCGTAGAAACGGATAGCCGTCGTTGATTTCACCATTAATTCCCCATACATCACTAAAATCCCATTCAATAAAAGTTGCGTGAGTTTTCATTTCCGCTGTAGTATTTCCCGTTAATCTTGCCGTCCCGTTTCCTACACCGTTTGTTTGCCCACTTGTTTCCATGTCAAAATAGCAGTTGTTCAAGTTAAGTGTTCTGCCGGTTTCTTGATTACCTACAAAACCGCCACCAACTGCTACAACAGTAACCTTTCCGGTAGAATACGCTTCGGTAATATCGCAAGTTCCGCCGATGTGTCCCACTAAACCGCCCGCAAAAAATCCGCCAATCCAATTATCTTGCGGGGCTTCGGGATTTTCCACGTTTGCCGAAACATTTCCGCGGGCATACGCTTGGTTTACGGTAAGGTCGTCTGCTCTGCCCACCAAACCGCCTAGTCTTGTTGCTCCGCTAACATCTCCGGTTGCGAAAGACCTCAAAATACGACCACCATAAGCATAACCGACGAGTCCGCCTAAATTATCATTACCCGCACTTGAATTAGCCAAATCACCAACAACATTTCCTTTGGCGTAAGAATTTTGTATTAGTCCCCATCTCAAACTTCCTACCAAACCACCCACATTGTCGTCTCCAATAACATTTGACAATGAATGAGAATTATTTATTCCGCCGGGGTGACTTATCCATCCACCACCAGAGATGTTTTCGTAACTACTAGAGGCGTGTAAATATCCTACCAATCCGCCGATTTCGAAAATACCTTTTACATCTTCAGTTGAATAGCAATCAGTAATATATACACCACATGCATTATCAATCCAACCTGCCGCTCCCACCAATCCGCCAACACGATTATTTCCGCTTACTCCTCCACCGGAATGATTGGAAGATTCAATAATGCCATGACCGTGAATAGCTCCCACCAATCCGCCGACATTACTATTTCCGTTTACTTTCCCATCGGAATGGTTGGAAAATCTAATACTGCCATAAACCATACGTCCAACTAACCCACCAACATAATCACCGCTACCTAGAACTTTGCCTTGCGAGTATGAATTTTCTATATTTTTAAAGTCTCGTTGACCAAATCCGTGATTTGCGCCTATCAATCCGCCGACATAAGAAGCGCCTTCAACATCGCCAATAGAATGTACTCCAGATATTCTTGTCCAGAAAATTGATGCATCTTGCCTAGACCCGATTGCAAATCTGCTAAACCCTATAAGTCCGCCGACATAATTATTGCCGGCTACTTTTCCTTTTGAAAATGTTTCATATTCAGAAGAACCCAAAATCGACCCGCTTGTATATCCCACCAATCCGCCTACAGTATCTCTTCCGCTTACATTACCGATTGAATATCCAGCAGCTCCACCATCTGCTCTGCCTACCAATCCGCCGACATTATCTTGCCCTGTAATATCACTAATTGAGTATCCATGAACACCGTCATTTGTTCTGCCTACCAAGCCACCTACATAATTGTTTCCGCGAACTTCTCCGTTGGTATGATTGGAAGAGCCAACCCAACCGTTTCTCATTTCCCCCACCAATCCGCCGACGAAATTACCACTGCCTTGAACTCTGCCTTGCGAGTATGTGTTTATTATATTTCTGGGATGTGAAGTAGCACTGAATTGATTGCTAAAAAAATATCCGTAATTTGCTCCCACTAATCCGCCGACATAAGAAGCGCCTTCAACATCACCAATAGAATATGCATTTACTATTGAATCAGATAAAATTGTATTAGAAAAAGGCTGGTGATAAAAAACATAACCTACCAGTCCGCCGACAAAATTATTACCAATTACATTTCCTTTCGAAAATACAGTATAACCGGTATCGCTATCTTCGCCCATAATTGTTCTGTTTGTAAACCCCAGCAATCCACCGACCGTGTCTCTTCCGTTTACATCACCGACTGAATGTGATGATTCGATGAAGACATCTGCATATCCTAGCAAACCACCGACATAATTGTTGCCGTTTACTATTCCACCGATATTATTGGAAGACGTAATTTTTCCGCCTTCCCAATAATAATAATATACACTTGCATATCCTACCAAACCACCGACATAATTGTTGCCGCTTACTATTCCGCCAATATGGTTGGAAGATGTGATATTACCGTCTCTCTTGTCTCCCGCCAATCCGCCAACATAATTATTGCCGCTTACTTTCACGCCGACGTGATTGGAAGATATAATGTTGCAGTATCGCATATATCCCACCAATCCACCGACACTATCGCCTACTCCTGTCACATTGCCGCTTGCTTCGACATAATTTATGTTTATTTGACCTTCACTACCATTATTGTGGCTCCAGCCGATGGCTGCTCCCACAATACCGCCGACATATCTTACGCCGTTAACCGCAATATCAGAATTCACATAATTTATATTTCCTCCTGCTCTTCCTGCCAATCCGCCGACAAAATCTGTGCCGTTAACTTCACCGCAAAGAATATCAAAATTACTTATTGTAAATCCAATACTACCGAAAAGCCCCTGATGTGTTCCGCCGTTGGGAATGTATAACCCATAAATTTTTCGATTTCCAAACACTCCGAATCCGTCCATCTGCCCTCTAAATGAATGGCTTGAAGTCCCTATCGGAATCCACGCCCTTTTTCCTTCGGTATTCCAATTTCCGCTTCCGTATCCTATTGTATCGTTAAGAAAAATATTCGCCGTAAGAGTAATTGTTTTTCCTTCAAAACTATTACCTCTATTAACAAGATGTGCCAACCCTGCTAAATGTTCCGCCGTTGAAATACTGTAAGATTGAGCATCGGGACCTGTGTACCACGATGTGTCAATCGTTCCGTCCCAAATATTCTGCGACCACGCAGTCCCTAAAAAACACATTACAGCAAGCCACGTCGCCACTAACATCTTGGTAAGTCCACCCTTCTTTCCCATAAAACACCCCTTTAATTAAGTTAAAAACAATTACTTTCAAATTCAAATGAAGTGTTTATACAAAAACAGGCACACTCCATTTCCAGCAATTTCCGCAATCAGAGGTTATCGTCAAACCTTATAAGCCGAAAACTGACAAGAAAGGAGTGTGCCCCAAAAGACACACTCGTTCTCACTTTCTCGCTTAAAATAGAATATTGACGATATTCCTGACTGGAGAAAGCGATACATTTTTTTCAAAGAACTGCGGTAAAATACTATTTTTTCAGGTGGAATGGTTATTTTTTCTGTAATTTCATATTATCTTTTCGGCAAATAGTATTTTTAACAAAAAAAAGGGGTGATATTTGGGAAAATACGCTAAAATAATTGAGAAAATATTATCGGGAAGACAAGACAGTTCTATAAATTTTTCTGAATTAGTTAATTTATTGCGCTTGTTCGGATTTTCTTTTCGCGTTAAAGGCAGCCATCATATATTTTGGCGGACAGGTGTCAATGAAATAATAAATATTCAGCCAATAGGAGCAAATGCAAAACCGTATCAGGTTAAACAAATAAGAAACCTTATAGTAAAGTATCGTTTGGGGGTAGAAGATGAATAAATACGAAGTAATAATTTATTGGAGCGAAGAAGACCAATCGTTGGTTTCGGAAGTTCCCGAGTTGGCAGGATGTATGGCTGACGGGCGAACATATTCACAAGTTATGTTGAATACGGAAATTGCAATAAGAGAATGGATTGAAACCGCAAGAATTATTGGTCGTAGAGTTCCACGCCCCAAAGGCAGATTGGCATACGCCTGATTTGTGCAGGAGCGACCGGAAACGGTCGCTCCGTTATGGTTATACGTTCAAAACTTCGTCGAAAGTTAATCCGGTTACTCTGGCGATAAAATGCAAATCTGCGCCTTCGGCTTTCATATTTCGGGCGATTTCTTCCGCTCTATCTTCTTGCCAAACTTGTCTTCTGTTATCAAGAATACCCTTTCTTTCAAGAGTATTCACTACATCTTCCCAGCGTCCCATATTTTCCTCCTCCGTTAATATTTCTTTGTTTTGCGATTGTAATATACTAAATTGTTTTAAGCAAAAAGAGATTTTTTTGAAAAAATTTGAAAAATAATTATTTTGCCGTATTGTAAGGGCGAAGTGTTGTGATTATCAACAATTCTTGCAGAAACTCACAACTTCATCATAGTCAAGTTTGCCGCCGAAGATGTTTAGGGCGCTTCCTATCGTGAAGTGTATTCGGTTTTGTCCGTGAATTTGCATTGCTCTTATGTCGTCTATTGACGATATTCCACCGGCGTAAGTTGTTGGGATAGGGGAATGTTTGGCTAATATCTCAACCAAGTTCAAGTCGGCACCCTGCTTTTTTCCTTCCACGTCGGCGGCGTGAATCAGGAACTCGTCCGCGTAATCCGCAAGAAAGGAAAGTGTTTCGGGACTAATCTTCTCCTCGGTAAACTTTTGCCATCTGTCGGTGCATATATAGTAGTCGTTTTCGCGTTTTTTGCAGGACAGGTCAAGCACTATCCTGTTTTTGCCGACAAGCGAACGCAATTCTTTCAGGTTGTGCAGGTTTATCTTTGCGTCGGAGAATACAAAACTTGTTACTATTATGTGTGATGCTCCGCAGTCGAGCCAGTGTTTTGCGTTTTCAGTGCTTATTCCTCCGCCGATTTGAAAGCCGTTGTTCCATTCCATAAGCGCAATCTTTGCCGCCTCGTCGTTTCCGCTTCCGAGTTTGATGATGTGTCCTCCGAGGAGGTTATCGTTCTTATATATTCGCGCAAATTCTGCGGGAGATTTATCCGTCGAGAAATTTTCTACCGCCTCTCCGTTTTCCGTGAGCGTGGCGCCGACGATTTGCTTCACTTTTCCGTCGTGCAGGTCAATACATGGTCGAAATTGCATATTGTGCTCCTTTCCTGCGTGAAAATAATTTATTTTACGGCACAAGGAGCGACTTTATTATGAAATTAAGTGATTTTTTTGCGCAGAACCCGTCGTTCGCCGTGGCGTTCTCGGGCGGTGTTGATTCTTCTCTGCTTCTTTGCTACGCAAAGAGGGCTGGCGTTGCTGTAAAGGGATACTATGTAAAGGCAGAGTTTCAGCCGCAGTTTGAGACCGACGACGTTTTGAAGTTTGCGAGAGAGCATTCCATAGACGTAGAGATAATAGACGCGAATGTTCTTGCGAGTCCGAGCGTAGCCGACAACCCGCCCGACAGGTGTTATTACTGCAAAAGGATTATATTTACGCAAATTATCCGAAGGGCAAAAAACGACGGCTTTAACTTGGTATGCGACGGAACAAACGCAAGCGACGATGCCGCCGACCGTCCGGGAATGAAAGCGCTGGAAGAGTTGGGCGTCGTGTCTCCGCTGCACATTTGCGGAGTTACGAAAGAAAACATTCGCGAGCATTCGAGAGAACTTGGTTTATTTACGGCAGACAAACCCGCCTACGCCTGCCTTGCAACAAGGATTGCGACAGGACAGAGAATAGACGTCGGGCTTTTGAGTAAAATAGAAAGTTGCGAAAACGCTCTCTTCGACCTCGGCTTTAACGATTTTAGGGTGAGAGTAGCGGGTAACTGCGCTCGTTTGCAGATTACTCCCGCGGATTTCGCGCTTTTGTCGAGCAGGCAGGCGAGCGTGTCGCAAGTGCTGTTGAGGCATTTCAGCGATGCCGTTGTTGATTTGAAAACGCTGAGGTTAGAATCATGACGAATAACAAAAACATGCCGAACAATTCGGTCTTAATAGCAATGAGCGGAGGAGTTGATAGCAGCGTCGCGGCTTTTCTGCTTAAAGAACAAGGGTTTTCACCCGTCGGAGCAACGATGTGCTTCGGACTTGTTGATGTGTCGGGCAACCCCAAAAGTTGCTGCGACCCGCGAAGTGTGTCGGACGCAAAGCGAGTATGCCAAAAACTCGGCATCCAGCACTACGTCTTCGACTACGCAAACGAACTCAAGGAGCACGTGATAGATAACTTTGTAGAAGAGTACAAAAAAGGCAGAACGCCGAATCCCTGCGTCCGCTGCAATTCGTTTCTCAAATTCCGGTCATTACTTTCACGAGCAAAGGAACTCGGACTTTCCGCAATAGCAACCGGACATTACGCAAAGATAGTAGAAGACGACACGGGCTTGCACCTCGAAACAGCCAACGACAAAAGCAAAGACCAGACATATTTCCTATGGGGGATAAACAAGCGCGACCTGCCGAATATCCTGTTCCCCGTCTGCGACATGGAGAAGCCGCAGTTGCGAAGAATCGCCGAAAGCGTAGGACTTCCAACCGCACAAAAGCAAGACAGTCAGGATATTTGCTTTGTAAGCAACGGCGATTACAGAACCCTCCTGTCCGCCTACGGAGTAGAGTGCAAAAAAGGCAAAATGCTACACACCGACGGAAGAATATTGGGCGAACACACCGGAATAGAGAACTACACAATAGGGCAGCGCAGAGGTCTGGGCATAGCACTCGGCGAGCCGTCTTTCGTAGCAAAGATTGACGTTGAGAACAACATCGTAGTTATAGGAAACAGAAACGACCTGCTCGGAAAGTCCTGCATCGTGTCGGACTGTAACTTCTTAGAGAATTTAGACGCTTGCGATACCGAAAACCTTGCGGCAAAAATCCGCTCAACCATGTCTCCCGCAAAATGTAACGTAGAAAGAATCGACGAAAACAGCGCGAGAATAACATTCGAAAGCCCGCAATTCGCAATCACCCGCGGTCAATCCGCCGTTGTTTACGCCGGCAACCGCGTGGTCTTCGGAGGGATAATCTCCTCACTATAACGAAACCTATCCCCAAAACTTGTAGAAATTATACCATTGAAGCGGAGTCCTCCGCGCCTGCTCTGCAATCTGACCGGCAAAATTCCGCACGGCGTCATCAACGTTTTCCTTGCGCTGCTTTCTGTCACTTACTGGAATCGCAATCGCTTCGCCCGCACGAAATTCGTAAAACTGCAGTTTCTTCCGCGTCATAAACACAGGTATTACTTTTGTGCCCGTAATACACGCAATCTCAAATATCCCGCGAGGAAACTTTGCCTTAGCGCCCAGGAACTCAACATCGGCAACATTGTCGTCGATGTATCTGTCGCCCAAAGCCGCAACAACCTCGCCGTTTTCCAGCGCCGTTTTAACCGCAATCATCGCCTCAAACGAATTTTCTCCGACGGGAATTATATTGACCGCACGATTCCTGTTAACGCTTTCGTAAATCTTCTTCATTCGCTCACCGTCGCGTTCGACCATTAAAACATTTATCTTTGCCTTTAGCCGCCCGCTCAATATTTCGCCCGCAATCTCCCAGTTCCCGATATGCGCAGAAAGCAAAATAACTCCCTTGCCGCCCGCAATTTCGTCTTCAATGTAGTTTTCGTTTGTGGTGCTGTATTTAAGTTCATTTTTCCTTCCGACAAGCAACCCAATCCTGTGAACAATAGAAACGGAAAACGAAAAGATGTGCGCGTAATAATCCCAAACGCAAGTTCTCAACCCCAAGCGCGAACGAAAATCCTTAATCGCCACCCGTGCGCTTCTGTTAGTAGCCGTATAAACCGCACAAACAAACACCAGCAAAACATACGCCGGAAGAAAGCCAAACGCCCTAATGAGAGCGAAGAATATTTTTATCCCCGCCCCCCAACCCTGCGTTTTCCCCGTCCAGCCGTTTGTAGTGGTTTGTGTGTGTTGTTTCATTTTTTAGTATATTTTTCGCAATATGAAATTACTTTGTCGATTATCGAAAATACCGCAGGTGTTAATTCTAAAACATCGTTAAATGTTTCTTCGTATTCTTCGGAATCGTAAGTATGAACAATTTCGTTTCGCAAGTCCTTCATTGCTCTTAATTCGTCGGCGGTTTCAACAAAATTTCGCTTTTCCGCACGATTTATCACATCTATTATAGTTCCGATTTCAACATATTCAACAATGTCAATGCCTCTCATAACGCTATTAACCAAAATGTCAATCGTTCTGCCGTATCGGGCTGTAAGTGCCTCGTATTGCACAAAATATTCGTCGCTTAATTCAGCATTTTCGTCTTTTAATTTTTTGCAGGAATTGTAAGAATAAAGCAAATATTCTTTACTTTTTACGAGATTTTCAATTCTTTCCTGCAAGATTTCTATTTTTGTCTTTTTATTGGTCAATTCTTACCCCGCTTTCTGTTGCCATTCTGAAAAACGGCTTTGAATAGTTCGCAGAAACAACAAAATCTATTTTTTGCGCACCGATTTGTTTTTCTATATCATAAATAATTTTGAATTTGTTTTTCCGTGAAATCTTTTCCGACAAAACGGCAATATCAATATCGCCGCCTTTTTTTGCGTCGTCAACACGAGAGCCGAAAAGCCAAATCTTTGCGGAATTATCTATTCTTTTTACAGAATTTATAATTGCTGATTTTTCTTTAAGGTTTATTCTCATAATTTCACTTTTTACCTTTCTGTTGATAAACAATCATAAAATACCTTTTGCCAACAAAGAAAAAAGAACGGGTATTTAAATCTAACCCGTTTTACAAAAAAAATTAGTCGTCTCTTAATTCTTTACGATTGAAATGTTGCTCGGCGCTAATGGAAGATTACAGTTTGTTGTCGCACCAACACTACTCGATAGAGCACCCTCCCCACAAGAATTTACTGCTGAAATTCTGTAATAATAGGTTGTCGAAGCAGAAAGCCCGTTGTCTGTGTAATTACCTGATGAAGTACCAGTACCACCGATAAATGAAAATGTTCCCCAAAAACTTGTTGAACGATACACTCTGTAAGAAGTTACTCTGTCTTCATTCCACCACCAACTAGTCCACGAAATTCTAATACTGCTTGCTGATTGCGCGGAAGCAGAAACTCCACTCGGTGCTAATGGCACATTGCAAGTTGTTCCACCTCCTGTTCCACCATTTCCACTATCACTGTCATTGCTACAACCTACAAGCAACATCATTGCAAAAATTACTCCGAATACCAATTTTTTCATAAAACACCCCTTTTTTAAGTTTAGATAACCATTACTTGCAATCTAAAATGAAGTGTTTGTAATAAAACAGGCACACTCCATTTCCAGCAATTTCCGCAATCTGAGGTTATCACCAAACCTTGTAAATCGGAAACTGACAGGAAAGGAGTGTGCCTTGATAAGACACACTCGTTCTCACTTTCTCATTTACAAACAGAACATTGGTGATATTCCAGATAAGAGAAAGCGATACACTTTATTCAAAGAACTGGCGAGAAAATAATATTTGGACGAGATAGATAGAGTTTTTTATTATTTGAAACACGAATTTTGTTGTAAGGGCGTATTGAATACGCCCGATTGTGTGTAGTTGGTTTAGTTTTTTTTTACCGTATTTCTTTTTTAACCGTGTGCTTAATTTTTACTGCCGAAAACAGATTTATTTCAAAACTTGTTTCAGTGCCTGTGGTTTGCAGTTCCTTCGTAACCATATCCGATATTATTTCACTGCTTTTTTGCATTACCGCCGCCTGTTTTTGCGTGTCGTCGGGCGATTTGACAAGTTCGGCGACAATATTGGATAACTCACGCATTTTAGCAAACGCCTCTACTATTGCGATAGTTGTATCGGTCGCTTTTTCGCTCTTCAAAATCGTAGCGAGCATATACAAACCTTTTTCGGTAAAGGCTTTGGGCAATGCGGGCGAAAATTTTAGTTTGGGGTTATCACAAATTGTGGCAACCTCTTTTTTCTCGCTCTCGTTCAAAGTAATAACATAGCCTTCGGGAAATTTTTCAAGGTTGCGCTTTACTGCCTGATTTACATCGTTTGTTTCCACGCCATACAACCACGCTACATCGCTATCCAACAACACATTTTTGTTTTGAATTGTAATGATTTTACCCTGCACGTCATTGAGGGTTATTTCGCCTTTGTTTGTTTTCTGAATTTCAGTAGTCATTTTTTATCTTTCTTTTTTGTTTTTTAGTCGAGTTTTTGAGGGAAATATACTATTCGCCGAAAATAAAAAGTAGCGCAAGAAGAAAACTTGCGCTACTTTTTTAAGCGGACATGGCATGCCTTGTCCTTACACAAAATTATCGTTTAACACCCAACCGCGCCGAATATGTATGCACCCTGCCGTTGCGGTCTTTCACTTCGGCGACTACGAGATACGTCCCGTTGGCGACGATTCGTCCGGCACTATTGCGCAAATCCCACGACAATCCGGTGGCAGAAGCGGTCGTTGCCCAAACCGCATTGCCGACCATATCGTAAATCACAACATTTGCGCTTGCTGCACGTTCGTTGTTCGGAAGAACAACGCTAATCTCCACTTTGTCGCTCACAGGATTTTCCGCAAATCTTATTCCGTAGCGGTTGTTTGATTTCTCTACATTTACAATCGAAGTAGCACCGCCGCTCTCGCCGCCGAATACTCGGATTTCTGCTACTTGTGCGTGGTCTCCGCTGGTAATGCCGAGGCGAATATAGCGCGCTGAAATCGGCGTTTCAAGAAGTATGGTAGCGGTTCTCGAATTTAATCCGCCTATAACTGCATTTACATTTGACCAACCCGTAGTCGCAAAATCTGCGTCAATTAAACTTTGAGAAACATTTGCCGCCGTTGTCGGATAAGGATTGCCGCCCATAGTTTGACCGTTCGGGAATATGTCGCCTATTTCGCCGTGCCTGAGCATACGCAAAGCAGTTATATTACGACCCTGACGCGCAACAATCTCAATCCTACTGACCATTTGCACACTGCCAAGGTCTATGTCCGCAAGTCCTTCGCCGCCTCTACGACCGCTTCCGGTGCCCCAGTTTCCGTGCCAGAAAGTGTTCAAATCGCCGTCATACAAAGCATTGCGCACATAAGCGTCGCCGCCTGATGTGTGCCAGGTATTAACCCGCGCTCGATTTATGGCAATCGGCTCGCTGACAGGTTCTTTTACATCGGCAGGAATTGTGGTTATTGACCTGAAACCCGTCCAGCCCGCCGCTAAATAAGCCGCTTCCGTCCCGCTTGGAACACGCAAAGTGATTTTTGAGCGATTAACGCCGTGAAATATTGTGTTATTGCCGCTAATATTTTGAGGAACTTCTGCGAAATTTGTTATTGTTGTCAAAGATGTGCAGCGTAAAAACGCATAATCTCCTATGCTATCCACGCTTGAAGCGATATTCACATTTTCCAAAGCATACATTCCGAAAAACGCAAAATTGACGATTCGGTCTTGCCCCGCGGGAACATTTGCAAATGTCATTTTGTCGCTGCCGCCGAAAAATGTTTTTCCCGTTACACTTGCAATTACTCTTGCCAATTGCGCCTGACAAACTATGCAAAACGGCGGGTCCATAAGATTGCCCATTCTGCAATCGACATTCGTTCTCGGACGAAACCAAGGAGCAGTATTTCCAGGAGGAACATTTTGCGGTGCCTGCGGATGCCGCACAATGCGAATGTCGCCTCTGCCGTCAGGATTAAGTCCTAAAAAGGCTCTCCATTTAACCGTATTGACATCATTGACTTGCGTCATATTAAAATAACTTTCCGAACCATACCCCGGTCTGTCATACTCATCTCCCAATCCGCCGAAAGAGTGTCCGATTTCGTGAAGCATAAGCTGGTGCGGATTAGCGGTGGTTTGATGTGAAGTAGCAATTCCGACATTCGGAAGTCCGCTGCCTATTGAATTGGCAAGTCCGCCGTATAGTGTGCTATGGACAAACAATACCGGCATATTAACCAAAGGCGTGAAGTGCAGCAGCAGCGTCTCCATTCTGTCTTTCCCCGGATTTGGAATATTGAACATCTGTGCATTTCGAGTTACGCCGAAGTATGTATTGGAAATTGCATTTTGAGTAGTGGCGTGATTAGGGAAAACATATCCCGGTGCGTTGCTTGAAACGGGAGAAATTACCTTTATGGCATAGATATTTATTTTGTCGTTCATAGTATTAAAAGGCGCCGTCGATAAAAGGGTATCCTTAAACGCTGTCGCCACGCTCATAAATCTGTCTTGCTCGCTTGCCGTAAATCCGTCGCCCATTATGGTTACCACAACGCTTTCCTCGTCGGGAAAATTTCCGCCGTATAATGTGTCGATTACAAAAGTTCTGAAATCAGGCGGATTTTGTTGCGCCTGCAATAATGTCGGCAATAACAGCAACAGCACAAATGCCGATAATTTTGTTAATTTTCTAATCATCTTTTCACTCCTAATCTTGCGGAATATCTGTATATTCTGCCGTTTATATTTTTTGCTTCGACTACCACCAAATACGTCCCGTTTGCCACGAAACGTCCTGCGGGATTGCGTAAATCCCAAATAACCCTGCAAACCGGCGTCCGGTTTGTTGCTTTTTCTTCAAATACAACATTTCCGACCATATCGTAGATTACGACATTTGTTTCAACCGCTCGGTCGTTGTTCGGCAAAATCACATTAATTTCCGCCTGCTCCGAAACGGGATTAACCGCAAATATTATTCCGTAGTGCTTGCCGGATTTTTTTGTGCCGTTGATTGAGGACGGGTCATCGCCCGGTATATCAAAGTCCGTCCAGCCGGCGTTTATGTATGCCTGCCTTGTTCCTGCGGGAACATTTACGACAATGTTTGCCCGGGTAAGTCCGTGGAATGTTGTATTGTTTATGGCAGGCGGAGTAGTCGCATCGATGTTTATCGTCCTCAAATTCGGACAAGCCAAAAAGGCAAAATCCCCTATGGTCGTTACACTTGCGGGTATGGTTATGCTCGCTAAATTAGGCATTGCGTGAAACTCAGCGAACATTATATGCGTTCGTCCCGCCGGAATATTCACAGATGTCCCACTTTGATTTCCGCCCCAAAACGGCTGTCCCATTACATTTGCCGACACTCTTGTTATTGATGCCTGACAAACTCGGCAGAACGGGTCGGATACATTGTCTCTCATTCTGCAACTTTGGTGCGGACGAAACCAACTTTGCCCCGAAACAAGTCCGCAACCTTGTCCCCAAGCACCGGTTAAGGGAAAAATACCTACGCCGTCAATACCTATCCAGTGTCTCCATTTATTTGTATTGGAATTGCCGTCTGTCGATTGGTTTGCCGCCGTATTTTGCGGACACCACGGACCATCATATTCATCATGCAAATCTCCCCATACATGCCCCATTTCGTGTAGCATAAGACCACGCCAATTGCCTTGACCGGGGTGGTTGGCAATGGCAAGCAAGCCTGAATTGGGTCCGAGGTTTTGATTATGTGCAACTCCGCCATACATTGTGCTGTTGTTAAGTAAAAGAAACACATTGGTTCCATTCGATGTATGATTATTTATTGTGCTCCGCACATTATTTACATTTGTGCCGGAAACCACATGTCCGCCTGCAACACTGCCAAAATTATTTCCCGTTCTTCCCAAGGCGTTTATTATAATTCGGTCGCTGAAAGTATTGAACGGCGCGGCGGCGATGAGATAGTCCCTTAACTGGTTCGCTCCGTCCCAAAATGTATTGATGTTGCTGTAATTGTCGCTCGTTATGGTAATCACCAAACTTGTCGCATGGTCAAGCCCTTGCCCGTGAATTGTCCGCAATTCCCACGCCGTTGCGATTGATACTGCAAAGATAATCGCCAGGAATAATTTTAACGTTCTCATAAAAACCTCTTTCTATCTATTTACGCCTAATCTTGCAGAATATCGGTATATTCTGCCGTTTATATTTTTTGCTTCGACTACCACCAAATACGTCCCGTTAGCGACAAATCGTCCTGCTGGGTTGCGTAAATCCCAAATAACCCTGCAAACCGGCGTCCGGTTTGTTGCTTTTTCTTCAAACACAACATTTCCTACCATATCGTAGATTACAACGCCAACCTCGGTCGCTGAGCCTGTCGAAGCGTCAGGCAAAACAACGCTGATTTCGGCTTGCTCCGAAACGGGGTTTATTGCAAATTTTATTCCGTAGCGGTTGTTTGAACGCTCTAAGTTTGTTATTGAAGTGCCGCCGCCCGTGCTTTCCCACTTAAATCCGTTAGTTGTTGCGAAAGTATGTGCGGCAGAGCCGTTAGTTCCGCGGATTGTTATATTTCCCCGCGTTAGTCCGTGAAAGGCATTGAGAGGAATTTCCGTAATGCTTGCGGGAATTTCCACCGTTTCCAAGGCAGAGCAGCCGACAAACGCGAATTGTCCGATATTTACCAAACCATTGGGAAGAATTACCGTTTGAACTCGCGTGTGTCCCCAAAAGGCGTAGTTAAGCATTCTATTTACTCCGGCAGGCATAGGCATTGTTATGCTTGTCGGAGCATTCGGAAGACCTGCGCCGCCGTGTTCTCTTTCAAGTTCGCGTCTGTCTCCGCCGAAAAATGACCAGCCTGTGCCTTTAGCGGGTCCCTGCTGGTGCTGTCTTTCAGGTCCTGCGCCGACTGCTATTGCTCTTGAAATCGCTGCGGCGCAAACATGACAAAAGTCCTTATCTGTCTCACGCATCATACAATTTCGGTGCGGACGAGCCCAATTAGTGCCGCCGCCGCCGAATCGGTCAACTACGACGCCGTCAATGCCTAAAAGCGCTGACCATTTCGGATTATTTTGGTTGCTCCACGCCGTTCTGTTGGCAAAAAATTCATTTCCGAGAGGATTCCCCGCATTAGCGTGCATATCTACCCAGTCGTATTCGTCCGCTAAAAAAGAAAATCGCGGAGAATGCCCAAATTCGTGTGCCTGCAGCCCTGCACCGGCAAGGCGGCTCATAGTGGAAACAGGAATACCGCCGCCGCCGCCCGCCCATCTCGTGCTGTTCAGGAACAAAACTGCTTGGTTGTTATGCGGCACATCACGCCCGATTAAGGCATCGGCACGAGCATAGCCCTCGCTCGTAAAGTAGCATTGGCGGTTGTTGTTAAAGAAAAATCCTTGAAAATAAGTATTGCCCGCCACCTGCCACCCGCTCCCGAAATCCGACGAGGCGGAAGCAACAAATATAGCGTGTATGTTTATCATATCTTTGTAGTCATTGAACGGAGTTAATTTCAAAAATTCCTGCGCCCACCATTCAGCAAAGTCAAAAAAAGTGTTTTGCTGACCCGCCGTAAATCCGTCTCCGAGTATTGTCAGAACCCATCTTTCAGAATCACGCGCTCTGTCTCCGTGAACAGTCCGCACTTCAGACGCGGGAATATTGCGCTGTTCCGCCGACCTTTGCCGCTGCGGTTCGGCGTTGTCAATTTGCGGCGGTATAATCAGCGGCGGTATCGGCGGCATGCGATTTACCGCATCGGCAGTTGCTGCTGCTGTTATCAGCAACAACACAAATACCGATAATTTCGTTAATTTTTTAATCATCTTTTTACTCCCAACCTTGCGGAATATCTGTATATTCTGCCGTTTATATTTTTCGCTTCGACTACCACCAAATACGTCCCGTTAGCGACAAATCGTCCGGCGGGGTTGCGCAAATCCCAAATAACCCTGCAAACCGGCGTCCGGTTTGTTGCTTTTTCTTCAAATACAACATTTCCGACCATATCGTAGATTACAACATTTGTTTCAACCGCCCTCTCATTATCGGGCAAAACAACGCTGATTTCGGCTTTGTCGGAAACAGGATTTACCGCAAATCTTATTCCGGTTGCTGAGCCTGTCGAAGCAGTCGAAGCAATCGAAGTTTCACAATCTTCCTTAACAATCGGTCGGCTTTCTTTTCGTGGGCAAATTTTGCAAACTCTCTCTTCCTTGCCGTTTTCTTCGCAAGTTGCTTCGTCTATTACTTCCCATTCAGTCCAGTCGTGTTTGCAAGGCTCGCCGCTTGCTCCCGTATAGGCGCGTATCGGAACATTTACGCCTCTGCCGCCGCCGCCGGCGACAGTCGGGTAGGAACCGCTGTGCATATCAGTCCAAGTTCCGCCAAAACCGCCTGTGGTATTCACGAAACTTTGACCTGCTGATGTTCCGACAAAATTACCGCCTGCATTTTGCTGGGATTGGTTATCTTGCGCCTCAAAATCAAAAGTTGTAATTCCCGTCGGAAGCGTATATCTAACGGCAACGGCAAACTGAGAACCCGCCGCACCGAGAGTTTTTGAGTCAATTCTGATGGTTCTGAACCCCGGTTTTACGGCTGTTCCTTCGCCGACTTTTATAAGCGAGGTTTCGTTTAAGGTGTTTCCGTTCGGATTAACCCATATTTCAAATTTAGTGTTTGGATACAAAGTAGAAAAACCTACCGCGTCAAGGGATTCGTTCGCCGTTCTTGCGGTAAAAACATTTGCCAGAGTAAGCGAATTTGCGCCCGTAATTCTGCGGCGTGCCGTCATAACCCGTGTGTGAAAATAGTTTTGAGCAAAATTGCCCGTTTCTTCAACATGATTGATTGACATCGTTTGCGCCTGGTCAAATCCTGGGGTGTTGTAAGAATGCCATTTGTATTCTCCCGCACCGCCGCCCCAACTTTCTTTTTGAAGAAACGCGCCGCGGCTGCCGTCGCCGTTAAGGTGGTTATCGTCCCAGCCGACAAATGACATGCTGTGAGCATTAAATCCCGTTACAAACGAGCCGTTATTGTAAATTGCCTCTTTAAGCAGGCGTATTCTCTCGTTTCTGTTTGCCGGACCGCCCAAATTTGCCGTGGTAAGAATAATTTCGTATCCCTGAACATGAATTGCAGGCGGAGTATATGCTCTTGCAATCGGGAGTTTCGGAGGATTCCAAGAAGCCAGAGTGGGCCAGCGGATAGCCTCCACATACGGCATTTCATCATACAAAATTGGTCCCTGCCAATTTAACATATAGTTCATTATAGTCCACATTCCGACCATAGTGCTTGCGGCTTGATTAAAACCTGCAACGGCGTAATAAGGATTAAACTCAACAAAACCGCCGCCGTTAGCGGTAGCATTGGTTTGGGTTGCCAAATAACGAAAATAAGGCTCCGAAAACTTCAAGACATTTCCCGTTGTTTTCAGATAATTGAGTTCCGCGGAAGCAACTGCGGAGTGTATCCAGCAGCTGTTTGTTCCGAATTGGTTTGAGGTAGCGGGATTTTTTCCGAACGCCACCCGCGGGTCGAAAGATGACGGCAATGTTTGCGCCTGCAAAGACACTGCCGCCGAAATAATCAGCACGAAAATTGCCGTTTTGAACATTTTTGTTCTCATAATCATCTTTTTACTCCTAATCTTGCGGAATATCTGTATATTCTGCCGTTTCTGTCTTTTGCTTCTGCGATTACCAAATATGTCCCGTTAGCGACAAAGCGTCCTGCGGTGTTGCGCAAATCCCACGACAATCCGGTGGCTGAGCCTGTCGAAGCCCAAACCACATTTCCGACCATATCGTAAATTATGACATTCGCTTCAACCGCTCTTTCATTATTCGGCAAAACAACGCTGATTTCCGCTCTGTCGGAAACAGGATTCACCGCAAATCTTATTCCGTAGCGATTGTTTGAACGCTCTACATTCACAATCGAAGTTGTGCCTGTATCCGAACGCGCCAATATTGCGATATTATCAATAGCGGCGGGCGGTTGAACGCCTCTGGTGTTATTGTTTATCCACGAAAACACCAGTCTCTTTGTTGTGCCTGAATATGATGCGGGTAAGTTGTGGTGTACTCTTCGCCAAGTCGGAATGTTTGTGTAGTTTCCTAATGTGTCGCCGCCTGCGGGAACAAACGCTCCTGCGGCAATAGTTACATCGGTTTCTACAACTCGCACATGCAGATAATCGGTAGAGGCGCCTGCTCCCCATTCGCCCGAAACTTTCACATCAAAATAGAAATCAAAACCATCAGGCGATTGCGGGAAAGTTATGTCTCTGTAAAAATGAGTAAGAGACCAGCCCGCTTCGGTATCATATTTGTTAGACAAACCGCCATCGTCTGAAATATAAATAGATTTCTTGCCGGAAGAAGCCGCCGCCTCGCCCACAAACCACTTATTGACTGCGTTTCGATTAGGATTTGCGTCAGTTGGGTGGTCGTTTGCAAATATCCAGCCAGAAATATCGCCCTCAAAATCTTCCGAGAAGAACGGACTGCGTTTTTCTACGCTGATTTCTCGGCTTATTCTCCGATTTTCCGTATTTATATTGCCGTTAATTTCAATGGCAACAGCAATATTATGCAAACCTTCTACAAAATCAATTTCGCCGATTGTTAAGGTATCATATTCATCAACCGAGAGATTTCCAGTCCAGAGAAAATCCGGCTGTTCTCTTCCGTTGAAATCCCATGTAATTTTTGCCGAACTTATCGGAATTCCCTGATTTTTAATCACAACTCTGATTTCTTTCGTGCTTTCGCCGTATATTGTCGATGGAAGTAAAATTTCAGTCAGCGCAACATCTGTCAAAGCAGGAGTTCCGCCTCTGTATTTGAACGAAATCGAGCCGTTGCTGTTTTGCACAATGTTTGTTATAGGTCCGTTGGCGCTTAATCCGCCGTGAGTTAGTGAATTTGGCGTCGAAGTGCTTGTAAATTCCGTTCGACCCGTGCGGGGAAACGCCCATTCTGCTCGTTGCCCCACATTACCCGCCGCTCTTATGGAATACGCCATATTAGTCGAATCGCGGTTCATCATTCCGCTGCCGTGCGGGGCATTTCTGTTTCTGTGATAAATAAGCATACCGCTTGCAGGAAGTGCGCTTTCCCAGCCGTTAGCCCCAAAAGCGTTTTTTTGGCGGTTTTCAATATAAAAATATTCACCCGGAACAGAAGTTGCCAAACGATAAACGACATCTCTGTCTGCGGGATTTGGTATCGTAATATCGGCAGGAATGGTCAGGTCAATAAGTTCCGCCCAGCCCTCTTTTACACGAAGATACGCCGATGGAAATGCCGGTGTCCGCCAGCGTCCGTGAGTGCCTTGAAAATCATTGTAATTTCCCGAACCCATAAGACACCATTCATACATGTGTCCGCCTATGGTAGAACCGGGTCCGTATGTATCGGGCCAGTTGAAGAAAGCGTGTCCAAACTCGTGTACGATAATGCCTATATCTACAATGTTTCCGCCGCCGCGAAGCTCACCTGAAATTCCGAAGCGAGTCATGCGCACACCATCTACGAGGTGGCTTATTGAACTTGCCTGCGGATTAAACCATTCCCAGTCCTGTCCGGCGGTAATTAAATAAAAACCGCTCAATACCCGTTCTCCGCCGGATAGAAAAGTTTCATATCTGGAAAAATCCAATGCCGAGCCATATTTCTCTTTCGCCGCATCAATGGCTTCACGAGCAAGAAAATTATTGTCATTCTTCCACTCTCCCTCTATCAATCTTAGTCCTAACGCAGGAACAGGTCCGAATACTTCAAATTGAATATCCAACTTTCCGCCCGAAACGGCACGATAATAATCCCGCACGCTTCCCGTAATCGGATTTCCCGCCCAGCCCTTAAAATCAACTCCGTTGAATAACTGCTCAAATTCCGCTTTTGTTCTTCTGAATTTGAATTTTGGGTCTGTCTCATGTTCAACAAGAATAACCGGAAGACGGACAACTCTCGTCTCTGCCTGTAATAAAGCAGGCAATAAAAGCAACAAAAACACCGATATTATCGTTAATTTTCTAATCATCTTTTCACTCCTAATCTTGCAGAATATCTGTATATTCTGCCGTTTATATTTTTCGCTTCGACTACCACCAAATACGTCCCGTTAGCGACAAAGCGTCCTGCGGGGTTGCGTAAGTCCCATATAACCTTGCAAACCGGCGTCCGGTTTGTTGCATTTTCTTCAAATACGACATTTCCGACCATATCGTAGATTACTACATTCATATCTACAACTTTTGTGGTCGCGTTGCTCCCAGCCCCTGCGGGGTCG
>Ga0209737_10000606_pt1 | contig 28513 bp, 36 predicted proteins | sample TergutCu122P3_FD_187284 | JGI IMG/M metagenome (GOLD analysis project Ga0209737, IMG submission 187284) | Cubitermes ugandensis P3 segment gut microbial communities from Kakamega Forest, Kenya - Cu122 P3 (SPAdes) (version 2) | ecosystem: Host-associated > Arthropoda: Insects > Digestive system... | reverse complement strand
ACTGTAATGACGTAGCACCAGTAAAAGTATTAACTGCAATAGATGATATTTTACCATTCCAGTTTGTTTTATCTGTTGCTGTAACGTGTATTTCAGTATTAGCAATGTGAGGAGAGATTACATTAGTCCACTGTGTTGACCAGTTATTAAGTGCAATTACTTGTGCATTAGTAAAGTCATTTGTTGATAAACCCATACCTGTAATTTTATCAACCTTAGTGTCAAGCTGAGTTAGAGTTGCCCTTAAAGACAATTGGTTTGCTAAATCAGTAATTGCAGAAATAGGATGTTGGTTAGCAGCACTTCTATTAATTAATGATGAGTGATCTGATATTGGTTCTGGAGCGTCTTGATACAAAGACGAATAAATATTACGTGTAATAATTCCCATATTCTAAAGTCCTTTTAAGAAATTGTGATTATGAGATCAGTATTTGGTGTTGCATTTTCAATAGTCGCACGCCACTCAGTCATAGGTGGGTGTGGATAAGCATAATACATATCAGGTTCAGTGAACACTAATACAGTTCCATCTATTAATTTTACAGCGTTCCATTCTGGTTTTTGAAAACGCCATTGTGCTGTAACTATAGCACCGTCAAAGGTACCTTCCACAGCTATAGTCGCTGTTCCACCTGTGGATACGTGGTAAACATCTTCATTAACCCTACCGGTTGTTGATAATGATGGCATGTCCTTTTACCCCCTAAAATGAATAAATATGTACTATTATTGTATGGGTTTACCACCCATTAAGCAACTTTTATTTCCCTTAGATATAAAACCATGATAAGCTAAATATATAATCATCAAACAAGGAAAGAGGTTCGCATGGACAAGCTAAAAAAAGCCATTGAACGTCAAAAAAATGCCTACGCTGAAATGATTAAAAGACCAGATAACGAAGCTGCTATGCACGAATACGGTCATGCAACAGCAGAGTTGGAGCGAATGTTACGAAAACTTGAAAAACTTTTAGGAGACAATTATGAAAAGTTTATTACTTAGCGTTCTTTTGGTGTTTACACTAACTTCATGCAACAAACAACGCTGCAAACAAATGAGTGTATTTGTAGCCGATCAACTTGCTGCACACATGGAATGCTCTAATAAAGAGGCCATATATGACTCCATAACACCGTCCTCTTGCAAAGTGCCAGAGTCAAATGATATGTCTGCATTTCCACTTTGTTCACTCGTTTTGAACGTAGCAATGGAAATTGCCAATCAAAGTATCCCAGCAAAATGGGAGTGTAAAAAGGACTTATTTTCACCCGAAGTGAAACAAGCAGTTTCGGCGATCTGTTTACTTCTCTAATTCTCCCACATTGCTTTAATGTGTGGAGCTTTAGCAAGTATTTCGTTAAGGTCGTATTCGTTAATAATATGACTGAACTCTTCACCGACATCTCCATTGTCAGCCTCTTGAAGATAAATGGCTATATCCAATAAAGCAAAGAGCATGTACATGCTCTTTGGTTTTAGCGTATCTTCAATTTCAGTTAATTCATCGTAATTAATCATATGTTTTTAAGTAAAATCCTCATTGAGAAGTTATCGGGTCTTGAACCATAATTGAAAGCGTGGTTAGGGTCTCCACCTTCTGCTCCACTGTTTGAAGCACTAGAACCACCAGTTGTACCAGAAACACCGTGAGAATGAGCTGGTATTGCGTGCCAATGAGATGAACCATTAAGGTGTGCACCATAAACCCACCTTATATTAGCAGCTAAAAACGCTGCGTAACTATTATTCCAAGTTGGTTGGTTTGCATTACTATAATATGTTCCAGTATTAATGGAAGCTGCACCAACCGCATTATTGTTAGCATCTCTAAATGCTGTGTGATAATGCGCACCGTCGGTACTTGTATATAGCGTTCCTGATGAAGCTGATGTTATAGAAACATTGTGCGTGTGCGCAATGGAATGAAAATGGTTTCTGTTTTGATTTTCTTGCCATTGTCCTACTATAACTTGATCTCTTATTCCACGGATAAAGCTTTGTCTTAAATCAGGAAGCCTAAAAGTATTTGCTTGATCGGCTGGTGGAGGATAAAATGAACGTGACACTGGGTTAAAGGTTTGATTATACCTAGAACCTATTACTGCGAATAGGTCTTGAAAATCAACTCTATTAACTATACGTCCTGCGTCCGCTCCAGTTACATCAAAATATCCTGCTGGTATTTGATCAGAAGACCAATACTTAAATGTTCCGCACACTTCATCATCAAACCAACGACCGTTTAAATAATCAGCCATAAACACACCAGTTGCAGTGTGGTTTGATGCTGCTCTATATGTACGTCCTAATCTTGTTATTTGCGCACCTTGAGTGTAGTTCAACCCACCGCTCCATTCTCTGGCTTCAAAAATTGCTTGCCAAAGATTAGGAGTATTAGCTGGGATATTACCTAAATTATTATCAACTAAAGAGCGATAATTAATTCCATCCACTTGACACATAGAACCAATAAAGTATTCAGTGTTAACATCCCACTCTGCAATTCCCATTTGCATAAGATATGCTATTTGAACAGAAAGTGCATAACACACAGCGTTCATATCTTCAAGACAGGGAGCTTGATTATTGATTATAGCGTCACGCCAACCATTCAAAAATGCTGCACTCTGAATTATATCTAAATCAGATGAATAAGTTGGATTGTTTGCCTTTTTAGAACCAAACACGCCTAAGTCCAAATTTGGATTATCAATATGGTTTCCTGCAAAAAGCTGTTGAGTTTTTCTTAAAATTTTATTTCCCATAATTTAATCCTTATTTTAAATAAATTCTTGCGTCACAGTGGATACCAAAGTTTCCATTCGCTGCTGTTGTATAATTCACGGCTGTTCCGCTTGCGTTTAAAATATTTGCATTTCCTTTAATGCTTGTTAGTCCACCACTTATATAAGCAGAACCCATTATTTGACCTCCACCCATAACAATCATTTGACCAACAAAATTAGCATTTATTGAATTAGCATTTAAGTAGTTTTGTAGTTCAAGCGGAAAACTATCCCATAAAGTATCAGTTGTAAACATTGCAGCCGATGCTGAACTTGATGTTGCTGTTCCATTTATTATTATTTTTATATCAAGTATGTTTCCTTCAACTTTCCAATGTCCTTTTCGTACAGTGTAATTAGGAGTTCCCGATATTGTGCCAGCTAAACTTGGAACAAAAGTTCCTTCTCTAATACCAAATTTTTGAAATAGCCAATCGGTTTCCCATACTGCTGGGTTATTTTTTAAAGCAGTTAATCTTATTGTTTCCCAAGGAAATAATAAATTCTCTTTAGGTGTAAAATATGGAGAACCCACTACTTGCTGTCCAACTAACCAACCTTTAGTTCCTGCTATGGTTGTATTATTCTGAGGTGTCATTCTAAATTCCCAAAAATCACCTGCTTTAATGCTGTCAGCCATTGGGTGTCCAGAATAAGGAACCGAAATACCCCATTGATAAGAATCAGTTGGTGTCATTTGACGTGTCAAATATTGATACTTTATAGAAGATTGATATGAAGGATTAGAAGTATTACCAATTATCCACGTATAATATGGAGTTGACATTTGACTTTGACCGCTTGGACTATCACCAACATAGGAATTACTTGGATTTTTATTTACAAATGCTCTTCTGTTTGCGTTAAAAGTAAATACATCTCCGTCAAGCATTGGAGCTTGAACTTCAACATCTTTTAATAAAAACATGGGTAATTTATCAAACACAAACCTAGAAGGTTTTGTTGACTCACTTTGATTACCAGCAACCATATAAGTTAAAGCACCTGATTGAAATTTATTATTTGGAGCAGGTAAGTTTTGATCAAAATAATTATCTAAATTAGGGTCACGTGAAAGTGGAGATTTTTTTGAAACAAACCTATGCGCAAAGTTACCAGCGTTTGCAGGTTCTTTTATTGTTGATACATAACCAGTTCTTTCACTCGTTAAAGAGAAAATTGAGTTTCCACCGCCACCGCCCATTTCTTTCGGTATTGGTTCTGCGTACACATGATCAATAGAAAATTTATCGTTTGACATTCCTGTCATTCTAAACGCTGATGTTTTTCTAGCATTATAAATATTAGCTGTGTCACAGTAATATGGAATACGATAATATGTATTAAATACAAAACCACCGTCTGTTGAAACAGCTACATACTTAGATTGATTTTGAGTGTAGATTATAATCCACTCTGTGCTATTATCATAAATAGAAACTATAACTCTACCATTCGTTGCTGATGTTTCGCCATCAAGAGTGAAATTTCTTTGAACTGTAGTTGCATCAAGAGGAACTGTATTAGGTCTTATATAAGCTGTATATGGAGTTTGGTTTGTCATTATGAAAAAGCTACCAGCTTCACTACTAGTTGAATTAGACATTACATAAGCGTTATTTGAAGCACCGTCATAAGTTCCTGTCAAAGTCCAAGTTATAGCATCAGGGGAAGTATAAATATTTCCTTGAGAACCAAACATTACAAAGCGGTTATTAAACCTGTCTGCTACAATTGTATTTACAGCAGAATCTACGCTCTTAGAAGCAAAAGTAATTTTTGATTGCCACGTACCATAACCAACTTGGTTACTTTGTGTGTTATATGAATAGCCGTCAGTTGTCCAAATTAAAACTGTATCGTTTAAAGAGCAGCCACCTTGAATTACACCGAAGTTAATTTGATCTAAAACAGTTGAAGAAGCACCAGCATATTGTGCGTTATCATTCCCCCATTGATTAGTAATAACCCAAGTTCTATATTGTCTTCCAGTTCCTTGTGTAGAGTTCCAGTATCCTATTAGTATAGCTCCAGAACTGTCTTGGTTCATAAAATCTTTAGTTAGAAACGGAAAAACAGTCCAATCTTTTATCCAACTCAACGGACTTGGTTTTCCCATTCCATCAAAATATTCATCGTTTCGTGGGTTATTTGAAAAATAAAATGCGTTTGGAGTTCCTGCGTGTCTTGTATAATAAACTCCTTCATCTACAGTATCAGATAATCTTGGAAGATTAACCCAATCGCCTACTTTATAGAATGTTGAAGCATTATATGGTTTAATTACTGAGTCACCGCCACCACCGCTTGGTGCATCTGCATTTATCCATTTATTTGTAGCTAAATCCCAAGTTAAAATTTGTTTATCAGTTAAAGAAGCAATAGCAACATCAGTAAGTCCACTTAAAGTTGCTGTTCCACCGCCACTTGAAACTTCCTTATTAATCCAAGCTCCGTTCTCGTAAGTTAAAACTTGATCATTAACTGGAGAAGTGATTGTCACATTTGTTAAATCTGTCAACGCTAATGAAGGGGTTGGGGGAGTTGGAAGTGGGGTATTTTCCCATTTAAAAGTTGTAGTATTATATCTAACTATATCACCATTAGCTGGGGTAGTTATTGCTACGTCTCCAAGTTCATAAAAATTATCTTTACCACCAGTTCCACCGCCACCTTGAGACGCTTTATTTTCCCACATTCCTGTTGTGGAATTAAAAGTCAAAACTTGGTTATTCATAGGACTAGTTATATTTACATCCGACAGAGCACTCAAAGCAGAAGGTATAATACCAGCTTTTATTTGAAGCCCACCACTTACAGAAGCGATAACATCTCCAAGTGTTTGTGTATTAGTTTTTCCAGTTCCAACTGCTATTTCATTTATGCCAAGAACTTGAGTTATAGCAACCCAATTTGTTCCTGCAACTGGAAGATTATTAATATTATCATCAGTTAAAGATTGCCAAAGTTGGTTTTGACTAGAACAAACTGAACCTATATAATACGTAGTAGTTCCATTCCACTCTGGAATACCTTGCTGCATAAGATAAGCTAACTGATATGAATATAAATATTGAATAGCAGCTAAATCTTCTTTCACAAGAGAGTTTTGATTTCTAAGTGCTAAATCCCAACCTTGAAGATAAGCAGCATTTTGAATTAAATCGGGGTCTGCTGTATATGTAGGAGTACCAGCTAATTTACTTCCAAATACGCCGACTGTAGTCATTGGAGAATTTGAAGAAAATATCCTTTGAGTTTTTCGTAAAATTTTTGCCATAAATCCCTCTAATCATCATTGTAACTTAATAAGTGTACATTGTTCCAGTCAGTAGCGTAATCATTTAATCCTAGACCTAGTATGTCAGGATTATCATAAGAAGTCACTTGCAAGACTCCCATAGGCCATTCAGTAAAGGTAATATCTTCAATCTTAACTCCCATTGGTCTTGGAAGCAAGCCTAGACCTAGTGCAGCAGTAATAAATGGTTCACGTCTTGTAGTTGCAATATAGGATATTGACATATTACCATTGTCAATAACCCTAATATCAGTTCCAAAAAACTGTCTTAATATTCTTTTAGTTTCACCTAATGTGTTATTAGATTTATTAAGTACAATTTTAAACTCTAATAATTGACGATAAAGTTCATCGTCAAGTCTTGTAAGTGCTGCATCAGAAGATGAATATCTTCTAAATATAGAACCAATATTGTTGCTTCCTGTATACTCTGTATATCCTATATATCCATCAACAGGGGGTGAAGGGTCAACGTATGGTGCAAGTTCAAAAAAGGGAAGTCCGTAATCTAAAGAATCAACTATACGAGGTATTCCGATATATGCGCCTATAACATCAAGTTGTTCACCAACTGCTGTACTTAAATTAAAAGCGTCATTAATTTGATTAGCAAGTAGTGATTTTAATTTTTGTCGAATATGTAATCTAATAGTTCCACTAGCATTAGGTGAATTAACCCATTGGTAGGGTATGAGTTTAGCATACTCTTCAATGATATCATTTATGTTAGGTATCGCCATTTCTCACCTATGTTATAGAGTGTAAATCAATATTAGTCGTTAACAGTAAAAACCTTTCTTTTTTCACGTTGGGGAAAACGAAAGATGAAAATGTTGGACTTGGGTCTGTTGGTAATACATACTTTCCAACTTCTGAACTTGAAATTACAACATTAGGGTCAAATTGTTTGACAAGCGTTGTAAAATAACTTGCATCTGCTGGTGCATTAATTCTAAATGAAGACTGTTCTACTAAATAATTTCTAATACCCTCTTCATCAATCGTGTAACCTTCTATAGCAGAAGTAAGTTCCATCTTAATGTACAGAGGTAAACTTTCAGCAAAATCCCACTTAAAGGTTTTAAAGTCTCCGTCGGGATAATAGTAATCATAGCTTTGATCGCCTAACATGTTACATCCCATAGAACGACTTTCAGACATGGCGTTTGCAATTTCAAAATCAGTTCCACCGTCTACTACTGTCCAAATACTATGAGGTGGTATTCCATCAGCATTAGTTACATCTTCTGGGTTCTCCCAAACACGAGCGTCTAAAACATCAACTAAGTTTCTGAGTCTAGCTTCTAAACTTTGAACATAGCCTTGCGCAAACATTGATACGCTTGCACGTCTTCGTGCTCTTAATTCTGGGTCTGTTTCTTCTGGTACACCAATTCTTAAAGGTACATCAGGGTTATTAACAGAATCCACTCCGTTAAGCGTTGTAATAATAGTTTGAATTGTATTCGGTAATGCTTCTATTAAACCACCTTGTGCTGCTCTAAATAGTAAGCTATAAGTGCCAGCTTCTAAAGTAATGGACTCATCTAAATAAAATAAATTTCCAGTATCATCAGCTACGGTAAAAGTTAAACCTGTTCCATCTGTTGCACCGTCAAGTCCTTGAAGTGAAACTATACGAGATACAACTAAAGTAATATTAGTTGCGGTAAAAGTTTGTTCTCTACGTCTTATTCCGTTCCAAGCTACACGCATATCAAGGATACGACCGAATGCAGTATCAGGGTTCATAGAATTAAAAACATCTACCATGAACTCTAAATTGTCACGATCAACTTGTGCGTTGAAATATATAATTTGACCGTCAGGGGAATTAGCTTCAACATTAATATCTTGACCATATATTCGCTTATATCCTGCTATATATTGATCAATAATATCTTGAAGGTCATCTATTTGTATGCCTTGTTCATTTATTATGCTCATTACAATACCACCGTGGTTTGAAAGTTCATGTCATAAAGAGTTGTTATATCTAAGTCTAAACTAAAAAGTCTGTCTTCACTAACATTTAATTTTATTTGATTTACTTTAAGAACTCCAAATTGTGCTTCTATATAGCTCTTGATCATATAATAAGCTTCCGGCGAATTTACCAAACCTAAAAGCTGAAACCAAGGAAGTCCGATAAGTCGGTTAATAAAACACTCACCCGAAAAGAAACGCAAAGAAGTAGCAACATTTAACCCAATTGCTTGGTTATCTGTAGCAAAACTTTGACGACCTTTACCAAAAGTCCAGTCTAATGTTTTAGGGTCTAGGTTTCTAAATTTCATTTTCTATTCCTTTAGAAGAAGTCCAATACTCGTTTCATTATTCGCCACGTCACTTGCAATACTTTCCACAGGACTCCAACTTGGAGCTGCAAACGGAACATTAAATGTTCCTGCTCCCCCCGATACTGTAGCAATTCCCCCAGTCAAAGTTGCACTTATAGTAGAAATGATACTTGGCATTTGAGAATCAATACTTTTAAGAGAATCAGATATTTTACTTAAAATTTCATTCTTCTCTATTAGTATATCATACAAACTTCTGTCATTATTCTTCATATCTAGTTTAACATCAGCAGCGTCTAAAGTCACCGCATCTAACGCAACGGCTACAGAATTTGTATTATTTTTAATTCCAACTAAAGCTATACCATCCGATGGGTCATTACGTCTCGGACTAGGTGGTTCCTTATCCGTACTCCCATCAGCCCACCATTCGCTTAAATCAACATCGTTAAAAAGTACAATACATTCATCCCCAGCTTTCACAGGAAAAGTAATTTTAGAGTTACCCCCATACAAAAAGAAAACTGGAACTGTTGTTAATTTTGAATAAGGAAAAGTAGTATCTTTTAATTCATCTTTTGCTAAAAAAACAATTTCAACTTCTGCTAAGTTTTTTGAAGCGTCATATTTTAATATTTTGCCAATTTGAATTTTAAAGTTTTCAACTTGCATTTCTCTTTTAACTAAATCAAGCAAACTTCTTAAGTCAAGTTCACTAGTTCGTTGCATATAACTCATGCTATCATCTCCCCACCTTCTTTAATAATTCGAGTAGGTAAACTAATGTGAGACTTAACCCCGATTGTTTTAAGAGATTGAAACCTATTTACACCAACCCATAGATATAAAGTTGTAATTGTTGGAGCATCCCCACCAAAACCAATTTTACCACTATGCTTAAATCCTGTTACAATGTAGCGACCGTTATATATCGGTTCTCCAATACTTTTAATTTCTACAATTTGACCCACTCTTACATGCGGTTCAAATAACATATCAAAAGAAAGCTGTGCTCCACTTCTTTTAGGAGAAGTAAGAAGTCCGCTTGAAGCATCAATTATACATGGTAATCCTTCAACATATTCACCGCTATTTAATAAAAATAATTCTTGATTATCTATAAACCATTGGGTGTTAGTTAGCTTTGATAAATTTTTTGCTACATCTCCAAATAATACTACATCTTTTTTTGGCTGCGGTATATTACTTGTAATTGTAACTTTTTCAATATTAGGACACTGTTTTGCTATTGAAGTAATAGTTGCTTCAATTGGTTTAGTTGCGTCTACTGTTTCATTTAATAGAGTTTCACTATTTGACACACCCCCATCCCATGCGTCTATTTCGGTTTTCATATTTATATTATCTTTATATGAAATAGCTTCCATAACACGGCCATTAAAGATTAATGGTATTGGTGCATCTGCTTTTTTATTTTGTATGTAGCCTGCATATAATTGTACAGCTAAACGCTTTTCATGCTCCCAACGATCTTGAAATATAGCGTTTCTGGTTTGTCTTGATAAATTATATAAAACAAACCTTCCAGTGTTTGCAGTAGCTAGATTATTACGAGTTATTTCAAATTCAAGCATAAGAGGGGGTTTAACCTCGACCCAAGCACCTGAATGAGTTTCAATTAACAGTTTATAGCTTTTATTAAACTTTAATTCTGTCAAACTACTATACTCCCATAAAAATCTAAATCTTCTTTTCCTTCAATTAAATATACTGCACAATTTTCTACTGTTGCAAAATCATCTATAAACATAGGGTCTGTTACTGTGGGGTTTCCACAAATAAGACCAAAAGGGAAATAATATCTAAATTGATTTAAAAAATTAAATCCCATAACAACACGCATTCCTCGTATTGCTTTATTTCCGTATTCAATATCACAAAACCAACCATTTTGCGTTTGCATATAAGCTAACTTTAAAACAAATTGAGAACCGTCTTGAAGGGTCACATTCATTCGTTGTCTGGGTTCATCTCCAACTGATGTTATTTTACTTAACATTAATACGCTGGCCTCCCACCTAAAACATAAAATGAACTCTCTAGCCCTGCATTACCTTTATCCGTTGGTTTTGCTAACTGTTCTAAACTACGACCAGAAAGTTGACCTTGGTTCATATCTAGTAAATCAACAAAAGTCATTTGCTTTAAAGTTAAATTAATTGTTGTTTGATTAAATGTTTTTTCATCTTGTTCAAACTCTAAACTTTCAATCATTAAGTTACCAACTGTTCGCCAAAATAAAGTTAGAGTTAGAAGTTCTTTATTCTCATACATATCGACAAGTCGATTAAATGCAACTATTTGTCGTCTCTCTTCTGGTTCACCTTTTATTACTTGAGTTATCTGTTGCCTTAATTGATTAACTGTTTGTGCCGTTTGCTTTGCATAACCTATTAGTTGATTTCCAACTTGAGATACCTGTTGACCAATTTTAGCTATTGGTGCAAAAGCACCTACTAAATCCTGCATCGAATCAAAATAATTTTGAACATCACTGTATGGGTCTTTAGTTACAATGTCTCCAACTTTACCTGTTAAATTAATATAAAATGGTTTTGAAGTAACATTGTTTTGAACTGTCGTATTTCCCTCTGTAGTGTAATCAGTAATTTCGTTTTCAAACCTAATCTTTTCACCTTCTGGAATATCAAAGATAAAGTTTTTCTTTGCATCTTGTCCTGCAAGCCCTTTTGGAACCGATTTTGACATAAAAGCTTTATATTTGGACATTCCCACGTTATATAAATTTAACGCATTACTTCCTTGTCCAACCCAATAATTAGCTGAATATCCTTTCGATAATATGTCACTAATGCCAGCCATTATTTACTTTTCCTTCCAGACTGAGAAGATTGACCTTCCGTAAAATTAATATCTTTTTGATTTAATCCATTCTTAACTGTCTGTTCCATAAATGGTAATGTTTCATCTGCTTTTTTAATTCCAACAAACGTATTATTAATTGTAATGTTTGCACCTGCGGTTGCACCCGCTAACTGTGGACGTGAGCTTCCAAACCAAGTTTTTAAATCATCCCATTTATTTGAAAGCATTACCCCAAGTTCACGCCAGCCCTCAGCTTGAACACTATAATATTCTTTTTGACCTGTTTGTGGGTTAACTCTCATTCCAGTATTTCCACGTGAAACATAAGCTGTTCCCTCTGCGGTATCAGTAGTTAAAAGATTTTTAGCTTCTTTTCCTTTAATCCAAGCCCAGAGTTCTTTTATCCAATCAGGTATGAGAGAATCTATTAATCCTTGAATGCGATTAGATTGCGCCATTATGTAACCAAGAATTGATTTACCACCCATGAAATAAACTGCTATATCTTCTAATACTAAATATAAACCTGCTATAGCTGCTGTAACTGGTGATATTGCAGCTAGTGCCACTCCCATTGCAGTAACTAAAACAGAACGCATACTTTTAATTGAACTAAGTAAAGTTCCAACCATCATTACTACGTTTTTAAATGCAGTAAATAATCCTTCAATTACTTCTAATACTGGTTTTAAAAATCCAACAAATGAAGCTGCAACTTGAGACATGCCTACTGAAATATTTGTGTAGAATATTTGCCAAGTGACCATAAAACCAGTTAGCTTATCAATAGAGCTTTGATCTAATGCTTTAGCATTTCCAAGTTTAGAAAAATCAGCAGTACGAATAAAGTTAATCATCTTATCTGAAAAACCCATATCCTGTGCTAAAGCTGTTCCAATATGCGTTGGGAAAGCTTTTATTTTATCTTGAAGCTGTTGCATTATTGCCATTGGGTCTTGGTGTGGATTAATACCTAAAAGCGCAAACGGTGATATGTCACCACGGCCTAAAGCTATGTCTGCTGATTTTCTTCTAAGTCCTGCTACTGCACCAGCGAACTCGTCTGTTGCAACGCCAGCTTGTGCAGCTAAGTTTCGATACTGTTGAAACTTTTGAATGGATACTCCAATAGTTGTATTCATTATTTGAAGATCAATGGCTGCTTTTGCTGACTTTACTGCAAGCGCAATCAAAGCACCAATCGTTGCCATAATTACACTAACAACCATTCTAAATTGACGAACCCCCTGTCTAACTGTTTTAAATAATCTTCCAAAGGATATATCTGATCTAACTGATTGGTTTTCAGCTTGAGTGCTTACTTGTACTGTTTCTTCTATACTATCTTTTAATTCTTTTTGTGCGCCTGATAAAGCTTTAAGATTTACGTCTTGTTCTGCATCAGCTTTGGCAAGTTTTTTTACAGTAGATAAAAGCTTATTTAGCTTTCCTTGAAACTGATCTAGTTCTTGTAAATTTTCTGATTTAACCCCAAGGGTTACAAAAAACTCAGCTAAATTCATATTTTTTCTTCCTCACTTTTCGCCATTGCTTTTTCTATAGCTATTTTTTCACACGCACGTCTGAAAAGCAAGTAATCATAGGCTGCGAGAACCTTTTCTGCGTCTAGTTCATAGAGTATTTCACGCATACTTCCAAAGCCCTCTTTAGCTAATTCACACGCAACAAAAAGTGAGTGAGGCATTCTGCACTCTACTGAATCATCTCTTTTTCTATTGGGGTTTGCGCCAGTGCTACCAAAAACTTTTCCTTCAAGTATGAAATTAGATTGGACAAAAAAGGGGATATGTTTTCCTTTATTGCTAGAAAACAGCAAACAAGAAAATCACCCCTTGCATTTTCCAATTCAAAAGTAACTTTAGGGTCAATCTTCATGCCGTTATATATGCAGACCTTTAAACATCTACGTGCTACATCAAGTAATTTCTGTGAACCTAAAATTTGACAAATTGCCCTTTGGAAAAAATCTAAATCGGACTCAGTTATTTTTTCTAAAACCAAGCCTTTTCCGTCTATTTTTTCCATCTCTTTAACTAATTCTTGAAACACATCAAAGCTTTGTTCCCAAGCTAGAAGTGTTACATCAAATGTTGCACCACTCACTAGCTTGAATTTTCTTTTATCAGTCTGTTCGTAAAGTCCGTTAAAATTTAGTTCTAGCATAACACCCTTTCAATTAGGTAACGGTTCTTGCAGCATAAGCGAATTTGAAGATATATGTTGCAACACCTTGTTCAACATCACCTTCTACGTTTCCAAGTACATCAGGAAACTTAGAGATGATACCAAGTTGAAGATCATATTTTTCATTTATGTTTGCACCTGATACTGCATTACCACCGCCAGCTACATCAATTTGTGCGGTTGATATAACTTTAGTAAATGAACCATTTATAAATGTATAGGCTTTGCCCTCTTCTGCATATGCAAAGAAGTTATTGATAAGCTCGTTAAAACGAATATCATCTGCTCCACCTCTTAACACCCTTAGTTCTAAAGTAGCAGCACGACCCATTGTGTTGAACGCTGCAACCATGTTTCCATTTTTACCAACTTTCGTATTCACAATATCTGTATCGAAAGTTACTTTACCTATGTCACCGAACGGAGAGTCTTGTACAGCTTGTCCGTTGATCTCGATAACATCGTTACCAGTTAAATTTACTAATCTTGACATCTGTAATCTCCCTATTACTTATTAACTATAATTAATACGTCTGTTGAATGAAGTGCGCCAGCCATTTTAATCGCTATTTGTGCAACTGGAGCTTTTCTTTCGTCTCTGTCTGCACTTGCTTGTAATGCGATTGGTTGCGAATAAATATAGTAACCACGCTCTCTAATCATTCGTCTAAATGTTTCTGGGTCTCCAAATGTATCTGCTAATGTCCATTCGCCAGCAGCAATCATGCCATTAGTTCTAGCTTGTTCGCAAACTCTAGCATAAGCATTCTTAAGACCTAGCATACCTATTTCAGTTTGAGGAACTTTAGTATTTGTAGTTGCAAGAAAATTAAAACCAGCAACTTGAATAGCTCCAACGAACCAGTTTAGGTTGTATACATAATCATAAAATTGGTTTCCACCTTGACAGAATACTTTTGGAACATTTACTGCGTTAACATATGAATCAACGCCAGCAGCTTTAAGTTTAGCTAAAACTGTATCGTTAATTGAGTCATCATATTCTACACCAATCAAGTCTTTTAAGTGCATTGTTATTGCTGTTGCACTTCCAGAGAAGTTCACAGACATAGCTCTTGAAGCATAAGCACTTTCAAATTCATCAGCCATAGTTGAATGATATAAACAACGAGTGTGTGACAAACTCATTTGTTTAATGTTATTTAAAATTCCACCTTGTTCAACCGTTGAAAGAAGGTCTTTCGCTTTAAAAAAGCAGCAATTAAGCGTTTGAACAAAGTTAGCAGTGTCCATTATTTCAGTTTCAGTTGCACCGTATTTTTCTAGCATTCCACCGAAATATACTTTTTGAGAAACTCTTAAAGCAGCTTCCACTAAAGTTTCACTACGAGAAGCAACTCCAACTACTTGAACACCATTTGCTACGTTTAACATAGTTGAAAGGTCTGTGCCTGTTGCACCTGCTGAAAGTGCTACAGTTGACAAAGTACCACTTGAAAGTGAATTAAATATAATTTTATCTAGGGTTGCGTTTAGGTCTAATGAAATACCTGCTGGCATTAGAGGTCTTAATACTCCTACTACATCAGCTAAATTGTGAACGGCTGCTCCAGTGAAATCTATTGCGGAAATTTCAACTGCGGTTGCACCGTCAACTGATATATCTATACTTCCATCTGCTACACCTGCTATGCCCGATACATCTAGTATTTCACCAGTTGTAAACGAACCAGAAGTTGCAGGTATGGTTCCCATTGGACACACTAAAAGTTGTCCAGAACCAGACAAAATATTAGGTGACTGAGAAAATATTAAATTAGCTGCTTTTGCTGTATTAGAACCAATACCGAAATCAGTTGCAGCAGCAGAAGCAGAACCATACACATAAAACGGTTCTATACCAGAACCAGAGTCAAGTGGAGTTTCTTTTACGAACACTGCTAAGTTGTTCACACTGAAATTCGGTATCCCACGAGGGGTTACACTTAAACCTACGTTTACTATATTATGAATACCTATCATTCCCTTGATCTCCTTTATGGGTTATTAGTAATAGTATGAGAGAAATTATCAAAGTATGCAACTGGTTTTACTGTCACATAACATCTATAAACAGGTATCGAAATTACAAAACGGTAAAGAATTGAAGTTCCTTCCCTGCTTGACCTATCGACAAATGTTGAGGGTATTTTACCAAACCTCAAAGCATATGCAAAGGCAACTTGCTGAGAATAGGTTGACACAAAACTAGCCAAAACTTCTGCTTGTCTCATTATAGCAGAATAGTCACGTGAGAACAAATTTATTGAAATATGTTCTAAAACCCAAGTTCCAACTTTTTCTTCTAAACCCATTGAGTCGTCATCATAGTAAGTATTATTTCCGTACACACGTACAGAATCAAGACCTACAACAACAAAAAGTCCATCTTCTTTTGGGATTGTTTGACGTTGATTATAAACCCACGCTTGGTTTTCTTCCAAGTTTAGTTGATTTTTAATCATATCCAAAATAATTTTTGGAGTTATGTTATCTGCTGTAACCGTCATCCTTGGTAGTCCTCTTGTACGTCATAACGACAAAACCCATATTCGTTAAATGGATATTGACGTGCTACTCTAAATCTTAATCCGTTAATAATTATTATATCATCAATCTTTAAAACGATACTAGGTAATATGTGTAATTTTCGCCACAACCAAGACCTTTGACCTTCCTCAACAAACTCTAATTCTTCTGGTCTAAAAGGAGTTGATACCCCACGAGTCTGTATTGTGTCGTAAGACTCAATAACATCTCCCCCTTGTGTCTTTTTTGTCACAATGGTTATTTGCATTGGCTGTGAGAAATATGCAACTGGCGATGATAAATTCGGTAATGGCATTATTTACTATATCTCCAATCTAAACTTTCATACATTTGAAATGTTTCTCTTAAAATAGTTTCACTTTTATTATATTTTTTTCGTATTGTACTTGGTGCTAACTCAGGCCATTGTCCGTATCCATTGGTCTCAAAACCCTCTCTAACGTATACTAAATACGTCCACGCTAAACCTTTCATAAACTCTTTTGACGCTTTTCTACCACTTGCTGCTATCTCAGTGTCGTGTGTCATAAAATATTGAGGCTTGCTTAACCCCTCTTGCAATTTCCCCATTAAATAAGGCAAGCGCAAAAAAGGACGTGCAGGAAGTGAAAGACCGTCTCCAAATTCGTGAAGCCAACCCAGAGCTATATTACCAATAAGCCCTTCTCCTTCTCCTTTATCATTTCTTAAATTCTGTCTTTGGTTTGCATCTTGAAATATTCCAACGTCAACTTTAACTTGAGATGTTAAAAATTTTCTAATATTTGCTAATGCTAGTTTAACATCTTTAGGGTCTTTATTAAATTTTACTGTGATCATAACGAACTCCTACCAGAAGGTCGTGCGACCACGGACGTTTATAATAGAACCTATTAAAAGTGGTTTTAGAAGTTGAACATATTTTTGACCGTAACGAGTTGTCATAAAGGCCGATATAATTGGGTCTTCTAACATCCATTGTGGTATAGAATAAGCTTCGCTAACATCTCCTACGCTTCGAGACGATATAGAGAAGTAACCAGTAGAAGATAATCCTTGAGTTGCCATTTGTGCATCTACTACAAGGTAATGCGCTACTACATACATGTATGCTACTGTTGCATTTGCAGTCCACTCAGTATCAGGGGTTCCCCACATAAGTGATTTATTGAAACTAAAATTAGCTTCTCCGAATGCTTTTTGAATATCAAAATCAGAAATGTATTCTTTGACATCTCCAACGGTCACTTGCCAGAAACTATCATCTTGTGGAGTTTCAAACATATCAGAAATATTTTGAATACACTTATAGAAGCGTTGTGTAGCAGGATAAAAAACTATATCCCCAACTACATACAAACGGTCGTTTTGCCAGAGTGGAAGATAATTGAAGTCCTTATAAAAATAGGCTTTAAAATCTTCAACTGTAATGTTCAAGTCCATAAAGCCTATCCCTATAAGTGACGTGTTAGGAGACTACTTATTCTTCTAAAAGTTCTAACCAGTTGCCACCGATCATTGGCTTTATCCGTAGATATTCAGCCTTAGAAAGCTTTTTAATCTTGTTAGGTAATATTTCACCCTCTTTAGTTACTAGCTTTCCTTTGCCTCGGTTAAACACCCGAACCATTTCCACAACGTCATTTTTAATTTCAACGTCTGGAAGTTCCTCTTTTACTTTTGGAGCAGCAACAGAAGCTTCTTCAACTTCTGTTGTTACTTCTAAATTAGTGTCAGACATTCTGCGACCTTTCTTTTTTGACATCTCATACCCCTTCGATCTCTCTTATAGAGAGAAGTCTTGGTTATGGCTGAAATACAATGCTGTCATTGGTCTTAAGAAGTAAGGGTTAGTTACTTGACCCATACCAGCAGTTGCAAAGTTAAAGTTGTTGTACGTACCAGCTTGAGTGATTGTATAGTCAAGTGGTAAGTTCATGACATAAGAAGTTGGGTCATATTGATATAGAGCATATCGGTTTGTTCCGAAATGTATCTTATCAGCATAAGCAACTGGAAGTATCTTAAAGTTTGGTTTCTTAGTTACAACTTTGAAAGCTTCTGTCAACAAATCCAACTTAGATTTAAGAGGATATGTTGCGCTGGGGAAAGAAGCCATTCCGTTGTAATCCGACTCTGGCATCACGAATAAATCTGGATAAGCAGTGTATTCGCAATTTTTTCTGTAAAGACCAACTACTTTGGCTACAAACTTATTGAAGTCATCAGCAGATAAGAATGACACAAAATCAGTTAAGTTAACCATGTCATTGTTTACGTCTGGTGAGTTCAAAATTCCGTATCCACCGCCTTTACCCAAGAAACACATCTCTTGTACACCAAGTTGCCAAGTCTTAAGACGAGCAGCTTCTCTTGCTTCGATTAAGCTAAATATTGTATTAGCTCTAACCGCCTGTTCAAGCTCGAATACGTTATAGGTCGTGGATTTAGCCCAGTTGATTATTGGAATATGAACTGCGTCATAGCTTGCATCAACATCTTCTAGTCTTGCATTGTGTGAAGCATTGTTCATGAAACCAGTTTCAAAACCTTCGTCTTTCAAAAAAGAACGCCAGTTTAGAATCTCAGATTGAAAAGTTCCTACACCTGATACTATCGGAACATAATCGGCGAAAGGTATTTCATAGAAGCGTTGATCAACTAATTTTGTCGCCACTGCTGTGAGCGTAGTCATTAGCTGCGAATAACCTTGTGTGGTATTGATTTTAAAATCTTTAGCACGTCCACCAGCTAACATTTGAAAGCTTGGTTGTCCGTGTGTTACTTGAATTTGTGGTATTGCTTTTGCGTTCATCTTATGGCTCTCCTTTTCCATTACTTGTTTTCAGTTAATATTCTGATACGAATTAAGTCGCCATCTGCTGTTGCACCCTCTTGTGCTTTTGCAACCTTGGTTCCAGTTGTGTTTGGAACAACTTTAGAACTTGTTACATCGACTTCAAGCAATGTTCCTGCTGCGAACGCGGCACCCGCTTCCGTTAGACTCAAGTTTTCATTTTGTGAAACTTCAACATAATCCAACACGTTAAAAATTTCTTTCATTGGGTTGGTGTTTACCATTCCAATTATAGCGTCAGAAGCCAAAGTTGCTTTGCCCACGCTCGTTACTTGTGGATTGGTATCGGGTGAAGTTACGACTTTAACCCAGTCGCCACTTTGCAAAGTTGCTGTTGGGTCTGCATCCCAAAAACGATACGTAATTGTGTTGTTTCCGCTAATAGGAGTTCCCTTAGTGGAAGACATCTTAAATTGATTGGTTTGTAATGCCATGTGTTTATCTCCCTGTAAACTTAAAAATTAATTTCCTGAACCGTATTTCTTTTTATTCAAAGCTACGTTTTCAGCTAAAGTTAAAAATCCACTAACGTCTTCCTCAACCATATTTGATTTTTCATTAGCAGCTTTTAAAGAGTTGAAGTTAGTTAAATCTACAGGCTCTTCAACTGAATTGTCTTTACTGTCAGCAGCATTATCTTTTTCTTCTTTAGACTCTTCACTGTCTTCGTTTTCTTTTTTCTCTTCTTCTTCGCTTTCATTTGCAACATCTATATCCGACTCATTGCAAGACTTACCGTTTTTAGCATTACAAATTGCTTCGTATTTGCTAATAAGTTCCAAAACAGACATTTGTTTACCAGCAACTTCAATCATCGCTGTGTTTTCTAATATTTGTTTTTTAGCTTCTTCTTTTTCAACTAGGGCAAGCATTTCATTGAGTTTCACTTCTTTACCGTTAACTTCAACGTAAAGTTCCTCACCTTCGTTAACTTTAATTTCTTCACGTTTATTTCTGAAAAATTTTAACATTCCTTTGTCTCCCTTAGTTGAGATATTAGTTGTAATATTATTATCCACGTTTTTATTCTTATTGCAAGAGTTTAAAAAGAATGGGTCTCTTGCCATTTCATATCTTGGACTTTCAACTATTGCTAAATGGTCGTACTCTGCGTCTAACACTTCACGTTCATATGGTATGTTATTGAATGTTCCACCACGGCCTGAGTTTTTAATGTGGTAAGCAGTTGAGACTCCCCAACCGTTTGAAAGTTTATTGTATGCCTCTTCGTCTTCAACGACAATTTCAGCAACATATAAATCTTCAACACCAACCTCTTTTTCAATTCTAACAACTCGACCAACCGCTTCATTCTCAACGGTTAGAGGGGAAGACATTATGTGATTTATAAATACTGGAATGCCTTTTGCGGTTTGGTTCATTCGCTCCAAGGCCATGTTCGACAAATAAACAGTTTCATCTTCATATCCGCAAAGTCCTGATCTCATTGCAGGAATACGAACAATTTTGGCTTTTTCCAAAGTCATAATAATCCTTTTAAGACTTCACTGGTATAGCAATACATTTACACCCATAGTCCATGCTTGGGTGTCCTCTAGCTTGTGTATCCACATTCATGACAGGCGGAGAATCCCAACGGAAATACTTTCCATTAAGCTCCTTATGGTGTGGACGAACATTTGTTCCCACATTTGTCCAAATATAACCTGCATATCCTGCTAATGGATATTGTAACTCTTTCACAGATGAAATGTAAAGCTTTGTTTCAGACTGTGCTAAAAATTTTGCTCTCTCAGTTGAAACAGAAAACCTTCCTTTAATTTTTTTCACCAAGTCTTGTTTTGACTCACCGCTTTGAATGCTTTCACTGATAAGAGACTTAAGTCTTTCAGTCTCCGTTTGAGACCATTTTGAAATAGACATTTCCAAATTTTGCACGTAGCGTTTATTAATGTCATTTAAAGTACCTTCTGATAAATGAGAAACTTTATCCCAATCGGGAATTGTTCGGTCAAATTCAAAATAAATATCATCGTAAGTTGTTTCTGCAAAACCCACCAAGTCCACGCTCCTCATAACGTCTACGTGTTTTTGAGGTATTTGTTCTACAGTTCTTAACAGTTGATGTTTTAAAGAAAGATCATTAGCCTGTTTATATGAAACGTAGAGTGCTAAAGCCGTTGGGAGTGCTAAGAGTACAAAATCCCGACCGTCTTTTTTAGCTCCTAAATCATAAAGAGCTTTAGACAAGGTAGCGTCAAACTCACCAGAGAACTTTCCGTACTGATAAAATATTTTACCATTTCTTATCGCTTCTTTAATAATAGACTGAGGGTCTCGTGAGTTATCTTTTCTAAACATATCTTTATATTCTTTAATATCTTCTATTAAAGGATTAAAAATAATATCACCCATTAAATCTCTAATATAAGTTTGTAATGAACGCTGAGTCCAATGAACTTTTGGTTTTGCTGCTTCAATACGTTCCATTACACTCTCAAATATTGTCCGCTTGGAGTTCTAGTTAACTGTCCATCTGCTTCATCTCCAATTGCCTTTGCAAACTCTTGTAAAGATGTTGCTTCTGATTTTTCAAGTTGAAGTTTAAATATACGCTCTGAATTAATTAGATCAACAGCAAACTCACTTGTTATAATACCTGATTGCTGAACAGCAAGAATTTGGTTCATTTTCCAACTTCTTAACTCTTCCATATCTTTTTCTTTAGTTATACGAAGTGACGGCCATTCAAATGAAAGATCAGATGGAATAAAACCAAATAGCTTTTTACAAACGCATTTTAATAAAAATAAATATCCATCCATTGTTTTGGAACGTATTTCAGTTTCAATCATGGAGTTATAATTTTCTATTGCGTCTTCACCGTCTGAAAATCCTTGAGAGGTCATACCAAATAATTTAGTAAGAGGCATTTTAAGATCGCACGCTACTCCCATTCGGCTCTCTCTAGCGATCTCAGCAAGGCCAGAAAAACTCATTGTCTTTTGATGGAATTGATCTTCTTTATCAATCGCTACTGCTGAATTATAATTTTTAGTAGCTTGAACGAGTTGTAAATGGTTAGTAACTTTTCTCATACCTTGTGGAGATAAAAGTGCAGAATTAAATCCTGATATCTGAAATACGTCGATTTTAGCTTCATCTAAGAGTTCATACACCACATTTTGATTTTTAAAATACATATTTAAAGAACGTACTGCTCGTTCTATTTCACTCATACCCCAACCGCGAAATTGACCCCTTAACATTGAAGGGCACTCTTTTCCTTTAAATTGAAGTACGTTTGATCTATGTATCCTTTGTCCGTAATACTGGAAAGGAATTTCAATTTGATCTTGTTTATATTGGTTTAAAACATCAGGTGAAAGAGTGAAACTTAACTCCCAACAATCCACAGGGTAAAACTCCATTGGAGTATTCTTTTTAATTGCGTCAAATGTAAATGGTTTAAGTGGGTCTTGGTTCACATTTATAATTAATCCCCCACCGCCAAATAATCTTCCCCATTTAATTGATTGTCCATACTCTCTTATAATATTGTGTTCTATACAATATTTCCAAACTAAATCAATTTCAGCAGCCGAAAGTTCATTTGTAGTAATTTCTGGTCGTCCACGGAATGCGTCATCAACAGGTTGATCAATTAAAGTTTGAACTACGCCATGCTCCATATATAGATCAGTGAGCGCACTACGGTTTAAAGTTATAGCATTGTATCTATTATTCCACAGCAAAGGCATTGTTTGAGACATGTCTGCTGTTAAACCTAAAGATGTTACAACCTCAGTAAGTGAATTGGTCTTGGTTTCTAAATCCACTTCTTTCCTTGGTCTGCCTCGTTTTCCCATGAGTCTCTCCCTGCTGGTTTTAAATTGTATGCTAATATGATACGGTAAATAGATTAAAAAATAAATAGTGAAAAATCAAAAATTTGTAACCCTTGTGGGAGAAGGGTTTCATTTTATTTTTTGAATTAATTTAATTAAATCAAAAATTATGATATAGTGAAAATTATAAAACGTCATAAACAGAAATTGCTTGACCTGCGATGGATTGCACTAAAGCGTCTATAAGGGTGTCTACAAAGTCATCGTGCTTGTGCGACATGTCCTTACTGAACGCTTCGCACTCGCCGAGTAGTTGAGGGTTAACGCCATATTTGGCTCCCTGAAACAAAAAGACTCGGCCAGACTCGATATAAGGGAGTATATCAAGAGTGCGCAAGACTTTATCCTTATGACGTTTTATCCCAATGACAGGGATTGCAGACTCTCTTGTTAGTTCTTGAATAAGTCCTGTGCCTGAAATTTTATCTTCCACGTACATCGCATTAGGCATGAGTGATGGACATATCTTTTTGGTGTGCTCCCAAAACTCAATCGCTTTTCTTCTAAGCTCTGGAGCTTCCCATTTACCTAGCCACGAGTCTAAATGATATACGTTAGTGAAGTCTGTTGCCCACGCACTAAAACACGTAAAGTCATTTGCCTCTTTAGTTTTTTGTGCGGTATCTGCTGTTATGAACACACGTCTAATTGTTGGAAGACGTTCGTAATATTTAAACCATTTTGATTTAATGAGGTTTCCACCTTCGATGATGGGTTCTTGCATATACTGCGCCCAGAACGTAGCTGGGTCTATCTCTTTTAACTTCATCAAAGTTTCATAAGAAATTGTTTCTGGCCACAGTGGATTATTATTTTCATCTAAAGCAGGAATTTCTAAAAACTCCCATTCTGATTTATAGTGTTCTTTTAAGTGATGAATAAGATCATATTTATGAAGTCTTTGCATAATTAGAATGATTGGTGTCTTATCCGAGTTACGACGTGATAAAAGTGTTTCCGTAAACCAACGGTTCACATTTTCCCTTTCAGTCTCAGAACGAGCATTTGACGCTTTTAAGGGGTCATCAATTAAAATAAACCCCCCAAACGTATCTCTTTTAAGACCTGCACCAAAACCAGTAAGTGAAGCAGTCACAGAAGCAGCATATACTTTTCCACCTTGAATAGTTGTAAACTGATCAGCTTTTGAGAGACAAGACTTATCAAATAATTTTCCAAAGAGCTTTTCATTCCACTCTTCCTGTATCGCATTTCTGATTGCAATTAAATTTTCTGTAGCTAAATCTTGACTGTAAGAAGTTAAAATAAAGTTAGCATCAGGAAACATACCAAGAAAAAAACTAACCGCATCTCTTCCAGTAAATGTTTTTGTGTGTCTTGGTGGAATACATATCGCTAAGTTTTGCGCTCCACTAGGTAATCTTCCTAGAGCACACTCAGTAACTTTTCTAAACATTAAATTATGAAATGGTTTTACAATTCTAGGTTTACCAGTTGCCTTTCCATGCAAAATAAAATAATCCTTGAGCGTCACAGCCATATTTAATTCTCAGGTAGGATTTTTATTGGTTCTAAATATTCTTTCTCGTACTCTTTATCAAGTAGATCAAAATTTCGTTGGTGGTCTACTTTCAAAGTATGCGTTTGAGTTCCACTGATCTCTTGCTTAGTTGACCATTTGTGATTAGTCATAAGTTGAAGTGCAATTGCGTTAGTAGCTCTAGGATTTTTCATTAACTTTTCTTCCCAAAATAATTCTATTTGAGAAATAAAATAAGCTAGTCTTTTTTTCCACTCAATATCAATCAGAGATTTTTCGTTGACATATTCTGCCATTTCCTCTTTAGAACTAAAACCTAGATGAAGCGAAAGTCCATTAATAGATTTACTTTCAAAATCTTCTTCAATAGAATTATAATCATCTAGGTTTTTTAACGTTGAACCAAAAACATAATGCTCACCATGAGTCGTGAATGAGTCCAAAGTCTCATGGCGTTTTCGTAGCATTACAAATTTTGGAATTATATCTCCCATTACATAGGCTCCGTTTGTTCCATTTGTTCAACCACTGGGTCTACCACTGCTAAATCAGGTTGTGGTTCAACAGGATAATCATTTGGGTTTGGCATAGTAGGCATTGGAGTTGGATTATCTTTTTCTTGTCTCATTTCGCTTTCAATTTGTTTTAGATTTCTCACTACTTGCTGAAACACTATGAACTTTCTAAAGATACTAGCTTTATCATTATCTAAAGCAACAAGTGCATCCATAAACTCAGCTTCTTTCTGAACAAGAAACTCTTTTTGAAATTCTGTGAAAGATACTTCATGAAATAAAATATAAAAACGATGGATTATTTCATTTGGTAAAACTTTTGTTGCTTCTAATACATTTTCACATCTTTTTTTCCACCAGCCGTCTAAGTCTAATTCTTTGTGCTCAAGTGGTGTTTCGTCTGGTAATGCTTTGTTACTTTCTGTCATTGTGGGTTCTCCTTCTCGTAAATGAAATTAGTTGAAAAAAGTTGAGTTTTAATATCATCCAAATAACCTATAATAATAGGCTTTTTATGATCAGCTTTGCAAATGAGAAGAGGTATCTCGTTATTATTAGAATTAATTTTAATTTCTTCTAACCATTTGTATACTGCAATTTTGTTGTAAGCTTTACACTGAATTTTAAACGGAGTAGTTCCATCAATGTCATATCCATCACAACTTGACATTTGATATTCTAAATGACGTTTGGCTTGAGGGAAAAAAGGTTTTAGAAGTTTAGCAATAAACCTCTCAAATGAATGCCCTTTAGTTCTTTGATTAATAGTCTTCATACTAAAGAGCATAAAGGATTAGAATTTACTTGACAAGAGAGAAAATTAACTCTTCGTAAAAGTGTGCTCTAGTGGGCAATGATGAATGATGAAGTCTTCAATTAGCTTGTTTAGTTTTTTCATTCCCCATTCGTTAGTCGTATAGTTGTAAATTACTTGAAGCTGAGTGAATAACATTTCTGTGAAACGTGAGTTAAGTAATCTTTTTCTCTCCACGTCTATTTTCTCGATATTCATTTTAACACTATTTTTATAGGTTAAAAAGATGTTTGCATCTTGATTGTAGCGTTGTATGTAAGTAATAAGAGTTCTAAAATAAATATCTAAATATTGTAGGTATTCATCTTGGTCGAATGTGTTTTTATTCCACCGCTCTTCAAAAATACGCTCTTTTTCCAGTATAATCTCGTTTAAATCCATTGACACCTTGTATGGTTCGTCGACAAAAGAGCATGAAACAAGAGGTCTTTCGTAGTGAGTCGTGAGAATTGGTTTTAATGTTACTTTTTTCATCGTTTTGTCTCCTTTTATCCACAGGTAGGTTGTGGATAACTTATATTGCCTAAATTGTCAACATAGTAAAAAAACTGTTGACAAACTGTGGATAAAGTTTTAACATACGTAGTATGTTACTTCAAAACCACACGAAATGATCACAAAATGACTATCGGATAAGCAAAAAAAAACTTTAATTGGTTATGGTAAGTGTCAAGGAAATCATACACCTCGTAAGTCCTTGAAATCATTGAAGAAGTTCATTATTTAACTGCCTTCTAATAAAATCAAGGGGTTACGCTTGAATGCAAAAAAAGGAGGCTCTAAAAAATGAGGCTCCATTTCGTTGCTTTTCCTAGCAATTCTAAAGGGTTGTAAACAATCACGATTACAATCATTACATAATCAAAAGATTATGTAATAGTAAATCATTGGAGAATGTAATCTTTTCTGGGGGTTATGCACAACTACACACAGTTAACACACAAGCAACTATTCTCCACAAATTATTAATATTATTATAATAACTCAAGAAGAACAGAACACACAATATAATTTTATTAGAACTAAAGAAAATGTTCAGTGAAATCATTGACTTTTTTTTTTTTTTTTTTTTTTTATAAAGAGAAGTTGAAATTATATTGTGTGTTCTGTTCTTCTTGAGTTATTATAATAATATTAATAGCTTACAGTATACCCCCACCCGTGTATTAATCGTGTGTAATCGTGTGCACAATCCTTAAACATTCTGCTTGACTTTTAAGCACACATGCTGTATATATAATCAATGCCTTGCAAGTGATCACACAGTGGCATGACACTTGCATGAATAACTAATAAGCACACTAATTGTGCAACCATACCGAGCACTTGTAATTTTCTACTAAAGTTTTCTGTGAATGTTCCGATAGTAAGTACATAAGTTGAAGATGATTACTTACAACTTAAAACAACACTCAAAGGAGATAACATTATGTCAACTATTATAATAAAACACATTGACACTTGTAGGCATGGATACGCACCTGTAAGTAGAAAAGAACTAGATACACTAGGATTATTAAATAAAATAAGTGAATACAGCTACACATCTAAAGGCGGTGAGGTTGTGTACTTAGAAGAGGACGGAGATTTAAAACTCTACATAGACGCATTACAAGCACTAGGACATGATTATATAATTAAAACAACACCTACACAGCAACTTTATTTAACAAGTAGATTACTACCTTTTAAAAGTAGCAACCCAAGCACAAGTCAAGGAATAGTGCTGTGGTACGATAGTTTAAAAGGAGAAGGAATAGTATTGTCAGACAGTGGAGAACGCTTTTATTTACACTTTTCTGCATTAGGTATTAAGGGCATGTTCTACCCAGAAGATCAATCAATCGAGATAGATAATAAACGCTGTGAATTTAGAAGTTATTTAGATAATAGAATTAAGGACATACGATTATTATCATAACTTTCACTAAAGTTTTCTAGTTTTCTACCGATACTATTATTATAGGTAGCTGATTACTACCAAGCAACTAAACAACACATAGGAGATAACAACATGTCAAGATACTTAACTAAACAAGAAGCAATAGAATTATTAGAAAAGAAGTTTTCAAACGCACTTGAAGATCATGTCTCCGAATACTTAGCTGAATATATTAAAGACACCTACCCAGACACAGACGACGACGGAGAGCCTACAGAGGTAGATCGTGATGACTTAGAGCGTGACGCTTGCAATTGTGCTGGCGGTTGTGTATCACACTTAATTTACTACGTAGACACCAAAGAGTTCTTTAATAAATACGAGTCTGAAATTACTGATACCATAGTAGAGTCAGGTATGACGGTTGCAGAATTTATTAAAGATGACGACACGATAAGTAATAAATTGGCATGGGTTGGGTTTGAACTTGCAGCTTCAAACGTATTATCAAAAGTGTTCGGTTAATTAACACACCGTGATTAGGTGTGGTAGAAAACAGCTAATAATAGGAGATAACACAATGACTACTAAATTTAAAAGGCCAGAAGTAAATTCAGAAAATATATTTACACTATGCGTTGCTGATTATCTAATGGAGTATTATGCGGTGTCAGAAAATAAACAAGCACCACACGGACAACTTGAACTTGAAGAGGCAGACATACAGAATACTGTATCAGAGCGTGAATTAAATTCTATAGCGTTTGGCGCACTACCCCCAGAATATTTAGAAGCTGTATCAAGTGAAATGTATATTGACTGGAGATTATTAAGTCGGGTTTTAAGTTCCGAAGCTGGTATTGATTGGAGAATTAAAGAAAAGGGTTATTATGGAGATACAATAGTATTATTTAAAATAAATAATACTAAGTGTAAAGGCATAACGATGATTGACGGTGAAATCTTTAATAAATAATTAATTTAATAAATAGGAGATAATCATATGTTAACATACAACAGAAAGAAAGAATTAAAACAACTCGATAAGTTAATTAGAAAAGAAGACGAATACGCTACTGAGTATTACAATAATAAAGATTA
>Ga0209737_10000605_pt1 | contig 28521 bp, 31 predicted proteins | sample TergutCu122P3_FD_187284 | JGI IMG/M metagenome (GOLD analysis project Ga0209737, IMG submission 187284) | Cubitermes ugandensis P3 segment gut microbial communities from Kakamega Forest, Kenya - Cu122 P3 (SPAdes) (version 2) | ecosystem: Host-associated > Arthropoda: Insects > Digestive system... | reverse complement strand
ATCGTTGGGTTGTGTTGGTTAAGTAACAGGATAGAACCAAAAAAGGAGGCTGCTGCGTGAGGCTGCTAAAATGGAGGTTGTACATTGATGGGTGTTAGTTGTAGTAGTAATAAGGGACGTAGGCATTGTTTTGTTAGGCCTAAAAAAATTGTTACCCCTTCGGGTCATTCGCCTTTAACTTTGTGGCATCGTGTCAAGTTGGGCGATCATTTGCCTACGGATCAGTGTAAGCATTGTGGACGGAGTTATGCGGAGTTGATTTTGAAGTGAAGATAGTTTTACGTGTGGATCTTGATGTTGCTTCTTTTTGTGAGTTTGAGAAGCGGTTTAAAGCTTTGCTTGAGGAGCTGCATGAGTTGGGTGTTGTTAAGAGTTGTAGTTTTGGCGAGATTACACCTGTGGCTTCACGTTTTAAAGTTGGAGGTGATGCGCCGTGACTTGTGGGGGTTGTGTTTGTCCTCTTTGCAATGTGAGGTATTTGGTAGTTGATTTTGTTGAGTGTTTGCGGCGGTGTAGGTGGTCGGTTGCTGGCCATTTTTTAGTTATGTGTAAGAGCTGTCGTAATTTGCTATTGTTAAGGTATGCTTATTTGGATAAGGGCGCGCGGATCGCGGTTGAAATTGTATTGGCAGTAAAGCTTGAACCTAACAAGCCTGCTACAGGCGCTATAATGGTAGTGGGTGCGGAAGCTTTTTTGTCGGAGTCTACGACGGCGTCGGGGGTGATCTACTAAGGTGACTGTTGTTATTGAGTTTAGTTAGTGGATGTACACTAACTAACTAGGGATTTGCTATTAATTATTAATTTCCTCTTTTAATTTAAATCTATAGTGGATGCTATAATAATATTGTATTTAATATTATAGTGTACACTAACTAACTAAAAATTACGTATAATATGTGTGAAGGGTTGCAAATGAAAGTAAATAAACCAAGTAAAAAAGTAAGAAAAGAAGTATACCGACGAGAATGGTACATCACAGGCGAGGGCACCTACGACCTCATAGATCAAGCCGAAGCCATCTGTATGCGCGAACAAAAAAGCTTCAACATCCTAATGCGAGACGCCCTAACCGAATTCGTCCAACGCCACGGCCAAGGAAACAATAGCTTTCAACTTGACCAGTTTGGCATAACCTGGACTAAAGCCGTCTCTGTTACCAAATGTGGCTTTAAAGACTGCGGCAAAATAGCCCAAGGCATAGGCAAACGCCTAGACACTAACCAAACCATGGGCTTTTGCAGCTTTCACTTCACAGGCTGCCAAGCCCAAAAACACCTCTACACCGACATGAAATGGATCAACACCCAAACAACAACCAACAACCAACAATAATAGTGAAGGAGGAAAAATATGTCAAAACCTAATAAACAAATACAAAGTAATCCCTTTGAGCATATTCACTTAAACAGTATGTTCCACTGGTACCCCCTAATTGAAAAAGTAGTCCCAACCCCAAAAACCGTGCTAATTCCCGGCAAAATTAGCAGCTACGATGACTTATTCAACTGCGCCGATGAGGGCTTTAACGTTATGATTAAACAAGCTCGTGAAGCCGCCTCTTTACTTGGGTATCCAATATTTTTACGCACCGACCATACTAGCAATAAACATGATTGGCGTGACTCTTGTTTTGTAGCTTCAGAAAAAGACCTGCCAGAACACATGATAAATCTAGTAGAGTTTACCGAATGCATCATAGGTATAGGGTTTGGAGGGTTTGTGGTGCGCGAATTCTTAGATCTACCTCATATTTTCAAAGCATTTAGTGGTTTGCCGGTTGCTAGGGAATTTCGGTTTTTTATTAAAAATGGCAAGGTAATTTGTAGGCATCCCTACTGGATTGCAGCTGCCATGCGCCGTGTAGACTGTATAAATTGGCAAAACAAACTATCTGCAATATCCAAACTTACTTCGTATGAGCAAAAGGTGCTAGATGATTACGCCCTAAAAGTTAGCCACGCCATAGAGCCTTTGAAGGTGCCTGAGAATTTTTGGAGTGTAGATTTTTGTCAAACTAAATCGGGCAAATGGGTGGTCACAGATTTAGCAGTAGGGGCAAACAGCTTCCATGTGCCTACCTGCAAATTTGCACCTACAGACATGCAAAAATATGGATCGCCCGATGACACAAGCAAAGTAACCTACACCAAAGAAATATACGCCAAGTATCCTGAGCTCAAAAAAACCTTAGGCAACATAGGAGACTGGATTTAATGCCTACACTTGTTGAGAAGTCTTGTAAAGATTGCTACTATACCCGTCCAGTGAGTAGCGAATGTAGTCGATGTAACATAGTTAAAGATGTGCTAAATCCCTCTATGTGGACGCCTAAACGTAACGTATGTGTACAAGCCACCTACATATGCCGAGGATGTGGGGAAAAAACAGTTATTGCTCAGACAGGGTTATTTCTTAAAGCACCTAAACCTTGCAAGTGTGGCCAATCACGCTACAGTTTTGTTGCTGCAGAGTCAACATTTGTGCTAATGAAGAAGGAGGATTTTTGGCATCGGGTTAATGAGACTTCGGGGACAAAGAAGCGGTTTAAGTGCGATAATTTGTTGTGTAGACGGGTTTTTGCACGAGCCATTTATGTCATGTTTCAATGCTCGGGAAAGGTTGTTAAGGTCTGCCCCGAATGCAAACACCGTCAGTTTCATAAAATAGCTTCTGTGGAGGGCAGAGTATGAGGGACGTTTTGTTGTCGGTTAGACCTAGGTTTGTGGATTTGATTTTAGCAGGTAAAAAAACTGTGGAGCTCCGACGTAAAATTTGGAATCTAAAAAAAGATGTGGACTGGGCGTATGTTTACGCGAGCGCACCAGTGCAAAAGGTTGTAGCAATATTTCATCCTAACCCCATTTATTGCTCAAATATTGGGGGGTTGTGGGAGATGTTTGGTGATCCTAGGAGGAATGTGTTGGGTGTGTCTGAGGATGAATTTTACAGGTATTTTGAGGGGTTAAGGGTTGGGTATGCGTTACAGATTACTCATCTCTGTAAAGCTAAATATCCTGTTCCAGTGTGCAATATTGGAAAACCGCCACAAAATTTTCGGTACCTTCAAGAGTGGGAAAAAGACGCGATTACCCAATTTATAAAGCAGATGGAGGCTTCACCGTGAGTGAATGTATGCAAACATCCGATTATGCTCCTGATGCTGAGTTCAGAATAACCATGTCACGTTCGAAGGTAACAGGAAAGTGGATATATACATTATTTGCACGTCATGGGCAGATTTTCATATGTCCAAGTCGATATAAACTTGAACGAACACTTGACATACAATTACGTATGACAGAGGGGGATCTATGATGAAATGGCGTACTGAGCTGAAGCAACATTTCATTGATAGTGCTAAAGATTGGATGAATCATAGTATAGCAGACACATCTAATTACTCAGCAGTAGGACACGGGTTTGATTATGTTGTTTTTTTGCGTAATTGTAGACGTGGGCGATGGACGGTGCAGGAAATGATGGAAGAATTGCCAGGCTGGTTTGAAGCCATCTGTAAAGTATGGGAGGATTGGATAGGGAGTTGGCGTGAACAAAGTTGGCGTGAACAGCTACAAGAAAAAGTGTACAATACAGTGGTACCTTCAGTAATATGGGATGGAGTTTGGTATTGGGAAAAAATAATCAGTGTCCGAAGAAAACAAGGAAGTTTCTTTTTAGCATGCACCTCTCAATATGAAATTGAAACTCATGGACAAAAAGCCTGGGAGGAACTATTATGATACGAAATTGTGAAAACTGTAACTGTCATCGTAACTATCTTAGAATTTATTCATGCGTTACTTGTGAAAAATATTTTAGTAATTGGGAGCCCCGGCGACCATGAGTGAAATTAAACTGAATACAAAAAAATCGTTGGATCCATTCTTTGAACTCTACTGTAAAAACTGATAACTTGACCGAATGTGCTAAAAAGAAGTTTAAAACCATATGTGTAATCTCACTGAACAATGAGGTTAGTTAGTAGATGTCGTATAAGCCTAAAGCTCAAGTAATTTATTGCGGTGCTTCAGAATGCGTTTTTAACTCTCAACAAAAACAAAAAACCAACGAACACTTTTGTACACGTGCCACTATTCAGATAAATGTTCAGAGTCAATGTCAACACTACAAACAAGTAGAGGGTAATAAAAAGTAGGTTTGTATTGTGTATGAGTGAGTTTTGTTTGAAACAGTCTTCTTGTCCTCACAAGTCACCAAAAATGTGTGCCACGTGTGCTATGCGATTGCAAAAAGAGAAGGGATCGCAGCAATATTTGAACATGTAGCGGAGTAAACATGCAAAGTTAGTGTGTATGAGGGTTAGGTGAGTTCTTCTGAGGTAAAGCCCATGGATAGGTGTTGTTGTATTCTTGCGGCCACTATTTCAGGATATTTAACAAGCCATTCTGCAGTGTAATCATTTATTTTTATTTCTGGATGCTTAACCTTATAGTTTAGTGTGGGTTCACCTAGTAATTCTGTGAAATAGGTGATTAGTTTTTTGCCTTCTTCTGTTGGTTCTACTGTTAGGGCAGTTATTAATACGCTTGTGGTTAGGAAAAATTTGGTGCCTGCGTTTTCTTCTCGCTGTGCGTATCCCCAGTATTGTTTTATGTTTGTGATGGGCTCAAAGGTTTTATCAATTTTAAACTTGTACATCCTCTTTTTGTTCACCTGCTTGTTTGTTTGTTGTTTGGGCAGTAGGTAACACGCGCGCATGTTACCTGTGCCGAAACGTTTTTTACCTCGCGATCCCTCTTAGAAAAAAGAGGGAATTTAGCATTACTTGGCTTGTCTAAGTAATGCCATAGCTCGGGGAGAGAGGTAGTAACTATCCCCGTGGCTATGTGGGCTTTTTACGATGTATCCTTGCGCTACTAGCTGTTTTAGTATTTGTTTTGCTTTGCCTTGGTGTTGTCGTTCGATGCTGTGCAAGATTGTTTGTTGTGTGTAGTGCTTGGCTTTGTAGCAATGATTTTTGTTGAGTTTTTTTAGGATGGCTTTGATGATGGTTGTTGTTTGTGGGTCTTTTTTGTTCACGTTTCCCACATAATACTATATACTGTTAACAATATATAAACCTTGTTACCTAAAAGTAAAGTAACTGATGTATAATGCTAAAACTAATGGAAGCAAAGGTAAAGTATATATGTGGTGAAACCATACATACCTTGAAGAACATGACCACCCCCCAAACAAAAACAAAATCAAACAAAACCAACCCAAACAAAGACAAAGACCTAGAATGCGGCATCCTTGAAACCCTATTTGGCGGAGCAACAGCCAAAATACTTGACTTCCTAACAACATACCAAGACTACGACTACAGCAAACAAGATATAGCAAAAAAAAGCGATGTCAGCATGCGCCACACCCTAACAGCCATAGACAAACTCGAAAAACACGGCCTAATAATGCACACTCGCAACTCTGGAAACAGCCACATGTACAAACTAAACACCGACAACAAAGCCGCCCTGCTAATTGAAGAATTCTGCAACGAAGTCCCCCTCTGGCAAGCTGAACAATGGGCAACCGCACTTGGCATCCAACAAGTAGCACAGGATCTAAGTGATCAAACAGAAGAAGAAAGAGTGCAGCAACAAATGCAGCTGCAACAACACATCCTGCAACGCGAAAAAGAAGATAAACAAGGTTTCAAACTCTTAACGCCCCTAGAAAAGGAAGCCATAAGCATATTCAAACTAGACCCCAAAGACTACCAAACCCTACAAAAACAACACCACCAACTAACAAAAAAACGACAGTCAAAAACATCTTAAAACTGCTGCTAATAGGTCACTTTAATGTGAATATTTATATTACCTTACTCATTTTTAAGTAACCATATACATTTATGAGTACGTGTCAATTTTCAACTCGCCTCTTTGTGTGTGGGTCTGATAGATTTGACCATCCCCCCTTTTAAGCAGGAGAAACAAGTATGCCCCATAAACGAAGTTATAACGGCAGAGTTAAACGAAACAACCATTTCACCTCATACCTAACTCGCCGCCAACAATTTGACGCCATACGCGCTGAAATAAAAGACCACAGCCGCCAAGACCCAAACACAGGCGAAAAAGCCTTCCACCCAAACGACCGACAAAAAATTAACGACCTACTAATCGGCGGCGGTTACCTAATAGAAACCACCCAAAACATTTACACCAAACCCCCCGACCAACTTGCTAAACATGTAAAAATTCACGCCAAACGCGAATGGCTAACCTTTGAAAAAACAATCATTAACAACATTTTAGACAAAATTGAAGACGGCCAAGTACTAAACCGACCACCATAATAGAAAAAATAGACCACGTTGTCTAAAAATGTAAGGTGCTCTAATGTCTATAACCATGGAAGAAGCCCTCGGCCTCCCAATCCCGGAATCTAAAAATGTCAAAAATGTCAGGTTTTCACAAACTCCAAAACAAATAGAACTCGAAAACCGCCGCACCCAAGTAATAACTATGCGCAAAAACCGCATCCCAATAGAAGAGATAGCTAAACACTTCAACGTTGATGACCGCACCATATACCGCGACATAGACGAGTACATAAAAAACGACATGACAAACGACTTAGTCACCGAATGGCTCCAACTAGGTGAAGAGCTAAAAAATAGCGGTAAAAAAGCTGAAGTTTACAAGGGTTTAAGCAAAATTGTAACAGCCGTTTTTGAAAAGCAGGCGAAAGTGGAAGTTAATGTCACAAACAATCAGCAACTTACCGTCAACAATGACGTTAATGTCTCCCTTGAGCTTGAATTGCTCCAAAATATGGTCTACGGAACAATTGACAACATACAAGCAGATAAAATGGAGTCAACTCCGAAAAACCATATACAACAATAAGTACATAATTAAAAAGCCTACCCAGAAGCAAATTGAGTTGCTGCTGCGTGATGAGATTGAGGTTTTGTTTGGGGGTGCTGCTGGTGGGGGTAAAACTTGTGGTTCTCTACAAGCGGCACTGCAATATGTTAATGAGCCTAATTATAGCGCCATAATTATGCGGCGTCAATTAACTGATGCACGCATTGAAGGCGGCATAGGCGCACTCTTAGATGAGTGGTTAACTAATACAGATGCCAAAAAAGACGGCAACACCTGGCATTTTCCCTCTGGTGCTACGGTGCAAATGGGTTATCTAAAAGCTATACGGGACATGTACCGCTATGACAGTAGCCGATTTGACACCGTTATCTTTGAAGAATTAACCCATTTCCTTGAAGCCCAATACACCTACATGTACAGCCGCCTAAGACGAGATATTGGCAGTTTCATACCTCCAAGATGTTGGAGTACTACTAATCCGGGTGGTCCGGGGCATTATTGGGTTAAAGCCAAATTTATAGATCAAAATCATGACCCCTCCTGCGTCTTCATACCTGCCCTACTCAAGGATAATCCTTTCATTGACGAACTTGCATACCGACGCAGCCTTGCCAAACTTGACCCCATCACCCGAGCACAAAAAGAAGATGGCAACTGGATAGTCTCCCTTGCTGACTCCATGTTCCGGCGAGAAAAAGTCCAGATCCTCCCAGAATTCCCCGCTGGCTTAAACTTTATAACTTATTGGGATAAAGCCGCCACCGAGCCCAAAAAAGGCAACACCGACCCCGACTTTACCTGTGGCGTAAAGATGGCAGAAAAAAACGGCATATTCTACATAGCAGACGTACGACGATTCCGAAAAACACCACCCGACGTAGAAGCCCGCATAAAACTAGCCGCAGAAACAGATGGATACAAAACTCCGATTTTTATGGAGCAAGAACCCGGCAGCAGCGGCGTAGACGTAATAGACCACTACACTCGAGAAGTTCTGAAAGGTTACATATTTCGTGGCATAAAAACCACCGGCAGCAAAACCGAACGCGCCGCCCCCATGTCGTCTGCATGGGATGCAGGCAATTTCCGCTTACTACGAGCACCCTGGAACACACCCTTTCTTGACGAACTCGAACTCTTCCCCCTAGGCGGCCATGACGATCAAGTAGACGCAGCTGATGGCGCCTTTGAACAATTAACTAAACGCCGCCCCAAACCCAAAGTCGCATGCGTAGGAGTAACCTGCTAAACATGACAAGAAAAATAAAAATCGCCATAGCACCCGAGCCCAAAACCTTAGAGCAGCAAATCGCTGAAAAAATCGGCCCCCCAGACAACAATGTAGAATGGCGAGTAATAATCATCCCAAAAACCAACACCTCAAAAATAAAATTAACCCCCTAAACAAAAAATGGAGACCCTAAAGAAGATGAGTTTTGCACAGCAAATAACTAAAGCGTTTCAAACTTTCCTTAAGCGTGGCAGTCGAACTGGGAAAGTTGGCATAATTCAAGCGCCAGATGATACGTTAGAGGGGGATCCGTATTTTGGTTGGCTTTATCGTGACGAAACTATTAGTCGATGCATACTCATTAACGCAGGCTTTGCCACCCTTACAGCTGGGTTTACCACCGAACTTGAAATAATCGCCCCCACACCCAACGGAATGACTCGGGAAGCCTTTGAAGAATTAATCCGTGCTAAATATGCCTGGCTACTTGACAGCGTAAATACAATAAACGCAAAAGTAAACCTAGACATCACCCTATTTTATGCAGTTATCAAATTGTATGTGTATGGTAAAGCAGCCTATCTAATACTACCCAATTTAGAGTCTCGTAGTTTTGAGCCTCGCAAACTCTTACCTTTAGAGGTACGGGTAGGAAAAGACGCAGGCCTGCAACCGGTGCTAAATAAAGAACATGACGTAATAAAATACACCTTAGATGAAGAGGGAGAAACTAAAGAATACTATCCTGAACAGGTGTTGTATTTTGCGTATTTAGATGTTAATGGGGATAAGCAAGGTAAAAGCAGCCTACCTGAAATCCTGCATGCCTGCAAAACTCGCTACAGTTTACGCTATAAGCATTATGATAAGGCCCTTGAGCGACAATGGAAAATGCCCGTCATAGCCTCGGTAAATACTGAAGGCTTAGGCAACACCCCCGAAGATGACCAAGCCGAAGATGACATCCTAAACCAAACCACCAAAAGCCTAGACTCGGGGAATAATTTTGCCGTAAACAAAGACCTCACATTGCACACCCTAACCCTGAAAACTGATTTGGCAGGTATGATGAATCTTGAAAAACTTAAAGGCGAGCAAATTATAGCTCAATTTGGCACCGCCCCCTTCCTAGTAAATCAACTATCAGCCAATTTCGCAACCGCCCAAGTAGAATTCGAAGCCTACATAAGCGGCCCCATAACCGATCTGCAACGCTTTCTAAAACGCGCGTTAGAATCCGACTGGTATGCTCCATTAATGCAAAAACTCATTCCTTCGAAAGAAGATTATGCTGTAGCTGCTGGGGAGGTGCGCATTAAGCATGTGTGGCGGCCTGCTAAAAAACTAACTAATCCACTAGAAATGGTCACTCTGGCAAATACGCTGTGGGATAAGGGTATGGGTTTATGTGGGGAAAACGCTGTGTTGGTTGCTGAAACCGCTGGGCTTGCAGAGTTAGCTGGGGAGTTGCAGAAACTTGCAATTAAAGAACCTGCGACACCTTAGTTTCTCCATAGCCAAAATTGATGTTGAAGCCGTCAAGCTTCAGCGTGAATTGCGGCGGTACTTTAACAGTTTTCGCCAAGGCAAAATTGACAACACCACAGCCATTTCACAAGGAAATTTCGCCATATATGCCTCCTTTAACCGTATGCTAAAGCTGCTGCAGGAATGGTTTGCCAGGCAAGGATTGCCGGTGAATTTTGAGAATCAACAAGAACTTTACACAATATGTTATGATGCGTTAGATCGGTGGCGCCACATCATCAATGGCACCACAGTGGTGCAACCTAAAACCGATAATGCCCCTGTTAATCCCGCATTATGGCTAATGCCCGTTATCCTATACCCTGATACACCAAAAGCAGTAACAGTACTGACACCTCAAGAACCCACCACCCAACCCTTAGATGTACAAAATGTTACATACAATCCACCCCAAGTTACCCAGAATTATCCTTCTATACAAACTCTTACACAACCCGCGTTAAAGTCGGATTATTACTGGACCAGCCGCACTGGACTGCTTAGGCGTATTGATGGCATGAGCCAAGACCTACAGTATCATACAGTAAACAAAGTTATGCGCATAGCAGCTGCCCAACATGACGCTTACGCCATGCACTGGATAACTGAGGAAGATGAAAAAGTCTGCGAAACCTGCCAAAAATACGGCACAGGCGGCGACGGCGGCTACTACCTCATGCACTGGCACATGCCACCCACACCCCCCGTACACCCCAACTGCCGATGCACATACGAAATGCTAATCGAAAAATAACCCTAAAAAAGAAAAAAGGAGCAACAAACAAGTGCCAAACAATAATAAAAATTTTGTAGCGTTTGCAGGCATACTTGACAGCCTAGACGCTACCACCCAAACCGCCGAATTCCTACTAATGGCAGATGGCGTAGGCAACCGTAACCGCCAAGGACTATCCCCAAAAGACATGGAAAAAGCCTTCCATCAAGGCTTACCCGTAGCCCCCATATGCATAAACTCCGACTACCAACCTGGACATAACAAACCCTTTTTGATGCCTGTAGCCAAATGGATCCCACGAGCAAACGGCAAATTTTACGAGAAAAAAGACGGCTACGCAGTCGGCACCGCCAGCATAAACGATCAATTAGTGATAGAAAAGCTTGAGCGAGGCGAACTTGGCCCCATAAGCTGGAACATGCTCTACAGCCACCAGCAATGCAGCCAATGCAAAGAAACCCTCCCCGACACTGGCTACAAAAATCATAGTCACATAAAAAATGGTTCAGCCTATGCCCAACTACAAAACCCGCGTTTAATCAGTTTTGATTTTGTATCTGTACCCGCTTACCCGCAAGCAGGTTTTAAACAATTCACCGCAGCCTCTGCGGATGGCAGTAGTGGTGAAATTCATGGTGATAAAGCTCAATTTCTCTTAGCCTGTGCTGGTGATTTTGAGCGTTCACAAACCAATGTACGAGATGAAAAGACTATGAGTGAAAATAAAGATGAAACATCAGCACGGCTCACAAACTTGGAGACTGTGCTAAACAAAAACACCCAAGCCCTAGAAACCCTAACTAAAGTGGTTGAAGGCTTTGGGGCAACTAAAACTGTAGTGGAAACCATACAGAAAAACATGGACCTGCAAGCACAACAAGAACATGCAAAACTTGTAGCAGCAGCCTATCAAAAACGTGTAGCAGCCGGTCTTGCTGAAGAGGAAACTAAAGAGATGGCCATGCTAACTAAACGCTCCAAAGCTGAACTTGAAAACAACATTGCTGATGCCGATAAAATCATAAATAAACAAACCCCACCAGCCAATCCAAACCCACCGTCTCCGGCAAATAATCTTGGACAAGCAGGTACACCCCCCGATCTAAACAAACTTGTAGAAGAATACGCAAAAAAGAACGGATACTAACCAGTAGGTGAATAATATGAGTTTTCCAAATGAATTTGTTGAACCTTTCCAACTGGGCAATCCAGTTCAATTCGTAGAATTAGTTGTCACCAAAGGCAAAGTAAAATTAAACACCAACATTGAACGCGGCCAATTAGTATGCAATGATGGCGCAGGCTTTGTACCCGCAACAGCTGCGTTGGCTGCTACTCAAACAGTATTTGTAGCCGGCGAGAAACACGTGTATGCTGAAGCAGAAGCAAAAGAAATGCCTGACGAGGAGAAGCACATGATTGCCTTAAACGCAAAAGGTGTGGTAGTTGCCATGAAAGATACCGGTACAGCTATTGTACAGGGTCAAAAACTTAAAGTGGGCACCACTGGAAAAGCCACCCTAGCCGCTGCAAGCACCGATGTGGTCATTGGCTCTGCCGCCGAAAACGCCGCCTCCGCAGACGACCGCGTAATCATACGAATAGGACAATAAACCAACCCTAAACAACAATAATAGTAAATTAAAATTTTGAGGTTAAAAAATATGAGTGATATTTTAAGATTAGTAACGACTTTCGATCCTGAAAACCATAAATTTAAACCCGACGTAAACCGCATGTACATCGGCACCGTAAAGGAGCACCCTGAAAACATTATAAAACGAGCTTGTGCTAGTGCGCCTGCAGGGGTGGGGTTGATTGATCCTAAAGACGAAACCCACATGAAACACGCTGTAACCATAAAAAGCATCCTTGAATCCATCGCAAAACTCTACACCTACGATGACTGTACCATACCCATAAACACTGACACTGAAATAGTCGAATTACCCGAAGCCGGCAGTGTAAAAGGCTATCGTAACGTAAAGCCCAATCAAGAAGTCAAAGCTACCAACCTTGTGCTAAAGAGCATGCAATTCCAAGTCGAGAAAAACGTCATATACATAGTAGATCCCGAAGAATCCAAACTTAAAACAGAAGCGTTTCGCAGCAGATACAACGCCTTAACCCTAATTGAAGCCGCAAAAGAAGTAGTTCGCCTAAAAACTGAAGCTATTGTCAAAAACATGCTTTTGGCAAAAAACAGCATAACAGCCTCTAATGCGCAGAAATGGGATGGCCCAGACAGTGACCCCTACGACATCATATGGCAAGCTGATGATGCTATAGAAGATAAAGACTGCGGCGAATGCAACCTAGTGTTAGCTAATAAGCGTACTTGGAGCAAATTCATACAGCATAAAGCAGTTAAAGGCTACGCCTCAGGCGCTAATCATCCGGACTATAATTCTGGTAACATTTTCCCTGTGCCAGGTGCTAAAGGCGTTTTCGGTAAGATGGCTAAGTTTATGCCTACTGGGCAAGCTATGGCTATCAATAAAGACTGGTTTGAAGTAGCACTGCAAAGTTACATGTACATAGAGCAAGCATACGACATCAGCAGAGGCAGCGGCTTGTATCGTATTGTAAACTTTGACAACGCAGGCATATGGCACCAAGGCGCTGGCTACAAACTAACCGGCCTTCTTGCCTAACCCCCTCTTCTTTTCTTCTTTTTTTGTTGAGAAAAACTGGAAAAATTATGTTAAAACAAATTCAAACTCACACAGTTTTTGGGCTATAACATCTGTTAAAACGTGTTTTTAGCCCAATACACCCAAGGAGAACTATTTACCATGACACAAAACACTAATTTACATGCCATATTACAACCAACAGCCACCTCTCTGAATCCATCAATAATTGATCAACACACAACTAGTGGTGGAGCAGCTTCAATAAGTAATGATATTCAGACATATGTAAACTCGGGGGTACAAACTATTGCTGGTCGTGGTATTGGTTTTACTGGAAACGGATTAACAGTAACAGAGGCCCAATTTCAAATATACAGAAGTGGGAGTTCTAGTACAGCACAATTAGTTGCAGAAATATACACTAGTACGGGAACTTTTGGAACAACTGGGTGTCTCCCTGGGACACTTTTAGCTACATCAGATCCAATAACACAAAACACTATAACAACAAATCCTAATATATGGCATAGTTTTCATTTTACAGGAGCTAATCGTATCGTTGTTGAAAATGGTGTGCATTATTTTTTATGTTTAAAATGTATCACTGCGGGATTAAATGCTTCAATTAATGTAACTACGCAAAGAGGATATGGACAACCAGGTGGTGATTATAGTGGTGGCTCAGGTCTTGGAATAACTGGTACAATATCATCTGTTTGGGCAAATAGTATGTTTCTTTTGTTTTTCCGTTTATATGGTGTTTCTCCTACATATCTAGTTACCTATGATGGCAATGGTCACACTTCTGGGTCAGTTCCGACAGATCCTAATAGTCCTTATGAGCTTAATTCTTTAGTTACCGTTTTAACCTCTGGCTCGCTTGTTAAGATAAATTATATGTTTAGTCATTGGAATACTAAGGCTGATGGGTCAGGGGTAAGTTATAGTCCTGATGCAACTTTTGCTATAGCTGCAGATGCAGAGTTGTATGCGATATGGGTTGAGGATCCTAAATACACTTTACAATTTAATGGTAATGGAAATACTGGTGGGTTTGCTCCGGCAAGTCAAACTGAATACGTAAACACATCCGTGATGGTGCCCAATGAGGGTTCGCTTGTCAAAACGAATCATACGTTTAGTCATTGGAACACTAAAGCAGATGGGTCAGGTACCAGTTATGCGGTAGGTAGTAACTTTACTTTTCCCACAAACACTACCCTGTATGCAATTTGGATGGAAAATCCCAAGTACACCCTAAGCTTTAACGGCAACGGCCACACCGGTGGTTCTGCTCCAGCAAGCCAAACTGAATACGTAAACACATCTACAATTGTGCCTAATCATGGATCCCTTGTTAAGTTGAATTATACCTTTAGCAAGTGGAACACCAAAGCCGATGGCACAGGCGTGGATTATGGGGTTGGAAGTTCTTTTACATTTAATGCTAATGTAACCTTGTATGCAGTGTGGAATGAAAACCAAAAATATACTTTAAGCTATAATGGAAATGGTGCCACTTCCGGCTCTGCGCCAACTGATAGTAACAGCCCCTATTATGTAGGTTCATTTGTAACGGTTATGGGTCAAGGCACCTTATTGAAGACGAATTATAATTTTTTGGGTTGGAGCACTAATCCCTCTGCTACGTCTGCGCAGTTTACGCAAGGACAAACCTTCCCTATTAACAGCAACACTACCCTATACGCAGTGTGGGAAGAATACGCCAAATATAGCGTCACCTATGACGGTAATGGTGCCACGGGAGGCGATGTCCCAGTTGATTCTAACCTGTATTATCAGGGCACCTTGGTTACTGTGCAAGCCAACCCCGGTGAGATAGTAAAAGAAGACAACACTACACCTAAGATACCTCAAGAGGTAATGTTTGTGTTTAAAGGCTGGGCCTTTAGTGACTCCGCAGCGGTACCTGATTTTGCTGTAGAGGGCTCCTTGGTGTCGCCTTCAACCTTTCCTATGGGTGCCTCAAATGTGGTTTTATATGCTGTTTGGGAAAAGATTGTAAAATATGACGTTACCTATGATAGCAACGGCGCAACCTCAGGATATGCACCTTTCGATGCTTATTCACCTTATGAGTCGGGTTCAACGGTTACGGTTTTAGGGCAGGGGTCTATGCAAAAAACAGGGTTTTTGTTTTTGGGCTGGAGTACTAATTCGTTGGCGGTTTCGCCGCAGTATTTGGCTGGGCAAAAGTTTGTAATCACCCAAGATACAGTGTTGTTTGCGGTGTGGCTTGCGGATGATTTGCCTCCTCCGTCTACTTATCATGTGTATTATAATAGTAATGCTCCAGTTGGCGCATCGGTTTTGGGTACGGTGCCTTTGGATGAGGCTTTGTATTTGGCTGGCCAATTGGTTAGTGTTGCTGCTAACCCTGGCAATTTAGCTTCGGGGACGCATAATTTTTTGGGTTGGGCAACAGTTAACAATGCTGTAGTACCTGATTTTGCTGTAGTGGGCAGTGTGGTTTCGCCGTCGACGTTTATGATGGGGGATGTGGATGTTACGTTGTTTGCGGTGTGGCAGGCTATTCCGCTATTTTCGGTTGTGTATCAACCTAATGGTGCTACTGGGGGTTCTGCTCCAGTTGATTCTAATTTGTATATTAGTGGGGGGTTGGTGGTGGTGCTTGGCGCAGGCACTTTGGTGCGAGCTAACTATACGTTTGTGGGTTGGAATGTTAATAGCTCTTCTACGAATGTGCAATATACGCCGGGGCAAACCTTTGTTATCGCAAATAGTGTAGTTTTGTATGCGGTGTGGAGTGAGAACCAAAAATACAGTGTTACCTATGACGGTAATGGGGCGATAGGTGGTAGTGCGCCGGTGGATCCTAAGTCGCCTTATTATGCGGGTGAGGTTGTTGTGGTGTTAAATCAGGGGTCTTTGACGGGTTCTTTGACTCGGGCGGGGTATGAGTTTTTGGGTTGGGCTACCTCGTCGTTGGCGGTGGTGGCGCAGTATGTTGCGGGGGATACGTTTACTATTGGTGCCGCTAATGTGGTTTTGTATGCTGTTTGGCGGTATATTCCTAATACTTATACGGTTTTGTATGTTGTTAATTGGCCTAGTGGGGAATTAGGTTTAGGTTCGCCTCCTGTGGATGCTAAGCTTTATTTGCCTGGTGAGGTTGTGTTTGTGGGGGCTAATCCTAATAATTTGTCGCTGTTTGGTTATCGGTTTAGGGGTTGGGCTACCTCGTCGTTGGCTTTGGTGCCAACGTATGCTGTTTTGGGCAATACGGTTACACCCCCAACGTTTCCTATGGGCGCCTCAAATGTGATTTTGTATGCGGTGTGGGAGAAATTAGCTACCTATACTGTTCTTTATCATGGTAATGGCCATACTTCTGGGTCTGCGCCGGTGGATAGTAGTAGTCCTTATTTTGAGGGTAGTGTTGCTGCGGTTTTGGGTGCTGGTTCTCTTTTGAAGGAGGGGTTTGTGTTTTTGGGTTGGGCTACAAATAGCAGTGCTACGGTGCCTCAGTATACTGCGGGTGGTACGTTTATTGTTGGGGGTAATGTTTTGTTGTTTGCGGTGTGGAAAAAAATTGTCCATCACACTGTTACCTATCATCCTAATGGTGCCACATCAGGGGCGGTGCCAAGTAATAGTCATCAGTACATGTCTGGTAGTATTGTGACGGTTATGCCTAATTTGAAAGGCTTAGAAAGATTTACTTTTTATTTTATTGGTTGGGCTCGGGATCCTTTGGCTTTGGTGGCGGATTTTGCTGTAGAGGGTAGCATAGTTACGCCGCAATCATTTGTCATTACAAGTGATGTTGATTTGTATGCTGTTTGGTTGCCTCGCCCAACTTATCCTGTGACGTATCATGCTAATTGGCCCATGGCTGGTGGTGGTACAGGTAATGTTCCTGTTGATGATGGGGTTTATTTTGATGGGGACACTGTAACTATACAAGCTAATTCTGGTAATCTTGCGTTTGAGGGTTACGTGTTTATTGGTTGGCTTTGCAACAGCAATCTTTACGCTGTGGAAAACAATACTGTGCGGCCTCCAACGGTGACAATTAGCAATGCTAAAATAGATTTTCTTGCCACTTGGAGTGCAGTTAAGCCGCCTCAACCCGACACTAAGCCAGTATATGGTACAGTAGAAAAAACAAAGATTCTAATACGAGCCACCTATGTGGGTGATCGCAATCCGCCTAAGGCTGCTCTAATGACTCCTGTGTTAAATGATCTTTTAGATTCAGCTACAGACTGGTTTAATGGACAATTGGAACTTCACGGCTACACCTTACCCTTGGATCCGATACCAACCCTAGCGCCTCACCTATGTGAATTGTATGCGGCTGGATTGTTTTTGCAGCGGGAGACTCCTGAAGAAAAAACTCACCCCTACATTGAGCAAGCCCAAGAGTTGTTAGTTGACACCTTTGGCTTTGGGGGCGATAAGCCTGAACCTAAACGTCGACCAAAAAGCAGCCGTGGTAAAGTAAGCGACTGGTAAAATGGAGGTATAGGTATGTCTCAAGTTGCGCAGATTCTTCCTTTGCTTGAAAGCTATTTGAAGGCTTTGCCTGAGTTGGCAGAAGAGAAGGATGCGTTCAAGCTAGTAGAATATAATAATAGTCCGGTTATGATGTTAAAAAAATATTTGCAAAATCAGCTTTATACTGTGTTAATTACGGTGCAGTTTAAAGAAGCTCCGGCGCGTTCATATGAGTATAATTTGAAAGCACGTGATAAAGTATCACGCCACGAAATCACCATATGGCTAAAAGACAATCCCATGTATCGGGAGGAGTCTTTAACCCCAGTTTTAAACTTGTTCTCACAGGCTATAGAGCAATTTTTTGATTTAAACCGTAAGCTTGGTACAGTTCGTAACACTCGAAATGCCAGTTATGCTAACGGTCAAACGTGGTATCCTTGCCATGTTATTACAATCACCCGACTAATCGAGTGAACAACAAAACAAACAACATTATAACACAACATGTAAGAAGTAATTTTGGAGTGAAACAAAAATGAGTGAAACCCATGATTTAAAAGAGAGTGCAAATTCTCCTGTGTCTGTAACTTTAGGCGGCTACACTTATAGTAATATTGCAGTGTTTGCTGACAATTATACTGCTGTAGGGGGAGGTAAAGTGGTGGAAGCCCAAACATCAGCTAATAGCCATGTTCCTGTGGGAGTGATTGATTACAGTAAAGAAATCAGCATTATAATGGCCATAGAAAGTGTAGAGGTTAAAAAGAATCTTGAGGATGGTAATTTTTGGAACCATAACGGTAGTAATCAATCAATAAGTTTTTCGTATCGGCAGAAGCGTGCAGGTGATGATCGTACGCGTACGGTTACGTTTGTGCAGGCAAACACGCGTATAGCAAGTATGAAGGTGCAGCGTGAGGTACCTAATCGTGTGTTAACAGAAATTGAAATTTTAACATGGGGCAAGCCAACCTATGGAGCTTGGACATAAATAATGAAGTTTGGTGAACTCTTAGACAAGTTAGAGGCTGCTGGACGAAGTGAAGAAGCTCATAAACACGAATTAGCTATTAATGCTAAATTTATGGGGTTAAAATCGCCTGAGGAAATTCGTGATATGGATATAGATTTGATGAGCGAGTTTTTTCAGTTAGTAGATTTTTATAAGCAAAATGATAAACTCTTAGGGTCGGAAACGCCATTTGCACAGTATGTGGATGGTTTGCGTGCGCGGGGATATAGTGTGCGTGTTAGCTCTGAATACCAACAATACCTATAATTGGTGGTTGTTTTGTCGGTTAATCAGTTGGTGCTTTGGGGTTCTTTATCGAGTCTTGCAGATCAGTTAGAAATGGTTTTGCGGATTAATCGTGCACGTGAACAAGAGGGGTATAGTGCTGAAGAATTAGAGTTTTTGTATGTTTTTGTTACTATGAATGATCCTGATGTTTGCCCCTCGTGTGCTAGTTTGGCTGGGATGGAGATTTCAGGTGCTTTCATTAAACAACATTTTCCTTATGCGGTTCAGTTTTCAAGTACAGAGTGGTTTGCTCAGGTGCATCCTCATTGTCGGTGTGTTCTTCGTATGATTAACGAGCATGCTGTCTGTGCTGTGCTGTTGTATGGGGAATTGTTAATGGTTACATAAAAAAAAGTTGTGTTGAGGTTATTTAGTGTCGCAAGTTGATGGTCAAATTCCTGTGCTATTGTCGGTGTATGATCGTGAGGTAGAGGCGGCTCTGCAAAAGGTTCGCGACATTGAGAGTGGGGCTTTGCCACGGTTGAGTGCGGAGGTTGATAGTACGCAGGCGCAGGCGCAGTCACTTATTGCTAATGAGGGGCAGGAGATTAAGGGACTTGAGGCTGGGGGTAAGCGTGTGCTTAGGATGTTGCCTGGTATGCGTGAGGCTTTAACTATACAAAAAAGTCTAAAGCAAATGTCGGCTATGAATGTTATGGGGTTTGTAAACATAGCCTTTTTGGCGTATAATATTGCTATGCAGGCTAAGTCGTTGTATGATAAGTGGAAGCGTGAGCAGGAAGAGTTTAAACGTGAAGTCATGAACCTACGCGGCTACGAAACCCAAGAAGAATTTACCCAATGGCAAAACGAACAAAAGCAAGGCTTAAACGCGTCACGAAACAAAACAGCCACAAGATAAAAATATATACTTTGTTTGTTAAATAGCACAGCAAGAGGATAAAATATTGTCAATCTGTGAAACTAAAAAAACAGCTATGCACTTAGCGTTTGAAAAAGATTTGACATTACCTCTGAAATGCGATTCCTTACAAGAAGATTTTAAAACATACCAAAATGTCATTATAAAAATAGTTGAAAACAACATTAATTTATTAAAAGAGTTGCCAGCTCCAAATAATTTTACTTTAGAAGAGATTTTATCTCATTTTGAAGAAGCGATTAAAACAGATTTAGAAAATGACGTAGTGTTTGAGAAAACATTTGAAGTTGGCAAATATGCACAGACAATGGCTAAGTCAATGCGCAAATATTTTGACAACATTTACACCTTAAATAAAGAGAAAAAGGAAAAAAACATTTGTAATCTTCTTGCATTTTCCAAGTTATTTCTTAACTCAAATTTACGCGAAGATTTTCTTGAGACTGTTTCCGCGTCTTATCTGGTTGAAAACGATTTTTTAGATATCTTTGATAAAAGAATTACAAAAGAACATAAAAAACTCTTACTTTATAAAAATAATCGATCAAAATTTGAAAAAGTTTGTGAAGAACATAATCAGTGGGTTCGAAAACTCGCTGATAAAAAAATGTTAGTTGGAAACAATCGTACTAAATTAGTTTGGTATGTTAAAATAAATAATGCCAACACGGTTGAAGAACTTTTTGATGGCAACAAGTTTCTCATGGAAGAAAAGGTAGATCCAAAAGTTTTAGAGGAATTAATTACTAATGTTGCAAAGGTAACAGAAGAATTAGAAAAGTTGGTACTGGCTAATTTAGATCATCTTCAGGTGCCAGAGTTTGATGATGGTGTAAAAATTATGTCTGATGTAATGAATATGTTAGCTTGACAGGAGCGAGTTAGACTGTGAGTTTTGGACAGATATCTGGTTTTTTTCTGGATTCTTGTGTTCTTTTACCTCAGTCTTCAGTTTCATCTCGTGATGCTTGTCAAAAATTTTTAAATGAAAATAAAGAATGTTTTATTTCCAAGTCTGTTAAAGATGAATTGCTGCAACTTTCAAAAATGTCATGTGACGCTGTGGTAACGTGTATTCGTTATTATATGAGGCCTGCATTGGAAAGAAAGGGTTTGATAAACATAACTCGTAATGACGCTACAGTGGTTGCTGAGGTTTTGTTGCAAGAGAAAAGACGGATAGCAAAAGAATACCCTATTAGGTCAGGTGTTAGGAGTGAATTGTTTGGGGTAATTGAGAATTATGTTGCAGACTTGATTCATGGTTTAGATGTGAATCAATCTGTTTTGATGGATGATCTTTTAGCGAATGTTCTTGGTGTGTTAAATAAGGCAAGGTATGATATAGAGAAACCGTTTAAAACAATCAGGGTTATTCCGGTTGATGTTGATGAAGAATTATTGACTTTTGTGCCTATGCGTAAGTTAGTTAATAAGAATCCAAAAGATGTTGGGCATTTGATGTCTGCGGTTATGTATCAGTTTCAGCGTAATGCTTGGGTTATATTTGTAACTAATGATGATAAGGACATTTTGATAAATGCTGAGGATATTTGGAGAAATTATGGGTTGCGATGCACTAAACCTGTATGGGCGCTTGATTATCGGCGTGAGATTACAAGGTTTAAGCAGCCTCGTCAGCATTTTCAGGAATTGAATATTCCTTCGGTAGAGTTGAGGCAATTTATTGTTACTGTTGAAAAAAAGTTAGGTATTAAAATTAGACCTAACGTTTTAGAATAAAATCCTGTTTTAAGTTTTAGGTGTATTGGTCTATTTTTGGTTGTTTTAGTGCTTCCACTTGATGTTCCATACGTTTAAAGAGGTAACTCAAACCAAAACAAACCACACCGACCATAACTGACACACCAATAATTTCTAATGGACAACCATTTAGAGGTATAAGTATAACTTGCATGTCACGCAGTATAAAACGTTGCAATATCATTAACATATGAAATAATGCTATTGCAAAACTTTGAAGCATTGCCATATTAAGTATATGAAATTTAGTTACTTTACCCGAATGTAACTTGTAATTTACACCATATAAAATAAAGGAACATGCAAACAACAAAACAATAAACGCTACAGATAGAACTTGATCATAAATTCCAAAAAACAAAACATAAGCATCCACTATAGCTAATGGAATTGCGTAAACTGCTATAGCAAAGAGCAACATTGCTACGAGTTTTGGTAATATTTTAACCATGTTAGTGTCTCTCTACTTGATGTATCGCATTCATTTGATTTAAAACTTTCATAATTGAAATATAATGGAAATATATTATAGTAATTTAGAGTGTGCGAATGTGAGTCAATTAGTAAACACGGGAAAATTAAAATTTGAATTAAAGAGTAGTTCTGTATTAAGTTCAGATTTTAAACGCTTAAAAAGATTGGCCTTAACATGTTTAAATGAAAATCCTGATGTGACAACACAGCTTGACTTTTTTTATAAAAAAATATACCTTAAGTTTTTTTATGACAATTCAGAACTTGAATATGATGGAAATGATGTTGCCCCTGCAAGTACTAGTAGTAGTGAAAAAATAGGGACCATAACATTTTTTACCAAATATTTTAATACTTTTTTAGAACAAAGAAGTGATATAGTTGATAAAAATAGTTACATAAAAAATGGTATATTTGAAGAGTTTTGTCATTTAGTAGAACACAAAGGTGATGGAGATCTTGTTCCAGTTGAATGGGCGGAACTTTTGAAAAAGTATGAACAAAATAATCAATGGTTCTTCGGAAATAAAATAATGAGACAACTTCTTGAAGATAGAAATCATTATACAGTTTTTTCTATGATGTTACACGCGTATCCTAATGACTGGGTTAAAAGATATTCAAAATATTTTTCTACAGAATCTCCGGAGCAATATGAAAAAAAATATTATCAAAACAAAAATGATGTTCCATTAAATATAGTGTATTCTATACTGGTTACAGATTATTTAAGGAGTATGAGTGCATTATATATTATAGAAGAAGCTTTGTTTAAAGAGAATGTTTCTTCTGAAAATCAGAAATTACTTATTAATGTAAGATCAGAAGGAATAAAAATTGTTGATAAGCAAAAATACTTGATAAAAATAGAAATTGGCCAAACTACTTCAGATTTACTTGATCATTATGTAGATGAATCTATTTTTAAAACACGATATGTTTTTTTCAAAGTAATTTTTACACTTTGGACAAAATTAGGATTAACTGCCAATATAAAATAAATAATTATCATACTATTTTATTTCAGTCACATAATAACTACGTAGCATTATTTAATGTATGAGCACTACAAAATATTTTTTATTTTTTTAAACTGTCTAAAAACGAGCTTTTCACAGTAACAACTCTTAAGGAGTAACAAAAATTATGGAAATCCAAGCAACAATAAACAACAAGAGTAACGTACCGACTAATTTTGGTGCGGCAGCTAAAAAGTTAGAAACCTTTACTGATGGGCCTGTAGGTTCTTTCTTATTGGAAATTATAAATACTGCTAATGGTTCAGAGTTAACTGAAGCAGGTAAATATGCTGAACTTGGAATTGACGGTTTTACAGTTTTCAAAGGCACAGTAGACGATAAGCCTAAGAAAACTGGGCATAACGATGCTGTGTTGCAAAAGACTGCTGAAATAATTGGACGTAATAATGCTCGAGAGTTAGCGCAGCGGTTTATAACTTTTAATTATCGAAATTATCGTTTAGGTGACCTAATTAATGATGCCTTATCTCGTGCTAATTCTTCTATAAAGCTTAATCCTTCTCAAATTGGCACAGGGCCAATAGTAAGTGTGTTTGCTAAGAACATGTTTTTAACAGAATTGTTCAAAGAAGCCTGTTTACAGGGAGAAAGTGATTATACTTATAATTGGAATACAAACAACATATCTTTCTGGCCCCTTACAAATCCCCCCGACACTGGCGTTTTACTAAAAATGTTGCCTAACGATTCTAACATTTTAGTTATAGAGTCTGATAACGAAATAGGCAACAGCATAGTAAATGTTATCCAAGTTAGTGGCGGGGATGTGCAAAATCATTGGATTCAATATATGGCAGGTCAATGGACAGGCGTAAACGCTACCTTAGATAATGACGAAACATCTAGAATTTATGGTGCTGCATCTATACGTGTGGATTTTCACGGTAGAACCCCCTCTAATAACCCTACTAATACTGATCCACAAGCACATCTTAGGTTTCCTAATTTTTATTATCAGTGGTTACCTTATGAAAATGTAGATGTAGCTACTTGTTCTGTATATTTACGTCATAGTATTCGTGGAGTTCTTTTTCATGATGCAGTTAGTAAAGCTTTTAATTTGTACATTAAGGACGATCAAAATAATGTTTTGCGTTGGCAATTTGGAGTAGGATTTAAAGCGGGTAGTTGGGTTAAAAAAACTTTTACCATGGGTTGTCAAGCTCCGATAACTAATACTGTTATTGCTGATTCTGCTGAAAGTGATGCATGGCGTTTTGTTAGTGGTTCTGATTTTAATTGGCGTATTGTTGATTTATGGATAGTATGTGAACGTGGAACTGTAATGGATAATGAAAATGCGCCTGCATCTTTTTGGATTGATGGGTTGGAGCTTGGTGGGGTTGATGCTATTGCGGTTGCGTATGATTCTGGTAGTATGGGTAAGGTTGGTACTTCTATGTTGCCGTTGTTTCGGCCTAATTTACCCAAAAATATGCAGGCCTTAGAAACGGCTGCTGCTAAGGAGATGATGTCGCGCAAAGACGAGTTTGCCCATGTTAATCTTATTGCTACGTTTCAGAAAGAGCTTTTGTTTACAGGTATGTTGCTAACTGTTTTAGCACCTGATGCTAACATCGGCTCAGGCACTTCGGCTGCTGGCGGGGTTAAGTATCGTATACAATCCATACGTCACGAATGCAGTCCCGGCACGCCTATTTATCGCAAAAAAGACGCAATTACACGACTTGAACTAATCCGATTTGATAACGGCAAAAACATAAACAACATCCGCTTAGAAAGTGCCAGCAACAACCAATTAGCCACCAACAGCAGCGTAGGACTACGTCTCTATAATCTTGAAGAATTCAGTAAAGGTAATGGTGGGGGTTCTGCTGCTGGAAGCATAGGCGGCGGTGGTGCTGTAGACTGGGATAATGTGCCCTACATTAACCTAAAAGGTCACTTGCACATGGTGGAAGCAAACAGCACAACCGATCCCAAGCAGAAAATTGAAATCCGCAACCTCCCCTATCACATATTTCCCAACAGATGGGGCACAAATCAAGTGGGTGACATGGTTATGTTTTTACGTTCCTTTGAAGCAGTTCAAAACGGACGTCATGACTATAGTTATCCTAACAGCTCTCATATTGCCTTTGTTAGCCAAAATAACTATGTAAATGATACAGGTCAAAATCAATTAGGTACAACAACTTTTCTTTCACAAGTGGACTTTCAAAGCGGAGGCACAGGGATCGCATGCAGCCACCATCTTTTGGTTCGTAAGGATTTTGTGTTAAATGGTATGATTAATTGTCTTGAAGGCGCAATTGTGTTACATGGCGGTATGTATCGCCAATGGCTGGGAGCTCCACAACAACCAACCATTTACAGTGGCGGAATGCAACCGCTATTTAATACTGTTAGTTTTAAGAATTTCATGACAGATGCATACATCCCCATCCGACCCGGCGGCATTATTGATAGGAATGGCTCAGAAGGCACAGCAAGGCAAGTTCTAACTAAAGATCCAGCAGGTGGTCTAGTTTGGGGTACAGCTGATAATGCTAGTTCTAATATGAAGTCTGGCACAGGCACCACACCACACATAACACAGGGAAACGAAACTGCTGGCTACAGACGAATAAATTTTAAAACGCCCTTTCCAGTTGGCTCGGTTGTTAGGGTGACGGCCACAGTTAAAAACGCTCAAAACGCTATAACCATTTCAGTGCAAAACATAACAAGGGAATATTTTGAAGTAACTACCAAATTTGTAACAACAGCTAATCACCGCCACGTGGTAGGTTCTGCGGCTAAAAGCGAAGATGTGAATCCTTTAGTGAACCATATTCATAGTACTCGAAGTGGTGTTAGAACTAATCAAACTGATCCTGATGGTACAGGTCACAGGCATAATTATAGCGATGGTTACGCTGGAGGAGTTGATGGTAAAACTGGATCAGCAGAAAACTTGACTATGCATCTTCGCCAGTTATGGATGCGCCAACAGAAACTTGATGGTGCTTTGGATTCTGTTTCTGTTGGTGGCTGTTTAGTTGCGCAAGCAGTGAATCAGATTACGTTGTATACGGAGGATTTTGTTCCTGGGCCTACTGATGGGTTTGTTGCGGTTGGTTGTGCGTTTGATTGGTTTGCAACCTTAGACACAGAAGGCGGCACACAGTAACTTTTTGTGGATTGCGAAAATGTTCAGAGTTAGTTAGTTTAGGGTGGTGAAAAAAGTTATGGATGAATTATTATTGCAAGGTGTTTACGCTGCTACTGTGCTACTTGGGGTGTTGCTCTATAATTATGTTGGTTACCTCAAGTTTGGTAAAGCTAATGGTGAAAAGTATGATGTAACAAAGTTGCTTCAGACTTTGGTTACTGGCGGTATTATTCCGGTGTTAACTAGTGTGCTTATTTTTGCACAGGATGGCTTACAACTCTATCATTTAATCACATCATTCACTTTGGGCACGGCATTTAGCGCAGGCATGGATCAACTATCAAAAGTAGCAGAAAAACCAAACCAACAAACACCATAAGTAAAGAGAACTATTAAATGTACTACGTAACTTTTTACTTCTTTATTTTAGAAGAGTCAATTCAACATTTCTTTTATCAATATACAAAGAAAACTTTTCATGTATAATATCCATACCTAACACACTTGGTGTGCGTGACTTAATATTTTCTCTCTCAGCGAGACTAACCTTTGAAGGTATAGATAATAATTGAAATCCAGTATCATATGTAACTTTATGTTTGTGTACCTCTCCGTCTCCAAACGTTAATTTTACAGGACAATTAATATATCTATTACGAAATTCACCGCCAAACCCTATGTTTGTACCTTTACATTCAGGAAATTCTGTAGGATCAATTTTTAAAATATCTGCATCTTTTTCTGAAAGTAATGATTTAGTTGCACCTGTATCAATTAAAAAAGTTACAACACCCTCTTTATGAAACTTGGGGATTTCAAAATATACAGGAATTAAGGGTTGATGTTTAAGTATAGTTCCGGTGAATTTTACTTTTGTTCACCTATTAGAAAAACATTGCTACAGGGGCAGCATCTATGTATTCTATTATAGCGGTTTCTTTTCCATTTGTTTTTACCGCAATTATTTCTTTGTAACTGCTTGAGTTAAAAGTTATTTTTTGTTTTTCAATTAATACCCATTGTTTGTCATAGTTTTGTTTTAGTTTGTTATAATTTTTTTGTAACCATTTTAGGTTTAAATTGTATTCATGTAGTATATTGTTGATGTTTTGGTTACAAGATATTGCCATTTTTTACACCGTAAAAAATTAATTGATTTTTTCATTGATAAATGTTGTTGCGTTTTTGAACTATTTTATTCAATGGTTTGTTATTTTGGTGTAGGTATTTTTTGTTGTTAGATAGTGTCGGGGGTTAAAATTATTTATGTGTGGTGTAATGTATGAAGTTAAAATTTAGGCGTAGAAAACAGTTTACGGAAGCCGAAGTTTATCCTGTGGTTTTTCAGCCTGTTATGGATGTTGCTAAGAATGGGTTGTATGCTTTCTATTATGGTCGCCGTGAATATTGTGATGTTCAAAAGTATCGTCAAGAAGTTAGCTTGGTGTTTCGTAATGAGGTTTTTTCTCGCTCACGCCTAATCAACCGCCTATACGAATGGTTACGTATACTAATATACGGCAGAAGGGTGGATATTGAAACTTTTTATTGTCATGTTGAACATGGCCAAGTTGTTGGCTTAAGCTTTCCCGGTATTTACAGTGGAGCATCCATGTGGAAGGAAACTGCTCATGGAGACCGCCAAATTCCCCCACCCATACATCCTGTACAAGAATACCTCTCTGGTCTGCTAAAGTATGATCCAGTTGTGTATGTTAACACGTGGAATCACGCCCTTGCGCCTCATGACAACAATCCTCATTTAGATAAAACATTGTATCATCCCTTTAGTGACATAAAAACAAGCTATGCTACTAGGGTGCAAGTGGAGCGAAAATATCGTAATGTTAGCCGTAAAGGTGCACAGTAACCTGTGCCCTTCTTGCGGCTAGCCGTCTATATTGTGGGTGGTGGAACCGTAACTTTTTTATTTCCTTGTCCTCTTCTTTAGAAAAAAGAGGGATATTAAAGCAGTCCGAGTTTTTCTCGAATTGCTTTGACATCGGCGGGGTTGATATAGATGGCATCCCCGTTCTTTGTCTTGTAGAGCACCAGTATGTTTCGTTTTAGCAGTTGTTTTATTGCTTTTTTTAGTTTGCCTTTGTTTTGGTCGTTGAATCCGCGTAAGAGGTTGTCGATGGTTATGTGGTGTTTGCCGACGCGTTTTTTGTGTAGCATTCGTTTTAGGATTGCTTTTTGGTGTGGTTCCATACCGGTTCCCACATATTACCTATATGTCACATAAAATATATAAGTATTTACCCAAATGTCCCATGAATCACGTATTTAGGTAACATTTATATGTTTTAACACCATATACAATAATGGTGAAGAACAATGACCACCAAAAAAACAAAAACAGAAACCAACGGCCCCCTAGAACGCCTCTTTGGCGTAGCTAACGCCCGCATACTAGACTTCCTTGCAACCTTCCAAGACATGGACTTTAGCAAACAAGACATAGCAAAACAAGCAAACGTAAGCTTCC
>Ga0209737_10000604_pt1 | contig 28731 bp, 24 predicted proteins | sample TergutCu122P3_FD_187284 | JGI IMG/M metagenome (GOLD analysis project Ga0209737, IMG submission 187284) | Cubitermes ugandensis P3 segment gut microbial communities from Kakamega Forest, Kenya - Cu122 P3 (SPAdes) (version 2) | ecosystem: Host-associated > Arthropoda: Insects > Digestive system... | reverse complement strand
CGCGTTTGGGACCAAACCGCTTGGGAAAATGGGGCTTGCTGCAAGTGCCGGCGGACGTAATCAAAATTCTCTTGAAAGAAATTATCAAACTCGACCGCGTTGATATGTTCCTCTTTATCGTTGCGCCGATTTTTATGATTTTGGCATCAATGCTCACTTTCGGCGCAATTCCGTTTGGACTTGGGCTGCACGCTATTGACTTCAATATCGGCGTGTTTTATGTGATTGCCACCTCATCGCTCGGTATTGTGGGCGTGCTTTTGGCGGGCTGGGCGAGCAACAACAAATATTCAATGGTGGGCGCAATGCGTGCGGGTGCGCAGTTTATCAGTTACGAACTTTCAGCGGGCTTTGCGCTAATGACGATTGTGATAATGGCAGGCACGATGTCGTTTTCGGAAATGATTGAGGGTCAGCGTTATTGCTGGAATGTTTTTAACGGACATATTTCGTCAATCATCGCTTTTGTGATTTATCTGATTGCAGGACACGCCGAAACAAACCGCGGACCTTTCGACCTTCCCGAAGCCGAATCTGAACTGATAGCAGGTTATCACTCTGAATATTCGGGTATCGCTTTCGGTTTTTACTATTTAGCGGAATATCTGAATATGTTTATCATCGCAGCAATCGGCACAACCGTGTTTTTGGGCGGTTATATGCCTGTACAAATTAAAGGTTGGGACGCATTTAATCAAATAATGTGGTACATTCCGTCATACATTTGGTTTTTCGGTAAAACGGCGGTGCTAGTTTTCCTTTCCCTGTGGGTGCGTTGGTCGTTCCCGCGCCTGCGCATCGACCAATTATTAAATTTGGAATGGAAATATCTTTTACCAATAAATTTGGCAAATATAATTTTAATGGTAATTTTGGTGCTGTCGGGCTTAACTTTGACAGGAATATTTGGGTAATAAATTAATTAAAAACCACAAAGTCGCAAAAGTTACACAAAGTAATTTTTGTAGAAATAAAAAAACTTTGTGAAACTTCGTGTCCTTTGTGGTTCAAAAAAAAATAAATATGATAAATTATTTTAAAGGAATTTTTACAGGAATAAAATCGTTGTTGGGCGGAATGGGCGTAACAATTAAAGTGTTTTTCCGTAAAAAAGTAACGGAACAATACCCCGAAAATCGCAAAACGCTTGTGATTTCAGAGCGTTGGCGGGCGGAACTGACAATGCCGCACGACCAAAACAACGAACACGCCTGCACCGCTTGCGGCATCTGTCAAATGAATTGCCCAAACGGAACAATTAACATCGTGTCAAAAATGATTGACACCGAAGACGGCAAAAAGAAAAAAGTATTGGACAAATACTTTTACGATTTGGGAACTTGCACGTTTTGCAATCTGTGCGTAATTACCTGTCCGTCAGATGCGATTGCGTTCTCAAACAACTTTGAAAACGCCGTTTTCACACGCTCAAAACTCGTGGAAAAACTCAATCACGAAAATTCAAAGTTAAGAGTTAAGAACTAATAGTTAAGAGTTTTTTATTTAAAATTAATTATATTATGAATATAGATTTTAAAAATATAATGTCTGTAAAAACAGACGAGGAACTTGTGAAAATAGTTACTATTGATAGAAACGATTATCAACAAGATGCTATTAATGCAGCAGAATTTGAAATAAAAACAAGAAATTTAGATATTTCAAATTTTACAAATTATATCAATAAAATTGAGGAAAAACAAGAAATTATAAAACAAACAGAGGAAAAATCTGTTAGTTCAATAGTAAGATTTTTTCATCATTGCATTGATTGTATTTGTATATTTATAATTTTATTTCTTTGTTTATTACCAATTGCCGCTATTTTTGAATATGTTTTAAAAGTAGATTTTTCAACACCACAACCACTTTTCCTTTTATTTGAATTTATATTATTGTTAATAGTTCCTTTTTTCTATTTTTATTTAATGGAAACAAAATATCAAAAAACAATAGGTAAATTTTTAACAAAGACATCAGTATTAAAAGAAAATGGCGAAAAACCAACAAAGCAAGATATAAAAACAAGAACATTTTGTAGATATATTCCGCTTGACAGAATTTCGTTTTTGTTTGTTAAAAATGGTATTCACGACAAATTATCAAATACTATTTTAGTAAAAGATAGTTTTCTGACTCAAAATAAACTCTTAACTCTTAGTTCTTAATTCTTAACTCAAAAAAAAGATGATTTTACAAAACATTATATTCTATTCATTGGCGTTTATTATTGCGGGTTGCGCAATATTAGCGGTTACAACGCGGCATATTATTCGCTCGGCGACTTACCTGCTTTTTGTGCTGCTCGGCACGGCGTTTTTGTATCTGCTGCTCAACTACCATTTCTTAATGGCGGTGCAAATTGCCGTCTATGCGGGCGGCGTAATGGTGCTGTTTATTTTCGGTATAATGCTCACGCATCAGCCGGGTGTGTCGGTGCGCCCCGCAGCGTTGAAACGCCGTTTGACTGCTCTTGTCGTCTCTGTGGCAGGAATTGCGCTCTGCGGAGTGGTGATTTTAAAAAATGCTTGGAGAGCGGTAGAAATTTTTACCGAACAAGAGTTGCGCGTGCAGGACATCGGAACGGCACTTATGGGAACAGACAAACATCAGTATCTGCTTGTGTTTGAGTTGATTAGTATTTTGCTGCTCGCCTGTATCGTGGGCGCAGTAATGATTGCTCGCAAACGCAAATAGTTTTTAGTTTTTAACTTTTAATTTTTAGTTTAAAATGTACAATTATATTATAGATTTTTTATCGGCGCAAGTGCCTGTTCAAGCGTATTTAGCGGTGGGACTTGTGATGTTTTTTGCAGGCATTTACGGCTTTTTGACCCGCAAAAATATGCTTATGATGCTCATTTCCATTGAGTTGATGTTGAATGCTGCGGACTTGAATTTCGCTGTTTTCAACCGCTACTTCTTTCCCGAACAAATGGAAGGAATGTTTTTTGCGCTCTTCGCTATCGCCGTTACCGCCTGCGAAACGGCAATCGCAATCGCAATTATCATCAATATTTACAGAAATTTACAAAATATTGATGTAGAAAATGTTGTTGAAATGAAACATTAAAAAAAATGCAAATGAGCAACATCAAACATAACGACGAGTACAAAAGTTGGCTTACCGACATTAAAATGCGTATTAAGCAGACGCAGATTAAAGCCGCCATAAAGGTAAATACCGAGTTGCTTCATCTCTATTGGGACTTGGGACACGATATTGTTGTGCGCCAAGTAGAAACAACTTGGGGTAGCGGTTTCTTTGAGCAATTGAGCAAAGATTTAGCGGCTGAATTTCCTCATTTAAAAGGTTTTTCCGCTACAAATTTGAAATATTGCAAGCGATTTTATCAGTTTTATACGCAAGATGAAACTTTCCACCAAGTTGGTGGAGAAGTTGGTAGCCAAATTACGCAGCAACTTGCTGCGCAATTACAACCTGCTGATAATAAGCAAGTTGTAATTCGTCACCAAGTTGGTGACGAATTAGAAAACAATCTTGTTTTTAAAATTCCTTGGCGACATCACGTTGAAATTTTCACAAAATGCAAAACCACAAAAGAAGCCCTTTTTTACGTTCAAAAAACCATACAAAATGGTTGGAGTCGTTCGATGCTTACACATCATCTTGAACTAAATTTGTACGAGCGTGAGGGGAAAGCGGTTAATAATTTTGCTGCTACGCTGCCTGCGCCGCAAAGCGATTTGGCGATGCAGACACTGAAAGACCCTTATATTTTTGATTTGATGTCATTAACCGAAAAATACAACGAGCGCGAATTGGAAGATGCTTTGACCGAAAATATCACAAAATTTTTGGTTGAATTGGGTACGGGCTTTGCGTACGTTGGGCGGCAAGTGCCTTTAAATATTGACGATACGGAATATTATATTGATTTATTGTTTTATCATTTGAAATTGCGCTGTTTTGTTGTTATTGAGTTGAAAGCCGCTAAATTTGTGCCCGAAGCGGCAGGAAAAACAAGTTTTTATCTGTCTGCTATTGACGATTTGATGCGCCATTCGACAGACAATGCGACTATCGGTATTATTATTTGTAAAGACAAAAATAATCTTGTTGCCGAATACGCTTTGCGAGGCATAAATCAGCCGATTGGCGTTTCCGAGTACCAACTTTCAAAACTTTTGCCCGAAAATTTTAAATCGGCATTGCCTTCGATTGAGGAAATTGAAGAGGAATTAAATAATAAAAAAATTTGAGTGGTATGTCGGAATTTCCGACACACCACTATGAAAAATATTAAAATATGGAAAGTAAAGATATAATAATTTACAAAACGCAGGACAGCGATATTTCTATCAATGTGCTTGTTGAAAATGATAGCGTTTGGCTTACTCAAAGTCAAATGGGGTTGTTGTTTGGCAAAGATAGACGCACCATTGGCGACCACGTCAAAAACGTTTTTAAAGAGGGCGAATTGGAAGAAAAAGTGTCGTGCCGGAATTTCCGCCACGACACTCAGCACGGCGCTATGATAGGGAAAACGAAAACTTCTTACACAAATTTATACAATCTTGATGTAATAATTTCTGTCGGTTATCGTGTGAAATCGAAAAAAGGTACTCAATTTCGTATTTGGGCGAATAGTGTTTTGAAAGATTATTTATTGCGGGGTTATGCTATAAATCAGCGTTTTGAGCAGATTGACAATAAACTTTTTCAGCACGAACAACAACTTTTAGAACAACAAAAACAGATAGAATTTATAGTGCAAACCGAATTACCGCCAAAAGAGGGCATATTTTGTAACGGACAGATTTTTGATGCGTATATTTTTGCTGCCGACTTGATAAAATCGGCAAAAAAGACAATTATTTTGATTGACAACTATATAGATGAGAGTGTTTTACTTTTGTTGTCGAAGAGACAGGCGGGGGTGAGAGCGGACATTTTTACAAAGCAAACTTCTGAACAATTACAATTGGACTTAACAAAGCACAATGCGCAATATGAACCGATAAACATCTCAGAAACAAACAGTTATCACGATAGATTTTTGATTATTGATGATGTGGTTTATCATATTGGCGCATCGCTCAAGGACTTGGCAAAGAAACTTTTTGCGTTCTCTAAAATGGGAATAAAATATACAGATATTTTGAAAAATTAAAAAAACTTTTGTAAAATAGCAGCACATCGTAGGGGCAACCCTTGCGGTCGCCCTAATGTGAAACGCACAAGCAGGCGGGGGCAAGCCCCGCCCCTACAAAGTGCTACATAAAAAATCGTAATTTTGTATTTTTAAAAACATAATATTAATCATTTAAATTATTACTAAAATGAAAAAAATATTTTTTACATCAATTTTTGTTGTCGCTGCAATAGTTTCTTGCACTTTTTCAAAAGACAACACAGAAAATAATTGGAAAGAACACGGACTAAAAGGGAAAGTCAAAAGTGTTAAAGAATATCGTTATGATATTACTTCTGAATCTGAAAAAATTATCAAAGGACAAAAATTTACTTTTATAGATAAATATGATAATAAGGGCAATAAAATTGAAACAAGTGGTAATTGTGGTAAAAGTTTTGCTTACAAAATAATTATCAAATACAAATACGATAACAAAGGAAATAAAATTGAAAAAAGTGCTTATCATTCTAATGGAAACCCATTTTTTAAAGATATTTGTAAATATGATGAGAAAAGAAATTTAATAGAAGATAATTGTCATAATTATGATTATGATTTAGAATATAAACATATCTACAAATACGATGATAGAGGGAATCAAATTGAAAAAAATCGTTATGATTCTAACGGAAATTTAGAGTATAAATACACTTACAAATATGATGATAAAGATAATCAAATTGAAATGATTTGTTATTCATCTGATGGAAATTTAGAAACAAAATGTATTTATAAATACGATGACAAAGGAAATCAAATTGAAAAAAAATTATATAATTCTGATGAAAGTTTATATTTAACAGAATTTTACGAATACAAATATGACTCAAAAAATAATTGGACAGAAAAAATAACATACGAAGGCGAAACAAAAATGTCAAAAATGCTTTTTGAACGAACAATAAAATATTACTAAAAAAAATCTAAAATCTAAAATAAATAATTTATGCAATACACACTTTTAATTTTATTACTGCCGTTTGTCAGTTTTCTGTTTTTGGGGCTGATGGACAGCAAGTTGAAACCAAAAGTTTCGGGAATTATCGGAACTATTTCGTTGGGAATTATCGCTGCGCTGGCGGGTGTCTGCGCTTTTCAGTACTTCACAGCAGACCGAATTGACGGCATTTTTGAACCCATTGTAGCCATTAATTTTGAGTGGTTGCGCTTTACCGAACATCTGCACATTGATATGGGAATACTTTTAGACCCAATTTCTGTGATGATGCTCGTGGTAATCACCTCTGTGTCGCTAATGGTGCATATCTACTCGCTCGGTTATATGAAAGGCGAGGGCGGTTTTCAACGCTATTTTGCGTTTTTGTCGCTCTTTACCTTTTCAATGCTCGGCTTGGTGGTGGCGACAAACATTTTCCAAATGTACATTTTTTGGGAACTTGTGGGCGTGTCGTCATATCTGCTAATCGGTTTTTACTACACCAAACCCGAAGCGGTCAGGGCATCGAAAAAGGCGTTTATCGTTACCCGATTTGCCGATATGTTCTTTTTGTTGGGAATTTTATTGCTATCGTTTTTCACAGAAACATTTGATTTTCAAACGCTTACAAGCGGCGATTTGAGCGTTTTTGCAACGGCTGAGGGCGTAACTTTTATGGGCGGCTCGGTGCTGGCTTGGGCGTTGGCGTTGATTTTCATCGGCGGCGCAGGTAAATCGGCGATGTTCCCGCTGCACGTTTGGTTGCCCGATGCTATGGAAGGTCCCACGCCCGTTTCGGCGTTGATACACGCTGCAACAATGGTTGTTGCGGGCGTTTATCTTGTGGCAAGATTGTTTGGCGTATATTTCATTCATTCGCCCGAAGTGCTGTTTGGCATTGGCATTGTCGGTGCGGTAACATCGCTGTACGCTGCGGTGGTTGCCTGCACGCAGACGGACATTAAGCGCGTTTTGGCGTTTTCCACCATTTCGCAAATCGGCTTTATGATGGTTGCGCTCGGCGTGTCGGGAATGAACGACCAAGACGCTTATGGCGGCACTGGTTATATGGCTTCGATGTTCCACCTTTTCACGCACGCAATGTTCAAAGCGGGCTTGTTTTTGGGTGCGGGAAGCATCATTCACGCCGTCCATTCAAACGAAATGAAAGATATGGGCGGACTACGCAAATTTATGCCTATAACGCACATCACATTTTTAATTTTCTGCCTCGCAATCGCAGGAATACCGCCATTTTCGGGCTTTTTCAGTAAAGACGAAATTCTTGCTGCCGCATTCCACCACAACATTTGGGTTGGAATAACAATGAGTTTGACGGCGGGCTTGACGGCGTTTTATATGTTCCGTTTGTATTTTAATATCTTTTGGGGAAAAGAATATAAGGCAAATCACGGACACAAGCCGCACGAAAGTCCTTTCTCAATGGCGTTTCCGTTGGTTTTCTTTGCGATAATAACGATTTTTTCGGGCTTTATTCCTTTCGGCGAATTTGTGTCGGCAGACGGACAGATTTACGAAATTCATATCGTTCCAAAAATTGCGATAATGAGCGTTATAATTGCGCTTATCGGCATCGGCATCGCAACCGCTATGTATATGAACCCCAAAGAGTTATCAGACAAAGTTGCTAACACATTTCCGACTTTGTACAAATTGTCAGCAAATCGTTTTTACATTGACAATATCTATACTTTTGTAACAAAAAACATAATTTTCCGATATATTTCAATGCCAATCGCTTGGTTTGACCGCCGCATAATAGACGGCGCAATGAACGGTTTGGCATACATTTCCAATCGCTCATCTGAAAAGATTAAAGGTTGGCAGAGCGGCAGAGTACAGCAATATGCGCTTGTGTTTTTGCTTGGCACGCTGGTAGTTGCTGCGGTGATGTTGATAGTGGTTTTGAAAATGAAATAATTTGAAAAGTTAAACTTAACAGGTTTTTGAAACCTGTTAAGTTTTTTATATTTGTATCAAATTTCCCCTTTCAAAATCTTTTCGTGCATAGCTTTGGCGGCTTTTCTGCCGTCCCCCATTGCGAGAATAACGGTTGCACCGCCGCGAACAATGTCACCGCCCGCAAAAATCATAGGAACAGAACTTTGCAGCGTGTTGTCATCAACTACAATTGTGTGCCATTTGCTCATATTCAAGCCGCTTACCGAACTCGGTATCAGCGGGTTGGGCGACACGCCAACGCTTACCACAACCACATCAACGTCAATGGTTTCGGTGGCGTTTGGTATCGGTTTTGGGCTGCGTCTGCCTTTTTCGTCCGGCTCGCCGAGTTCCATTTTTTGCAAAATCATCTGCTTAACTTTGCCGTTCTCATCACCGATATATTCAATTGGGTTGTGCAAAATCATAAATTCTACGCCCTCTTCTTTGGCGTGTTTTACCTCTTCAACTCGCGCAGGCATTTCCTCTTCAGAACGGCGATAAACGATAATTGCCCGCTCTGCGCCTACTCTCAACGCAGTACGCACAGAGTCCATTGCGGTGTTTCCGCCGCCGATTACGGCAACAACTTTCCCTTTTGCCATAGGCGTTGGGTTGTCCGCCTCACGAGCCGCACCCATAAGATTTACACGAGTAAGATACTCGTTTGACGACATTATGCCGATAAGATTTTCACCTTTTATGTGCATAAAATTTGGCAAGCCCGCACCCGATGCCACAAAAACAGCACGGAAGCCGTCATTTTTGAGGTCGTCAATGGTTATTGTCTTGCCGATAACACAATTTATTACGAATTTAACGCCGAGTTCTTCGAGGTTTTTGATTTCGGCATCAATAACAGAGTTCGGCAAGCGAAATTCGGGAATGCCGTATTTCAACACGCCACCAATTTCGTGAAGCGCTTCAAAGACAACAACTTCGTAGCCAAATTTTGCCATATCGCCCGCAAACGACAGCCCCGCAGGACCTGAGCCGGCAACGGCAATTTTTATTCCGTTTGTTGATTGCTGTTTGTTGATTGTTGTTTGTTCTGCCGACAAAGCAAAGTCAGCAGCGTAGCGTTCCAAATAGCCAATAGCAACGGGTTCTTTGCCCATTTTTAAATGAACGCAACGCTCTTCGCACTGCTTCTCTTGCGGACAAACGCGACCGCAAACCGCAGGCAAAGCCGATGTTTCTTTGAGGATATCCGCTGCAATCAACACCTCGTTTCGTTCAATATTTTTAATGAACGCAGGAATATCAATTTCAACAGGGCAACCCTCTATACAGGTTGGTTTTGGGCAGTCAATGCAGCGTTTTGCCTCTGTGAGTGCCTGATTGTGAGTTAAGCCGATATTAACTTCTTTGTAGTTTTTTCGGCGAATTTCGGGCGCGAGTTCGGGCATTTTTACCCGCTCAATAGCAACCCGCTCTTTTGGCGAGAGAGTTTTTTTTAATTCTTGACGCCAAGTTTCTGTGTTTTGCATTTGTTTTATTTTATTTAAAACCCCTCCGCCTATGGCTCGTCCCCTTAAATTAAGGGGACATTAAGGGGCTACCTATTTTCAATTTATCTACAAATATTTTTGTTTGTACTTCCCCAACTCTCCCCTTGTTTAAAGGGGAGATGTCCGAAGGACAGAGGGGTTAAAATTATTTTCTGATAAATTTAAACGCTTCTTGTCGTTTGTCGAAAGTTACAACCATTAAGTACATACCGCTTGGCAATGCCGAAACATTGATTGAATTTCGACTTCCAAAACTCATTATTTTTTCCGAACGAAGCGAATAAACATCTATTTGACGAATATTTTCAGACGACTCTATATAAATTTCCGAGTTGGTTATTGTTGGAAAAACTGTGCATTTGAAGTTGTCATAAACATCTACAACTTCGGAATATGGGTAATCATCGGGCAATGTCGGCGCAACGATTGTATTGTCGGTTGTGAAAATGCGCAATTCGCCTTGCTGCAAAGTTATTGAAGAGTTACCACTTTGTGCTGCGTTGTTGTTCAAATAATCATACCAACTTCCTGCGGGCATAGTGTAGTTTTGATTTGTTATATCAAAATTCGCCACCGCCAAAATTTTCGTACCGTTATATTCCCACACGATAGTGCGAACTTTCACACCACTGCCAATACTTACATTTATAGTGCCGTTGGTAAAAATCTCAGGACGAAGTTCTGTGCGCAAACGAATTGCTCTTGCCGAATTTTTGTAGGCGTTCATCCGTGTTTCGTTTTGAAACCAACCGAGATTTTCGGGCAGCGGTTTTGGTCCTGTGCGTCCGTTATAATCAATGCTAAAATCGTAACCCAATTCCCCAAATTGCCAAATCATTTTTGAACCTTGCAGCAGCGAAATAAACGCCAAATTTGCAGGAACGCGGCTTAAACGTGCTGTTTCATCAGTAGAAATAAAACTATTTCCCCACTCTTTTGCTTTGAAAAAATTGCGCTCTTCGTCGTGGCTCTCTGCATAAGAAATACGATTTTTGACATTCGCGCCCGAAAAACTATCGCCGTCTCTGAGCCAGCCCATCGCCGTTTGTGAATAGGCGTTGTTGATATTCCGCCAAGGCAACATTCCATAATTTGCCAACTCATTCTCTTCACTGTCGGCACAGAAATGTTCGAGAATAAAAATTACATCATTTTTTGCCGATTTAGCTGCATCATAATATTCTTTTAGAATGGCTATGCGGTCTGCATCATAGTTGCCTGCCGTACTTTCGTTGGAACTTCTTTGCGTAAAACCCTTTGTCAAGTCCAATCGATAGCCGTCAATTTTGTACTCTTCGAGCCAATATTTCAAAGAACGTTTAACGTGCTCTTTTGTACCCGAAAATGTGTGATTAAAATCGTGAAAAACACTCCAAGGGTGCGGCGCATCAACATTAAACCAAGGGTTGTTGGCGGCGGTTTTATTATTCGCGCTATTCCAATAGAGCTTTGCGAATGGATGCAAACGAGTGGCGTGGTTATACACAACGTCCAAAAGTACGGCTATTCCTCGATTATGGCACGAGTCAATAAATCTTTTGTAGTCGTCTTTTGTGCCATACGCTTTATCGGCTGCGAAAAAATGATTTGGGTTGTAGCCCCAAGAGATATTGCCGTCAAATTCGTGTATCGGCATAAGTTCAATGGCATTTACGCCCAAATTTTGCAAATAATCAAGGCGTGCCGTAACCTCATTAATTGTTCTCTCTTTGGAAAAATCGTGTACCCAAAGTTCATAAATAACCAAGTTGTCTTTATGCGGCGGAACAAAATTCAGCGTTGCCTCGCTCCACTCAAATTGGGGCTTATCTGTCTGTAAAATAGACACTAAGCCGCTAGCTTGTTCTGGGTATTTTTTTAAATTCGGGTAAATATCACCTAAATACCTATCGTGCCAAGGGTCTAAAACTTTCTCTGTATAGGCATCAGAAATTTGCACTGTGCTGCCGTCCGATTTTTTTACAACATACTGAAAAGCATACTCTTCACCTGCTGTCAAATTATCAACAGTAACCCACCATCTGCCTGTTGTGCCGTCCCTTTTCATTTGATAGGAATTTGAATAGTTCCAATCATTAAAATCGCCTACAACAATCACATTATCAGGCAACACACCGTTTTTATCTTTTGCATACATAACAAGCGTAACCTCTGTTGAACTGTCATAATTTATTCCGTCAAGTTTGCCAGCAGGCACAGCCGCTATCGGCGCGGTGCTTAATATACAGAAAGTTACGGTGTCGCGAGCAACTTGTTCGTCCAAAGCGGCAACAATAATACATTGATAATCACCTATTTGACTAAAAATTTGCGAATAAGTCAAAGATGTTCCAGTATTCACAACGTGGGTTGATTGAGAATTTACAAAAAGTTCCAAATGCGCTTCTTCTGAGGCATTTGCAATAAAACTTACATTTGTGTTTGAAGAAATAATCGCTCTTTTTGCTGGCGAATTGAAGCGAACCAAAAATGCGCCCGCCTCTTGTAATTCCACAAAAATATCTGCATCACCAACATCTTTTCCCTGCGGATTTCCTGTTGAACTTCTAAACACAAAAGCAAGTTTTTCAATGTTTTCATCTTGTGGAACGCCGTAAAACTCTCTTATTGAAGGTATTATATCAAGTTGCCAAAGATTATTGCCAAGGTTTGTTAATTTGCAATCAGGACTATTTGTACTCCAACCTGCTTTGACATAACGCCAATCGCTATCGGAGGTACTTCTGTTTGTAATAACGCCTGTGTGCGCATAAACATCACCCGTGTGGTTTATCAAGCCGCGATTGCCTTGTGTGGCATCAAAAATAATAGTAACTGCACCGGAATAATCAGTGGTAACAAATGCTGGAATTGTAGTAACTACCTGTGCTGCAACAAAAAACGGCATCAACACAAATAGTAAAGAAAAGATTTTATTCATAATAATTAGATTTTATTTTTTTAAATTGTTGCAAAGTTAATAATTTTTTTTGAAATATTGTCCATTTTTCGCAAAAATAGAGTAATTTTGCAAACTTATGGCACTAAATTATATTTGGATAGGATTTATTTTAATTGCCGTTGTTGTAGCTGCTGCAACAACTATTTTTACGGGCGATAACGAAATTTTGTATTCCGTTATGAACTCAATGTTTGTCAATGCAAAGACAGGTTTTACGATTTCAATCGGATTAGCGGGCATACTCACGCTTTGGCTCGGAATTATGAAAATCGGTGAAAAAGGCGGCGTAATACAGTTTTTGGCAAAAATAACATCGCCGTTTTTCAACAAAATTTTCCCCGAAATACCAAAAAACCACCCAGTGCTCGGCTCAATGGTTATGAATTTTTCCGCAAATATGCTCGGAATTGACAACGCCGCCACGCCAATCGGTTTAAAGGCAATTCAGCAGTTGCAAGAACTTAACCCGAAAAAAGACACCGCCTCAAAGGCAATGATAATGTTCCTTGTGCTGAACACCGCAGGTTTTACCTTGATACCGATAACGGTTATAACCTATCAAGCGCAATTCGGCGCAGCGAACCCAACGGACATAGTTTTGCCAACAATTATCGCCTCAACTTTTTCTTCAATTTTTGCGCTTGTTTGCGTGGCGATATCGCAAAAAATTAATCTTTTTCAACGAACAATAGTTCTTACGCTCGGCACAATTATTTCTATTTTGGGATTAATGCTTTGGGGCATTTCGTCAATGTCGCCCGAACAGGTCAGTGTTTATTCAAAACTTTTTTCAAGCGTTGTTATACTCGGCATAGTCAGTTCGTTTGTGCTTGCGGGAATAATAAAAAAAATCAATATTTATGACGCTTTTATCGAAGGGGCAAAAGACGGTTTTAATGTTGCTGTGCGCATTATTCCGTTCCTGATTGCCGTTTTGGTGGCGGTAGGAATGTTTCGCACATCGGGCGCAATGGACTTTATGTTAATTGGTGCAGAAAAATTCTTTGCGTTGCTTGGCATTAATACCGATTTTGTGCCTGCCTTGCCCACTGCCATTATGAAACCAATGAGCGGCAGCGGCGCACGCGGTTTGATGCTCGAAGCAATGGAACATTACGGCGTAGAGTCGTTTGTGAGCAAAATATGCTGTATTTTGCAAGGCACAACAGACACAACTTTCTACATTCTTGCGCTCTATTTCGGTTCTGTCGGCATCAAAAAAACCGGCAATGCCCTCACTTTTGGGCTATTAGCCGACTTGGCAAGCATATTTGCAGCAATATTTTTAGCGTATATGTTTTTTTATTAAAATGTTGATATTTAAAGATATATAAATTTGTACGTGAAAAAATAAAATTGTAATTTTGCACATAATAAATTAAAAAATATAGTAAATTATGGCAAACGAAATTTTCAGCGAACAATTAGTAGAAATCGAAATGAATATCCGAAAAGGTGAAAATTCATTTGGTTTTGTGTATCCGCAAGGTGATATTCAAAATATTAAAAAAATCGAAACCCTTTTGAAAAAAGCAGGCGGAAAGCCCGATATTTGCGATTTAGCCGATTTTTCCAAAGGCGGAAACGGCAAGGCAAAACCCGAATATATTATAACTTTTAATGATGACACCAATACAATTTTAGTTGTAGAATGTAAAAAATCAACAAAACAACACGCCTCTGAGCAGTTGAATAAACCAAAAAGTTATGCCGTTGATGGTGTTTTGTATTATGCCAAATTTTTAAAATCTGATTATAATGTTGTGGCTATTGCCGTAAGTGGAACAAAAAAAGACAACAGCAAAGTTTCTACTTTTCATTGGCAAAAAGGATTTGATAATTATACAGCACTTGAAAAAATAAACATTATTTTAGAGCCGTTAAATTACTTGCGATATATAAAAGGAGAAAAAATCGCTATTGCGTACTCAATAGAAGACATTCGAAGAACAGCGATAGATATGAATAATAAATTGCGTATTGCTGGAGTTACAGCAAATGGCAAACCTATTTTTGTTGCAGGAATTTTAATTGCCTTGCAAGATACATCTTTTAATGCCGAATACCAAACGGCAACTACGCTTGAATCTTTGATAGACAGATTGCGCCTTGCTATTACCAAAGTATTAAAATCAACTAATGTAGAGCAAGGTAGAATTGACAGCATTTTGAGTACGTTTAATGATGTGTCAAGTTTGCATCATTTTCAAACAACGCCAATGCCTAACGACAATTCATTGCGTTGGTACATTCAAGAGTTGGATATGAAAATCAAACCAATGATGAATCATTCTGACTCTTCTATTGATGCTTTGGGGGAATTTTATCAGGAATTTATCAAATTTTCAAATAGCGATGACGGAAAAGTGTTAGGTATTGTACTAACGCCGCGACACTTAACCGATTTTATGTGTGAGGTTAGCGGACTAAACAAAAACAGCAAAGTAGTTGATATTTGCGCTGGGTCGGGCGGCTTTCTTGTTACAGCAATGAGCAAAATGATGAAAAACGCAAATCCCGAAGAAATCGCAAATATTAGGGCAAACGGACTTTTTGGCGTAGAAAAAGAGCCTGCTGTCTATGCGCTTTGTATCGCTAATATGATTGTGCGCCGAGATGGAAAAAGCAATATACATTACGGTAGTTGTTTCGACGAAAAAATACTAAATGATTTAAGAAAACAAAATATTGATATTGGCTTAATAAATCCACCATATTCACAAGAGGATTATAACGAATTGTTTTTTTTAGAAAAACTTTTGTCTGTCTTGACAAATCGTGGTGTTGCAGTGGCGGTTGTCCCGCTGAATTGCGCTTTAGGAACAACCTGTCAAGCAGAACGTGAACGACTTTTCCAAAATCACACTTTGGAAGCCGTTTTTAGTATGCCTACCGAAATTTTTAACCCCGCCGCTTCTGCGCCCCCTTGCGTAATGGTTTGGACTGCCAATGTGCCTCACCCTGCCGACAAGCAAACATTTTTTGGTTATTATCGCGAAGATGGCTTTGTGAAACGCAAAAAACTTGGACGCGTAGATGCTTACGGAAAATGGGAAGAGATAAAAAATGAATGGCTGAAACTCTATAGAGAAAGAGATGTAAAAGCGGGATTATCCGTAAAACATTGCGTGACCCACAGAGACGAATGGGTGGCTGAAGCGTATATGGAAACCGATTATTCAAAATTAAATCAGGCAGATTTTGAAAAAAAAATCAAAGAATTTGTAGCATTCAAATTTTTAAATAATGTGGAATAATGAAACGGTTAGATGAAATATTTGATATAAAAAACTCGCCAAGTCTTGAACTAATGAATTGTGAACAAGTTGAAGAAGGAGTTTGTTTTGTAGCAAGAACAGAAAAAAACAATGGTATAACGGCACGAATAAACAAGCTGGAAAATTTAAAACCAATGCCAGCAGGAGCAATAACTGTTGCTTTGAGCGGTTCTGTATTATCTTCTTTTTATCAAGACGAACCATTTTATACCGCTTTTCATATTGCCTGTTTATATCCAAAACAAAAACTTACAAAAGAACAAATGATTTATTATGCACTTCTTATTGAGCAAAATAAATACAGATACAATTATGGTCGTCAAGCAAATAAAACTTTGAAAAATATCTTAGTGCCTGATATAACCGAAATACCCAATTATGTAAATAAAATTTCCATTTCAGATTATGAATTTGAGCAACAATCTGTTTTAAACAAAAAAATAGAATTAGATACAGAAAATTGGAAGTACTTCAATTTATATGATGATAAATATTTCGATATGTTCACAGGTAAATATCATTCAAAAGATAGTTTTTCAAAGGGTAAAATACCATTGATTTCAGCAAGTAAAATTAATAATGGAATAATGAAATTTACCGATTTAAAACCCGCTTTTAATGGAAACTGTTTAACTATAGGTAAGGTGGAAATGACTAATTTTTATCAACCAATACCTTTTTGTACAACTGCCGATGTTACGGTTTTAGTTCCAAAATTTGAAATGTCAAAATATTGCGCCTTATTTTTAAAGGTTGTTTTAGATACGGAAAAATATCGTTGGACTTACGGTAATCAAATCCGACTGAATGATAGTCAAAAAATAAAAATTAAATTGCCTGCAACAAAAAACGGACAACCCGATTTTGAGTTTATGGAAAATTATATAAAATCGTTACCTTATTCTAAATCAATATAAATTATGGAACAAAAAATAGAAATCAATACACTGAAAGAACTTTTTAATTGGATTAAAAGTAACAACCAATGTTCTGTTACAGAAAGTGGAGACGATTTTTTTAGAATAACAACAAGTTATAATACAAATATTTTTGTTGATATTGAAGAAAATGACGAAATACAAGACATTATTTGTCGTACAATAGAAAAACTGAATGACTTTGATGTTGATGAATATTTTATTGACGAGTGGGATAATAAATTTTCACCAAGTCAATTTATTAGAATGTTGCAGGAAGATGAGGAAACTTTTCAAGAGTTGGCAGGGAAATTGAGAATATTAACCAATTAAAATAAAAATAATAGTATGAAAATTTATTTTAGCAATTTTTTCAATGTATCTTCAGACAAGATAGAAGATTATGGTGCATTTAATGTGTCATTGATTAATGACTTGCCTCTATTTATTGACCCTTTTTTATTATTTGGAAGTAAAAAGGAGGAATATAAAAAACTTCACAATGATATTGTTAAATATTTATCTTTTCTAAAAAGAAAATCAGCCGAAGGTATAACGGAATTATCACAAATAAAATCGTGGTATTTATTTCCAGAAGTTAAGCAAAATTGGTTTGGCTATAGTATAATGGGAAATAAAGGTAGCGGCTTAGGAAAGAAATTTGGACAATCTATGTCTTCTTCTATGCACATCGTATTTGACGATTTAGGAAAAGAAAGAATTACACAATCTTCTCACCTCGAAAAAGCAGGACTTTTTGAAATAGGTGTAGGAAAAGACAATATAAGCGATTTTACAACAAATTTAATCAAAGAGTTTTTGCTTTCATACACAGAAACTTTTGCAACACAAAATATAAATCCGCAATTTTTGCGCAAAGTAAATGTAGCAAAAGTTTATTTTGATTACAATTTGGAACGATGGATGCCAAAAGAATTTGTTCTACCATATTTGAACAACGACTATGTAATTTTAACGCCAAAAGATATTTTGACAAAAGATGATAATTGGATAAATAGCAATGATTTAAGAGGGGATTTTTCAAGAATAGTAAATAGTATTCCGAATGACCAATTAAGAAATGAGATTCTAAATTATTTTAGATTGGCATTACCAAAGCCAGAAAAAAACAAACGAAATACTCAAAAAGAAATATCACAAGCCGTTCAATACACAATTCGACAATTTCCTGAAATAATAAAATGGTACATAAAAGATAAAGAGGAAAATAAAGTAGGGGCTAAAAACATCTCAAAACAAAAAGTTGATGAAGTCGAATCTGTTTTTATTCACAAACTTAGCAAGTTTGTTGAATTATTATGTGATAAAACTGAATTTTATAATATAAATAGCAGAAGTTCATTTGATGAGGCTTTAAAAAGAGTGAATTATTTGAAATATGTAATTGAGAATAATGACGGATATAAACTTTTTTATGCTGATAATCAACCTATAAAAAGAGAAGATGATTTACAAATTATTTATCGTCTAACTTGGTATGCCACAGATTTTGATGTAAATAGAGAACCAAATAATGGTCGAGGACCTGTTGATTATGCTATTTCAAAAGGTTCAAAAGACAAAACATTGATTGAATTTAAACTTGCTTCTAATTCAAAATTAAAGCAAAATTTAGCAAAACAGGTAGAAATATATGAAAAAGCAAACAACACAAACAAATCTATAAAAGTAATTTTATATTTTGATGATAGTGAATATATAAAAATTATTAAGACACTAAAAGAATTAAAATTGGACAATAAACCAAATATTATTTTGATAGATGCAGGAAAAAAAGTATCTGCCTCTAACGCAAAATGAAAATTCTACAAAATCTATTACAAAGAAGAAAATTAAAAAACAGGCAACACAATTTCAAAAACGTGTTGCCTGTTTTTTAACCTAACCCTGCCTCTTTAAACCAACCCGCATACATCGCATAGTCGTGTGCAATTCTTTGGTTGATTTCGGCGGCTTGTTCGGGTTCAACTTTTTTGACGAATTTTGCAGGTACGCCTGCCCAAATCGAATTCGGCTCAATAATTGTGTTCGACAGCACAAGCGCATTTGCTGCTACAATCGCGCCCTCGCCCACAACAACATTGTCAAGCAGGGTCGCCCCCATTCCGATAAGCGCGTAGTCCTTGATTATTGCGCCGTGAATAATGGCGTTGTGCCCCACCGAAACGTAGTCGCCGATATGCACCTGCGACTTTTCGTAAAGCGTGTGCAGCACCGCTCCGTCTTGAATATTAACGTGGTTGCCAATGCGAATAGAATTGACATCGCCGCGCAAAACCGCACCATACCAAATACTGCAATTATCGCCGATTATCGTATCGCCGATTATCGCGGCATTTTCTGCCAAAAAGCAATCTTTTCCTATTTTTGGTACAAAACCTCGTACCGATTGAATTAAAGCCATAAGTTTATTTTTTTTTTAGTCCGTAAGTTTGTAAGTCCATAAGTCTGTAAGTCAGAAATTGACTTATCGACTTATAAACTTACCGACTTACCAACTTATAATATTGATAATAATTCATAAGCGACTCAAAAAGCATTTCGCCAATTTTGTCTGCGCCTTTTGGGGTAAAATGAGTGTAATCGGTTGTAGCGAGCGCAGGCTTTTCCTTTACCCAATCAAGCATCGAATTTTCGCCGCCCATTACTTCAAACATATTCCAAAAAGCAGCGTTATTTTGCGTGGCGGTGTTCTTCATCGCCTCCACCAATTCAGGCAACATCGGGTATGTTTGCAGTTTTCCGCGCACCGTTTTCGACTTGTCGGCAGGACCAATCAGCACAATTTTTGCCTGCGGACAAATGTTTTGCAAATGGTGAATTTGCTTTGCAATAATTTCCATATATCTGTCAATGTTGTTTTGGTTGCTAATACTCGGCATCATATTTCCGCCAAATTCAAGCATTATCAACTTGACATTCAACTCTCTGAGCATTGGCGCAAAACTTGTTGTGTCTATTTGCGAAAAAAACGTGCCCGAACTTCCACGTAATGGAATATTACTTACCGCCACACCGAAATCGCCGTCAAGCGAAACGCCTGTCAATTCGGCTGTTCCGCTGAACGAAAGCGTAACCTTTGACATCGTGGTATCACTTCTCCACGCAAGCGTTGTCTGGGTAGTTTTTGCTTGGAAAATAGTTTTTTTATCTTTTAAAGCATTTGATGAAAGCGTTACAGAAAAATCCTGCGAATTTCTGCTAACAAAAAGGCGAACTTGCGACCATTTTTTTGTGTTGTCAAAGGTTCGGCTGTAGTTTCGCGCCGAATACGAGATTGTTCCGCTGCCATTTACCTGCGCCATTTGTCCGAGCGCGCCGTAACGCGAATGTCCCGCGCTGTTTTTGTGCATTCCAGCAATGATAAAACGCTCAATGTTTTCCGTTGCGCTTTGCCCTATTGCCGCTGATGGAATTGGCTGAACAATAGGCAACAAGCCCGCGCCAATACCGCCGAATTGCTCCTGCATTTTTTGTCTGAAAACGCCTGTAATTCTGTCCTCTTCTATCTGCGAATCACCGTAATGCAAAATATGAACTATTGTGCTGTCTTTTTCGCAATTTTCCAATTCTGCAAAGATAAAATCAAAGAAATTTTTATCATTTTCGGGCAAATGAAAACGCGCAGGGTGTGTATCGAAAAAGTTTTTGTAGAATTTTATAGAGTCATTATACGCCGCAACTTTGGCATTGTGAATAGAGTCCTGTTCTGCTTTAAATTGCATACTTGCTTCCAAATCGCGCATTTTCTCGGAAACAGAACGACTTTTTTCTCTCACAAAAACCTCTTCCAAAGTTGGAAAAAACAGATGCCGTCCAAAAAATGGAACACCGTCTTTCGGAAAAAACACACAAACCATTGCCAACAAAAAGATAATTATTACAATGAATATCAGCGTTTTATATGCTTTCATAAAGATTAGGAAATTTCCAATTTTGGATTTTTTTTATACTAATAAAAGTTGCGTTAAAATCACATTTACTGCCAACAATAAAATGCTGCTATTGACAACCGCGTGCGTGCTTGCTCTACCAACATCGAGCGCGCCACCGTAAGCATAGTAGCCATAAAACGCCGATACAGACGCAATTACAAAGCCAAAAAAGAATGATTTTATTATTGAATAGGTAAAATAATACGGAATAAAATCATATTGAATGCCATAAATAAAATCGGAAATTGTTATCATATCGGTGAAAATTGCAACTCCGCAACCGCCCGCAAGTCCGCAAAAAATGCTTAGTGTTACCAACATCGGCATACAGAGCATCAGCCCCACAATTTTTGGTAAAATAAGAAAATTCGCCGAGTTTATGCCCATAATATCAAGTGCATCAATCTGTTCGGTAACGCGCATTGTGCCGAGTTCGGAGGCGATATTTGAACCGACTTTGCCTGCAAGCAGCAAACTCATTATGGTAGATGAGAATTCGAGCATCAGCGTGTCGCGCAGTACAAGCCCTGTGCTGTATCGCGGTAACATCGGATTGTCGGTGTTCATAATCGTCTGCATTGTCATTATCACACCCATAAAAATAGAAACCAGCACGATAATACCAACGGTGTTGATGCCCAATTTTTCCATTTCCTTAGGAATTTCTTTGAAAAAGAGTCGCCAATTATCTGGCTTGGAAAAGGTTTTCCGCATCAAGTCAATATATTTTCCTGTCTGTGCAAGAGCAGATTTTATCATATTAAATTATTTTTTTGCAAAGATAATATTTTTTTTACAATTAATTGTCAATTATTTATTGACGTGTCTTGCTGTGTCCATTTTCAACAAAATAAAAAGCATAATGGTAAAAGCCAAAAGCGATGAACCACCGTAACTGAAAAACGGCAGCGGAATACCAATTACAGGCATTATTCCGAGAACCATACCGATATTTATTATAAAATGAAATAGAAAAATGCTCACAACGCAGTAACCATAAACTCTTGACGATATGTTTGTTTGTCGCTCTGCGATATGAATTAGTCGCAAAATAAATATTGTGAAAAGCACCACTACTGCCAAACTGCCAACAAAGCCAAACTCTTCGCCGATGGTGCAAAAAATAAAATCAGTGTCCTGCTCGGGAACAAATTTCAGTTTTGTTTGCGTGCCATTCAAAAAGCCCTTACCCAAAAGACCGCCAGAACCGATAGCAATTTTCGCCTGATTGACGTTCCAACCTGTGCCTTTCGGGTCATCTTCTGTACCTAAAAGTACACGAACGCGTGATTGTTGGTGCGGCTGCAAAACGTCCTCAAAAACATATTCAACCGAATAGGAATAGCCCACAAAACCGACAACAAAAATTGCCAAAAACAGATATTCCTTTTTCCATTTTTCAAAATAACTATAAATCAGATAGGCAAGAAATACAACTGTGCAAAACAGAGCGATATATACAAAATCAAATTTTAAAATATATTTATGAAAAATTGCTGCTAAAAGATAAATTCCAAGCATTATGGCAAAAATATATTTTGCTTTAAAACCACTACCACGCACATCGTATCTTCTTTTCAGAATAATGGCGATAATTGTGATAAGATTTATTGATATAAAACGTTCAAGCGATGCCCCTTCTACGCCGAGAAGCGGCACGTCTGAAAACATTACTGTTATCACAAAAATCACTATCGACAAAAAGCCAATTAGCAGCACGTATGGCGAAAGTCCTTCGCGATATAGTACTGCAATCAGTGCCAAAAACACCAACGCTGTGCCTGTTTCTTTTTGTAAAATAATTATTGCCATCGGCAGAAAAATTATTGTGCAGATTAACAGTGTTTTTCGTCCTAATGTTTTGTGATTGAAATCATAACTGCCGAAAAGTTTTGCCAAAGTCAATGCGGTAACGAATTTTGCAAATTCTGCGGGTTGTATCGAAAAATATGACCCAAACACAATCCACGAATGCGAACCCTTGATGTTTGGCGCAAAAAGAGCGGTGGCGATTAGCAGTAAAATCATTCCGCCATAGATAAAATATGCCAAAGTGATGTAGGTTCTGCTGTTGATTAGTAACACAACAATAGCGGCAACCAAACTTACGCCAACCCAAACCAACTGCATACCAGAACGATAATTGATGTCGAATATCGAAGTTTGTCCGCTTTGATAACTCGCCGCGTAGATGCAAATCCAACCCAAAACAACAAAAAGCAGGTATAAAATTATTGTCGGTTTATCAATATATTTTACAAAATTATTTTTCATAACAAAATCGTTGCAAAATTACAAAAAAAATCTGTTGTATAAATATAAATAATATTGTATCTTTGCAGAACTTTAGTTAGTAAGTTGGCAACCTTGCAACTTAATAAGGTTTTTAATTCGCAAAATTGATGTTTTACAACTTACTAACTTATCAACTTACTAACTTATTAACTGAATTCAATGGAAAATTTTGCAGGACTAAAAGGCGCATTTACTGATTATACGGAAGCAAAGTTTGTTATTTTACCTGTTCCGTACAGCACGCAAAACGATTGGCAGCCAACGGCAAAAAAAGGACCTGAGGCGATTATTTCCGCATCGCAACATTTGGAATATTACGACACCGAAACGCGAAATCAGGCGTGTTTAAAGGGCATTCACACGTTAGAGCCGTTGCGCAACTTAAATTCTGATGAATTGGTGTGTTGTGCAGTAGAAAAGCGTGTAGGCGAACTTTTGGATTTAAACAAATTTCCTGTTACAATCGGCGGCAACCGCACCGTTTCTATCGGCGCAATAAAAGCGGCGTGTGCTCGAAATCAAGACATTACAATCATTCAACTTGGCGCGCACAACTCAATGAGGGTTAGTTACAAAGGGTCAGATTTAAGTCCTGAATGCGCAATGTTTCACGCGAAAAAACTTGCGCCACTCACACAAATCGGTTTGCGTTCTATGAGCGCAGACGGACAGCGCAACGCCGACCCTGAAAGAATTTTCTTTGCACGCGATATTTTCTTTGACCACGCATCACGTTGGCAGCGCGAGGCAATGGACACACTCAGCGAAAACACCTACATAACTATTGATTTAGATGTTTTTGACCCCTCAATAATGCCATCTGTGAGCGTTCCCGAGCCGGGCGGGTTGCAATATTTCTCTGTTTTGAGATTTTTGAAAAGAGTATTTATGAAAACAAACGTTGTTGGTTGCGATGTTGTTGGCTTGTGTCCAAACCCAAATTACGTTGCATCGGACTTTTTGGCTGCAAGGTTGGTTTATCAATTAATGACGTATAAAACAATTAATTTTTAACCCCTCCGCCTTCGGCTCGTCCCCTTTAAAAAAAGGAGACATTTAGGGGGCTAATAACATAAAAAGTTATCTCTTTCAAAATATTTTTGTTTGCACTTCCCCAACTCTCCCCTTTAATAAAGGGTAGATATCCGAAGGACAGAGGGGTTTAGGATATAAAATAAACGAATGTCAATTTACAATCAAATATTAAAAGCAAAAACCGAACATCGCCCTCTCTTTGCGGTGCTGATAGACCCCGAAAAATGTTTTGGGCAAAAGTTAGTTGATTTTGTAAAAATAATTAACGCCGCTTTGCCCGATTTTATTTTTGTGGGCGGAAGTCAGATGCAAAGTTCTGTTCAGCAAGCAATTACAACGATAAAAGAATTAACAAAAGTGCCTGTTGTGCTGTTTTTGGGCAACTCAATTCAGTTTTGCGATAATGCCGATGCAATGCTCTTTTTAACACTGATTTCGGGTAGAAACCCCGACTTTTTGATTGGACAACAGGTAAAATCGGCGCGAAAAATCAAGCAATCGGGCGTTGAAACCATTTCTACGGGCTATATTTTGATTGACGGCGGTAAAAAAAGTGCGGTTCAAAGCGTTTCCGCCACCGAGCCGTTGAGCGAAATTGATAAAATTGTTGATACCGCCATTGCGGGCGAAATGCTCGGCTGCAAAATCATCTATCTTGAAGCGGGCAGCGGCGCACAAAACCCTGTAAGCGAGCAAATTATCAAAGAAGTGCGCAAAAATGTTTCTGTTCCACTGATTGTTGGCGGTGGCTTGCGTTCTGTGGAAATGCTGCAAAATGCCATTGACGCAGGCGCAGATATTTTGGTTGTAGGCAATTTTTTTGAAATTTTCCCCGAAAAAGTTACTGAATTTGCAGAAAAAATAAAAACTAAATAAAAATGGCAAAACGCATAAAATTTTCATTATTAAAAATATTTTTCAACTTCTTTTCGTTTTTGGCAGATAAAACAGGCGGTTGGAAAATTTTTGTAACGCCAAAATTATTGCTCGGAACGGCTTTACTTTTAAGCGGAAATGCTTGCGGACAAAAACCTGTTAGTCAGAATGCTAATCAAAATGATAGCGTAAATTTGCAGACAACATCAGATACAGTTTCAAAAAAGGAAACTGATGAAGATGCTATAATGTGTTATAGTTATGACCCTCCTAAACCGCAATTTCCGGGTGGAGACAGAGCATTAATGAAATGGCTTAATGAAAATATAAAATACCCTGAAATTGCAGTAAAACAAGGAATTCAAGGCAGGGTTTTTGTTAAATTTATTGTGCAAATAGACGGAAGCATTGACAGTGTTAGAGTTATAAGAGGCATACATCAAAGTTTAGATGATGAGTCAATTCGTTTAGTAAAATCAATGCCTAAATGGAAAAATGAAACAGAAAAAAGTAGGGATTTTACAATTCCTATTACTTTTGTATTAAAATAAAGACAAAAAATAAAAACATTATTCATTATAAAAAAAATGTTATTTACCCCTCAAAAACTCGGAAATATCGAGTTAAAAAACCGCTCCATTCGCTCGGCGGCATTTGAAAATATGGGCAAAAACTACTCGCCCACAGAAGAATTATTGAACTATCACAAGTCGGTTGCGCTCGGTGGCGTGGCTATGACAACCATTGCCTACGCCTCTGTCAATCGGTCGGGCGTAAGTTTTGACGGACAACTTTGGCTTCGTCCCGAAATTTTGCCCGAACTCAAACGTATGGCTGACGAAATTCACGCTTGCGGCTCAAAAGTTGCAATACAAATCGGACATTGCGGTAATATGACGCACTATTACACAGCGGGACAAATGCCTGTCGGCGCTTCTTCGGGCTTTAATCTTTATTCGCCAACTTTGGTGCGCGGCTTAAAAGAAAAAGAGATTTACGAACTCGTTGAGGACTTTGGCAAGTCAATTGATTTGGTAAAAGAGGCGGGTTTTGACGCTGTGGAAATTCACGCAGGACACGGCTATTTGATTTCGCAATTTTTGTCGCCCTACACCAACAAACGCAGCGACAAATTCGGCGGAAGTTTGGAAAACAGAATGCGTTTTATGACTTTGGTAATTGAAGAAGTGATGAAACGCGCCAACAAAGAAATCGCCGTTGTGGTAAAAACAAATATGTATGACGGCTTCAAAAGCGGTATGCAACGCGCTGAGTGTCTGCAAGTTGCAAAAAAACTCGAATCACTCGGCGTTGATGGACTTGTGCTGACGGCGGGTTTTGTTTCCAAAGCACCAATGACAGTGATGCACGGCGCAATGCCAATCAAAACACTTGCCTACTATATGGATATGAAAAAGTTTTGGTGGCTAAAAGTGTGCATTCGTCTCTTCGGACGATTTATGATGCCGTCTCAACCATTCAGTGAGGGATACTTTTTGGAAGATGCAAAGGTTTTTAGAAAAGAGTTGAAATTGCCGATAATCTATGTCGGCGGTTTGATTTCTCGTGAAAAAATCGAAGAAGTGCTTGCCTGCGGCTTTGAGTTTGTGCAAATGGCGCGCGTGTTAATCAACAACCCAAACTTCATAAACGACTGCGAAAAGTCCGATTTAACCTATCGTTCTAACTGCGGACATAGCAATTATTGTATAGGTAGAATGTATTCTGTGCCATTTAAGTGCCACCATTGTGCCGAAAATTTGCCAAAGAAAATTGTCAAAGAAATAGAAAAAGCAGAAAAAAAATAATTTTTTAGAACAAAGACAAAAGACCGCTTCGCTGAAAGAACAAAGACAGGTTAGTGAAACAAAAAACATTTCATAACCCTCAATAAAGCGAATTGAGGGTAAAAGGCAAAAATTTACACAAACTTTAAGCAAAAAATGAGCGGAAATTTATAAGTTTCCGCTCGTTTTTTCTAAAAAATCATATTTTCTAATAATAAATTTCATTATAAAACGCTAATAATCAGAAAATTAATAAATATTAAAAAAATTTGTAGAAAGTAGTGTTTATTTCAAAAAAATAATATTACCTTTGTGTCCGCAAATTTAGGAAAGAAATTTCTTAAATAAGGCCCATTCGTCTATCGGTTAGGACGCCAGATTTTCATTCTGGAAAGAGGGGTTCGATTCCCCTATGGGCTACAATTTTAATGAAGAATGTAGAATGAAAAATTTAAAAATGTATTTTTTCTAACTTCTGACTTCTAACTTCTAATTTTAGAAAAATGGCAAATCACAAATCAGCAATTAAGAGAATCAGACAGATTCAAAAACGCAGATTGCACAACAAATATTTTGCAAAAACTGCTCGTAATGCCGTACGCAAACTTCGTGCTACAACAGATTTGGCTGCTGCAAAGGAATTCTTCCCAAAAGTTGCCTCAATGTTGGACAAATTGGCAAAAAGAAATATTATTCACAAAAACAAAGCAGGCAATTTAAAATCAAAATTGTCTAAGTGCGTGAATAAACTTGCGGCATAATTTTTGAATTAAAATTTTTGTGTTTCATAAACATAAACTTCGCTTTGATGAAGAGCGAAGTTTTTTATCATAATTTATAAATATTAAAAAATATGTGTGGAATAGTAGGTTACATCGGAAAAAAAGATGCCTACCCGATTTTAATAAAGGGGTTGCAACGGCTCGAATATCGCGGTTACGACAGCGCAGGCGTTGCGCTTTTGAACGACAAAAATAAATTGAATATCTACAAAACCAAAGGCAAAGTGTCCGATTTGGAAAATTTTGTAGCAGAAAAAGATATCACAGGAACGCTCGGAATTGCACACACACGTTGGGCAACACACGGCGAGCCGAATGATATTAATGCGCACCCGCATTATTCTTCGTCAAAAAATATTGCGCTTATTCACAACGGAATTATCGAAAATTATGCCGATTTGAAAGAAAAACTAATTCAGAAAGGCGTTGTATTTCAGAGCAATACCGATACCGAAGTGATTGTTCATCTCATTGATTACCTTTTAAAGCAAAACAATACCGATTTGCTTACCGCTGTACAGTTGGCTTTGAGCCAAGTTGTGGGGGCGTATGCTATTGCCGTGCTTGATAAAAACAATCCCGACACGCTCATTGCTGCAAGAAAAAGTAGTCCGCTTGTAGTGGGCGTTGGCGAAGATGAATTTTTCCTTGCTTCCGATGCTTCGCCGATTGTAGAATATACAAAAAAGATGATTTTCATTGATAACGAAGAAGTTGTTTATATTAAACGTGGCGAGGATTTAAAAATTGTCAATCTTAATAATGTTGAGGTTCAGCCTGAAATTAAAGAGGTGATGCTTGATATTGGACAGTTGGAAAAGGGTGGTTATGAGCACTTTATGCTCAAAGAGATTTTTGAACAACCCGCTTGTATCGAAAATTGTATGAAAGGGCGTGTAAATGTTGAACGCAATAACGTAAAACTCTCTGCATTAATTGATTATCACGAAAAAATGGTTAATGCAAAACGCATAATTATTCTTGCCTGCGGCACATCTTGGCATTCGGGAATGATTGGAAAATATCTTTTGGAGACCTACTGCAAAATTCCCGTTGATGTGGAATACGCATCGGAATTTCGTTACAGACACAATGTTGTCAGTGCGGACGATGTTGTGATTGCTATTTCGCAGAGCGGTGAAACGGCGGATACTTTGGCGGCGGTGGGGTTGGCGAAAGAAAAGGGGGCGTTTGTGTTTGGTATTTGTAACTCTGTCGGCTCGTCAATTCCAAGAGCCACGCACACTGGCGCGTATATTCACGTTGGTCCCGAAATCGGCGTTGCTTCCACAAAG
>Ga0209737_10000603_pt1 | contig 28771 bp, 22 predicted proteins | sample TergutCu122P3_FD_187284 | JGI IMG/M metagenome (GOLD analysis project Ga0209737, IMG submission 187284) | Cubitermes ugandensis P3 segment gut microbial communities from Kakamega Forest, Kenya - Cu122 P3 (SPAdes) (version 2) | ecosystem: Host-associated > Arthropoda: Insects > Digestive system... | reverse complement strand
CTGCGCGGCGTTGTTTATGCCGCACCTCCAACGGTATCAAACTTGGCAATGAGGAAACTACGGGTTAAGGGCGCCCAGCTGGGTTGCAGGGTGGCAGGGCAAGATAGGGGCCCCGGTGAAGGGTTGGAGTTTGAGGAAAGAGAGAAGGGGACTTACTCCTGTGCCGAAAGCCCCCGGCAGGGTGCACTTTTTGTGGAACTTTTTGTGCACGCAAAAAGTTCCCCGCCGGAGGCAACGGCGCCCGGAGGGCGAAGAAAAAACTTCGCCTTAGCGACAAGAAACCCCGCCCGGAGGGCAAAAGCCCCCTTTTACTGCAATGCCCCCACCACCACTTCCGCAACATCCATAACCCGAACCTGCTCCTCCTTACCCAAGTCAGCAAGTGCGTCGCGCAGCATGGTGTGGCAAAACGGACAGGCCACGGCCACACAAGCCCCGGGCTTGTTTCCCGAGGTTTCGCCCTCGAGGGTTTGAATGGCCTCCTTCGCGCGGTGGTGGTTTATGCGCTTTTCGGTATGCTCCTCCATCCACATGCGCGCGCCGCCCGCGCCGCAGCAGACACTCTCTCGCCTGCTGCGCTGCATTTCCACCATTTCAAGCCCAGGCACCGCGGAAAGCACCTTGCGCGGCGCTTCAAATATTTGGTTGTGGCGGCCCAAATAACAGGGGTCATGAAACGTCAGCTTGGGAATGTCCGAGGACGAAAGCTGAAGTTTTCCCTCGGCCAGAAGCTTTGCCAGAAGCTCCACATGGGAGAGGACGTCGTAGTTTCCACCAAAGCGCGGGTATTCGTTTTTGAGGGTGTTGTAGCAGTGGGGGCACTGCGTAACAATGGCCTTTATGCCCAGGTTGTTGAAGGTTTCAACGTTGGCCTGCGCCAGCGTCTGGAAGAGGTATTCATTGCCCGCACGCCGGGCCGGGTCTCCATTGCACATTTCCTGCTTGCCCAGCGTCGCAAAACTCAAGCCCGCACGCTGCAGCAAAACGGCCATGGCGCGCGACACTTTCTTCATGCGCTCGTCATAGCTGCCGGCACAGCCCACATAAAACAAATACTCATAATGGCTGCCCTCCTCCCACTTCGGCAAAGCCAACTCCCCCTCCCACTCCTCCCGCGCCTCCTGCCCCAACCCCCAGGGGTTGCCCTGGCGCTCCATACCCTCAAACACACGCTGCAACTCCGCGGGGAATTGCGCTTCCACCTGCACTTGAAAGCGGCGCATGTCCATGAGGCGCGGAATGTTTTCTATAAACACCGGGCAGGCCTCCTCGCACCACCCGCAGGTGGTGCAGGCCCACAGCGCCTCCTCCGTCAAAAGCTCCCCCACGAGGCGAGCGGTGGCAGGAGGTGTTTGCATGCAGGCATTTTCCGCCACCTCCCCCGCCGCCACCCGCGCGGCTTTGGCTTTGGCCGCCTCCACCAGCACTTTTTCGTTGCTCCACAAATAGGCCCGCAAAGCGAGGTTAACGCCTTTGTGAGAGAGAGGCTTTTGGGTGAGGTGGGTGGGGCAATGCGTCAAACAGCGGCCGCACTCGGTGCAGCTGTTTAAGTCCAAGCCCTGCTTCCAACTCAGCTGGGAAAACTCGCGCACCCCAAACTCCTCTTTCTCGAGGTTGGGGGTTGTTAACGCCGCGCTGGTGGAAGCCTGGGGCAACACGGGCAGGCGTTGGAAAAAAACGTTGGGCAAAGCCAGAAGCACGTGGAAATGTTTGCCGCGCGGCAGCAGGTTTAAAAACACCAGCACCAGGGCGAGGTGCAGCCAGAAGGAGGCATGCGTGACATAAAAAGCCACAGCGGGAGACATGGGCAGCACAGCGGCAACCCAGTGGGTGACAGGCTCCACTGCAGCCGCCTCCATGCCGTGGGTATGTAGCCACGCTGCACCCAGCAAAAACTCCGTCAGCATGAGTGCGCCAATAAAGCCCAGCACCACAAAAGCTTCGGCAGAGGCTGTCACACGGGAAGGGCGCCACAACGCACGCCACAGGGCAAAATAAACAACACCCACCAAAGCCGCCAGCGCCACCCAGTCTTTCAGGAAGAGAAAAGCTTCATAGAGGGTTTTGCACAGGGGGGAAGAAACCCAAAACGCGGTGCTTGTGTCCAGCAACACCACAACAAGCTGCGCGGAAAACCCCATGGCAAACAGCGACAGCGTGCGCAGCAGCAGCACCATAAAAGCGCCGAAAATAAAAACGTGCATGAGGCCCGGCCAAAACTCCGGCTTGGAAAGCAGGCGCTTTTGTCCAAAACCAAAACCCAGCAGTTTTTTGAAGCGAAGCCCCAGAGGTTTTGTGCGCACTTGGTTGTCCGCGGACAAGGCTTTTAAGGCGCGCAGACGCCCCCGCATTGTCCAGCAAAAGGCCGTTACTCCCACCAGGAGAAGAAGCAGTGTCAGCAGAGGATTCATGGCAAAAGAGGCAAGCAGAAGAGGTGGAGGGTGAATGGGGAAAACTTAACGAGGGAGGAGACAAAATATATAAAAACCAGCCTCACGGCAGAAACTTTTTGTTTTTTCGCTTGCATGCCGTGTTTAAAACCCGCACTTGCTTTAAGGGAAAACAGCATTCCACCAAAACTTTTCAAAAGCCTGCCCATGCCACAAACGAAAAAACCTCCCACTCGAAAAAAAGCTTCAGCGCCTTCCAAAACAACCCAAGCGGCTTCCTCCAAACCCCCTGCTGCCAGGCGTACAAAACCTGCTGCCAAAAAACCTGCGGCGGGGCCCAAAAAACACAGCACTCGCCAACCGCTTTCCAACAAACAGGGCACAAACAACACCCCAAAACAAAGCACGCGCAGCTTGCGTCCCCCGCGCCCTCCTCCACAAAACCCTCTCAAAAAACCTTCTGCGAAAAAAAGTGTTTCCCCACCTCAAAGCAACCCCCAGGCCTTGTCGCTTGCGCGAAACATGGCCAAGCTGCTTGTGGAAAAAAAGGCCACCGAGGTGGTGCTGTTTAACGTCTACCAGAAGTCCAGCTACGCGGATGTGATTCTCCTCGCCTCGGGTGAGTCAGCACCCCACCTGGCCTCTTTGTCCAAACAGCTTTGGGAGTCTCTCAAAAAAGACAAACAACGCCCCTTAAGCGTGGAAGGCAGTGGAAATACCTCCTGGGTTTTAATGGACTTTGGCGACGTCGTCGTCCACCTGTTTTTGCCCCCCATTCGCACCCTCTATGACTTGGACGGCCTGTGGAGTGACGTCCCCCGCGAAACCTTCCCTTAAACCGCTTCCACCCTTCCCCATGGGGTGCTTTTTTGAAAATTCGCCTCTTCTCTTTTGGCAAAGACAAGTCCAAGCTTTTTTCCGAAGCAGTTGCGGAATATGCACAGCGGCTTTCCCGCTATGTCTCTTTTGAAATGGTGGAATTGCCGGCTTCTCCCCTGCAGGGCACCCTGGCCAAAAGCGAGGAAGCCGCACGCACTCTCAAAAAGCTGGGCCCCAGGGAGGCGCTGTGGGTTTTGGATGAGCGCGGCCAGCAACCCAGCAGCGTGGAGTTGGCCAGAAAACTCGAAACGCAACAAATGAGCGGACACAACCTCTGCCTGGTTGTTGGCGGCGACGAAGGGGTGGATGCGGGCCTGCTCCAACGCGCCCATTGGGTTTTGTCTCTAAGCCGTATGACTTTGCCTCACCGCCTGGCGCGGCTTGTGCTTGTGGAGCAACTCTACCGCAGCTTTTGTATTCTCAAGGCGGAGCCCTACCACAAGCCTTAAACACAGAAGGCGCCAAAAGGCAGGCACTCTCCCTTTGCAATAAGCCACGTTGTTGCTAGGGTACGCGCACCATGAAACACGACAAAACCCAGTGCCTCCTGGACTCAAAACACCTGCCCAAAACCTGGTATGAAATACGCGCGGACTTGCCCGCCCCCGCCCCGGGCCTCCTCCACCCCGCCACCTTAAAACCCCTGGGCGTGGACGAGCTTTCTCAGGTTTTTGCGCCAAGCCTTGCCAAACAAGAGTTGGCCACAGAGAGGGAGGTGGAAATACCGGAGCCCGTACGCAAACTCTACGCCATGTGGCGCCCCACGCCGCTGGTGCGCGCCAGGCGCCTGGAAGCCGCACTGGACACGCCCGCCCGCCTATATTTTAAGGCAGAAAGCACCAGCCCCACCGGCAGCCACAAAACCAACTCCGGGCTGGCCCAGGCTTTTTTTGCCAAACAGGACGGCCTCAAACGCATTACCACCGAAACCGGCGGCGGACAGTGGGGCTGCTCCCTCGCTTATGGCGGCGCACAGTTTGGGGTGGAGGTGGACATTTTTATGGTGCGCGTCTCCTATAAACAAAAACCCTACCGCCGCGGACTCATGGAGGTGTATGGCGCGCGCTGCTTCCCCTCTCCCTCCCCCACCACGGAAGCCGGCAAAACCATTTTGGCCCAAAACCCAGAGCACCCCGGAAGCCTCGGTGTGGCTGTTTCCGAAGCCCTGGAGTTGGCCGCCCAAAGCGACAAAACACGCTATTGCTTAGGCTCCGTCCTCAACTACGTCATTTTGCACCAAAGCATTATAGGCCAGGAGGCGCTTGCACAAATGGAGGTGGTGGAGGACTACCCGGACATTGTGGTGGGTTGCGCGGGTGGCGGCTCCAACTTTTCGGGCCTCGCGTTTCCCTTTTTGGGCAAAGCCCTGAGAGAAAAACTGCCCACGCGTTTTGTGGCCTCGGAGCCGGTGGCCTGCCCCAGCCTCACACGCGGCGCCTACGCTTATGACTTTGGTGACGTGGCCGGCAAAACACCGCTGCTGAAAATGCACACGCTGGGCTCCACTTTCACTCCGCCGAGTTTCCATGCGGGCGGCTTGCGCTACCACGGCATGGCGCCGCTGCTCAGCCATGTGTATGCGCTGGGCCTCGTGGAAGCGGTTGCGGTGCCGCAAATACCCTCGCTGGAAGCCGGCATTCTGTTTGCGCGCACCGAGGGCATTGTGCCTGCCCCCGAGTCCTGCCACGCCATACGCACCGCCATAGACGAAGCCCTCCGGTGCAAACGCGAAGGCAAAACCAAAACCATTCTCTTTAACCTCTCCGGGCATGGGCATTTTGACATGCAGGTATACATGGACTTCCTCGAAGGCAAATTGCAGGACGAGCCTTTGGACGAAACCCAGCTGCAAGAGGCCATGGGGCGCCTGCCACAAGCGAAATAAAACATTTTTTTGACGAAACGTTTATTCCTCGCCGGGTGCGGGGTGCACTTTGGGCCTTAAAAACCCAATGCACAGGGAAAGCACAGCGGCGATGCAGGAGGCCGTCAAAATGGCGAGTTTGGAAGTTTTAAGGAAGAGGGCGGAGTCGGCCCCGAGGGAGTCGGGGGTGAAGGCCAGCTGGGAGATGAAGATGGCCATGGTAAAGCCGATGGCACTCACCATGCCGACGAGGAAAATGCCGCGAAAGCGCATGCCCTGCGGTATTCTTGAAAAGCCAATTTTAATGGCGAAGACAGAGGTGAGGAAAATGCCCAGGGGTTTTCCAAGCAGCAAACCCAGGCAGACGCCCCAAAACACATTTTGTGTGCTGCCCGGCAACACAACGTTGTCGAGGGCTATACCCGCATTGGCCAAAGCAAAGAGGGGCATGACAAAATAGGCCACGGGGCCGTGCAGTTTGTGAATAAGCTGGTCAACGAAAGAGAGGCCCTCGCGGTAAATGGTGCGCAGAGACAGCAGAAGGCCCATCATCGTCTCCATGGAAGGGTCCTCCTCCTTGCTTAAACGGTTTAACTCCTGGTGGCGCGGCCCCGCAAGCTCCATGAGTTTTGCAGGCGTATACCCTGACACGGCCGGAGTCAAAAAGCCCAGCACCACACCGGCCAGCGTGGGGTGAATGCCCGCGTCATAGACGCCCACCCAAAGCATAACGGCGGGAATGAGGTAGGGCCAACCGCGCATGCCCAAATTCCGCATTACCCAAATGACGCCGACGGCAATGGCAGCCAGCAGCAGGCCCATAAACTGAATGCCCGAGGAATAAAACAAAGCAATAATTAAAATGGCACCCACGTCGTCAATGACGGCAGTCCCCAAAAGCAACACGCGTGCGGCCGAGGGGACTCTCCTTCCCAAAATGGCCAGAATGCCCAAAGCAAAGGCCGTGTCTGTGCCCATGGGAATTCCCCAGCCGTTGGCGGTGGGCAAGCCTTTGTTGAAGTAAAAATAAATAATTGCCGGGGCCAGCATACCGCCAAAGGCCGCCACAATGGGCAGGGTGGCACTCTTAAAATGTGACAATTCTCCTTGCGCAAACTCGCGGCGCAACTCGAGGCCGACGAGGAAAAAGAAGAAAGTCATGAGGCCGTCGTTAATCCAAAACTCCAGGTTGCGCTTAAAGTGCCAGTCGCCAATGCTGAAGCCGAGTTGGAATTCCCGCCAAAGCTGCTCATAACTTTGGTGGTGGAGGTTGGCCCAAACCAAAGCCATGGCGGTGGCTGAAAGCAGCACCAAACCGCTGGCCGCCTCCAGCTGCAAAAATTGCTCCAAGGGCCTCAACATCCGCTTCACCACTTTTCGGGCTCGGACAGAGGTGCCTCTGGGGAGATTTTTGTATGTTGCTGTCATGCGAAGGGTTGTTCCTTCATTGAAACATGGTTACTTAAAAAAAGAAGCCTGCTTGAGTTGTGCGGCTTTTCTTCTCAATTTGGGCGGTTTTTTGCCACTGTTTTTTTATTGTTTTTGTTGCGAGGGCGCGCACAGGCGAAGCAGGGCAATTTCAGGGGGGGCGCCGACGCGGATGGGGGGGCCCCAGTGGCCGGCCCCGGTGGTGACATAAAGCTGAGAGGCCCCCTCGCGGTACAAGCCCTGCACATAACCATTCACCCTGGCCACCACATAGCTGAAAGGCCACATTTGCCCTCCGTGGGTATGCCCTGAAAGCATGAAGTCCACCCCCGCCTCCCTCGCCTCCTCCCAGAGGCGTGGCTGGTGTGAAAGCAACACCACGGGAATTTGGGCGTCCAGGCCTTGCAGTGCGGCGCGCAAGTCCGTACGGTGCTCACCCATTCTGCCTGAGTATAAGTCATGGACGCCGGCAAAGGCCAGGCGCACAGGCACAGCCGCTTCGGCCTGCGGGTGCTCCAACTCCAGGCGCTCCACTTCCACGCGCTCATTGCCCAGCACACGAAAGCCCAAGTTTTTGAAATGCGCCACCCAGGCGGCCGGGCCGTTAAAATATTCATGGTTGCCTGTCACAAACAGCACGCCGTGTTTCGCGCGCAGGTTTTTGAGGGGCTCCACAGCGCCGGCCAGGCTGTCCAGGCTTCCGTCCACCACGTCGCCAAGCAGGGCCACCACGTCGGCGTCCAGCGCATTGACTTTTGCCACCAGTTGCTCGCTGAAGGCGCGCCCCTGCAGAGGCATGCCCAAATGCATGTCTGAAATGACGGCCACGCGGAAGCCATCAAAGGCCGGTGAAAGTTTTTCCAGCACCACCTCCCTCTCCACCACCCTCGGCCCCTTCCACACCACCACAGCACCATAACCACACAGGCCCACGGTGACGAAGGCCAGAAAAGCCGCCACCCATTGGCGTACAAGGAGGGTTGGCTTCCAGAAAACACTCAAAAGCCCCAGGGCCAGGGTTGAAAGCACCCAGGCGCAGGCGGCATAAAACAAAAGGCCCAGCCAGAGGTAGCCCACCCAATAGAGGGCGCCTGCCCAGGGTTGCTGAAAGCGGCTCCAGCAAAAATGCCCCAGCGGCAGCGCGAGGCACAGGGCGCACAGCAGAGAAAGCAGCAGGGGTTTTGCACCAAAGGGCCAAATGGGGGGCCTTAACCAGCGCGTATAGAGAATGCAGGTGCCCAACCCCTGGACGAGAAGCATGACGGAAGCAAAGAGAAGGTGGCGCGGCATGGTTGGAGGCTTTTAGCAGGCTTAAGAGGGTTTTTTTTGAAGTTTGGCATGCGCATTCAGCAGCATTTCCTCTGTGCACTCCCAGCTGATGCAGGCGTCCGTCACCGAAAGCCCATAGCGCAGCTGAGACAAGTCCTTCGGAATGGGCTGGTTGCCCTCTTCGAGAAAGCTTTCCAGCATGAAGCCCACAAGGGAGGTGTTGCCTTCCATAAGCTGTTGCAGGCAGTCGGCAAACACCAGCGGTTGTCTGCGGTAGTCTTTTTGCGAGTTGGCGTGGGAGCAGTCCACAACAATGTTGCAAGGCAGGTTGGCCTTCTGCAAAGCGGCCTCCACCTGGGCAATGTGGGCGGCGGAGTGGTTGGGGCCGTTTTGGCCTCCGCGAAGCACAACGTGGCAAAAGGGGTTTCCTTTGGTGCGGACGACGGAGGCAATTCCCTGGGCATTAATGCCCAGAAAGCTGTGCGGGCGCATGCCTGCAAGCAGCGCATTAATGGTGGACTCTATGTTGCCGTCAACGCTGTTTTTAAAGCCGATGGGTGTGGAGAGGCCCGAGGCCATTTCTCTGTGTGTCTGGGACTCTGTGGTGCGCGCACCAATGGCTGTCCAGCTGATAAGGCTGCCTAAATATTGCGGGGAAATGGGATCCAAAGCCTCTGCTGCTGCGGGCAAACCCAACTCCGCCACCTCCAGCAAAAATTTTCTTGCGCGCTGCATGCCCTCGGCCACGCAAAAGCTGTTGTCCAAATGAGGGTCATTCAAAAAACCTTTCCACCCCACGGAGGTGCGCGGTTTTTCAAAATAGACGCGCATCACCAGCAACATGCTTTCTTGCACTTTTTGGGACAAAGCAAACAAGCGCTGGGCATAGTCGGCGCCTGCGGCGGTGTCGTGAATGGAGCAAGGGCCCACAACCACAAACAGGCGCTTGTCCTTACGCGCCAAAATGTCTTCCAGTTGTTTGCGCCCTGAGCGTACGGTGTGGGCCGCTTTGTCACTCAGAGGAAGCAAAGCATGCATTTGCTCCGGCGTCAGCATGGGGTCAAAGGCCGCCACGTTGACGTTTTCAATTCCGTTGGTTGCCATGGCTTTCCCCCCTAGTGAGTTTCCAGGAAAACTGCAAAGGCGAAGTTTTTTCGCGCAACGCCCCCACCTCCTCCCTCCCTCCAAAAAACAAACAAACCAAGCACACCCAGGCACAAAAAAAAGCAGAGCAACCCAAGTTGCCCTGCTTCTGGTGCAGCCTTCAAAAAACGAGGTGTTTATTTTTTGTCCGGCTTAGGTGTTTTGGCTGTGCTTTTGGGAAGCTCCGGTTTTTTGATGAAGTCCGTTGGAATTTCACCCGTCAGCGTATTCAGGAAGGCGACAATGGCTTTGACTTCCGCGTCCGTCACCGTTTTTCCGAGTTGGTAGTCGGCCATCATTTTCACCGTTTCTTCCAGGGTAGCCATTTGGCCGTCGCGGCCATAGGGGGCTGTTTTGGCGACATTCAGCAAGGCGGGGACTTTGAAGAAATAGTCGTCCGCGGGTTTTTGGGTAATGGCACCACGGCCTTTGTCTTTGAGGTTTGGCCAGGGTTTAACCGCCCCCAGTTTTTGGTAAGAGGTGCCGCCGACGCCCGGTCCCGTATGGCAGCTTGTGCAGCCCACGGTGTGGAAGGCTTCGATGCCGCGTTGTTGTTCTTCCGTCAAGGCTTTGTTGTCACCTGCGAGGAGTTTGTGGAAGGGCGCGGGTGTAATCAGCCGACGCTCAAAAGCACCGATGGCTTTGCCGATGTTTTCCATGGTGACGGGTGTGGCGTCGTTGGGGAAAGCTTTTTTGAAGGCCGCGACATATTCGGGGATGGACTCCAGCGTAGCAATGACGCGTTTACCGTCAGCGGGCATGGCCATTTCGACGGGGTTTGTAATGGGGCCCAGGGCTTGTGCTTCGACGGTTGGCTCGCGCCCATCCCAGAATTGGACAAATTGCAAGGAGGAGTTGTAGACGGTGGGGGAGTTGCGGTCTCCGAGTTGGCCTTTGTGTCCGCTGCTCAAAGCCTTGCCGTCCACACCATAGTTGGCCAAGTCATGGCACGTGTTGCAGCTGATGTCGTGGTTTTTGGAAAGGCGCGTCTCATAATAAAGCATGCGGCCCAGGTTCACCAAGTCGTCAGGGAGTTTGGCACCTGCCTGGACAAAAGAGGTGATGGATGGCGACTGAAACGACATCAACGTAAACTCACCGAGGATGGGTTCAGCTTTGGCTGGAGGAGGAGGAGGAAGCGAAGCAGGAGGAGGAGGAGGAGGGGGAGTCGAGGGTGGCTTCGCCTCTTCTTTACAGGCAAAGAGTGCAACAGCAACCAGAGAGACAGACATCAACTTACGCACAGGGGTTTTCCTTTCGGGGGTTGAGTTGGAAAAGAAATTTTTTTTAACATCCTTGGATTGGGCCACCTTGGCAAGTGCTATTGCAGAAATTTCTCAAGGGGCACTAAGGCGTCCCCGCATAAGTTGTCCAGCGCAAATGGTGCAGGTGTTGAAAACTCGCACTTAAAACATGGGAGTCCAGAAGGGTTTGTCCGTTGTTTTGGCTAAGGAGGATGAGCCATTCGCCGTGGCTTTCATAAGCCAGCTCCGCGAGGGCATGACCGTTGGGAGACCAGGCAAGCTCCAGCGTGGGCACAGGGCTTGGGCTGCACGTCATATCGCTCAAGCGAATGCGTTGAGAGCGTGCGTTTCCAGCCAGCGCAAGCCAGTCTTTGGCGGGCGAAAAAAGCATGGTTTGGGTTTGAGCAAAGTTTTCCGTTTCGCAGCCGCCAGCAAGCGTATGGGCAAGCAGAGGATTCAGCGACAGGAAACTCAGAGAGGGCGAAGGGTTGTTTTGCAGGAGGGCCAGCAGGGAGAGGGAGGGGTGGAGGGTGAAATGCAGCAGTGCGTGGGTATGGGCAGAAAAAAGAGGGTTACGAATTCCATCCACGCCGGAAGAATAAAGTTGCAGTGGAAAAGCGCTGTCCAGGCTGGCCCTGAAAAAGAGGGTATTGTCCTTCCAGAGCAGAGGCCCGAAGGCGCCCCACTGCGTGCCTGTCCCCATGGCCTCCCCTGGGTACACCACATGGACGCAAGCGCCCTCCGTTGCCGTCAGCAGCCAGATGCCTGCGCGCAAGTCGCTGTCTCCGAGGCGTGCGAGCACGGCGAGGCGAAAGCTGTCCGGGGACCAGGCAAAATCCAGCACGCTGACGTTGTTGTCTTCGAGTCCACATTTGGCAAAAGAAATTCTCTGCACAGCGGCCTGTGGCTCGGCGGAGCCAAACAGGAGTCCCTGGTTGTTGTCATTGGAAACGAGGAAGGCGAGGCCCTGGTTGTTTTGAGCGAAGGCCATTTTTTGAGGGACACCGGCGCCCATATGCAGGCGGCGCATGCGCTCATCCAGGACTTCGTATTGGGTTGTTGAAGTTGCAAGCCCAACGGCCCAGCGTTTACCGTTGGGGCTGACATTCCAGGAGAGGGCGGGGAAGGAGAAGGGGAATGCGGTATGGAGGGAGGTTTTTGGCAAATAGCGGTGCAGCGTACTTTGTGTTGAAGAAGTGTCTTCTATCCACCAGAGAGCGGAGGAGGGGGAGGAGGGGGAGGAATTCCCGTTGCCGTCGCTGTTGCTGCCTGGATAGGTGTTGGGGTTTCCGCCCAGGCAGAAACCCGAGGAGCAAATTTGTCCGCTGTTGCAACGCATACAAGCTTCTCCCTGAATGCCGCAGGCCTCGAGGGTGTTGCCTTCCAGGCAGAGGCCCTGAAAGTTGCAGCAACCCTGGCACAGTGCGGCATGGCATTTGGGGTTTTGGCAGGCGGCGAAGAAGTTTGCAAAAAGAAGCAGCAGCAGGGGCGTGAAGGAAAAAAGCAGGAGGCGAAAGCGAGGCATGTATTCAAAATAACGGCTTGCCAAAGTCCTGGCTGTGCATTTTAAAGTTTCAAGCGACGCCGCCAAAAAAATTTAAGAAAGCGGTATTTCGTCATGAATCCTCTCTCAAAGCCGCTGTATATTATGGGGTGAAGGGTGAAGTGAAATGGACAGCTCAAAAAAAGCGTTTAGGAGTTGACGATGGAACTGGCTGCTCGCGCGGAGTTTCTGTTGCGTACACAGGCTGCCATCGCGGGTTGTCAGGCGTCGAGCGAGGAAGATTGTTTGTTGGTGGAGATTCGTCTGCTGGATTTTGAGCAGTTGATTTTGTCCCTGGGCTACAAAGCCATTGACGAGTTGTTGACAGACATATCCGCCAAACTACAAGCGCACATTGCCCCTGGGGGTGTGGTGACTTATTGGCACGGCGGTCGCTTTGCCACCTTACATTCTTTCAGAGACAAAGCAGAAATCCAAAAGGTGCAGGAACTCGTCAAGCGTGTACTCGAAGAGTTAAAGCAGCCGTTTGAAGTGGAAACCATGCAGCTTTCTGTGCGTGTATGCTCCAGTTATGTGCTGTGGAGCCAGACCAGGCCGGACAGTGTCGATGAATTTTTCCAGCAACTTTTGGCGGCAACGCGCTGGCTTCCCATGTTGGAGCACGGAGAGATGTATCCTTTCAGTGAGGCGGTGGTTTCCAGAAACCAGCAAACCACCTCGTTGGCGACGGAGCTTCGAAGTGCATTGCTTGCTGAAAATCAGCTGTCGCTTTTTTATCAACCCATTTTTTCCATCAGCTCAGGACAGCTTTTGGGGTTTGAGGGTTTGGCGCGCTGGAAGCACCCTGAGCTTGGGTTGATTCCTCCCTCGGAGTTTATTCCGGTGGCAGAGAGCAACGAGTTGTTGGACGAGGTGACGGTTTTTTGTCTTCACACCGCATTCAAACAATGCCAGCAATGGAAGGAGGAGTTGGGGAAAAAGCCTTCTTTGTCCATCAACATCAGCGGGAAACAACTGGCCTCCACGAAGCTTTTAAACATTTTCTTTCAACTCCTCGAAAAACACTCTCTGGAAGGAAAACAATTCAAGGTGGAGGTGACGGAAAGCTCTCTGGTGAGAAACATAGAGAGCGCGCGAAAAGTGGTGGAGCAAGCCATGATGCGTGGGTGCGAAATCAGCATCGACGATTTTGGCACGGGCTATTCTTCGCTGAGTTTGTTGCGCAACATTCCTTTTAACCTTCTCAAAATTGACAAGTCTTTTGTCTCGCAGCTGACACATGACGTCAGAAGTGTGGCCATTGTGCGGATGATTGTGGATTTGGTGAGGGCTTTCCACCGTGGTTGTGTTGCCGAGGGCGTTGAGACGCGGGAGCAAGCGCAGCTTTTGAAAATAATAGGCGTGGACTATGCACAGGGCTACTATTATGGCAAGCCGGCCCCCGCGGAAGAAGCCACGCAAATCCTCCAACAAAGCAGCTTGTGCTTCTGACCGCTTCCACTTTGACATGATCTCTTCGTTGGGCTCGTTTTTGTTCGGGTCATGCACTTAAGTGCACTCCCCTCACAAAAGCCTCGCCCGCCTCGATCTCATGTCAAATTGAAACCGGTCTAAGACATGCTTGGGGCCGGCAGAAAGTTGCGCTAAGCCTGAAGCATGTTGAGGCTGACTCCCTTGCATGTTTGTTTGTGCAGCGCCTTTGTTGCTTTGGCGTGTGCGGTGGTGGCTTTGTTTTTGGGTGAGACAACTTTGGACATAAGACAGCTGACAGACAGCTTAAGCCCTGAGGCAGACATTTTTTTCTCTTTGCGGTTTCCGCGTGTCGTGCTTGCCGGGCTGGTGGGCATGGGGCTTTCGGTTTCAGGGGCTGTTTTGCAGACTTCCCTGAGAAACCCTCTGGCGGACCCTTTCATTCTGGGGGTTTCGGGGGGGGCAGCCCTGGGGGCGAGTGTGGCCATGTCTCTGGGTTTGTCCGGCATTGGTTTTTTGTCCGGCTCTTCGGTGCTGGCGTTGGCAGGTGCCTTGCTGGCCACTTTGTTTATTCTCCGGGTGGGCCTGCGTGTGGGGCCAGGCGCTCCCCTGCTGCTTGCGGGCGTCATGTTTAACGCTTTTGCGATGGCACTCATTTCACTTTTGCGTGCATTGACGGAGCCTGGAAAGCTGGGGGAGTTGTTGTTTTGGCTTTCGGGTGTGCTTCGCTATGAGGCAGCTGAAACGCTTTGGGGTTTGGCGGCGGCACAATTTTTGAGTTTTGGGTTGCTGTGGGCCAAGGCCTCCCGGCTGAATGCCCTGAGCCTTGGAGACGAGGATGCCCAAAGCCTGGGGCTAAACGTGCGCGACTTGCAGCGCTGGCTTTATTTTTTGTGCTCTCTGTCCGTGGCTTCGGCTGTGGCTTTTTCGGGACTCATTGGTTTTGTGGGGCTGTTGGTGCCGCACCTGACTCGGCGTCTGTTGGGTGAGGACATGCGCAAAGTATTGCCAGGCTGTGCGGGTTTGGGTGCAGCCTTTTTAATTTTGGCAGACATGCTCAGCCGCTTGTTGTTTCGCAGCCTGCACACGGAGCTTCCCGTCGGCGCCATTACCGCCCTGTTGGGAGGCCCCCTGTTTTTTGTGCTGTGGCTTAAAAAAACACCTTCAGGGAGTTGAGAGAAACTTTTGCAGGCAGGCGTAGACTTTGGCAATGGACTCCAGACTTGCGCACTCGTCCTGCTGGTGGGCGGTGGCGGTTTCTCCGGGGCCGAAGTTGACAGCTTCAATGCCGAGGGAGGAGAGGCGGCCTATGTCTGTCCAGGCCTGTTTGGGTTGGGTGGGAAGCCCAGTGTCGCGCAGAAGTTTTTGGAAGAAGGGGTTGTGGGTGCAGACTTTGCCGGGAGGCGAAGCGTCGGTAAGGCTAAGGGTGCCATAAGGGCCCAGCAGGGTTTGCATTTCATGGAAGGCTTCGTCCATGGTTTTTCCGGGGGAGAAGCGGTAGTTGAGGTTTAACTCAAACAGCTCCGGAATGACATTGAGTGCCTTGCCTGCGCGCGCCCAGGTGGCCGACAACACTTCGCGAAAAACATAACCCTCCACCTCCACCTCCCTGGGTTTTTGGGCCAAAAGCATATTCAGCAGAGGGCCTGCCGCGTGAATGGGGTTTATTCCCTGCCAGGGGCGGGCCGAGTGCGCGGCCTTGCCTTGCAAAAGGAGAGAGAGGTGCATGCTGCCCATGCAGCCGAGCATGAGGCTCTGGTCTGTGGGCTCCAGGGCAATGCCAAAAGCCATTTTGCGCAAGGCGGGCAGTTTTTCCATGACGGGCCCCAAACCATTGTCCGCATAGCTGCCTTCCTCGGCCTCATAAAAAACCCAAATGGGGTTGAAGGGCAGTTTTTGCTGCCGCAGCTCCATGGCCAAAGCCATCATCACCGCCACGCCGGACTTCATGTCCGTGGAGCCTCTGCCCCACACTTTGCCGTCCTCAATGCGAAAGGGTGTGCCCTTGGGGTGTGCAGGCACCGTGTCCAGGTGGCCAAAGAGGCCAATGCTTGGCTTCTCACTCTCCAGGCGGCCCACAACAAGAGAGTGGCCAATGCGCACCACTTCTCTCAGCGGAAAATGCTGGTGTGCCCAATGTTGTATGTGGTCGGCAATGTGTTTTTCTTCCCCCGTCGGGCTGGGAATTTTGCACAGCGTCAAAGTGAGTTCTGCCAGCTCTTCAACTTTCATGTCCTCCCCTTCATGTCTCTTCGTCTTTCAACTCCAAGGGAATGTTTGCCATGTGCGCAATGGCCTTTGCCAGGGGAAAAAGGCGCTGCTGCGCTTCGCTGTGCATGGGCTCCGGCGCCCACACGTCAGGGCCTTGAAGGCATTGGCCATTCTTCAGTTGCACGACAAGCTCACACATGGCGCGGTTGCTTTTGCGTTCCGCTCCCGCGTGGTGGTGGGTATGCAGCACCACGGCGTGGACTTCTTGCAAGTCATAAGCTTGCACTTTGCTCATAAAGCCTTTGAGAATGCCTTGGGGGACAACAAGCCCCCACAGTGTTTTTTGCGCAAGGTCCACCTCCAGGCGAATGCCTTGAAGGGCCTGTCTTATGCCGCGCACAAGCCCCAACAAACCAAAAACCGCCACTGCCAGAAACAGGGCCACCAGTGGCCAGGAGAGCCAACCTGTGTCCCAAATGTTGGCATAAACACTCATGACAAGTGCGAAGGTAATGGCCAAAGCCATAACGGTGGCGAGGGCTTGGCGGCCCATTTCTTTCCAGAAGGCCTGTGGACGTTTGCTGACACGCAAATGCGTGCTGCTGTATTCGTCCAGCAACCATTCTCCCCAAAGAGAGTGTTGGGGGGTGAGGGGGGACTCTTCGGTGGCGTCCATAACAGCTTAGGCTATACACCGCGCAAGGAGAGCCTTCAAAAATTTATAAGCGGTTTTTTAAGAAGGATGACTGTCCTCAAGGCTTCGTCCAGCGCTCTTTTCTGCAGCGGCTTTGTCAAATATTCGTCCATGCCGGCTTTGAGACAAATTTCGTTGTCTCCTTTCATGGCGTTGGCCGTCAGGGCAATAATGGGCAAATAGGTGCCCTTCTTTTTTTCCCGGGAGCGAATGGCCTGGGTGGCGGCGATGCCGTCCATTTCGGGCATTTGCACGTCCATAACCACCACATCAAAATCTTCCTTCTCGGTTGCCTGAAGGGCTTCCAGTCCATTGCTGACGACGGTGACTTTGTGGCCCTGTTTTTCGAGCAAAGCACGCGCCAGTTTTGCGTTGATGGGGTTGTCTTCCGCGACGAGAATGTGGATGGCGCTTAGGTGCTCGACGGTTAAAGGTTTGTGTGCTTTTGTGGAGGGAAGCACTTTGTCCGGCATTCCAAAAATTTGTCGCAGTGTCACTTCCATGGAATGGCGGGAAATGGGGCGCAGAATGGAGAATTTTTTCCGAAAAGAAAGGGTGGTTTTTCGCAGCTGCGGGTGCCGTATGAGGAGGACCAGGGGGAAGGTGGGGCGGTTTTTTTCCAGCCACTGCAAAAAAGCGTGGTGTGCATTCACCTCGTCCACAATGGCCAAGTCAAAGGCGCGCTCGTTTTCAGCGTTTTGGAAGAAGGAAATGGCCTCAGCGGAGGAGTTGGCCATGTGAATGTCAACACCCCATTGCTCCAACATACGTTTCAAAACCCAGCGTGTGGTGGTGTTGGCTTCCAGGAGCAAACCGCTTTTCCCTGCAAACAGTTTGAAGTCCGGCTCTGCTTGTTGAGAAGGGCAAAGCGGAAGGTTGACGCGAAAACAGGTGCCCACGTCTGTTTCGGAGCTGACAGAAATGCTTCCGCCGAGTTTTTCAACCAGCTGCTTGGTAATGGTGAGCCCAAGTCCCGTGCCTCCATAACGGCGTGTTATGGAGCCGTCCGCCTGAATGAAAGCATCAAAAATGGTGGGAAGCATGGTTTTGGGAATTCCAACGCCCGTGTCGCTGACAGAAATGGAAAGCATTTTCTGGTTGCCTTCCTGAAGGGCGCTTGCCTGCACAAACACTTCGCCTTTGTGGGTAAATTTGATGGAGTTTGCGATGAGGTTGGTGAGGATTTGACGAAGCCTCGTTGGATCGCTGACAATTTTTTCGGGTGTCCCCGGCACCATTTCCGAAATAAGCTCCAAGTGTTTTTCGCGAGCCCTGTGAGCGAGGCTGGTGACGGTTTCCATCAAAATGTTTTCCAGCGACATGGGGATGGACTCAATTTCGAGTCTGTCGGCTTCAATTTTCGACAAGTCCAGAATGTCGGCGATGATGGAGAGCAAGTTTTGGCCGGAAGTTTTTGCTGTATACAAATAATCGCTCTGCTCTTTTGACAGAGGTGTTGAAAGCGCCAAGTCAATCATCCCCAAAACACCGTTGATGGGGGTGCGAATTTCGTGGCTCATGTTGGCCAGAAACTGGCTTTTGGCTCTGGAAGCAAGGACAGCGGATTCGCGCGCATTAATCAGCTCGCTCTGAAAGCGCTTGCTTTGGGTAATGTCGCGAATCAGCGCGAGGAATTGGCCCTTGCCTAAGGGGCTGACGCGCACTTCCACGTCAATGGGTGGACTGTTTTCTTCTTCGAGGTGGTATTCAAAAACTTCCAGTTTTTTGGTTTCGTCCCAACTTAAAAGTGCGGTGACAAATTCCACGGAAACATGGGGCGGCAAAGCTTTTCCGAAACGGTCTCCCTCTTGAATGTGGAACATTCGCCTTTCGTTGGTGGGGTTCAAACATTCCAGGACGGTGCCGTCTTCGGACAAGCGCACCAGCATGTCGGGCAGCGCTTGGATGATGGAGTAGAGTTGTTGTTTGTTGGCTTCTGCCTCCGTAATGTCAACGCAGGAATACAACAAAGCTTCTTGCCCGGCGTAATGGATGATTTTGCGGCTGCCTAAAATGCTGCGATGTTGGTCTCCGGGCAGTGTGAGCTCATGCTGGGAGTTGTCGAGGAAGCGGGCCTGGTACATCTCATCGAGGACATTGGTATGGTCTCTCAAATAAGCCTGAACGGTTTTGCAGGAAGCGTCGGGGTAGGTTGTTGCTTTGGAGAATTTAACCAAGTCTTGAAAAGCGTGGTTGCTGAAAAGCAGCTCGCCTTTTTCGAGACTTTTGACGGCAATGGGCACCGGCAAAGCGTTAAACACCTCGTCTACGCGGTATGTCTTTTGTTCAATGGTGTCGTCGTTGCTGTCTCTGACGGTGCCAACAAAAGAAATAAGCTCACCCCGGGTATTCAGAAAGGGTGCGCCTTTGACTTGAAACCAGGCCAGCTTGTTGCCGGGCAGCAAAAACCGACAGGGGAGGTTAAACCCCTGCTTCCTCAGCTGGGCACGGCGGATTTGCCAAAACACTCTTTTGCGGTCCGCGGGGTGAATGCGCTGCGGCCACAAGGAAGCCTGCGAGAGCGAATGCACCTGAATCATATTCATCAACATGGCGTTGGCAAAGAGGACTTGGCCCTCTGGCGAAATTTCAAAGGCACCCAGAGGTGAATAGGCGGTAAAGGTTTCAAAGCGGTTTCTGTAGGCAAAGTTTTGGGGAGCGTCCGCAAAATCCGTTTGTGCGTTGATGAAAATTTTGGAGCTCAGGCGGCCCATGGAAACGGGGCAGCTGCCCCCTTCGTCGGGCAGAGGCAGCTGCTGTTGCAGAGGAATGCCCTGTTGCAACAAGCTTTGCATGGGCTCAAAAAGCGCCTCTCTGGCTTCTTTGAAGTGCTCAAAAAAAGGACAAGGGAGAGACAGCCTGAAAAGCTTTTGGAAAGCGGGCGTGGCATCCACGAGGACATGGTCCACCAGCTGGCCCTGCGCGTCATACTTGGGCTCCGCAAGCGCCCAGGCTTCTTCAAATTCTATAACCGGAGGCTCGGAAAACGGTTGGAATTGTTTAAGCCAGGTGCGTGCGGAAGCCTTGTCCTGCTTCCACTGGAAAATTTGGTGCACACCTGCTTCAAGCAACTTTGTGGGGTTGGGCAATGCCTCCTGGCACACAAACACCAGCAGATGGCGCCCCTTGCGGCCTTCGTTTCTGCAGATGCGGATAATTTCATAAGGGTTGGTGCCTTCTCCCACCAGGACGACGGTGGTTTTTCCCAAATGACCAAATTCAGAGAGGACTTCAGCTAAGCGGGTGATGGCAGAGGTGGGGGGGGTGCCGGTGAGTTTGAGGGGAGGCGGCGGGTTTTGCATAAGCTTTTCAAGAAAACGGCGTATGCTTTAAATGTAGCGGTGCAAAACCTGCGCGCCACGAATGTGTATTTTGCTGCGGAGGATTTCTGGGTTTTCAGGGGGGCAGCGCGGCCTTTTTTCACTTTGGGCTTGACCGGCAAAGGGCCTTTGGGCATAGCTTGGCGCTCTCGCCCAGGTAGCTCAGTCGGTAGAGCAGAGGACTGAAAATCCTCGTGTCGGTGGTTCGATTCCGCCCCTGGGCATATTCCCTATTATAGGCCCTAATTCAGCTTGTGCTTGGGGAGGGCCTGAAAGGGCGCCATTAAAATATCCAACCCGGTTTCAGACAATATCCACGGCAGGGCGTCCAGGGAAACCACCACCTCCCTCAACCTGGACAAAACGCTGCCGGGTATTTGGTCCAAGTCAGCCCCGCCTTGACTCATTTCCTGCACCAGCAAGACGCTTTCTTTGAGAGCATCCAAAATTTCATCAATTCTGTCGACGATGTTTTCCAATGCCTGCAGCGTCTCATTTAATGCCACAAAAGCCTCCTTGGGGGTTGGGTGGCGCTCTTCCCTAAGAGAATAACGCCTTCAAAGTTTCACGTCCAGCTGAAGCGCAGGGGGCAGGTGCACGAGGCTGATGTGGGCATTCCTTCCCAGTGTACCCAGTGCCTCCTCAATGGCCTCCGCCAAGGTGTCCGCCCTGTCCCAGCCGAGGATTTTGGGCACATGGTTGTTTTCAGTGCCTACACAAATGACGCGACTCATATGGGCACGCCCCCTCTCCCCCCAATACCACATGTAGAAGGGGTGCACGCCGTGGTAGGCATTCCCCTTGCGGTAGAGGTGAATGTAGCTGGGGTTTTCGGCGAAGGCTTTTTCATATTTATGGGAGAGGACGTGGGCGTCGCGTGTTTCAGGGAGGAGGCGGTGGAAAAACTCGAGGTAGCTGGGGTGGTGAACGGGGTCAAACTCGTCACAGAGGGGGTGGGTTATAATGAGAATACCGCCCTTTTTGAGGAGGGGAATGCCCCTGTTTAAGTTGAAGAGGTAACCCTGGGCCATGACTTGGACGAGGATGGGGTTTAAAATGGAGTTAACGCTGTAGGGCGAAATATGGGGAATGCCCATAATGACAATGTCCGACTGCCCTTTGACGGGGACGACATATTGGCGGTGGCACAACTCGAGAATGCGCTCATGGGTGGGCTCTGTTTTTCCGGCGAAGACGCCGATGACGTCATAGGGCGAGGGGATGCTGTGAAAAATTTTGCGTTTTAAGGGCCTGGGCGAGCGCTTTAAAAGGGCTTGCATGGTGTTGAATTTGAGTCTGTCAAACTCTTCCCAATGCTCCTCCTTCTTTGCGAGGAAACTCAGCTGACTGTTAAACATGCGGTTGTTGAGGGCGGACTCAATGTGGAAGACTTTGAGTTTTTCATCAATGAGTTTTCCCATGCGCGTCATGGTGGAATAGAGGGCGGAGCGGGAGGGCTCCATATAACTTTCGGTGGCGCGCAAAGTTTCGGGGTTATGGTGGTGCGAAATGCTTTGGTAGCCCGCAAGGCCGGTGGCAACGGACTTGTGGCCGCCATTCATAGGCACGAAGTTGACGTTGACATAAATGAGCAAGTCGCTTTCGGCAGCGCGGCGGTTGAGGGTGATGGGCTCGTTCAGCTCCGTCCGGCCGATTTCAAGCATGCCCTCCTTGTCCTCGGCGTCGTGGTTGTAATAGCGCTCCGGGAAGAAGGCGTTAAAAATTTTCCTGCCCACCATACGCTTCATTTCAGCGTCCGTCATGCGGCGGTGCAGCGCGTTGGCGATGATGAGGTGGACGTCGTCGACGCCCGAGTCCGCAAGCAACTCGAGGACAACTTCGAGAATGCTTTGGCGCACGTCCGGCGTCACCATGGGCGGCAGCGGCATGGAAATGTCGTCAATGGCGATGGTGACTTTCATGCCGGGGCGCAACAGGGCATGCAGGGGCTCCATTTCCATGGGGTTGTTGATGGCCCAGCGGATGGCGGCCTTTAAGTTGGGGACACCTTCGAGGGGGGGGCGCGGAAAAATGACGCGGGTGCCGACGGGCAAGTCCTCGAGGAGCAAGTCCTCCCCGGAGAAGAGGACTCTGGGGGGAGAGCCTTTCTCCTGGAAAATGACGTGGGAGTCTTTGTCATAAAGCTGCTTGAGTGTTTTGAAGGGTGTCATGGTTTCACTTGAGGTGGAGGATAGGCCAGTTATAGGCATTCGCCAAAGCCCTGAGCCGAAAATCCGGGTTAACAACGGTGGGCCGCCCGACGGCGGCCAGCATGGCATAGTCCGAGGCGCTGTCGGAATAGGCGTGGCATTGGTTTAAGGCCAGCTGGTGCTTTTCACAATAGTCGCGGATGGCGTCGGCCTTGTTGGCACCCTCAATGATGGGGGGGATGATTTTGCCCGTGGCAACCCCGCCTACAAATTGAAGTTTATTGGCGATTAGGTCATCCGCGCCAAAATGGCGCACCAGCGGCATGACGGAGAAGTCCAAAGCGCCGGTGACAAAAACAATGCGGCAACCCACCCGCCTGGCCTCCTCAACCAAGTCCACAGCCTGCGGGTAAATGGCCTTTTTGAGCACGTCCACAAACAAGTCTTCGGCCAAAACATGCAGGCGGTCCTCGGATAAACCTTCGTAATAGCGGTAGAAAAACTCATTGAAGGTTTTTCTGTCCAGCAGGTTTAAGGCGCCGAAGATGGGGAGGCTGGCGAGGGTGGAGAGGGTGCGTTTGAAGATGCCGCGAAGGCTTCCCTGGTTTCCAGCGTAATAGGCATAGGTATGCACGACGTTGGTGGAGACGAGGGTACCGTCCACGTCATAGAAGGCGGCTTTGGTGAGGGGAGGGAGGGGCTCATTCACGGCAAAAAGCTCCTTAAAGAAAGAAAGGGCGACAAAGCATTCCAGGAGACATTTTAGCGCGAAAATGATTATTGAGGGGACACATAGAAGAAATAGTTGACTCCGAGGGGTGAAGAAGGCTCTGTTTTGGGAAACTTTTAAGTAGGTTTTAAACTTTCAACGCGCCTGCTGGAAAGTCCACAGGCAACAACAGGAGATGGAAAAGAAGATGGCCGCCAAAAAGCCCGCTGCAAAAAAAACGAAAGCTGCACCTAAAAAAACCACAACCAAAAAACCAGCTGCCAAAAAAGCAGCCGTGAAAAAACCAGCTGCCAAAAAAACAACGGCGAAGCAAGCAAAAGCCAGGGTGAATTCGCCTTTCATGGTGGAGCTGCAACCTTCTGCGCAGTTGGCAGAGGTGGTGGGAAGCAAAGCTTTGCCCCGCACCAAAGTCATCAGCCAAATTTGGGACTATGTGAAAAAGCATGGTTTGCAGGACACCAAGGACAAGCGCCTCATCAATTTGGATGATGCACTCAAAGCGATTTATGGGAATAAAAAACAAATTCACATGACAGAAGTTTCTCAAGCCTTCAAACACCTGAGTTAGCAAACGGGTGTTTGTTTCCCACAGGGCCGGGACTTCTTAGCCCTTGAAGTCCCGTCTTCTTTCAGCTGTCAGCCTCCGCATTTCGCAGCCACAAGCCACCAACGCGACGTTTGTTTTGAAAAGCTCATGTCTGAAAAGAAACCTCGTTCAGACTTCGAAGTCTGGCGAGGAGTCAGTTATCCTTTAGGCGCAACTTATGATGGCGGAGGTGTTAATTTCGCCGTTTGGTCTGAAGGTGCAACCAGAATGGACTTGTGTCTTTTTGACCCTGAAAACCCAAAGAAGGAGCTTTGCTCCCTGCCGCTGGTGGATGTGACGCACCACGTGTGGCACGGTTATGTGCCGAAGTTGAAGCCGGGAGCACTCTATGGTTTTCGGGCGCGAGGCCCCTGGCAACCGGAGCAGGGCTTACGTTTTAACCCGCACAAACTTTTGATGGACCCTTATGCGAAAGTGCTGGTTGGAAACGTTGAGCATTCGAGTGCGCTGTGTGATGCGAATGGTGAAAAGGGGAATGAGCTGCAGATGAACAAAGAAAACAGCGCGGACTTTGTTCCGCGCTGTATGGTTGAAAACACTCGTTATGACTGGGGGGCGGAGACGTGCCCCAACATCATCTGGCGGCGCACCATTCTTTATGAGTTGCACATACAAGGCTTCACCGCGCGCCACCCGGGTGTGCCTCCGGAGTTGCGCGGCACCTATTTGGGTTTGGCGCACCCCGCGGCCATTCGTCATTTGTTGGAGCTCGGCGTCACTTCCGTGCAGTTAATGCCTGTGCATGCAGGGTGCACCGAAGGTTTTTTGAATGCCATGGGGCTGACGAATTATTGGAATTACAACACACTCTCTTTCTTTTCACCGGACGAGCGTTTTGCTTCTTCCAAAAAACCCGGGCAGGCGGTGGTGGAATTTAAAGACATGGTGAAGGCGCTGCATGAGGCAGGACTCGAAGTCATTTTGGATGTGGTTTATAACCACAGCTGCGAGGGAAACCACCTGGGGCCTGCTTTGTCCTTTAAAGGGCTGGACAACCAAAACTACTATTGGCTGGAGCCCGGAAACCCAGCGCGCTACCGCAACTACACCGGCTGCGGCAACACCCTCAAACTCAGTCACCCCCAGGTGCTGAAACTGGTGTTGGACTCACTGCGTTATTGGGTGACGGAAATGCACGTGGACGGGTTTCGCTTTGACTTGTGCTCCGTCCTGGGACGCACAGGAGACGGTGGTTTTGACCCGAATGCGGCCTTTTTTCAAGCCGTCTACCAGGACCCCATTTTGTCGCGCACCAAACTCATTGCCGAGCCCTGGGACATAGGCCCCGGAGGCTACCGGACGGGGGGGTTTCCTCTGCAGTGGGCCGAGTGGAATGACAGGTTTCGAGAAACCATTCGTCGCTTTTGGCGAGGTGACGAGAGACAGGCCGCAGAAATTGGCTACCGCCTCACAGGCTCTTCGGACTTGTTTCGCGCCTCTGGCAGAAGGCCCTCGGCCTCCATCAACTATGTCGCCTGCCACGACGGGTTTACCTTGCATGACTTGGTGAGTTATTCGCGCAAGCACAATGAGTTGAATGGCGAAGAAAACCGCGACGGCACCAATGAAAACCACTCGTGGAATTGTGGCATGGAAGGTGAAACCCTCGACGAAAAAGTGTTGGAGCTGCGCGAGAGACAAAAGCGAAATTTTCTGGCCACCCTTTTTATTTCTCAAGGCACGCCCATGCTGACGGCCGGTGACGAAATGGGGAGGACGCAGAAAGGAAACAACAACGCCTATTGCCAGGCCAACGAAACTTCCTGGGTGAATTGGGAGCTGGAGGAAAACCAGAGGGCCTTGCTGGACTTCACCCGGCGCTGCATACGCATTCGCCAGGGCATGCCTGTGCTTTTGCGCCGCAGCTTTTTTCTGGGCGAAACGCTGGAAGACTCCCGCTTCAGGGATTTGGCCTGGTTTCGTCCGGACGGGCTGGAAATGACACACTCGGACTGGCAACTTCCCTATGTGCGTTGCCTGGGGCTGTTTTTGGGGGGAGATGCCATTGCGACTTTGGACCCCAAAGGGCGCAAGCTGCTGGGCGACACTTTGTTTATTTTGTTGAATGCGCATTATGAAGCCGTGCCCGTTTGCATGCCCGGCAAAGAGTGGGGCTCCCGCTGGGACGTGCTGCTGGACACCACCCAGGCAGTGACTTCAGAGCGCGCCCTCAGCGCCTCAACAAAATTTCTCCTGCATGCCCGCAGCATGCTTGTCCTTGTCCAGTCCTGAATGGTCTTTTTGTTTTCTGGCGGCTTGAGGCTCCGGTTTTGTTCGGGTCACGCACTTGAGTGCGCTCCCCTCACAAAATCCTCGCCTCAAACCACCAGGAAACAAAAATCCTCATTCAGGACACACTTAGTTGCGTTTGACATGCTTTGCGCCTGCCTTCGGCGGCTTAAGTTTTTTTTGGGGAATGTGTCGGCCAAAAGCTTCTTTGTTGGTTATGCTGTTGTGTAACAAACATGGAAAACGAAGTTGCGCACCCCACACCTAGCCCGGAGGGCGAAGCCCCCGCCCTAAGCTCCACCATTGCGGCCATTGCGACGGGGCCCGCCCGCGCAGGCATAGGCATTGTGCGCCTCTCGGGGCCTGCCGCGCTTGCGGTTGCGCAAACCCTCACCCCCCACCTCGCCTCCCCCAAACCACGCTACGCCCATTTTGTACGCTTTGAAAGCGAGGGTGCCTTCCTCGACGAGGGGCTTTTGCTGTGGTTTCCAGCACCCGCTTCCTATACCGGTGAGGAGGTGGTGGAGTTGCACGCGCACGGCTCCCCCCCCGTGCTGGCACATATGCTGCGCCTCTTGTGCCAGTACCCCGGCGTGCGCGAGGCCCTGCCCGGCGAGTTTTCCCAGCGCGCCTTTGCCAACGGCCGCATGGACTTGGCACAAGCCGAAGCCGTTTTGGCCCTGGTGGAGTCCAAAACAGAGGCGGCGGCACAAGCTGCAGCAGCGCAAATGGCAGGCCACTGGTCCACCCAGGTGGCCGCGCTGCGCGAGGCTTTGGTGGGCCTTCTGGCACATGCAGAGGCCTGTCTGGACTTTCCAGAGGAGGTGGGGGAGGAGGAGGCCGCCCTGCCCGCGCGCCTTGGCGAGGTATACGAAAAAGCGCGCGCGCTTTTGCGCCTCGGGCGACAAGGGCAACTGCTGCGCCTGGGTGCGCGCGTGGTGCTGTTTGGCCCCGTCAACGCGGGAAAGTCCACGCTGCTGAATGCGCTGGTGGGTTTTGCACGCGCGCTGGTGGACGCGCAGCCCGGCACCACACGCGACGTACTGGAAGCACCTTTGGACTGGAATGGCCTGCCTCTCACTCTGGTGGACACCGCCGGCCTGCGCATGGACGAAGCCGACATTTCCCCCGTGGAAGCGCGCGGCATTGAGGCCGCCAAAGAGGCCGTTGCCTCAGCGGACATTGCCTTGCTGGTGCTGCCTCCCCAAACACCCGCGGCACATACAGCGGCCTTTCGTGCGCTGGCCAAAACGTCCGCTTTGCTGGAGGTACACAGCAAGGCGGACTTGGGGCTGCCCCCCCCAAGCGAAGGGGAGGAAGGCCCTCTGGCTGTTTCTGCCCAAACCGGCGAAAACATGGCCGTGCTGCGTGAGGTTTTGCAGCAGCGCCTGGGCGGCGAAACGGCCCAGGCCGTGGCCGCCTGCAGCCACCGCCAGCGCGCGGCCCTCGAGGCATGTTGTTATGCCCTGGAAAGTGCCCTGGGGGTGGTGGCGGAGGGGCACCCACTGGAGTTGGCGACGGCGCATTTGCAGCTGGCACAAACGGCGCTGGGGCAACTGTTGGGAGAAGCTTTGGCGCCCGAGGTGCTTGAAGAAATATTTCGCCAGTTTTGCCTGGGGAAATAAACCCGTATAGAGGTGGGGCATGTATTTAAGTGGACTCCCTCTGTTTTGGCACCCCTCCCCGCTGGGGGCCATTGGCTTTGCTTTTAAGGAGGCCTGCCTCTGGGAGGTAACACTCAGGCCCTGGCAGGCTTGCCCTTCTCCTGCCTCCTCTCCCCCACAGGAAAACCAACATTTCACCCGGGCGCTGGACGCATATTTCGCGGGAAACCTGGCCGCTTTGAGTGCTTTTAAAACCGTGCCTCAACGGGGCACCGCTTTTCAACGAGAGGTGTGGTTGGCGCTGGCCCGCCTGGGGCAAAACCAGCACACCACCTATGCCCATATGGCCGCTTCCATTGGGCGCCCCAAAGCGGTGCGTGCCGTCGGCAGTGCCGTGGGGAAAAACCCCCTCTTCCTTGTGTTGCCTTGCCACCGCGTCCTCGGCACGGACGGAAGTTTGCGCGGCTTTGCCTGCGGCCTGGACATAAAGCGCTGGCTTTTGGCGCATGAGGCGCGGTTTTCTGCACACTCCACGCTGGCATAAAACGGGCCCTTGCGCTTAGGAGGGGTTGTCCATGTGCGAAACCTTGAGTGAGGCTGCTAAAAAAGCCGCTGAGAAAAGTTTTGAGGAAGTGGTTGAAAGTGCCGTCCGTGTTTTGAGGCAAGGTGGCCTTGTGGCTTTGCCCACGGAAACGGTTTATGGTTTGGCGGCGGACGCCAAAAACCCTGCAGCTGTTGCGAAGGTGTTTGCTGCCAAAGGCCGCCCTGGCAACCACCCTCTCATTGTGCACCTGGGCAGCGCGGCGGAGTTAGAGGAGTGGGCCCAAAACATTCCGGAAGTGGCGTGGAAACTGGCTGAAGCCTTTTGGCCGGGGCCGCTGACTTTGTTGCTTTGCCGCAAGCCCCAGGTGCCGGACGCCATTGTGGGTGGACAACCAACCATTGCCCTGCGTGTGCCTTCTCACCCGCTGGCTTTGGCGGTGCTGCAGGCTTTTCAAAGCGGGCTTGTCGCCCCCTCCGCCAACACCTTTGGGCGCTTAAGCCCAACCTTGGCGCAGCATGTGCAGCAGGACTTACAAAACAAGGTGGACTTGGTTGTGGACGGTGGGCCTTGCAGCATAGGCATTGAGTCCACCATTGTTGACTTAAGCCAAAACACGCCCGGCATTGCCCGCCCCGGCGGCCTTTCAGCCGAGGCTTTGGCGAAGGTGCTGGGTTTTTTCCCGCAGCCTTGCCAGCGGGCAACGGCCACCCCCGGCTCCCTGCGTGCGCACTATGCGCCGAAGACGCAGCTTATTCTGGAAAAACCCGAAGCGCTGGAAGCCTGCGCGGCACAACTTTGCGCGCAGGGGAAGCGGGTGGCCGTTTTGCACCCGCACAAAATGGCCCTTCCCGAAAATGCCCAATGGGTTTGTCTCCCGAAGGACTTGTCCCAATTCGCGCATGCGTTTTATTCCACCTTGCATGCGGTGGACAAACAACCCTTCGACGTTTTGTTAATGAGTCTCCCTGAGGCCGACGGCCTCGGGAGTGCACTGTGCGACAGGCTTGTGCGCGCGGCGAATGCATTTCAGTAAGGGGGTAAATAAAGGGGGGGGGAGGAAGGGGTGTCAGGGAAGGTGTTTTTTTGCCCTCCGGGCGGGGGTTTTCTTGTCGCCGTGGCGAAGTTGCGCTTGCGTTTTTTGGGCGCAGCTCACCTTCGGTGAGTCACTTTTTTTTTTGACGGCAAAAAAAAAAGCCGCCCTGCGGGGCTTTTGGCACAGGAGTAAGTCCCCCTCCCTCTTTCCTCAAACTCCAACCCTTCACCGGGGCCCCTATCTTGCCCTGCCACCCTGCAACCCAGCTGGGCGCCCTTAACCCATAGCTTCCCTGCTGCCAAGCTTGATAACGCTGGAGGTGCGGCATAAACAACGCCGCGCAGAACAACCACGCCGTTGTGGGGCGCTCCGCCCCCTACACCCCCCGGTAAAACCCCACCCTGCGAGCGCATTGCCCCTCCCCCGCCACAGTCGCTACCTCTCAAACCAAGCCCTGC
>Ga0209737_10000602_pt1 | contig 28814 bp, 28 predicted proteins | sample TergutCu122P3_FD_187284 | JGI IMG/M metagenome (GOLD analysis project Ga0209737, IMG submission 187284) | Cubitermes ugandensis P3 segment gut microbial communities from Kakamega Forest, Kenya - Cu122 P3 (SPAdes) (version 2) | ecosystem: Host-associated > Arthropoda: Insects > Digestive system... | reverse complement strand
CACGCCGCCGATGCTCACTTTTGTTGTTGGTTTCATAATATTTTGTTTTAAATTAATGATTTATACGAAGTTGATTAATTGTTTTAACGGTGTCGTTCCAGGCAATATCCAATTCCTGTAGGAGTTGCCTTCCCTTTTCGGTAAGGGAGTAGTATTTTCTGGGGGGACCTTGCGGCGACTCCTCCCATCTGTATTTCAGCAATCCCTGATTTTTTTGACGGGTTAGGAGGGGGTACAAAGTACCTTCTACCACAATCATTTGCGCCTCTTTAAGTTCATTAATGATAGAAGTGGCATAAGCATCATTTTTCGAGAGAATACTCAGGATGCAATATTCTAAAATCCCTTTTCGCATTTGGGCTTTTATATTATCGGTGTTTAAAGTTTCATCAGTCATAATAGATTTAATATTAAATGATTAGTATCTTGAAAAGTTGGAAATATTTTCTGCGTTAACCTCCATTCCGCGCATTTGCAGTTTTTCGGCGATGGTGTTGGCTTTAGGCACTACAACCCACATTATGAGGTAAAGCCAAAACGAGAGTAAGCCAAAGACAAGTGCCACAAGAAAGAGAACGCGAATCAGGGTAAGATCTACATCAAAGTAGGCACCGAGTCCGCTACAAACTCCTCCCAGTACTGTGTTATCCGGGTCGCGGAAAAGTCGTTTGGGTGCTTTTGCAGTGGCTTGGAAGTTGTTGGTTTCTTCTGATGGCGGTTTTCCTTCTGGGTATCCCAATTGAGATATTACCTTGTTTACCAGCTTCATATCTACTACTTGCTGGGTAGTTTTCAAACTTTCGTGAAAGATTTCGGCGATTCGCGCTTCAATATCTTCCATAATTTCGGTAATATCCTGTTTGTTTGAGATGGATGCCCGGAAGGAGTTCAAATAATTATCCAAACGGGTATAGGCATCTTCTTCCACTACGAAGCAGAATCCGCCGATGTTTACTGTGGTTACTTTTTTCATACTATTAATTTTTTTTAGGTATTAAATTTTTCGTTTTATTTGGCGGTGCAAAGAAATAAAAAATTTTTAATATCTTGCATTGCATAGTAGTAAAAAAATATTATTTACTGATAATCAATGAAATAAAATTAAATTTTTAGTCTTAATTGTTGTGAAATAGCAGAAATATGCTCTTTTCTCACGTTTGAATCGGAGGCATATTTCTCCCAATTTGCAACAACTTCCACTATTTCTTTAATAATTTTAGCAGCATTTTTTATGTCTGATTTTCTTGCAACAGCAAGTAAATCTTCATAAATAAAATCACTTCGTTTTCCGTTCAATGAGAGTTGATGATATTTTGTCCATTTTCCTGCAGGAGAATAGGAGTAGCATAAATCATACGCTGGTGCTAAAGTCCATTCTCCTTTTTTGTTCATAATAAAAGCGTGATTTTTTGTATGGTCATCGTGATTTCGAGCTATCACGTTAAAAACCATTCGTTTATACATTTGTTCCATTTCAGAGTAAGGAAGATACAATCGTCTCATCGTTTGAAAAACCTGTTCGTATGAAAAACGCTCATCTCTGTCGAAATGTGCCATTGCGCACAAAGTTTGGGTATGTAGTTTTTCTCCATTCTCATTTCTGTCAAAACGTTTTGTCATGAAATGTGCATGTTCATTCTCTTCAAACAAACGAGATTCCATCATTTTTATCCCGCAGTCAACAGCCATTTTGTAATATGCATACTCTATTCGTCCAATACCCAAGGGGTTATTGTTAATTATTCCTCCTTCAACTCCATCAAATTTCAGCAGCCAATAGCTAAATTCTTCCGGTGCATTTACTTGTCCTGACCTTATTTCGCCTGTGTCATCGTTAATTGCTATAATGGCTTTCGGTTTTGCCCCACCGGCTGAAGTCCCAACACGTAATATATCCACAAGTTTTTGGTTTTTATCAGTTAGGCTGGCTGAAAACTTTTTACGTTGGTCAAAAATTTTGATTGCCAATTTTTTAAGTTCGTTAATTTCAACTTGTGCCGACTCGTTTAAGGCAGGGATGTCGGTAGCCGGCTCATATTCCAAAGCTCCCATGGCACGTTTACCCAAATAACTTAGTCTGTCTAAAGGATTGATATTCACATATATTTGTTTTGCAGCAAACCATTCATCAATAATACTATTTCCATAATCATCCGGTAAAGAATCTGCCAATAAGCCGGGGAGTCCTTGAAACGTTTTATTTTTATGAGAGGGAAAAGAAAAAATTCGTTCCCTACGCTGTAAATCACTCAGGGGTATAACAAGCGGAGATATATCCAGATGCTCTTTTACAAAACTCTCAAAAAATTCGATGGTTGCCCACCCTTTTTCATTATTCCAATGAACAACTGCAACATCTTTATTCCACAAACGGACTTTTAAAATCGTTTTCATTTATTCTTTTTTCGAATACGCTTAGTTTTATTTTCTTGTAATTTCATAATTTCAATTGGACTTGCTTCGATTTCCGGCAACAGTATTTCAAAATTTTCCAATAAACGCAGAACTCTTAAAACAGCAGTTAAAGTACTCAACGACACGGGTTTTCCTTTCTCCAATTGTGCAATTGTAAACAAACTTACACCGCTTCTCGACGCAAGTTCCTGCTGTGTTAATCTCTTTTTTAGGCGAATTATTTTTATTCTTTGCCCTAATTCAATAATTATTTCAGCATTACTTAAACTATTCCAGTCCATATTGCATATACTAACCCGCAAAAATACATTTTTATTTTAACAACAGAATTTTCTATAATTAAAATAAAAAAATAAGTATAATGATAGAATTTTCTATAATTTACACCACCACATTTATGATCTTTTTCGGCACAATGATCACTTTTTTCACAGGTTTATCCTCAATCCACTTCTTAGATTCTTCCAATTGTAAAATCTCTTCTTCAATTTCGGCTGAGGTTTTTTCTAAAGGAAATTCTTTAAAGAATCTTGTTTTGCCATTAAAAGAAACAGGATAGTTGAACGTGTTTTCTACTAAATATTCCGGGTTAAAAGTAGGATAATTTGCAAAAACCACCGAGTTTTCGTTGCCCAACAAATGCCACAATTCTTCACAAATATGGGGTGCGTAGGCAGAAAGTAAAACCGTTAAAGGCTCTAAAATCTTTTGTTTATTGCATTTTAAATCAGTGAGTTCGTTTACACAAATCATAAAAGCACTGACGGCAGTATTGAACGAAAACCGCTCGTTATCGTTTTCAATTTTTTGGATGGTACGGTGTAAGATTTTAAGTTCTACTAAGGTTGGTTCAGCATCACTTACATTCCATTCGTTGTTGGCATTGTGAAATAAACGCCAAAACTTGCGAATAAACCGCGAAACCCCTTCGATACCGTTTGTGTCCCAGGGTTTTGCCAACTCAACAGGTCCTAAAAACATCTCATACATTCGCAACGTGTCTGCCCCGTATTTTTCAATTAAATCGTCAGGATTTTGAACGTTGTATTTCGATTTTGACATTTTTTCCACCTCCCAACCGCAAATATATTTACCGTTTTCCAAAATAAATTCTGCGGTGGCAAATTCGGGTTGCCATTGCTTAAAACTTTCAACATCCAAAATGTCATTGTGCACTATATTAATATCCACGTGAATGGGCGTTACATCGTAGTTCTCTTTTAATCCGAAAGATACAAACTTATTGGTACCTTGAATGCGATACACAAAATTAGACCTGCCTTGAATCATCCCCTGATTAATCAATTTTTGAAACGGTTCCTCTTTGCAAACCAAACCGATGTCGTACAAAAACTTATTCCAAAAACGGGCGTAAATCAGGTGTCCCGTAGCGTGCTCAGAGCCTCCCACATACAAATCCACATTTTGCCAATACTCATTCGCTTCTTCTGAAAAATATTCTTTGTCATTATGTGGGTCCATATATCGCAAATAGTAGCCGCTTGAGCCTGCAAAGCCGGGCATCGTGCTACATTCCAACTTATAACCCTCTTTGGTTTGCCAGTTTTTAGCGCGCGCCAACGGCGGTTCGCCTGTTTCGGTCGGCAAATATTTATCCACTTCGGGAAGCAGTAAAGGCAACTCATCTTCGGGCAACATATAGGGAATATCGTTTTTGAAATAAACCGGAAACGGCTCTCCCCAGTAGCGCTGACGACTAAAAATAGCATCTCTTAAACGGTAATTGATAGTTCCGTAACCGATTTCCATCTCTTTAACCTTCTCAACTACTGCTTTTGCGCCCTCTAATGCGCTCATCCCGGTAATAAAACCGGAGTTCACGCACGTTCCCTCTTTGGCTTCATAAGCTTCTTCTGAAATATCGCCACCACTAATCACTTCTTTTATAGGCAAATTAAAATGTTTGGCAAAGGCGTAGTCACGGCTGTCGTGAGCGGGAACCGCCATAATGGCACCGGTGCCGTAGCCCGCCAGCACATACTCGGCAACATAAATCGGAATCTCTTCATTGGTAAACGGATTGACAGCGTAAGCACCTGTAAATACGCCCGATACTTTTTTTACATCGCCGGCACGCTCCACTTCGGAACGGTTTTTTGCCTTGAACACATATTCATCAACTTCTTTTTTTTGCTCTGGGGTAGTAATTTTTTCAATCAACTCGTGCTCAGGGCAAAGCACCATAAACGTTGCACCGAAAATGGTATCCGGGCGGGTTGTAAAGATTTGAATTTTAAATTTTGAATTTTGAATATTAAATTCTACTGCTGCCCCCTCGCTTTTTCCAATCCAGTTTTTTTGTATCTCTTTCAGTGAGTCGCTCCATTCTATTGTGTTAAGACCTTGTAACAAACGCTCGGCGTAGGCAGAAACACGTAAAATCCACTGTTTCATTAGTTTACGCTCGACAGGGAAACCGCCGCGTACGGAAAGTCCGTTTACCACTTCGTCGTTGGCAAGCACAGTACCGAGTTTTGGGCACCAGTTTACCCAGGTATCCGCCAAATATGCCAACCTGTAATTCAGCAACGTTTCCTGTTTTTCCTCTTCGGTTTTGGCATTCCATTCTTTTTCGGTAAACGAAAGTTCTACGGTAGCGGCAGGACGGATGCGCGCAGTACCTTCAATCGAAAACACCTCTTCCAACTCTGAAATGGGGCGTGCCTGCTGTGCATCCAGACAATAATAGTGGTTAAACAGTTGAATAAAAGTCCATTGTGTCCATTTGTAATAATCGGGGTCAGAGGTACGAAATTCACGGCTCCAATCGTACGAAAATCCTATTTTATCCATCTGTTCGCGATAACGCTCAATGTTTTGTGCTGTTGTTATGGCGGGGTGTTGTCCGGTTTGAATGGCGTACTGCTCTGCCGGTAATCCAAAGGCATCGTAACCCATCGGGTGTAGCACATTGAATCCTTTTTGGCGTTTGTATCGCGTATAAATATCGGAGGCGATGTAGCCGAGCGGGTGCCCCACATGCAACCCTGCGCCCGATGGATAAGGAAACATATCCAATACGTAATACTTTGGTTTTGAACGGTTTATTTCCGTTTTGTACACATTTTTCTCGCGCCAGTACTGCTGCCATTTTTTTTCAACTTCTTTAAAATTGTAGTCCATTACTATGAGTGCTTAATGAAGCGGCAAATTTATACTAATTGCTAAAACACCCTAACATCCTTATCAAACTTTACCACTTTTTTGCCCACCGGACGAATGGTAGCAATGCCGGCTTGGTGTAACTCCGCCTCCAAACCCTCCTTAAACGACATCGCCGCCACGCCTAGGTAAATGTTAAAATCTTTATAAGCAGGCATCAATTTTTTAAAGGTTTCTACCCGCGAAATAATTCTTTCCACTTTTATATTTTCGGGTTTTGCATTGTATTTCACTTCAATAATTGCTGCACTTTTTCCATTAAACAAAAGAAGGTCATATTCCGCTTCAAGCTCTCTATTTGATATTCTACTATTTTTTTTTATAATATCGAATTTTTCATTTACAAAACTAGTGTCTGCTTTGAAAGCATTGTAAAAATACTCTTCTGCCATCTCGCCGTTGCTGTTGCCCATCCCGCCAACAGATTTTGATAGTTCTTTTATTAATTTTTCTGTTTCCTTGAATCGTTTATCTAATTCTTTTCTTTCTCGCTCTCTTTCTCGTTCTTTTTCCATTCTTTCTCGCTCTCTTTCTCGCTCTCTTTCTCGTTCTTTTTCCATTCTTTCTCGCTCTCTTTCGGCGATTTGTTCTCTAAAAATTTGCCTTGTTTCAGCTAATTGTTCGGTTAAAAAACGCTCGTTTTCATAAATAGAAGCCATTAAGGCCTCGTAAGTAAGAGGGGTTTGTTGTAGTGTTTGATTATTCATAATGTTGAAATTTAGGTAATTATAGATAATTATTTGTGAAAAAAAGTTGTATTATGGAATCTCAAAGTCTCTGCCTAAATATGCCGGCAAATATACACATTGAAAAGGCGTTTGTCAAGGGGTAAAATGATTTTTTTATTTTTTTCCTGAAAAAAGAACTTTCTGATGTAAGATTTTTCATTTTTGTTCGTCTATATAATGAATAGAAAACAAATGGACGGTAAGGATTCTTCCTAGTGATTTAAAAAAAGGACTAAGTAGTGTACGTTTTGTAAAACAACTTTCCTGTAGAGAAGCCAATTCTGAATTAACAAAACAACTAAAAGAAATACTAAAAGCAGAAAAGTATGAACTTGTTAAAAAAATAAAAAATGAATGTCAAAGTAATGAAACTTACCAAAAAAAATCAGAAAACAATGACTTTGAACAAGTTACATTTACTTCTAATCAAATGATGACTTATATTCGTTGGGTATCCGGTAAATTGAAGTGATGAAGCAAAAAATTTTTCGTGAAATTCGTGTAATTCGTGGACGCTAAAACACTTTCACATCCTTATCAAACTTTACTACTTTTTTGCCTACAGGACGAATGGTGGCTATGCCTGCTTGGTGTAGTTCTTCCTCCAGAAGACAGGAAAACTGATTATTGCGAAATAAAAATTATTATTTTTCCTGCAAACAGAAATTTTATTTTCTTTGCAAACATATTTCAGCCAAGCTTGATATATTGTATCAGACTTGGCTGAGTTATACTGTTAACTTTTTTTATCGTGCTATGACAATATTAGACTCCCCAACCATTTCCGGACTTAAACTCCTTAAACCCACATTATTTAATGATGAACGCGGGTACTTTTTTGAAAGTTATAACAGCGAAACATTCAAAAAATTAGGCATTTGTGATGATTTTCTGCAAGACAACCAATCCTGTTCAAAGAAAAATGTAATCAGAGGGTTGCACTTTCAGGTTCCGCCGTTTGCTCAGGCAAAATTGGTGCGCGTAGTTAAAGGTGCTGCCTTGGATGTGGCTGTGGATCTCAGAAAAGATAGTGCAACTTACGGTCAATATTTCTCAGTGTTGTTAAGTGAGGAGAATAAACTGCAATTTTATATTCCCGAAGGATTTGCCCACGGGTTCGCGGTTTTGGAAGAGAATACGATTTTTGCCTATAAATGCTCCAATATCTATCATAAAGAATCGGAACGCACTATTTTGTTTAATGATATCGATTTTAATATTGATTGGCAAATCAGTAACCCCATCGTTTCCGAAAAAGATTTGCAAGGTATTCGTTTTAAGGACTTTATAACTCCATTTTGATTTTTTTATGATAAAATTGGTTATCTTTGATTTAGACGGCACGTTGCTGAACACTATTGACGATATTGCGGAGTGTACCAACTTTGTGTTGCAAAAACACGGTTTTCCGGTATATGATGTGGAGGAATACAAGAATTTTGTGGGAAACGGCGTGGTGGTTTTGCTACAGCGGGTACTCCCGAAAGATATTTCAGAAGCAGTTTTCAACGCTGTTCTTCAAGATTTTATGCACCATTATGAAATTCATAAAGAGGATAAAACCGCCCCTTATGAAGGGATGGTTGAGACGTTGGAAGAGCTACAGAAAAAGGGGATTCTGTTAGCTGTTGCCACCAACAAGCCGCACGAATTACTGCCCGATTTGATGCAGCGTTTTTTTCCCACTATTAAATGGGCAGCCGTTTTTGGAGGCAGAAAGGATATTCCCGTGAAACCCCATCCGCAAATTGTTTATGATATTTTGGATGTCATAAATGGTAGAGACGCGGCGAGCCACGTCGCTACGGATGAAATTTTATACGTGGGAGACACCGCCGTGGACATGGAAACCGCCAACAATGCAGGCATTACAAAAGTGGGTGCTCTTTGGGGATTCAGAACAAAAGAGGAATTAGAAAATGCCGGGGCAGATTATATCATTAAAAACCCTTTGGAAATACTTAAGATTAACCCTGTTTTATAATATTGCCACCTTTTTACTATTCAATTCTTTACGCCCATTTTTAGATTGTTAATGAATGTTAAAAATTATTTCACTGAAAATCAGCACTATAAAAAATAAGTAAAGAAAATCCTCCTATTTATATTGAAAATATGATATTTTCGCGGTCTAATTATAAAATAAATATTTATGGCAGAAATTATTGAAAGAGTTCAAGGAATTATTGCAGAGAAGCTCAGTGTAAACCCTGCTGATGTAACTCCTGAGAAAAGTTTTACCAATGATTTGGGTGCTGACTCGCTGGACACTGTTGAATTAATAATGGAGTTTGAAAAGGAATTTGGAATTTCAATTCCCGACGACCAGGCAGAAAAAATCTCAACCGTTGGAGACGCTATCGAGTACATTAAATCGAAAAGCTAATTATTACATTCTTTTTTAGTGAAAATTAAAAAGGTTGTTATTACCGGATTAGGCGCGCTTACTCCAATTGGTAATTCCGTTTCTGAATATTGGAACAGTTTATTGAATGGAGTAAGTGGCTCAAATCTTGTTTCCTGTTTTGATACACAGCACTTTAAAACAAAGTTTGCTTGTGAAATAAAAAATTTTGACCCTAACAATTTTATCGATAGAAAAATTGCCCGCTCGATGGACAGATGCGGACAGTATGCTTTTGTTACCGCCATGGAAGCCATTAATGATAGCGGCTTAGATTTGGATAAGATTAATAAACAAAGGGTTGGCGTTATTCTTGGAACTGCCATCGGTGGAATTAGTTCAATTATTGAGGCTATAGATACATTTAACGCAGGTGGCGGAATCCCTAAATTCAGCCCTTTTCTGCTTACCCGTTCCTTGGGAGATATGATTGCCGGAAATATTGCCATTCATTATGGATTTTCAGGTACAAACTGTGTAACCACCTCAGCCTGTGCTTCTTCTGCAAACGCTTTGGCAGATGCCTACCACGCCATCCAATTGGGAAAAGTGGATGTTGTAATCTCCGGCGGCGCAGAAGCGGGCATCAATCAGTTTGCGATGGGTGGATTTAATTCTATGAATGCTCTCTCCACAAGAAACGATGAATATGAAACTGCCTCGCGTCCTTTCGATATTTCCCGCGATGGATTTGTGATGGGCGAAGGCTCGGCAACACTTGTGGTGGAAGATTATGAACACGCCAAAGCAAGAGGTGCAAAAATTTATGCAGAACTTGCAGGTGTGGGCTTAGTAACTGACACCTATCATATTACTGCTCCGCATCCCGAAGGGGAAGCCGCAAAATTAGCGATGAAAATTGCCATCGAAGATGCCAATCTAAATATTACCGACATTGGACATATTAACACACATGGAACCTCAACACCCCTCGGCGACATCTCGGAATGTATTGCCATTCGTGACCTTTTTGGAGAACACGCCGGCAATATCGCCATTAACGCTATCAAATCGATGACCGGACATATGCTCGGCGCAGCGGGCGCAGCAGAAGCCATTGCCACTATTCTCGCACTGCAAACCGGAAACGTGCCTCCTACCATTAACCTGAAAGAGAAAGACCCCGAAATTCCTGACTTTAACTTTACACCCAATCTCGCTCAAAAACACAATTTTTACGCCGCACTCTCAAACTCTTTCGGTTTTGGAGGGCACAACGCATCCATTGTTTTCTCAAAATTAGATTAATCATTTTGATATATAAATTATTGAAAAACAAAGATATATCAATATAGAAAATGGCTAAAAGAAGGCAACCCTCTTCATTAGATATTAAAGATTTTTTCGGTGAATACAACTCCTACCAAGTTTTTGCGCTGAAATCTGAACTTCCCGTTTTCCAATTTGTTAATAAAGTTAAACAAACCGCACATCTTACTTTTTCTCTTTTATCAGAAATAGAGAGAGTTGTAGATATTTTTTCTGCCCGTTTTTCGGTCTTTTGCGCCGAATTACCCCAACAGGAACCGATTCATTTTCTACTTTTAGAAAATAGAGCCGTGGTTGACCAGCAGATGCAGTTAAAATCTAAAGCAGAAAAAAAACTTCCTTTTCAAACCGGTTTTTTATTTGAAGAAAAATTATCTATTTTTAACAATTACGGATATTCCAGTTTTGGTATTTCCCAGCCTGATATTGATTACCTGCTAATTGTTTATGCAAAAAAAGGTATTGAAAACGAGGTACTTAATCAAACTTTGAGTAGATTTTACCCTTTTGCTGTAAACGATGTTTCCTATCTGTTAGAAAGAAGTCAAACATCTTTAGAAGTAGCCATCAGGGAGTTTTTGAGAGATTTTATTTGTGTTCATGAAGTGAAAGCCAATAAGTTTTCGAGAAGAAAAAAATCGGACTTATTGGGACCGGTGCGGCAAATTCCTGTTCAAAATCTGCAGTTTCCGGTCCCCGCCACTTTAGAAAACGAGTCACTTCCCGAAAATGTGGAAATCCCCGAGAAATATTTAGAATTATTGTCATGATATTTCGCACCGAAATCCCTGTTCCTAAATTTCCATTTCAAATCTCTTATCAGGATAATATTTTGCTGCTGGGTTCCTGTTTTTCGGATAACATAGGTGGTTTTTTGTCAAATAACAGATTTTCAGTACTTTCCAATCCATTTGGAACACTTTTTAATCCGGTTTCTATTGCCAATGCGCTGAAAATGACTCTAAATCCGGAACTGTTTACCAATGACTATCGCTATTTTTATGATAACCAATGGGTTAGTTTTGCTCACCACGGCTCTTTTTCGCATCCCAATGAGAGTCAGTTCATAAAACAAATAGAGCAACAATTTACAGTAACAAAGAATTTCTTGGAAAAGGCTAATTTATTGTTTATCACTTTTGGAACCGCCTATTGTTATCGTTTTATGGAGCGAAATTTAGTGGTAGCAAATTGTCATAAAATCCCCAATACCCAATTTGAGAAATTTCGACTTGACGTTTGTGAAATTGCTGATTTATATAAAGTGCTGATACAAACAATTCAATCCATTAATCCGGCTCTCAATATTATCTTTACGGTAAGTCCGGTGCGCCATTTGGGAGACGGATTTCACGAAAACCAACTCAGTAAAGCGGTGTTACATCTTGCCATTGAACAGTTAACCAAAGAAGAAAACATTTACTACTTCCCTGCGTATGAAATAGTTATGGACGATTTGCGCGATTACCGGTTTTATGCCGAAGATTTGTGCCACCCGGGAAACAACGCCATTCGTTACATAGAGGAAATTTTTGCAGATTCTTTTTTTTCTCAACAAACAAAAGAGAAACAAAAAGAGATTGAAAAGGAGAACAAATTTTTAAACCACAGAAAACTAAAATGAATTTAGAAGATATTTTTCATCCATTTTCAGAGCCGGATTTTGAAAAGCACGCCCGCGCGTTGTTTCAATACCAGTATGAAAACAATGAAGTATATCACTCTTTTTGTAACTTACTGAAGGTTAATCCAATAAAAATAACCTCAGTAGCACAGATTCCGTTTTTACCCATTTCATTTTTTAAAACCCACAATGTAAAAACAGGGAATTTTGAGCCCGAAATTGAGTTTTGGAGCAGCGGAAAACAACATTCCAAACATTTTATTAAAGATGTGAAATTATATGAATCTTCCTTTTTGAAATCTTTTGAATATTTTTACGGAAATCCTGAAGAATATTGCTTTTTAGCATTGTTACCTAACTATTTGGAACAAAAACATTCATCATTAATTTATATGATGAACAGGTTGATTTCCCTCACTAAATACACGGAAAGTGGTTTTTATTTGAATAATTTTGAAGAACTTTACAGGCAAATTCTTCTGTTTCAGGAAAAAAACATTAAAACAATTCTCTTTGGAGTCTCTTTTGCATTATTGGATTTTGCGGAACAGTTTACTTTCTATGCACCGGAATTAACAGTATTTGAAACGGGCGGTATGAAAGGGAGACGGGTAGAAATTGTGAAAGACGAACTGCATCAGATTTTGTGTAACGCTTTTGGGGTTAAGACGATACATTCTGAATACGGGATGTGTGAACTTCTTTCGCAAGCCTACAGCAGTGGTGAAAACCGGTTTGCCACACCCCCGTGGATGAAAATTCTGCTCAGAGATGAAAGAGACCCGTTGCATTGCAGTAATACCCTCAGTTCAGGAGCCATTAACATTATCGACTTTGCCAACCTGCACTCCTGCGCCTTTATTGCCACCGATGATTTAGGAAAAAAATCGGAAAACGGTATGATTGAAATCTTAGGCAGATTGGACGCTTCGCAAATAAGGGGGTGCAATTTGATGGTTGGGGAATTTTAATTGCGATATGAGATGTGAGATGTGAGATATGAGATGTGAGATTTAAATTTTAAATCTTAAATTTTAAATTTTAAATTTCAATGGTATCCGACATATAGGAAGACCTTACTAATGGGGCGCTTTCTACGTGTTTGTATCCCAAACTTAATGCGTAAGATTTGTATTTTTCAAACTGTTCCGGGGTAACATACTGTTTTACTTCGATGTTATTTTTTGCAGGCTGCAAATATTGCCCAATGGTAACGACAGCAGTTCCAACATTTCGGGCATCTACTAAGGTTTGTTTCACCTCTGCCTCTGTTTCCCCAAGTCCGACCATGAGTCCTGTTTTGGTGAGAATACCCGATGCAGCAATTTGTCGCAGTGTTTCTAAACTGTTTTGATAGGTAGCCACGCTACGCACCTGCGGGGTTAATCGTTCTACGGTTTCCAAATTATGTCCGATGATATTCGGTTTAGCATCAACAACCATTTGTAAAAGTTCATCTTGATAATCCGGTATTAGCAGTTCGATTATAGTTTTAGGGTTTAGTTCTCTGATTTTCAGCACGGTTTGCGCCCAGTGTGAAGCACCTTTATCGGGCAGGTCATCTCTGTCCACCGAGGTTACCACACAATGTTTCAATTTCATTAAATAAACACTTTCTGCTACTTTTTCGGGTTCAAAGATATCCAATGGGAGTGGTTTTCCGGTTTTGGTGGCACAAAACTTGCATTTTCTGGTGCAAATATCGCCCATAATCATAAAAGTGGCACTTCCGCGGCTCCAGCACTCACATTGATTGGGACATTTACCGCTACTGCAAATGGTATGCAGTTGGTTTTCTGCTACAATTTTCTTTACAAAAGCAAAATTTTCCGTGTTTTCTATCTTAATTTTTAACCAATCGGGTTTGCGGAGCATGAAGTGTCTATTTTTTTGATTTTGCGAAATTAATAATTTTTTACAAAACATATCGATGTTTTATTTTAAAAGTTTAGCTTTAGGTTTATTTCGGTCGGAGAAAAACCTAAGTTAATGCTTGTGTTATTTTTTTGTATTAAAGATTTATTAAATACTAAAATTCCATATTGAATATTTTTGTTTGATGATGATTGACACAGAACTCCTGAAACAACGAAAGCAGAACCGATACCCAATGCAGGAAGCAGAACTTTTAAATTTACAATATTTCCCATAATGGTTCGCCCCACAACGTAGCCCAATGAAAACCCGATGCAGATGCCGCCAACTGTTGAAAAAGCAATACTCGCCGTATGTAAAGTATTTGCTTTTTTTACAAAGGTATAAGACAACTTGTCTTCTTTGGTAATGGTTAATAATTGATTCAAACTTAATTTCATATTACCTTGAAGATATTCCGTTTCAAATCCATTTTTTACAATAGTAATAGTGTCTGTGTTATTTTGAGCAGTACAATTCAAACAGAATATTAGAAATAGGATTGTGATTAGAATGTGTTTTGGATTCATAATATTTTATTGTAAACATAATTAATATCAATACTTTATTCGTGCCCCTCTTGCATTAAGGTAATCTATTCCAATATCATCTAAATACTCGCTCATTGAAGCAACCTTGTAATTTCCGGAGGGTAACCCATTTATTCGTTCTTCATAAAAAACAGAAATTTCTGATTGTTCATTTACAATAAAATAGGTACAGATACTATTCGCTATATGCATATTAAAAACCAATAGATTTTTCTGATTCCAAATATGTTCTACTAATACATCAAAACACGGTAATCTATGGAAATGTTCATTTCGTGTGCTCACGAAACGTTTATCCCAAGTCGTTGCAATTACCTTTTCTTTACTTGAGTAAATAAATTCTTGAAAAACACAAAAATACGAGTATGGGTATTTTTTACGTTTACCATTTCTATCATAATAATAATAAGAAGAATGCTTAAATCTTCGCAAAAAAGAACCATCTACTAATTCTTCCTTTGAGATTGTATCCATTGTGCTGAAATAGAAAAAAACAAACGATTTAACGGTAGTATCTTTTTTCGAAATAGCGTTGAACTTTCTGAATGATCTATCAATTTTATTATTCAATCTATGAATCTTGTTTTGAGTAGATGTCTGTAAATTAGAATATTGTGAAAAAACAAGTAATGGTAATGTTAATAATGATGTTAAAAAAACTGTTTTGTGTATTCTATGCATAACGAAAGGGTGCTAATATATGACAAAAATATTGCCTTTGATAAAATTACTTGAAGATAGTCTAGTATAGTTACTCAAGAATCCATTATTTCCAGGATCCATGACCTTTAAGTTTGGATAAAATATTTGAATCCATTTATTTTTGTTATTGTTCTTGCTTGAGCTTTATAATAGCGGGGTAAAGGGTTGTTTTGGGCTAAGCAAAATATGGGAATGCAAAGCCATAATAAAAGGGTAATTTTTCGTTTCATAAGAACTTGATTTAAGGATTTATAATTTAAAGATTTAGTTTTTTTTCTGAAAACAAAAAAGCGGACTTAATCATCCGCTTTGTGAGGTCCTGAGAATTACCCGTGCTTTCAAATAAGTAAGTCCGCATCTGTACGAGCATAAGACTTATTTACGAAAGCACTCTTTTGAAATTTCTCAGGTTTCACAAAGCAAGAATGGCAAACGCTAGTTGTACATTTTATTTGTTATATCATAATGCTATATTTTTCGTTAATAAATCGGCCGCGGAAATAGAAAAATTAGTTTTATATAATATCTTTTATTCCGCTTGTAACTAAAAATATTATTTTTGCCAAATGAAAAAGAATATCCTTTTTATTGTCATTATCGCCACCCTTTTCTGCGCCTGCCGAAAACCGATTATCTATCCCGATGAGCCCGTTATTTTAAACCCAATTTTAGATAAATGTAATTTTGTAATAAATGAAGATACTATTAAGGGAGCAATGTTAATATTTGAATTTCAGGACGGAGACGGCGATATCGGATTAAACGAAGAGGATGACTATCCACCTTTTGACCTCTCTTCCATTTATTACTACAACCTTTTTATAGATTATTATGAAAAACAAAACGGCGAATTTGTGAAAGTTGATTGGGAGTTAAACAACATTGGAGATACTGTACCTTTTTCATTAAACGCCCGAATACCAAGACTTTCAAAACAACTCAAAGAACCCATAGATGGCGAAATTACTCATTATATACTCCGACATTATCCCTTTTCCTCAATATCAGACACAATGAAACTGAAATTCTATATTGTAGATAGGAAACGAAATGAAAGTAATGTTTTAGAAGCCAAGATGATTAGATGATGAGACAATTTGATGATGAGATGAATAATTAACTCCTTAACTCCTCTAACTCCTTAACTCCTCTAACTCCTTTAACTCCTTTAACCTTTAAACTATTGAACTATTGAACTTTTAAACAATGAAACTAACCGAAATAATAAAACACGCCCTTGCGGAGGATATTGGAAGCGGAGACCACTCCTCGCTGGCTTCCGTTCCTGCTGATGCCAAGGGTAAAATGAAACTGCTGGCGAAGGCAAACGGTATTATTGCCGGTATTGAAGTGGCGAAAGAGGTGCTGAAACAGGTTGACCCCTCTATTTCAATGAATTGTTTTATGAAAGATGGCGATGAGATTAAAATTGGAGATATTGTTTTTGAATTGGAAGGTCCCGCACGAAGTATGCTTACCGCCGAAAGAACGTTGCTGAACTTTATGCAACGAATGAGCGGAATTGCCACTGTATCAAAACAATACGCAGATGCCGTTAAGGGTACTAAAACCAAAATTCTTGATACAAGAAAAACTACACCCAATCTGAGAGAACTTGAAAAATATGCCGTGAAAACAGGCGGATCGGAAAACCACCGCTTTGGTCTGTTCGATATGATTATGTTGAAAGATAACCACATTGATTTTTCCGGAGGGATTGAAAAGGCGATAGATGATACACATAAATATTTGGAAAATAGTGGCTTAAATCTGAAGATTGAGATTGAAACCCGCTCTATTGAAGATGTAAAAAGAGTGGTAAACCACGGTAAGATTCACAGAATTATGCTGGATAATTTTACCCCTGAAAATATTACCGAGGCTTTGAAAATTATTGCAGGAAAATATGAAACCGAAGCCTCCGGCGGAATTACTTTAGAGAATATTAAAGAATATGCACTAACCGGAGTAGATTATATTTCTATCGGTGCATTAACCCACCATATTAAAAGTTTGGATTTAAGTTTAAAATTTGTTGCCCAGTAATGCCACAACCACAAACCTCATTCAAAACCCGAAGAAAGTGGGTAAAGTTTACCCAACGCCCTTTTATTCATAAATCTATAATGTTTATGAAGAGATTGGTGCTTCCGGGATTTCAAAAAATTCCCTTTTGGGATGTGATGAAATTCTTTGTAGAATCTTTAGTTCAGGGTATCTTCTTTCAAAGGGCGGCGGCTATGACTTACTACATTTTTACGGCACTCATTCCGCTTTTTATGGCATTAATTGCGTTGTTATCTTTTATCGGACCGAACTTACAGGCTTATTTACTCGATTTTATGCAGATGGGGGTCCCCGAATACTTATGGCCCGCAGTTCAAAAAATTATCAACGGATTAATCAATCGTCAAAGCGGTACCATACTCTATCTGTCACTTACGCTGGGCGTTTATCTTACTTTTATTAGTGTGAATGCCATTGTAACCACCTTAAATATAAGTTATTTTGATGTTGAACAGAGGCGTGCCATCAAACAACTTCCCATCAGTTTTACGATGGTGGTAGTTTTTTTATTCGTAATTATCGCTGCCTGTGTCATCTTCATCGGGGCATCGTTATTGGTAAATTACTTAACGGTTAACTTCTTTGAATCCAAAATTTTCTATCATTACGCCATCGCTTTTACTAAATGGTTTATGCTCTTCGTGTTGCTTTATCTGTTTTTGGCGGCACTATTCTACTTTGCTCCTTATAACAAAAAATATTTCAAATTCTTCTCATCGGGAGCGTTGTTTTCTTCCATACTGTTAGTGGTTTTATTATATGTGTTGAATTTCTATTTTTCAAATTTTTCGTCCTATAACTTGGTATATGGCTCAATAGGTGCGCTACTCCTCATTATGCTTTGGCTCTATTGGAGTTGTATGGCAATTTTGATTGGTTTCGATTTGAATGTGAGTATCTCTATTGCCCAAGCCCAACGAAAAGATGAGCACGACAAACTGAAAATTAGAAGTTCGGCGAAAGAATAAATAATTGAAATTATTATGACAAAATTAAGCGTAAACATCAATAAAATAGCCACTTTGCGCAATGCCCGCGGCGGAAACCTCCCCAATCTCATTCAAGTGGCAAAGGATTGTGAAAAATTTGGCGCACAAGGAATTACAGTACATCCACGACCGGATGGCCGCCACATTCGTTACCAAGATGTTAGGGATTTGAAAAAGATTGTTACCACCGAATTTAATATTGAGGGCTACCCATCCGAAGATTTTATTGAGTTGGTACTGGAAGTAAAACCCCAACAGGTAACGCTAGTTCCCGACCCCCCCGATGCCATTACCTCCAACAATGGTTGGGATACTGTTAAATATCAGGAATTTCTGTTTGATGTTTGTCAACTTTTTAAAAAAGAAAAGATTAGAACTTCCATTTTTGTAAATCCCGACATTGAGATGGTTAGAAATGCAAAACTTTGCGGCACCGACAGAATTGAACTTTATACGGAAAGTTACGCTGCCCGTTACGCCACAAATTCCGAGGCAGCCATCAGAGATTATGTTTTCGCAGCGAAAGAAGCGCAAAAACAGGGACTTGGGCTAAACGCGGGCCACGACCTAAATCTGCATAATCTTTCCTATTTTGCAAAAAATATCCCTCAATTGTTGGAAGTTTCTATTGGTCACGCCTTAATTTGCGATGCCTTATATTTGGGATTGGAGGAAACCATTCAACGCTATTTACAGTGCTTGAGGTAATTATCTTTTTCTCAGTAGTTATTTCTAAATAAGTTTTTATTTCACAGAGTTACACAGAGGAGACACAGAGATTCACTGAGGAGCATTAGCGTTTATATCTTTTTATTCCATTTTTTAGTAACGTAACATTGAAGTTAATAAGTAGCCCTATCTCTTTTTTTGCAAAACTATATTTTTAATTAGTTTTCTCCATATCTCTCAGTGGCTCTCAGTGCCTTCTCTGTGTGTCTCCGTGTAATTATTTCTTTTTGTTATTTCTCTTGTTTTAAAATTGTCGCGAAATTACTTTTACTTTTGAAGTTGTGAAAAAAAAGAAAGATCTTTCCTAAAAATTGAAGAACTTAAACCCATAATCGAAGGCTAAATAATCGGCAACTGGGGCGTGCCCGCGTAAAGAAGCACCTACGAAGTGGTTCCGATTTTTACCCAAATATACCCTAAATCCAATCTTTTCATAAATATACGGATATTTTTTCAGGGTACCGCCCCCATCCCAGTTTTGTGCCAAATCTTTGTGCTTGGCTTGCCCGGGTCCTTTAAACAAATAGACACCAAAGCCTACGTGCAGTGCAAATCTATCGAAAACCAACTCGCCAAACCCATAAATAGCTCCTGTATAAATATTTTTCGGCATTTTTATTCTGAGCGAGCTGGGTTTTTCCCATTCTTCTCTATCATAGTCCTTAGAGTGTGCTAAAAATCTTACATAATTGGCTTCAAAAGCACCACCTACATTTAAAACCGGCAAAACATTCCGCATATAACCCACACTAACTCCTGTCTTAAAGTAATAATTATCATCGTAACGTGCAATTAACCACCCGGGATCCACAGTAAAAAAGAGTGAGTTTACCGGCTTGTGTTTGGGAAAGGTGTCAATTTTTGCTAATTCTCTTGTGGGATTGAAGTGATAGCGCAAACTCACCATCCCTTGCAGTTCGTTAATCCCGTAATTGGGCATATTCATACTGGCGTTGGAAGCGTGGTTGAAATTGGCATTGATACACAAATCATACTGTGGATTTAGTTTGAAATCAAACCCCATTTGAAGATTAATATAGGGGGTAACATACACTGAAATCAGGCAGTTATCGGGGTAGGCTCTACTTTCCCCGTTCTCGTCAATATACCTGTTAGGGTCGTTGGGGTCGGGGGTAAGCGAATCGGGTTTATATACTACATTTTTGCGGTTAATTTTGGTAAAATAACCTGCCCCCATCCCAATCTGACAGTTCCAGTCAAACCACTTGTATCGAATCATCGACATTTTGAAATAACCGAACAGGGCAATATTTTGACCCATTACTTTGTTTCTTTCCTTGCGCACGGTTTTCGGGTCGAAAAAGTTGTAGTAACTTGTATATCTTAGTGTTAAACCATAAGAGGGAAAATTCAGCATCTGTTCCCACCGGTTATTTCCGGTAGTTTGTTTGCCAAAGCGAAACTCCAGCCCCCCATAATGAAGATTTTTCAAATAGATGGCGTGGTTGGGATGATAAATCGCACCCCCATATCTTATTCCTCCCTCAATAAAAAGGTTACGGTGTTTCTGATTTTGCGCGCTCAATTGAAAAAAACTTATCAGAATCAAGGAAGACAAAGCGACAAACAGCAATAGGAACAAGTAACGAAAATACACCATAAATGACTGCGAGCTAACAAAAATAATTACTAATAATCCTAATTAACTATCATTTTTTTAGTATCGGTTCTTTCTCCGTTAATTATAAGCGAATAATGATACATTCCGGCGGGTAATCCTGAAACGTTAATTCTAGTCTGATAGCATCCGGCTTTCTGTTTACCTTGTGATAGAGTTCTTAATAGTTGACCGTAGACGTTATAAATGTTTATTTCAGTAGTACTTTCTGTATAAATCTCATAAGTAATTGTAGTGTTTCCTGTGGTTGGGTTGGGGATGCATTGACCTAATGTACCTTTTTTGTCAGTTCGTGCAAATGGTTTTTGAGGTCTTTCTGTTTGCGATTTCTTTATTTGAGGTAATGTTGCCAATAAGTTTGCCTTGTTTGATAGATACTCTTTTCTTGATTGCGGTTTAATATTGGTAAGGCGGTAATAACAAAAATTTGATTTTGTTCCACTTCCACCTAAAGTGTCATTATCCATCATTAAATGAATGTCGCCCAAATCAATTACCGCAAATACGCTATCTTGGTAACTGAGTGGGTTTTCTATGCGGTGTTCATACCAATCAATTGCCGGTTGCCATTCTCGTTCCATCACAAAACATCGAGTTGCCAAAAAGTCAGCGGTATTAAATAAAACAGAATCGTTTTGAGAAAAGGAAGCAAGATAAATTTGTAATGTTGCAAAATCGTTGTTAGTAAAATACTCTAAGGCAAAAAGTTCGTGCAATGCAGCAATAGAAAAATGGCTGTCAGGATGATTGGAAATCAACTCTTTAAAGGTGTTTTCTGCATTGATGTAATCTTCATCAGAAAAGTAATCTAATCCAATTTGGTAAAGTATTTCATCAGGGTCACGGATTGGTAAACAAGATTGCCCCGGAGTCCAAATTATATCTGTTCTAAAAGCATCCGGTGGATAAATATCATCAGCGTGCACAAAATTTCCACCCCAATAGTTACAAGATAATTCTCTTACTCTCATACAACAAAAATCAACATCTACACAAAACAATGGGTCTCCATAATTATTGCCGAGATTATTATTGTCCATGATTTGATTAAACCTAATAATTGCAGGAAAAGAACATGGTGTAGTATAAAATTCTATAGAACTGCAATTTTGTATAATTTGATATGGTTCAATGTGTTTATTATTCAGTGTAGTATAGCTGTTATTGTACAACTTAACTCCGAATACGTTATTATGAATTTTATTGGCACTAATACAGGCAGCAGAATTATAGAGAGTGATACCAATGCCACAGTTTGAAATATTATTACCACTAATAAAACCATTCACTATACCATTTGATTGTGCCAGGGTTCCGCCACTTGATGATAATGAAATCCCCGTACCATAGCCTGAAATAACATTGTTGTATATATGGTTTCTTCGTGACTTATTAAGTTGTATGGCAGAAATATTGTTATTGCCGAAAAATTGGCAATTTCCTACATTTGTGTAAGGCACTGTTTGTCCACCTCTTGGAAAAGCAGAATTGTCTGATAAAAAAGAAGTGTTTTCAAAAATACAGTTATCCATTTCTGAGATACTTACGGAGGTTTCTACATCACTACCTTGATTAAAAATGCAATTAGAAATACTCAAACGCGTCCCATGGTGTGTAAGAGGTGTGTTTTCAAAGGTAATATTATTGAGATTATATTCAATATTACCATCATAAAACCATGGTATTGATTCACTTTTAGCATTTTCTAATAATATGCCGCCACTCAGATTCTGAATAATAACATTATCTTCTACAACAAAACCGCCGCCTTTAACGGCAATGCCCATTTCGGCGTTTTGAATCGTGACCCCACTTCTTAATTCTAAGTACCCTTGATAAATTGGTAACATAGGTTTTGTAGGATCGCCTAATACGGTAATTCCCTGCCACATTTCGTTTTCACATGCGTTAGTGAGCGTACCACCATCAATAACTAATTTTCCACCGGGGCGAACGAGTATTGAAACATGAGACAAAATTGTTAAGGAATCCGTTATGGTTAAGGTAACACCACTTGGAATAACAATATCGCCAACTGCCCGAAGCGGCGCATTCCATGTTGTATTATGATTAATTATACCGTAAACTGCGGGATGTCCATTGTTACATCTTGTTTCAAGTGCCGCAAGTACAGCAGCATGAGCATCCACCAATCCATAGCCCATTTCTATATGCCAAGTGCCGTTGGGACGACCTGATGTAGTTTGATAATTATAACCACCAACTTTCTGAGCAGTACTTTCAATAATGTCGCGAACTTCTTGCCCGGTTAGATTTGGATTAACTGATATTATAAGAGCGGCTACACCGGAAACATGAGGAGTGGCTAATGACGTACTTATTTGTGCGAGGTTAAAATATTGAGAAATGCCATAATCATCCAAAACAGTTGTAAGCACTAACATACCAGGTGATACAACATCTAATTCCATACCATATGAACCAGCATGCACATACCCTCCGTAAGTCTCCTTTCTATGTCCACAAGGATGAATTGCACCTACAGCAATAACATTAGGTAACCTTGCTGGAAACAAAACGTCTTCACTATCTCCATTCCCTGACCCAAAAGTCAGTACACAACCTTTACCATTCCTGCCTCGTATCACAGCACTGTCAATAGCATCCTTGATGTATAATGCATATAATGAATCTACACCCCACGAGTTGCTGATGACATCTGCTCCATTCTTCCATGCCCAATTTATCCCACGAGCAGCATGTTTCACAAACTCAATTGGCGACTCATTATAAACCGATACGTCAAAACTAATTGGTATTAAACGACAATTAGGTGCCACTCCAGACATTCCTTCATTATTTTGTATCGCACCTGCAATTGCTGCACACATAGTTCCATGCGCACCGGCCAAATACAGATGTTGAGGCATACTGTCGCCTGAACAATTATAACTTAACGAATCCATATTATTCACTAAATCAGGATGATTAGATTGAATACCAACATCAATTACTGCTATTCTTGTGTTGTTTCCTGTTGATAACTGCCAGGCCTCACAGGATTTAATATCAATTCCGACAGTATCTCCAAATTGTCCTGTATTTTTCAACCCCCATTGATCAACAAAATAAGGGTCGTTTACACATAACAGCATGTTGTCATATATGAAACTTGGCTCTGTCGCTTGAAATAATTTAGATTCAAAAAAAGCATTACAATTTTCTAAGGCGTTTAGTTCAGAAATATCTGTAATACTCAAGGTAAACCATAACGGCATAAAAGCATCTTGTTCAACAATGATACATCTGTTTTGTTCAGCTATTTGTCGTAGTACTGTTGTGTCTTTTTCCTCTTTTAGTTTTACATAAAAGAAGTTTGATAGCCCTAATCTACCTTTCGCATTAAAGTAGGGGGAGATTATTACATCATCATTTTTTTGTTGAATATCAGATAGTAAAGCCCAATATTGTTCATCCGATAAATCGTCTTCTAATTTTAATCGAGTATAAAAACGACATTTCCCCTTTGTACCTTTATATTCTTTTTTATCAGACTTATCCGAAATTAAATCTGTATATGTGATGTGTCTTGCCAGAATATCTTCAGGTACTTTGGGCTCTTTTAATGATAAAAAAGCATATTCCGTGTTTAGCGACAAATATTGCTTTTGCCCCTTAGAATAATAGTAATAAGGTGTTTGTGCGTTCAAGGTAATGCACAAAAATGAAATTCCTAAAATGAATAATAATTTCTTCATATTTTAATATTTATTTTTTTATTGCTTTACAAAACTTTTTGTCGCTGACTTACTGCCATCAGATAAGTGTGTGAAGTAGACTCCTGTATTATAATTCGATACATTAACAACAAATTCTGTTTCCAAGGTTTCAAAAGAGTGAACTAATGCGCCAATACTGTTGTAAATTGCAACTGATATTTTTGTTGCTTCAGAACGCGTAATTGTTATTAAATCTTGAGCAGGATTTGGGAATAGTGAGAAAAACTTCATCGAATTTTCTTCAATTAGCATAATCTTAATAAGTTGGGCGGTGTATTCTAAACCGGATTCGTTAATAATTAATCCAGTAACGGTGTAATCATTGTGCCCGGCTAATGTAATTTCAATATCATATTTACCAAGCAATACATTCTGAATTGTTGCACCTGTAGAGTCGCTAATTTCTGTATAAATATGCTCTGGTTGGCCATCTTGATTCATTAAGGTAACTATTGCTCCGGTTGGCGGAGTTCCAGAGTTCGTTGAGATATTTACTCGGTATGAAACTGTGGGGTTTGCATCAAAAATCGAAATATCATCTAATTGTACTTGATAATTACCCCCGCCGTAATAATAACTATGAAACAATATTTGATAATGATTAGATTTTTTAGGGAGTTCTATTATTTCTTCTTGCCAATTTAAAAAACTGTCTGAAAAAGATTGCAACAATTCCCAATTTTCGTTTGAAGAATTTCTGTATCTTACACTTAGTAGTCCGCTTCCTACTTGCGTATGCCAAAATTTCAATATGGGCGTCTCAATAGCAGACAAATCAAATATGGGGGTAATGAAACTTGACTCATACGGCATTGTAAGGACAAGACCGTAGGTACGTGCTTTGTAATTTCCTGTATGTGCAGTTGCCGGTGTACCAATGGAATCCGGTACAACAGCCCATTTCCAAGTAGGATTCCAGGAACTATATGTCACATCCCAACATGGCGGAATTCCTGTGCCATTGTTTTCAAACCCTTCTTTCCATGGAAATGATGAAATTGGTTCACAATCTTTCTGACAATATCCAAAATTTGTAAATAATAGTATTGTTGCTATAATAAATATTATCTTTTTCATACAAATATATTTTTGTTGTTACGATTTTTTGCGGCGAAAATATAGGATTTTTTATTTTTAAGTAAATAACATTTTTTTTTTGCAAATTTATACATAGATAGAGATGTTAATAATTGTTAATGGCGTAAAAGAGGATAGTGTTTTTTCAACTTGATAAATACAACTATATTCATTATGCGACCAAAAGCAATGACAATTGATAATTGACAATTATTTGCATTATACATCTTTGTTTTACCTCTTCACTTGCTTAATTCATCGGGAAATAGTGCCTGTTTCGCCGATATGTTGTTGGTTGCCCTTGGAAAAGCCCCATTGATCACCAAAATAAGGGTCATTTGTACACAGCAATTATTCGCATTTTTTTGCTATTTATATCTTACCTTCAAGGTAAATACTTGTGTGTTTTATTACCTTTTCTATCCGTATAAGATGTTGAAAATTAACAACTCTTTAGCAATCTTCCACGTAGTTACTATTGTAAAACACTCATGTAACACGAAAATTTATTAACAACCCATTTCTTTCGCTCAGTGCTGATGTTCCGCCTCTTCCGTTTCCTCACAAGTTTTATGCACCGTACCTTTCGGGTGTTCTGTAGGTGCGTAGATGGAATAGAGCTTCAGCGGCACATTTCCTGTATTGATGAGGTTGTGCCACTTTCCTGCAGGAACAAATACAACAAAATCTTTTCCGGCAGTTTGCTCAAAGGTAAGCGATTCTTCCGTGTCGCCCATTAATACTTTACCTTCCCCCTCTTCAATTCTTAAAAACTGGTCGGTGTCGCAGTGTCGTTCCAGCCCGATTTCCCCTCCCACCGGAATTGCCATAAGGGTTAGTTGAAGATAAGTGCCTGTCCACAACGCAATTCTAAAGTTGTCGTTAAACAGTGTAAAATCTTCGATGTTAATTACTGTTGGCTCTGCGCCGTAGTCTTGTAGAATCACATCTGCATTTGTTTCGTTTTGGTTACATTGTGTACCACAGCAGGAAAATAAACTCCATCCTAAAAGGAGTAAACCTGAAAAAAAGAAAAATAATTTGATTTTCATAACTATAAATTTAAGTTAAACACTTGTATTAAAAATTATCGGCTTCTACCTCAAAATAGGCTTTGGGGTGGTCGCAGCAGGGGCACATTTCGGGTGCATCTTCGCTTTGGTGTAAATATCCGCAATTTCTGCACGCCCAGGAAAGTTTGTTGGGGCGGCTAAAGACTTCATTTCTTTCGATATTTCTCAACAATCTATGGTAACGTTCCTCGTGTCTTTTTTCAACAGCAGCAACTAACCTAAAGGCTTGGGCAATTTTTGGAAATCCTTCCACATCGGCAATAGCAGCAAATTCGGGATAGACTAAATTCCATTCCTCATACTCTCCGTTCGCAGCGGCGAGCAGATTTTCGGCGGTAGTGCCTATTACTCCCGCAGGAAATGTAGCGGTAATCTCAACCATACCGCCCTGTAAAAACTTGAAAAACAGTTTGGCGTGCTCTTTTTCCTGGGCTGCTGTTTCTTCAAAAAATGCGGCAATCTGTTCAAAGCCCTCTTTTCTGGCTTTACCTGCAAAAAATGTGTATCTGTTGCGTGCCTGCGATTCGCCGGCAAACGATTTCAACAGATTTTGTTCGGTTTTTGTTCCTTTGATACTCATAAATTTGTGATATTTATTCAAGTTAATACTAAATTTTTTTTATGTTCGACAAAAATATAAAAAAAATCATTATCCCCGGGGCAAAATCATTAAAACAAGTTCTATTCGCTCGTAATGTGCATACTTCGCACGTTGCGAACGAGCCTAAATTGAGGGTGTTCAGAAAGTCGAAAGTACAGAGGGTGTTCAAAAAGTTTTGCACATCATAGTTTGAGGCAAGCCATCCAAACACAGAACCCTTATTTCTTTCAGTCCCCTTAGTAGCTAATGTAAAGCCCTGCAAAACTTTACCCTTATTCCCTAATTTTTCTACAATTGTAAAAGGTTGAAATAATTGTTATCATTTTTTTGTTTTTTTGTATTGTTTTTTTTATATCTTTGCGACTGATAATCAAATAAATATATCAAGAAAAGTTGCTATTAAAACGTATCATCAAGGTCAAACGATTATGTTTCCTGAAAGTATAGATTCTTATTATTGCCGCTGATTCTCCTGTTCGACTTACCCAACGCGATGCGTACTCATGTTCGGAAGTTTATTATATAATTGATTTTCATTTGTTTATCGTATTTTTTATATCGTGTTTTTATTAGGGAATATTTTTTTTACTATTATTTATGGATCTGGTAATTCAGTTTTTCTCAAATCGCAGCCACTTTGTATTACTATTATTGCCATTACCAAACTTTCCAATTCTATACTCATCCGCCTTACCGCCGTTTTGTATCCAATTTCATTTTCTTTCTTATATCTTTTTACTATCAACCTGAGTTCCGTTTAAGAAGTCTATTATTTTTCTAATATTCAATAACTTATAATACACCTATGCGCTGAAAGCGCAAAATATGATAGCCCAATGCATCGCGTTGGGTAGGAAATGTGTCGCAACCCAATTCGCCCTGAAAGTGCAGCATACCCATTTAAATTATTGCAAAAAAAAGTAAAAAAGGGTTGCATAATTGAAGTTTTTTATTATTTTTGTTACTGATAACCAAACAATTAAATAAAAAATCACTTATGCTAACCCACAACAAAATTATTGAAATTTTTTGCCTCGCAGATGACTTTTGCAAAAAAATTTCTCAAGAAATCAAAAAACATCAGATTGCTCCTAAAAATGGTAAAAAACACAGGAAGCGTTCCTGCGAAATGTCCGATAGTGAAATTATGACCATCTTGTTACTTTTTCACTATGGAACATTCAAAAATTTCAAACATTTTTATCTGCATTATATAGGAATACATCTACAGGGATATTTTCCTAAACAGCTTTCTTACAATCGTTTCGTTGCAGTTGAACACCGTGTTTTTGTGCAGATGATGTTCTTTTTGAACGTGGTTTGTTTTGGAAAATGTACCGGAATCACCTTCATCGATTCTACAAAAATCAGTGTTTGCCATAACAAACGTATCAGAAGAAATAAGGTTTTCGCAGGTTTTGCCAAAACAGGTAAAAATACAATGGGTTGGTTTTATGGCTTCAAACTGCATTTACTTTGTAACGACAAAGGAGAACTGCTCTCGTTTTGCCTTACACCTGCAAACGTGGATGATAGAGACCCAAATACGCTTAAAGTACTGACTAAAAAACTTTTTGGAAAACTTTCTGGAGACAAGGGATATATTTCTTCTTCACTTTTTGAAACACTTTTTGACAATGGAGTGCATTTGGTAACAGGAATGAAAAACAATATGAAAAACCGCCTAATGAGTCTTTATGATAAAATCATGCTGCGTAAACGCTCTGTGATAGAAACCATTAACGACCAATTGAAAAATATCTGTGAAATTGAACACTCGCGCCATCGGGCAGTCCATAATTTTGTTATGAATCTTATATCCGCATTGGCTGCATATTGCTTTTTCGACAAAAAACCTGCTATTAAGTTCGAAATGGCATTGCCAACAGGACAAACTGCTCTATTTGAATAAATTGTTATTGTATTACGCCCTTTCAGGGCTTATTTTTTACTGGGGGATTTCCGTTACCCAAGGCGTTGCCCACTCATGTTCGGAAGATTGTAATTTATTGAATTACAATTAGGTATTCGCCTATTATCTCCGTAGGAGATTAACTAGTGATAACCCCGTGCAAGCGGAGCGCAGCTCGGGGTAAAAAGTGCGTAGTG
>Ga0209737_10000601_pt1 | contig 28817 bp, 15 predicted proteins | sample TergutCu122P3_FD_187284 | JGI IMG/M metagenome (GOLD analysis project Ga0209737, IMG submission 187284) | Cubitermes ugandensis P3 segment gut microbial communities from Kakamega Forest, Kenya - Cu122 P3 (SPAdes) (version 2) | ecosystem: Host-associated > Arthropoda: Insects > Digestive system... | reverse complement strand
AGACGGTTACCTATACTTTCACCCCCAATACGGGCGCTCATGTTGCAAACCTGATTGTAGACGGTGTTACTGTTTTTACGGGTAACCCCGAAGTTACACAAGCTACTACTTATACATTCACAGATATTATGGCAGCCCACGTGGTACAGGTTGTTTTCGCCACCAATTGCTACGTGATGAATTTTGGTGATATCGGAGCAGGCGCCACAGTAACCGCGATTCCTGCCGGTTGTGTGCCATACGGCTCAAATGTTACTTTTACCATTACCGCCGATTGCCACAATATTACTCAAATATTCATTGGCGGGGTTAACCAGGGCGCCATTGGAACACTACCCTTCACATACACCATCAATAATGTTACCGGACCACTACCTCTAATTGAGGTACGTACTTCGGAAATCTTTAAATATACCATTACTGCTACTCCGGCTGAAGGCGATGACCCTATGGGTTATATCAGCCCTTCAGGCAGCGCTGTTGTTAATTGTGGCAGCGATAAGACGTATAACTTTATTACAGAAATCGGACACCGTGTAAGGGCGCTTTACATTGATGGCGTACCGGCGCCGGTGGTGGCTAACATGACACATTATACTTTTACCAATATTCATGCTAGTCATACTATCCATGTTGAATTTGAAGAATTCCCGCAATATGTTATCCAATTCGGTCCAAGTGCAGCGCAAAATGTGGGCGGTGCGGTATACCCAACCGGCATGCCTGAAGTTGCCAACTTCATTGCCGTGGATTCCGGTACTGCTTCTTTCGAATTTTCTATTGTACCTGCCACAGGTTTTGTAATCAACCAGGTATTTGTGAACAACATGCCTATTGCCGTTCAAACACCGGCAGGCATGGTTTATTCATTTACAAACATAAATGCACACCATACCATCCATGCTACTTTCAAGCCAATTATGTTCACCATTACGGCAACTTCCGACATGAACGGTAATATTACCCCAAGCGGTGCTGTTCAGGTGGCTTACGGCGCTAACCAGATCTTCCAGGTTGTTCCAAGGACTGGTTACGAGTTGAGCGCCCTTATTGTAGACGGGGTTGACATAGGCGTCCCAACTATCTATACTTTTGAAAATGTAACCTCCAACCATACTATTTCCGCCTCCTTTGTAAGGAAGACTTATGAAATTATTACCATTGCAGAGGCAAACGGAAGTATTACCCCTGAAAATCCCATGGTTCCCCACGGCACAAATATCACACTGAACTTTGTTCCGGATATTGGCTACCGTGTAGACCAGGTATGGATTGACGGTGTTGAGAGTTTTGTGGCCATGCAGGCAGGATCTTATACTTTCACCAATGTAACGGGTATCCATATAGTGCGTGTAACATTTGCACGAATTCAACTCACTGTTACGGCAACTGCTACGGCAGGCGGGTCTGTTACCCCCCAGGGTACTGCTATGGTAAACTATGGCGCTAACTCTGCCACTTACACATTTACGCCCGATGCAGGATTCCGTATCCAGTCTGTACTTGTGGATGGTGTAAACAATTTACAGGCAGTACAAGAGGGCACGTACCGTTTCATGGATGTAACGGCAAACCATACCCTTCATGTAATCTTTACTCCCGGAAACTATACGGTTACTGCAACTGCAACACAAGGTGGTACAATTAATCCCGCAGGTACGGTAGCTGTGTTGGGTGGTGCAAGCAGGACGTTCTCCTTTGCAGCCAGCCCGGGCTTTGATTTGATTCGCGTACTCATTGACGGGGTTAACAATACACAGGCAGTTGAAACCGGTTCCTACACCTTTACCAATATAGTCACTAACCACACTATTGAAGCCCAGTTTGCAAGAAAAACATACACTGTTACCTTACCTAACGTAACAGGCGCTACTGTTGTTCCGGAAACCGGCTTTACGACTACGGTTGAGCATGGCAGCAGGTTTATGTTTACAGTTGAATTGGGTACAGGGTACACCCAGTCCCAAATCACTGTCCGTGCCAATGGCATGATAGTTATGCCTGTATTTGGAGTTTATACGATCAATAATATTGTTATGAATCAAACCGTTACCATTGACGGTGTTGACCTTAACCGTTACCGTATTGTAGCGGGTGCACACACAGGCGGAACTATTTCGCCCATCGGTACGCTCATGGTGAGGCATGGCGAAAGCATGACCTTTGACATTACCCCCAATGCAAATCACAGGATTAAGGATGTTGTGGTAAATGGCGTATCTGAAGGCATGATAACGTCTTATACGTTCAGCAATGTAACCTCCAATGCTACTATTGAGGCTTATTTTGAGAGGCTTTCCGGAATTGTTGTCAACGAGGAGGCTTCCATTCATGTATTCAGCCATGGCAATATTGTTACGGTTGTTAACCGGGATCTTGTTGCTATCAAACAGGTTGAGGTTATGGACATGTATGGTCGTGTGGTATGGAGAGGTCAAGCTGCTGATGTAAAGACTGATATAACCCTTAATGTTGCCAAAGGTATCTATGCAGTACGCATTGTTACTAGCGATGCAGCATTAATTACAAAAGTTAACATCAATTAGCGTGAATTTGTGCACGTATTGAAGTAACCACTAATTACTTAATAATTTTGAAAAAGGGCGTTTTGAAAAAGACGCCCTTTTATTTTGAAATACGTACTTTCGTTCATTGTAGAGAAAAAGAATTTGAAGCGTATACCGGATATTTTTTTGTAAACAAAGTGCAGCGCCCTGCAAAAAGCATCTTTAAACTTTACACAAAAAATGTTATATTCGCCCCCGTTATGAAAAGAACACTGGCATTACTATCTATATTGCTGACAATCTTTGTATTAAATGCTCAAAAGGTAACACTTTCGGGTATTGTGAAAGATGCTACGAGCGGAGAAACGATTGCAGGCGCTTATGTCATTTTAAAAGACACACTTTCTAAAACTGCTCCCAGTGGCGCTGTTACCAACATGGCCGGCTTTTATTCCATTACTGTTGAAAAAGGAACTTATACACTGAATGTTAATTATTTGGGATATAAACAAATCGCAGAGCAAATTACCATGACTTCAAATCTAAAGAAAAATATTGAAATTGAACCTTCCGCTATCATTGCTGATGAAATAGTGCCCCAGGGGCAGGCTGCCGATAGAAATGTTACAAGCGTAGATGTGGGTAGGATGGAGATAAAAATTGAAGTCATTAGAGCAATGCCTGCATTTATGGGTGAGGTGGATGTGCTGAAAGCCATTCAACTGCTTCCCGGGGTTCAGTCGGGTTCCGAAGGAAGTAGCGGTTTTTATGTGCGCGGAGGAAATGCAGATCAAAATCTCATTTTATTAGATGAGGCTGTTGTTTATAATCCGGGACACTTATTCGGTTTCTTCTCCATTTTTAATGCCGATGCTGTGAAAAGCATAGAACTTATCAAATCGGGAATGCCTGCAAACCATGGAGGACGCCTGGCTTCTATTATTGATGTGACCCAAAGAGAAGGTAACATGAAAAAATATGAAATAGACGGAGGAATCGGCGTTATTTTCTCCCGTTTAACCGTGCAAGGTCCTATAAAAAAAGATAAAGCTTCTTTTATTGTTTCAGGTAGAAGAACTTACATTGATTGGCTCATTCAGCCTTTTTTGAAACAAGATTCTCCCTTTAAAGGTGCGAAATTTTATTTTTATGACTTGAATGCCAAGTTTAATGTCATTGTTAATGATAAGCACAGGCTTTATATCGGTGGCTATTACGGAGATGATGTTTATGGTTTTAAATCCAGAAATAGTACTACCAACGCGGTTTTTGCGTGGGGTAATGCAGCGGTTTCGGCACGATGGAACTATATTATTTCGCCCAAACTGTTTTTAAATACTTCAGGTACATTTAGCGATTACAGGTTTAAAACGGAAATGAAGCAAGGGGTTTACAATTTTGCAATTTCATCAGGTATTAGAAACTATGCGCTAAAATCGGAGCTTGCTTTTTTGCCGAATCCAAATCACTATGTAAAATTCGGCGCTCATTATATTTTTCACACTTTTTTTCCTTCCAACTATGAAGTGGAGGCGGGACAAAACAACAACCTCACTCTTCCTAAATCAGAACCTTTTTATGCTAATGAACTAGCAATTTATATTAACGATGAATGGGATATTGTAAGATGGTTAAAAATTAGCTACGGATTGCGCTATTCGCATTTTTCACATATGGGAAAATTTACCCGTTTTGTTTTGGGTGATAGACTGCAAGTTATAGATTCTATCTTATATAAACCGGGACAAATTGCCAAGCAGTTTAATAATCCCGAACCCCGTTTATCTGCCCGTTTTTTGTTGGACTCCAATACTTCTATAAAGACGTCATATACTATGAATTACCAATACTTGCATCAAATTTCTATGGCTTCTGTTTCATTGCCTACTGATGTTTGGATGCCGAGTACGGCTTATGTTAATCCGCAAGTAGGACATCAAGTTTCGTTGGGTGTTTTCAGAAATTTTCGTCAAAATATGTTTGAAGCCTATATTGATGCTTATTACAAACAGATGAACAACTTGTCGGAATATAAAGATGGATTAGATTTTTCAATGCTACAAGTGAATCCGGATCAAATACTTACACAAGGGAAGGGTTACTCATGGGGCGTTGAGTTTTTCCTACAAAAAAACAGAGGATGGTTTACCGGATTTATAGGCTATACACTTTCTTATACGAAAAGAAAATTTGATAACCTTAACAATGGAGAATGGTTTTGGGCAAAATATGATCGTCGTCACGATGTATCTGTTAGCCTGAACTTTGATATTATACGTAACAAACTATCTATTGCAGCTGTTTGGGTATTTGCAAGCGGAAACTCAATGACGATACCAGTAGGATATTATTTCTTTAACGGCAATTTAATTACAGAATACAGCGAAAGAAGTGCATACCGTTTACCTCCGTATCATCGTTTAGATTTATCTGTAAATTGGAATATCGTTAAACGAAAGCGCTTTGAGACGGGTCTAAACTTTTCAATTTACAATGTTTATAATCGAAAAAATCCTTTCTTTATCTTTTATGAAACCACTACAAATTTCAATCCTGATGCGCAACCTCCTATTTTCGACATGACTACAAAAGCCTATAAGATGAGTCTATTTCCTATCATTCCCTCAATTAATTGGAATTTTAAAATTAAATAAAAATCTTAAAGAATCGGTAATTAAAATGGCAATTTAAATCTTAAACTATATGAAAAAAGCATTCTTTCTTATCGCAGCCTTCATTGGATTTATGTTTAACTCAACTTTTATTTATGCACAACATCTTTTTTCTTTGAGTTATAATGACTTATCAAGTGAAAATGTAATGCAATTGAGTACGCAGCTTGTGAATACGGAGGTTTCAACATTATCATTAATAAAAAATAATAATAAAGATGTGTATCCGGTTGCTATTTCAGCCGGACAAAATACGAAAATCATTATTTTGAACGAACAAACCGGGGCTCATGTAGCTATAATCCCGGTGGAGGAGTCATTGACCGAGTTTCAGTTGACGCCTTTCTTTATTGAAGAGCTAAAACAGGCTGCACTGGGAGACGCCCATCATTATTTAATAATGGAAGCGAATTCGGATCTTTTAATAAAAAGCGTCACCTCTGTTTCTGCCGCCAAAAGAGAAGTTTTTATTCCTCAATATTTTTATGGGAAAAAAGAAAATGTGAAAGAAGCTTTGCCGAAAGACCGGAAAATTATTAACATTTACAAACAAAAACCACGAATTATTTCTGATTTTCCGGATGATCCTGAATATGATCGCTATATAGCACAATTAGAAGAAGAAATGAGTTATTATGTGTATATGTATCAATTACCTGATGGCACTTTATGTACTTATGATGAGCACTTTAACCCTGATAACGGAAAAGAGAAAAGTAGAGCTGGTAATATCTTGAAGTTTAATTTAAGTGGTTGGTTAGATGAAACTCAACGTTTTGTTACGGAATATGCTTTAGAGCTTTGGGGCGAACAATTAGCGGGCATGATACCTGTTGATATAAATGTTGACTTTTTTCCATTGGGAGAAGGTGTTATTGGTATGGCTTACTTTCCAACATGTTATTTTAGCTCCGAAACAAATACATGGTATCCCTCTGCTTTATGGAACCAAATGGTAGGATATAATGCTTCCGGAATGGGAGATATTGAAATAATAATGAATTCTGATTTTCGATTTTATTATGGATTGGATGGAAATGCCGGAAATAGAATTGATTATGTTACCCTTATATTGCATGAAGCAGCCCATGGATTGGGATTTGGTAGTCAATGTCACACCAATGGTAGTTTTTTCTACGGGACTCATCCTGTAATTTACGACCGCATGTTGTGTCAAGGCTTGGATGGACCTTGTATGGCGGAACTTACACAATCCGAACGCGCAGCATTAATTATAAGCAATAATTTGTATGCAGGGCGTTCGGGCTCAAATTTATTGGCAGCTAATGGTGGTGTTCGTGTAAAGATGTTTGCCCCAACTACTTATAGACCGGGTTCAACTGCCCACCATTGGGATAACAATGTCAGTTTTCGAACTTTTATGAAATTTGCTTATGACTATCCATTACATACCTTTAATACTAGAAAAATAGGTCTCTTCCTTGATATGGGATGGGCGCTTCCGGAAATTGACCCTAATGCCGTTTGGGTAACTTTTAATGCTAACGGTGGTGGCGGAAATATGAATCCGCAACCATTTGACCCGGATTTTGCACAAAATTTGAAAATAAATGCCTTTACTAGAACCGGATATACATTTAAAAATTGGAATACTTTACCGAATGGAACAGGAACCGCGTATACAGACAGGGAAGCCATATCAATTTCAAACAATGTAATTTTATATGCTCAATGGGAAGCCAATAGATACACTCTTGCTTTTTATACCGGCGGAGGCGTTGTAAGTCCAACTTCAAAACAAGTAATTTATGATTCACCTATTGGAGAACTTCCCATACCTGTGAGAGAAGGTTACAGGTTCGATGAATGGAAACTGAGACTCAATACGCTTACCGAAGAAACAATTTGGGGTTATACTGAAAATTTGACCGCCTCAGCAAGGTGGACTTTTATAGTAGGCATTGATGACGTAAAAACAAATAATAACTTACCTTTACAAATTATACCTAATCCCGCAAGCCATTCTATCGAATTACGAATTACAAATTATGAATTACGAATTGATAAAATAGAATTTTACAATATTTTCGGACAATTGGTAAAAAGCGTACCTTTTGCTGGACAAACTACTGAGGTTGGAGTATCGCAAAATATTAATATTTCCGATTTAAACGCGGGAATTTATATGATAAGAGTAGGTAGCAACGTTATAAAATTAGTAATTAGATAAAATAACAAAATTAATATATTATGAGCAAATCAAATTTTTTCAAAATCGTATTGCTTATCATAGCAATTATCGGATTTACATTTAGCTCTGTTTTTCTTCATGCACAGCATCTTTTTTCGGTAAGTTATAACGATTTATCAAAAGAAAATGTAACGCAATTAAATACACAAATTGCTAACATGGAAATCTCCACTTTATCATTAACTAAAAATAATAATAGAGATGTATATCCGGTCGTCTTTTCGTCGGTACAAAATACCAAAATCATCATTTTGAATGAACAAACCGGAGCACATGCGGTAATTACTCCTGCAGAAGAAGCGTTAACTGAGTTTCAACTGGTGCCTTTCTTTCTTGAGGAATTAAAACAGTCTGTGTTGGGAGAAGCGAGCCGCTATTTAGTAATGGAAGCTAATTTAGACCTCTCGGTAAAAAACGTTACTTCTGTATCTTCCGCTAAAAGGAATGTATTTATTCCTCGCTATCTTTATGGAACAAAAGAGAATGTAAAAGAAGCTTTGCCGAAAGACCGGAAAATTATTCATATTTTCCAAGAGAGGCCGCACTTGCATTCTGCCTCTAATGATCCGGAACTTGAACTTTATATTACGCAATTGGAAGAAGCGATGAGTTATTACGTATATATGTTTAAGTTACCTAATGGTGTTTTAACTATTTATGATGAAAACTTTAATCCTGATAACGATAAAAACGAAAGTAGGGTAGGTACAGACTTACAATTTACTTTAAGCGGCTCAATGAATAACAGTCAACGCACTGCTACGGAATATGCCTTAGACCTTTGGAGCGAGCAATTGATAGGCACGGTATCTGTTGATATTAATGTTTCTATGAGGTCAATGGGCGGAGGTACCCTTGGCGCTGCTTACCGACAGCGACAGTTTTTGGACCCCGAAATAAATACATGGTTTCCCTCTGCTTTATGGAATCAAATGGTGGGTTACAACGCCAGCCCTTCAACAAGAGATATTCGAATAGAAATGAATTCGAATATCAATTTTTACTATGAATTAAACGCTAGTCCTACAGGTAACAGACATGATTTTGTTACCGTTATGCTCCATGAAGTAGCGCACGGATTAGGTTTTTTCCCTTTGTGCGGAGAAAATGGTGCCTTTAGATATACAACTGCAAGCGGCTATTCTTCTGAGACTGAATATCCCGGAGCTTTTGATCGCCAGCTGTTTGAAGGTCTTGCGGGTCCTTCCATAGTAACGCTTACTCAAACTCAACGACAAGCGCTAATGATAAGCAATAATTTATATGCAGGCGCTCCGGAATCAAATTTATTGGCGGCTAATGGCGGAGTTCGTGTAAGAATGTATGCACCAAATCCTTATGAAAGTGGATCCAGTAATTCACACTGGGATTATTCGGTAAACAATTTTTCAACTTTTATGAAACCAAGCATTGGCTCCAATTGGGCTTTACATACCTTTAATACAAGAAAAATAGGAATGTTCCTTGACATGGGATGGAATGTTCCGGACTATTCCAATGCTGTTTCGGTAACTTTCATATCTGAAGAAGGATCGGGAGAAACACCTCAACAGCAATTCATTCCCGGCGTAGCAAAGAAGTTAAGAGCAAGTGGCTTTACCCGATATGGCTATACGTTTAAAAATTGGAATACTTCACCGGATGGAACAGGAACCACCTACGCAGAAAGAGCCTCCATAACAATTTCAAGTGACATGACGCTATACGCCCAATGGGAAGCTAATACATATACCCTTACTTTTAACCCTGACGGAGGAACAGTTAACCCAACGTCAATACAAGTAACATTCGATTCACCTATTGGCGAACTCCCCATACCGGAAAAAGATGGTCATAATTTTGACAGATGGACTATTGGTGCAACTACCATTACTGAAGAAACAATTTGGAGATATGTTGAAGATTTTACAGCCAGAGCAAGGTGGACTTTAAGTATTGCCGATGCACAGCGTACAACATCTCTACAAATTGTACCTAATCCTGCAAGTCATTCTATCGAATTACGAATTATGAATTATGAATTACGTGTTGATAGAATAGAGTTTTACAACATTTTCGGACAATTAGTAAAAAACGTACCTTTTGCCGGACAATCTTCTAAAGATGGTACAAGACAAAAGATCAATATTTCCGATCTTAATTCCGGAGTTTATATGGTAAGGGTAGGTAATGAAACGGTAAAATTAGTAGTAAATTAATACAAATTAATACATTATGAACAAATCAATTTTTCTCAAAACTACGTTGCTTATTATAGCAACTATTGGGCTTATATTTAGCCTTCATGCACAACATCTTTTTTCGGTAAGTTATAACGATTTGTCGAAAGAAAATGTAATACATTTAAACACACAAATTGCAAATTCGGAAATCTCCACTTTATCATTAACTAAAAATAATAATAGAGATATATATCCGGTTACTTTTTCGTCGTCGGTACAAAATACAAAAATCATCATTTTGAATGAACAAACCGGAGCACATGCGGTGATTACTCCCGCTGAAGAATCGTTAACTGAGTTTCAACTGGCGCCTTTCTTTCTTGAGGAATTAAAACAATCAGTGTTAGGAGGAGCGAGCCGCTATTTAGTAATGGAGGCTAATTTAGACCTCTCAGTAAAAAGCGTTGCCTCTGTATCTTCCGCTAAAAGGGATGTATTTATTCCCCGTTATCTTTATGGGGCAAAAGAAAATGTAAGAGAAGCCTTGCCGAAAGACCGGCAAATTATTCATATTTTCCAAGAAAGACCACACTTGCATCCTGCTTCTGATGATCCGGAACTTGAGCTTTATATAGCACAATTGGAAGAAGCGATGAGCTATTACGTATATATATTTAAGCTACCCAATGGTGTTTTAGCTACTTATGATGAAAATTTTAATCCTGATAATGATAAAAACGAGACTAGGGTAGGCGCAGATTTACAATTTACTTTAAGCGGCTCAATGAATATTAACCAACGCACTGCTACGGAATATGCTTTAGATCTTTGGAGCGAACAATTGACAGGTACGGTACCTGTTGATATTAATGTTAGGTTTGTTCCAATGGATCCCAACACGCTTGGCGCCTCTTTCCGAATGCAACAGTTTCTTGATACCGAAACAAATACGTGGATTCCTTCTCCTTTGTGGAATCAAATGGTGGGTTACAATGCTAATATTTCCATGAGAGATATTCGGATAGAAATGAATTCGACCTATAACTTTTATTATGGGTTGAATGCTAATCCTACAGGGAACAGATACGATTGTGTTACCATTATGTTGCACGAAGTAGCGCACGGATTAGGGTTTTATCCTTTATGTACAAGAACCGGAACATTTGTTTATACAAATTCAAACGGACAAGGGGTGAATACGGATTATCCGGGAGCTTTCGATCGCCAATTATTTCAAGGCTTAACAGGAGATCCCATAACAGCGCTTACCCAAACTCAACGTCAAGCGCTAATGATAAGCAATAATCTATATGCAGGCGCTCCGGGATCAAATTTATTGGCAGCTAATAGCGGAGTTCGTGTAAAAATTTATGCACCAAATCCTTATGAAAGTGGATCCAGCAATTCGCATTGGGATAATTCGGTAAACAATTTTTCAACTTTTATGAAACCCCATATCGGCTCTAATTGGGCTTTACATACCTTTAATACAAGAAAAATAGGGATGTTCCTTGATATGGGATGGAATGTTCCGGACTATTCCAATGCTGTTTCGGTAACTTTCATATCTGAAGAAGGATCGGGAGAAACACCTCAACAGCAATTCATTCCCGGTGTAGCAAAAAAATTAAGGGCAAGTGGCTTTACCCGACACGGTTACACATTTAAAAATTGGAACACTTCACCGGAAGGAACAGGAATTACCTACGCAGAAAGAGCTTCCATAACAATTTCAAATGATATGACGCTATATGCCCAATGGGAAGCTAATACATATACCCTCACCCTTAACCCTGACGGAGGAGTGGTGAGTCCAACTTCAATACGAGTAACATTCGATTCACCTATTGGGGAACTTCCCATACCGGAAAGAGATGGTCATAATTTTGACAGATGGACTATTGGCGCAACTACCATTACTGAAGAAACAAATTGGAGATATGTTGAAGATTTGACCGCCAGAGCGAGATGGACTTTAAGTATTGCTGATGCACAGCGTACAACATCTCTACAAATTGTACCCAACCCCGCAAGCCATTCTATCGAATTACGAATTACGAATTACGAATTACGAATTGATAAAATAGAGTTTTACAACGTTTTCGGGCAGTTAGTAAAAAATGTGCCTTTTGCCGGACAATCTTCTAAAGATGGTATAACACAAAGGATCAATATTTCCGATCTTAGCCCTGGAATTTACATGATAAAGGCAGGCAATGAGACGGTAAAATTAGTAATAAACAATTAATTATTATAATAATAGGGGCATTCATACGATGCCCCTATTTAATTAATCTCTTTTAAAAACAATTATTATGAACAAATCTATTTTTTTTAAAACTTCATTATTTATCATAGCAATCATCGGGCTTACATTTAGCGTCACCCTTCTTCAAGCGCAGCACCTGTTTTCCGTACACTATAACGATTTATCGAAAGAAAATGTAGTATATTTAAACGCACAAATTATAAACTCAGAAATCCCTACATTATCGTTAACAAAAAATAATAGTGATAAAGACATGTATTCTGTTGCTCTTTCATCGGTACAAAATACAAAAATCATTATTTTGAATGAACAAACCGGAGCGCACGTAGCGATAACTCCTGCAGAAGAATCGTCATTAACCGAGTTTCAGTTGGCGCCTTTCTTTATTGAAGAGCTAAAGCAAGCTGTATTGGGAAATGCAAACCGTTATTTAGTAATGGAAGTGGATTTGAATTTTTTGGTAAAAAATGTAGTTGCTGTTTCCGCTGCTAAGAGAGATGTGTTTATTCCTCAATATTTTTACGGAAGAAAAGAAAATGTGAAAGAAGCTTTGCCTAAAGACCGGCAAATTATCCATATTTTCAAACTAAAACCAAGGCTTATTCCTGCTTCGAATGATCCGGAAAATCTACGTCATCTAGCTCAGTTGGAAGAAGCAATGAGCTATTACAGATACATGTTTAAATTGCCTGACGGCACTTTGTGTACTTATGACGAACATTATAATCCCGGCGATGGAGAAAATGAAAATATAATAAGCGGGCGACTACAATTTATTTTAAGTGGTAATTTAAATGCAGAGCAAACTACAGCTACGGAACATGCGTTAACGCTTTGGGGATCCCAATTGGCAGGTACAATTCCTGTAGATATCAATATTACGTCTGTTGATATGGGTCCGGGCTATCTCGGCGCAGCTTGGCCACAACAACATTTTTTAGATCCTGCCACAAATACATATTATCATTCTCCCTTATGGAATCAATTGGTAGGTTACGATGCCACTAATTTGAGAGATATTAGACTTGAAATGAATTCGCATTCCACAACTTTTTATTATGGAACAGACGGCAACGGTCCTCACAGCAGATGGGATTGGGTTACCATTATGTTGCACGAAGTATGTCATGGCTTAGGATTCGCTCCTCTGTGTAGAGAGGATGGAAGGTATGTTTATTCACATGCGAATGGTAATGCCTATTATACGGATTATCCCGGAATTTTCGATCGCCAGCTGTACGAGGGGGTTACAGGTAATACTCGTTTAACGGATCTTAGTGTAGCCGGACGCCAGGCGCTAATTAGAAGCAATAATTTGTATGCAGGCGCTCCGGGTTCAAACTTATTAACTTCCAATGGTGGTACACGTGTAAAAATGCACGCACCAATTATTTATCAAAGCGGATCAAGTGTTTCGCATTGGGATAGTTCTGTAACTTTTCCAACCTTTATGAAATTTAGTATTTTCAATGGTTGGGCTTTGCATACCTTTAATACAAGAAAAATAGGTATTTTACTTGATATGGGGTGGAGGCAGAACTTAGGCATTACAGAGACACAACGCATTAGATCTCTGCAGATTATTCCTAATCCTGCGAGTCATACCGTTGAATTACGAGTTACGAATTATGAACTACGAGTTGATAAAATAGAATTTTACAACATTTTTGGGCAATTAGTAAAAAACGTACCTTTTACCGGACAAGCTATGAAAGATGAAGCATCGCAAAAAATTGACATTTCGGACTTAAGCGCTGGCGTTTATATGGTAAAAGTAGGTACCGAAGTTGTAAAATTGGTGGTGAATTAATAAAAACAATTTTAAATACTTATGAACAAATTCAATATTTTTAAAACTTCATTATTGCTTATAGCAATCATCGGATTTACATTTAGCGTTACTTTCCTCCAAGCGCAACATCTGTTTTCGGTAAATTATAACGATTTATCGAAAGAAAATGTAATATATTTAAATGCGCAAGTTGCAAATTCGGAAGTTTCTACATTATCGTTAACAAAAAACAATAGTAATAAAGATGTATACTCTGTTGTTCTTTCATCGGTACAAAATACAAAAATCATTATTTTGAATGAAGAAACCGGAGCACACGTAACGATAACTCCTGCAGAAGAATCGTTATTAACCGAATTTCAGTTGGCGTCTTTCTTTATTGAAGAGCTAAAACAGGCTGTGTTGGGAGATGTAAATCGTTACTTGGTAATGGAAGTGGATTTGAATTTTTTGGTGAAAAATGTGGCTGCCGTTTCCGCCGCTAAGAGAGATGTGTTTATTCCTCAATATCTTTATGGGAAAAAAGGAAATGTGAAAGAAGCGTTTCCCAAAGACAGGCAAATTGTTAATATTTTTAAAGAAAAACCAAGATATATTTTTGATCATACGGAAGATACGGAATTTCTACAATATATTGCACAATTAGAAAAAACAATGAGCTACTATGTATATATGTATAAATTGCCCGATGGAGGTTTATGGATTTATGATGAGCATTTTAATCATGATAACGATAAAAGTGGAACAAGAACGGGTGAACATTTAGAATTTATTTTAAGCGGTAATCTGGATGCAACGCAGGAAACTGCTACATTGTTTGCCTTGAATCTCTGGAGCGAAGTATTGTCAAGTTCGGTACCTGTGGATATTAGTGTTATGTCTATTAATTTGGGCAATCCTCAGGTTATTGGACAATCTTACCGTCAGCCGAATTATTGGAATCCGGAAACCGAAACATGGTATTGCTCTGCTTTAGGAAATCACATGGCTGGTTATAATGTTGTACCAAATCAGAGAGATATTCGATTAGAGATGAACTCGCAATTCAATTTCTATTATCAAATAACCGGTAACCCCGGCTATTCTCAAACTGATTGGATTACTACTATGCTACATGAAGCATGTCATGGATTAGGTTTTTATACTTTGTGTGGAAGCGATGGTTCTTACTCTTATACTACTTCAAGTGGCAGCGGAGCAAGCACAAGTTTTCCTGGAGCTTTCGATCGTCAGTTGTTTCAAGGGCTTACCGGACCTGCTTTAACATCTCTTACGCAAACAGAACGGGCAGCGTTAGTTAAAAGTGGTCCCAATGTCAGTTCATGGAGCCCCAGTTATGGCGATGGTGATTTATATGCCGGCGCTCCGGAATCACATTTATTGGCAGCCAATGGCGGTGTTCGGGTACGAATGTTCACTCCTAGCTCTTGGCAAGGAGGTTCCAGTGTTTCGCATTGGAGTAGTAATGTGTCTTTTCCAACTTTTATGAGGTACTATCTTAGTGGTAAGCTACATTCCATAGGTACAAGGAAGATAGGGATCATGCTTGACATGGGATGGACACAACCCATGATTGACCCCGATGCCTCGTGGGTAACTTTTCATGCTAATGGTGGTGAAGGAAACATGTCTAAGCAGCAGTTTCTTCCAGAGCAAACACAGGAATTAAGAATAAATGATTTTTCCAGAACTGGTTATACATTTGAAAATTGGAATACCGAACCGGATGGAGAAGGGGATACTTTCACAGCTAATCAATCTATAACAATTTCTAATGACATGGATTTGTATGTTCAATGGCAAGCCAATACATATACCCTTACATTTAATCCCAACGGAGGCACGGTGAGTCCAACATCAAAAGAAGTAACTTTTGGTGAGCCTGTTGGAGAACTTCCCATACCGATAAGAGCAGGCCACGCTTTCCAAGAGTGGAGAATTGGTGCAACTCCCGTAAGGGAAGAAACAATTTGGAATCATACTCAAGCCATGACTGTTACCGCAAGATGGATCACCTTAAGCATTTCCGATACACAACACACCGTGTCTCTGCAAATTATACCAAATCCTGCAAGTCATACTATTGAATTACGGATTACGGGCTATGAATTGCGAATTGACAAAATTGAGTTTTATAATATTTTTGGACAGATAGTAAAAAGTGTGCCTTTTGCTGGACAAACCATCAAAGATGAAGTGTCACAAAAGATTGACATTTCAGACTTGAACGCCGGAATTTATATGGTAAAAATAGGCGACCAAACTGTAAAACTAGTGGTTAATTAGGAGAATGAAGAACAATGTAAAGATTTAAAAATTTAAATATAACAACTTGACCTTAATTTTTTAAATCCTTAATTTTTTAAGTTTCCAAAATGAATTTGGTAATCGACATCGGCAATACACTACAAAAAATCGCTGTTTTTAATAACGATGAATGCGTGTATTGTCAGTCTTTTTCTTTAATTACGGAAACAGTTCTTATTCAAATTTTTAACCAATTTCCTATAAAATATTGTATTATTTCTTCAGTAACTGAATTGAATGCGCAAATATCAAAATTTCTTAACACAAATACGAAAATAATTCATTACACACACCAAACAAAGCTACCTATTACTATTTTGTACAAAAGTGCAGAAACTTTGGGATTAGACAGAATTGCAAATGCTGTGGGCGCGGTTACATTATTTCCTAAAAAAAATGTACTCTCTATTCAAGTCGGAACTTGCTTAGTGCTTGATTTTGTGAATGAAGATAAAGAATATCTTGGCGGTTCTATTTCTCCCGGAATGAAAATGCGTTTTGAAGCTTTGCATGAAAAAACAAAAAAACTTCCGCTTATATTAGCAAAAGATATTTCCCCAAATTTTTTAGGAACGGACACACAAGAATCTCTTAATAGTGGTGTAATCAATGGAATATGTTATGAAATTGACGGTTTTATTGAAGATTATCAAACAAAATTTGGCAATATGGTTGTACTATTAACAGGAGGAGATGCCCCCTACTTGCAAAAGTTAATAAAAAATACGATATTTGCCGCTTCTAACGTGGTCTTGAAAGGACTTAACGAAATTATTAAATTCAATGTGTAATACGCGAAAAGGCTTCCTGTTTTTCTTTATTATCTACATACTATGTGTTGTAAGTATTGCGCAAAACGAGATCAATTCGCCTTATTCAAGTTTTGGAGTAGGAAACTTATCGCCACGCACGAATATCGTTTCAGGATCAATGGGTGGTGTGGGGTATGCCTTCCAAAATCCTCACTACATTAACTTTAAAAATCCTGCTGCATTTGCTGCATTCGATTCACTTTCATTTATTGCCGATTTATCGTTCGATTTAGTAAATCATCAACTAAGAACCACATTGGAAGAACAAAGCGGAACATTTGCCCAACTAGGCTATCTTACTATTGGTTTACCTATTTTAAAAATATGGCGCATGAGCGCCGGAATTGTACCTTACAGCGATATAGGATATGGGATTATTGATACAAATACAATAGATCGCTTTGGAACTGTTAGGCATCGCTATACAGGCTCCGGCGGACTGCAACTCCTCTATTGGGGCAACGCTTTTAAAATATCTAAAGGTTTTACCTTAGGAGTAAGTCTTTCTTATCTTTTTGGTACCATAAATACAACAAGTTTTGCAGAGTATGAAATGGAAAATAGCTTTAGCACTATGATATCTAATTTTCGCCATTTGGATGGGATATATATATCAGGTGGAGCGCAATACCAAATAACCATTAAAGAAAAACATCATCTCGGCATTGGGGCTGTGTATGAGAACGCTATAAAAGTGTGGTCAAAAGAAAATTTGATCATTTTAAATTATATGGGAGTCTATTCTCCTAATAATTACTTTGATACCGTTGTAGTCAATATGGGTGAAAATGCCATAAGAAGTACCGTAAAAATGCCCCACATTGTGGGAAGCGGGTTATCTTACGGCTATAGAGATCGTTTGCTTGTTGCGGCAGATTTTACTTGGCAAAATTGGAAACGATTTGAGATGAGGAGTACTAGAGATACATTAAAAAACAATTTCATCACTGCAGTAGGTGTACAATACGTGCCAAACCCTATGTCATCAAAATATTACAATAAAATTAACTTTCGATTGGGTACGCGATTTGCCTCAGGCTATATGATTATTAATGAGAAACCGATTTCCGAACTTGCAGTTTCTGTGGGATTGGGATTTCCAATCAGGACATTCAATACGCGTTCTTCTGTAAATATAATGTTTGAATACAGTAGATTAGGGACGCTTCAAAGCAATCTAATCCTGCAAAATTATTTTAAACTATCTTTCAATTTTATTCTTCAAGAGAGATGGTATCAGCGTAGAAAATTAGAATAATACACAATTTTTTTTCTTAGCTTTCGTTAAAAATACCCAGCTCTAAATGTTGCTAATAATTATAAATTAAATTAATATTGTCATGAAAAAACTTATGCTTCTTGCGCTTATATCTTGTTTTACAATAGGCAGCTTTGCGCAAGCTACTCCTTGTGGATTTCAATATGGAAAAACAGAAAAAGATTCTTTGAGATGTTTGGAAGAAATCTCTTTGTTTAGAAACCATTACGATCAAAGAAACTTCAAAGATGCTTATTCGCATTGGAAAAATATCGTGGAAATTTGTCCTTGTTCATGGAGTGCAATTTTTAATACTACTTATTTGCAAAACATATTTGATTTCTTAATCAAGTCAACAGAAGACGAAGAACTCCAAAGTCAATATATTGATGAATTATTGAATGCTTTAGCAACCCGCCATCTTTTTTTTCCAAGAAACTATACAGAAGGGAATGGGCTTGGATTTAAAGCTTTTTATATGATTCGTTACAGAGGAAAAAGCACTGAGTCTGTAATGCAAGCATTCGATTTGTTTATTGAATCTATTGAGATGGAGAAGGAAAAAACCCAACCTAATATTTGGGATATTTATTTCCGTATTGCCGAACAAATTGCGCGTGCTAAACAAGATACCGCTATCATGATTGATGCCTATGAGCGTGCTACTGATTATATTGAAATGGCAATCACTCATTACTATAAAGAAATTGATAAACAAATACCTCTTTTTGAAAATTTGGAAGAAGCTTTTGAAAGAGGACAAATTCAACAAACTGAATATGAAAATAGAAAACATAGATTGTCTCAAGATACGGCGCGTTCTATGCAATTTATTAATAATTACCTAAGAACATTAAAAAACATTGAAAACACATTTACTCCGTTTGCACCATGTCATGTGTTGGAACAAGTCTATTCTAATAAATTAGAGCAAAATAAAAACAATCTCCCCGCACTCAAAAAAATGTTAATCATTATGAACAAAGGTGGTTGTACTGATGCACCGGTTTTTGCGGAGATATTGAATATTGTACATCAAGCTGAGCCTAGTGCACAAACCGCTAATCTAATGGGATATTACAGTTTGAATCACGGCGATTACAATGCAGCGCTCAACTTTTTCAAAGAAGCTATTAATTTATTTGAAACCAATGAGCAAAAGGCTGATCCATGGTATATGATCGGACTCATTCATCAAATTAGAGGTAATTTCCCGGAAGCCAGAAGTGCGGCATTAGAAGTGCTTAGAGTTAAACCCAATAGTGGAAGAGCATATATTTTGATAGGAGATCTGTATGCTTCCTCCGGAAGCAAATGTAGCAGCGATGACGCTATTCCGTTTGATTTCAATTGGGCTGCTGCTGACAAATACGCACGCGCTGCTGCAGTAGACCCCTCTGTGGCAGAACTAGCGAGAGAAAAACGTTCAAGATTGCGTTTCCCTTCAATGCAAGATAGGTTTGCGAGAGGATTTACAACAGAGGGAGCCGAATACAGAGTAGGATGCTGGATAAACGAAGTTACTACCGTAAGATAGCCGATGTGGACAGCAACCATTGCCAAGAATGCATTCTTGGCAATGGTTTGCCTATCTGAAATATACAACACACAATCCAATAATGGATTGTGTGTTGCTTTATCATTATAAAAACATATAATATTTATGGAGAAAATATCTACGAAACCAAAAAAAGGATTTTTTTATTATATAGAAAAAGGCGGAAATGCCCTGCCACATCCGGCTTTACTATTTGGGTTATTTGCGCTCACTACGCTCGTATTGTCAGGCATTGGATCGTTTTTAGGATGGCATGGCGTGCATCCTGCTACAGGCGAACAAGTTGATGTTGTTAATTTGATGTCGCGCGACGGAATTCATCGCATCATCCTTGAGATGGTATATAATTATACGAGCTTTGCACCACTCGGCATTGTAATGGTGGCTTTATTGGGAATTGGCGTAGCGGAAACCAGCGGGTTGTTAAGAACAGCCATTAATGCCATGTTGGTAAAAGCTCCGGCAAAATCCATTACCTTTATGGTGATTTTTACAGGAGTTCTTTCAAATGTGGCATCTGATTTAGGGTATATACTGATTATTCCGTTAGCAGGCGTTATTTTCCACTCGTTGGGAAGAAATCCCCTTGTGGGGATGTCGGCCGCATTTGCCGGTGTAAGCGGTGGTTTCAGTGCCAACATACTTATCGGCACCATTGATCCGCTGTTGGCGGGACTCTCAACCGAAGCAGCACAAATTATTGATCCCGATTATTACGTACTACCTACGGCAAACTATTACTTTATGGCGGTTTCCGCCTTTCTTATTGCTATATTAGGCACAATAGTAGCTGTGAAATGGACAGAGCCTCGCTTGGGAAAATATACAGGTGATGTGGAACGGGAAATAATAGCACAACCTACTGATTTAGAGAAAAAAGGATTGAGAAGAGCCGGATTGATTTTCTTGGGATGGTTTGTTCTTTTACTCATAGGACTAATCCCCGAAAATGGTATTTTGCGCGGAAACGATGGTTCTATACTTCACTCTCCTGTTTTAAAAGGATTTATCTCCGTATTGTTTTTAATGGCGGCTTCCGCCGGAGCAGTATATGGTTTTACGGTTGGCACGTTTAAAAAAGGGGCAGATGTAATTACCGGAATGAATGATAGCTTTAAATCCCTTGCCGCTTTCCTTGTTTTGGTGTTTTTTGCGGCACAATTTGTGGCATGGTTCCGCTGGAGCAACTTGGGTTTGCTGGTTGCCATAAACGGCGCCAGTGCATTGCAAAGCGCCAATATTGGACTAATACCTTTGGTCATTATCTTTGTGATATTTACTGCTTTTACGAATTTTCTTATGGGTAGCGCTTCTGCAAAATGGGCAATTATGGGACCTGTATTTATTCCCATTTTTATGCTTTTGGGATACTCTCCCGAACTTTCGCAAGCGGTGTTCCGCGTGGGCGATAGTGTTACAAATATCATTTCGCCTATGATGAGTTTTTTCGCGTTGATTATTTGTTATTATCAAAAATACGATAAAAACGCCGGTATTGGAACTATTATAGCAACGATGTTGCCTTATACGATTGTCTTTTTCATTGGTTGGGTAGGGCTGCTTATAGGCTGGATTTTGCTCGGATTGCCGTTAGGACCTAATGTTTCGCTATTTTATGGAGTATAAAATAATAAGTAAAAACCGATACATAAAGTCTCTATAAAATCATAGCTCAGACGTATTTTTCAACATAGGTACAAAAATAAAATCGCCGAACTCTTCTTTGATAAAAGCGTTTTCTCCTGTTTTTGTAATACGGATCATTTTTTGTGAGTCTTCTCCTACCGGAATTACCATTAATCCATTTATTTTTAATTGATTAATTAATGACTCCGGAATGTTAGGCGCACCGCAAGTAACAATAATTTTATCGTAAGGCGCATATTGTGGAATACCGTTAAAGCCATCTCCGAAAAATGTGAGTATTTTATGATCAATTTCTTCAAGTAATTTTTGAGTGTCTTTAAAAAGTCCTTCTTGCCGTTCTATAGTGTGTACTTTCACGCCCATAGCACCTAAGATAGCGGCTTGAAAACCGGAGCCCGTACCAATTTCCAATACTTTATCTCCTTTTTGTATTTGCAGTAATTGGGTTTGAAAGGCTACAGTAAACGGCTGCGATATGGTTTGTCCGTATTTTATCTTCAACGCAATATCCGAATAGGCTTTATCCCACATAAAAGATTCGATAAACTTGTGGCGATCTACTTTTTCAAAAGCTGCCAGTACGTTTTTATCAATAATTCCTTTTTCTCGGAGTATCGAAATTAATCTTTGTTTTGCGCCTTTTAGGATGTAATTCATTGTTTTCTATATATGATTCCACTGTTAATTTATAAAAGGGCGCAAAATTTTGCGCCCCCTACTTTAATCTTAAACTTTAAATCTTTCGGATTGCCTCGCTCTTACACTTATCGTAACATACTCCGCAACGAATACAATCTTCCTGACGAATGTGATACACTTGTTTCAATTCGCCATCAATGGCATTTACCGGACATGCTTTTTTGCATAAACCACACCCGATGCATTTTTCGGGAATGATTTCATAGTGAATTAGGGCGGTACATTGCATTGCCGGACAGCGTTTCTCAAGAATGTGCGCTTCATACTCATCTCTAAAATATTGAATGGTAGAAAGTACCGGATTGGGCGCTGATTGTCCAAGTCCGCACAAAGAGTTGGCTTTAATTTGGTACGCTAATTTTTCTAGTGTTTCAAGATCTTCAATTTTTCCCTCACCCTGGGTAATTCTTTCTAAAATTTCTAACATTCTCAAAGTCCCTAGGCGACAAAAAGTGCATTTTCCACACGATTCACCTTGCGTGAAAGTAAGGAAGAACTTCGCTACATCTACCATACAAGTGGTTTCATCCATTACTACCATTCCACCCGAGCCCATAATGGCGCCGGTTTCTATGATTGCATCATAATCAATAAGCGTATTTAGCATGTTCTCCGGAATACAACCGCCTGAGGGACCACCTAATTGAACGGCTTTTATTTTTTTATGATGCGGAACGCCGCCACAAATATCGAAAATGACTTTACTAATAGGCGTGCCCATTGTTACTTCTACCAATCCTGATTTGGCTATTTTTCCGGTTACGGCAAACACTTTGGTTCCTTTGGCGTTTTCCGTACCGAGCGCTGCGTATTTTTTTGCACCTTGTATAATGAGAGCAGGCACATTTACAAAAGTTTCTACATTATTAATATTAGTAGGTTGCTCCCACAATCCTTTTTCGGCAGGGTATGGGGGACGTTTGTTGGGCATACCACGCTTTCCTTCAATAGAAGCAAGCAAAGCGGTTTCTTCACCACATACAAAAGCGCCGGCGCCCTCTTTCACATAAATATCGAAATCGAAATCTTGAATACCGCAAGCATTTTTTCCTAGGTAGTTTTTTTCACGAGCTTGTGCTAGAGCAATATTTAAGCGTTTAATAGCTAATGGATATTCGGCACGACAATAAATAATACCCTGCGAAGCGCCGATTGCTTTTCCGGCAATGAGCATTCCTTCAATTACACCGTGCGGATCGCCTTCCAAGATAGAGCGATCCATAAAGGCACCAGGGTCGCCTTCGTCGGCATTACACACAATATATTTGGGAGCGCTTTGCTGCGTGGCGGCAAGACGCCATTTGATGCCGGTAGGGAAGCCGCCGCCGCCGCGTCCCCGAAGCCCGCTTTCTATAATCTCGTCAATAATTTGTTCCGTACTCCAATCTGCTACCTTTTGTATGGCTTTATACCCCTCGCGCACTTCATACTCCTCAATTTTTTCAGGGTTGATAATGCCGCAATTACGTAATGCCCATTTGGTTTGTGCTTCAAAAAAGTTATTCTCTCTAGCATCAAAATTTGGGGAATAGACTACAAACTCCTTCAAAATACCTGTATTTTGAAAAAAGCTTTCTAAAATTCTATCCATTTTCTTTGGTGTAACTTTTCCGTAAATATCGTCATTAATTTGCACCAAAGGTTCTACATAACAAGCTCCAATACAGTTTGTTTTATCTAAGATAAATAAATTAGGGTTTGCCTCTAATTTTTCTAAAAGAGCGTCGTATACTTTTTGTGCTCCGGCGGCAATACCACAACTGCCTAATCCTACTTTAATATGTAATGGCTGCATTAATTATCATATTTCAGGTTCTTCTTCGAATAAGAAATGATTCCTCAACGCCCTTCCGGTTTGCGGATCAACAGCTGTAATCATATTAATTTTTGCATCCAGTAAACGTACTACGTTATCTTCTAATGTCCTGTCGTTGATTAAAGCGGCAAACTCGCTCAATTGACCTAATTCACTAAATTTTTCAAACATTTGACGTTGTGCTTCAGGTCCTCTTCTAAAATAATGATCAATTTCAGCGCCTACTTGTGTCGCATACGCCGTTAAAGATCTTGTAAGCCTTAATTGTTCAAAGTTGTCTTTGAGTAGTAAGCGATGTTCATCAGAAAGTTGGTTATCAAAAAAAACTAAGTAGCCGAACAAGGTTTCGATATTATTCGCTTGGATAGCCAATGTACGTTCATCAGCTTTTTCAAACCAATCGAAAGTTTCCTTAAACTCATCTAACATTCTGCGAGCCATTGTCAATCCCTTTTCCGTAGCGGTTGACGTACCCAATCTTAATAAAGAGCCTACTTGCATAAGGTTATAAGGAACAATGAGATTTCCTACCAAAACGTATGGAATTATATCCGGATTGAAAATTTCAAAAAGTTTGTCGTGAAGTTGTTCGGCTTTTTCAATATTACCTTCAGCGGCTAATTGGTTGGCTGTACGTAAATAAATAGCTTTAATCGTACTAAACATACGTGCGGTTTCTTCAGGATGATATACGCGTTTGTCATTAATTCCACCCCAAAGGTACGGATATACCGGTTTTTGCACTCTGTCGGGATTATTTACTACATCTACGCGTGCATGATTGGGGAAAACATTCAACAATTTATCGGGCAGCGTAGTTGTATTCACTCTGCCAATATCCATGTGGCTTCTGCCGCCTCTTGATTTAATAGGCACAAAACGATACGCCATACCATCTAATTGGAAATATTCTTCTAAACCGAAATAGGCTTCCGGACCGGAGGTGATAGAGAAATATATAGGTCTGTCCCAATCAAAATTGGCTAAAATATCCATCAAAATCATGTTGCTTTTCATGATCCAATTACCATCCTTTGTGCTTCTTCTGTTCCAAGTTACCCTATCCACAATTAAATGCGCATCTTCGGGACGAACAGTATTATTTGCCAATACTTTTTCCTTATCTACAGGAATTGAGAAGCTTAATGGAATGCGTGCGCCGGCGCCTGTATTTCCACCCATATATCTTTGATCTTCACCTAAGAAAATAATAAGTCTTTTATCATCAAATCTCGGATCTTTAATGTATTCTACTACACCTTTGAGATCTATAAACTGACTTCCTGCATCGTCGAATAAAAGTTGATCACGTGTTCCGTCGCGGTATTGCTCCCAAGTCATAGAAATAGGAAGTGGATCGGAATTATAGGCTTTTCGTTTCATTTGATCTATATACCAACTTCCATTTAAGAGACTTAGGTTGCAAACGCGCACATCGGTGCGGTAACCTTCCACCTCTTGAGCATACCATAGGGGGAAAGTTTCGTTATCGCCCATTGTAAAAAAGATAGCATTGGGTTCGCAAGAATCTAAGTAGGCTTTTGCAAAAGCTAATGCGGTATAGCGGAAAGATCGATCGTGGTCGTCCCAGTTTTCTTTTGCCATGATGCCGGGTATTAGTCCTAAGCAAATCAAAGTAATTACAATAGCGCCGGCGACTTGTCCTTTTTTGTTTTTCCACTTTTCTAACAAAGCAATTAATGCAAAAACCCCGAATCCAATCCAAATACAAAACGCATAAAATGAAGCTGCATAAGCATAATCGCGTTCGCGTGGCTGGAAGGAGGCGTTATTTAGATAGAATGCAATTGCCCATCCGGTCATTAAAAACAACAGAAATACTACAAACGAGTTTTTCAAGTCTTTTCTCGAATAATAAATCAAACCGATGATCCCCAAAATGAGCGGTAAGAAAAAGTAGGTATTATGTCCTTTATGCTGCATAGTGAAAGGCTTATCATTTTGTTTTCCAAGTCTCATTTCGTCAATAAACGAAATGCCTGATAGCCAATTTCCGTTGTAATAGTCACCCAAACCTTGCAATTCATTTTGCCTGCCCACAAAATTCCACATAAAATAACGCCAATACATATAGTTGAGCTGGAAAGAATGTAAGAATGCTTTGTTCTGTTCCATAGTAGGCAATTTCCCGCTTTCCAAATGCCTCATATTATCTCTATCCGAAATGCTACCCGAATTATATACATAATTCCTCATCCAATGCATGTAAGTGTCTCTTTTTCCGGGGTCCCACATCCTTGGAAAGAACATTAAATCCTGGCTGTCATAATTGGGTACTGATCCTTTTCGATCATCTGCAACAATATATCTACCGGCTTTATCATTACGAACGTAAACGGGAGTTCCGTCGGTATATGGCTGACGTCTATCTAAACGAGAATTATAAGATCTTCCGTAAATAAATGGTGTAGAGCCATATTGATCTCGATTTAAATAAGATAAAAGAGACACCGCGTCTTCGGGGCTGTTTTGATCAATGGTAGGATTTGCATTAGAACGAATAACAAGTGTTATAAAAGTTGAATATCCGAAGAGCAAGAAAAATAATGAATAAGCACAAAGCTTAAGTAAAAGTTTTTTCTTCTTATAGCTATAATAAATGGCATAGCCGATAACGCCGAAAATGAACAAGAAATAGATAATGGTTCCCGCATTGAAAGGCAATCCAAGTGTGTTTTTGCTGAAAACTTCAAATTTTCCTACCCAACTTACAATTCCGGGAACAATGCCCCAAAGGATAATGCCCACTATAGCCATAGATGCAATGAGTGCTCCTAAAACACCCCATTCGGCTTTAGAACGAATGGCGCCATTTTTAAACGAAATGTATAGAAGCGGAGCCACAATAAATACCCAAATAGCTAACATCCAACCAATGTTGTATAAAATAGACATCCCGAAAGCAATGAACGCAAGCGCTAAAATTACACCTTTATGAGAGGCTTGTTTCGATAGTTTGAAATAAACAATTAATCCCATAGCAGGTATCGTAAGCAAGTTCAATAAGTGAACTCCGATGGAAAGTCCTATCAAATAAAAGATAAGCACGATCCAACGTGCAGGGTTGGTATTTGGTTTTGGATTGTCACATTCTTCGTCCCATTTTAAGATGCACCAAAAAACGAGCGCCGTAAAGAATGAAGACATGGCATAAACCTCACCTTCTACTGCTGAAAACCAATAAGTATCAGTAAATGTATAAGTTAGCGCGCCTACTAAGCCTGCTGCAAAAACAGCTATGGTTCTCAATGTGGTGAAGCCGCCCAAATTTGCCACTAATTTTTTACCAAACAAGGTAATGGTCCAAAACAGGAACATGATACCAAACCCGCTGCAAAGTGCAGACATCACATTGACCCAAAATCCAACCATGGCAGGGTCTCCGGCTAACTGGCTGAAAACGGCTCCGATAATTTGGAATGTGGGTGCGCCCGGCGGGTGCCCAATCAGCAATTTATGGGCTGTGGAAATATACTCGCCACAGTCCCACCATGATTGTGTAGGTTCAACGGTTAAAATATATACGGTACACGCAATAATACCGACCAACCAGCCTAAACTATTGTTGATGATTCGATACGTTTTATTCATAAAAATTTTGTGTTAAACTTGTTAATATATTAATATCGTATTTTTGTAAAATTTGTTGTGTCTTTTATTAAAAAAAACGTAGGGGCGTTGCACGCAACACCCCTATAAAATATTTTCTACATGAAATAAATCATTACACTAGAATCTGAAATGCGAGAATGCCTTATTGGCTTCTGCCATTCTGTGAATATCTTCTTTACGTTTAAATGCAGCGCCTTCTTCTTTATAGGCTGCCATTATTTCGGCAGCAAGCTTTGTAGCCATTGTTTTTTCATGGCGCTTACGTGCGAAGAGAATCATGTTTTTAATACCCAAAGATTCTTTTCTTTCCGGACGAAGTTCCGTAGGAATTTGAAAGGTTGCTCCTCCAATTCTTCTACTTTTCACTTCCAAAGCAGGCGTAATGTTTGCCAATGCTTTTTTCCATACATCAACAGGGCTTTCTTTTAATTTATTTTCAATGATATCCATTGCTTCATAAAAGATTTCGAATGCGATTGATTTTTTACCCTGCAACATAAGATTGTTTACAAATTTTGTAACCAATACATCATTAAATTTTGGGTCGGGAAGGGTAATCCGTTTTTTTGGTTTTGATTTTCTCATTTGGTTTCTTCAATACTTTAAGGTTAATATTTACTCTTAGTTTTACCCATTTTGGTAACTAAGCAACTTTTTAATGGTTAATTTTAATGATTAATGGTTAATTTGTTTCAAGGTTTAAAGTTATTTATCAATGAAAATTAATCATTGACCATTAATCATTAACCGTTATTTATTTATGCTTTCTTCTTCGGACGTTTGGTTCCGTACTTACTTCTGCCTTGCAAGCGACCATTTACGCCGGCAGAGTCTAACGCACCGCGCACGATATGATAACGTACACCCGGAAGGTCTTTCACACGACCGCCTCTTACCAACACAATGCTGTGTTCTTGCAAATTATGACCTTCACCCGGAATATAAGCATTCACTTCTTTTCCGTTGGTCATACGAACTCTCGCTACTTTACGCATGGCTGAATTAGGTTTTTTCGGAGTGGTAGTATATACTCTCAAACAAACCCCGCGACGTTGCGGACATGCATCTAACGCTCTTGATTTACTTTTTGATGTTAATTGTTTTCTTCCTTTTCTAACTAATTGTTGAATTGTTGGCATTACGTTATTTTTTAATCTTTACTAATTTGCATTAAAAACACCCTGCTTTTTTGAGGGCTGCAAAAATATAAAAAATTTATTATGAATATTAACGACAGATTTTTTTGTATTCTTTTTGCCTTCGTGGATCAAATGATGATTCGTTTCGTTTGAAGCAAAAAAGTTGTGGAAAGTGGAAATATGTTCTTGCTTTATGCTAAAATATTCAAAAACGTGCGAAAAATTGACTAAAAAAATAGGACATATTTTCCTCAAACGGGCATAACTTATTGACATTCAAAAAAAAATTTGATACTTTTTTGTATATTTTTTTTGTATATTGCAGCCGGTTTTA
>Ga0209737_10000600_pt1 | contig 28832 bp, 26 predicted proteins | sample TergutCu122P3_FD_187284 | JGI IMG/M metagenome (GOLD analysis project Ga0209737, IMG submission 187284) | Cubitermes ugandensis P3 segment gut microbial communities from Kakamega Forest, Kenya - Cu122 P3 (SPAdes) (version 2) | ecosystem: Host-associated > Arthropoda: Insects > Digestive system... | reverse complement strand
CTTTGTTTTTCGTTTAATAGTGGGAGTATTTTTTCTATTCGATGTTTTGTTGCGCTATCCACGGTACTTCAACTATGAATAGTACAACACACTATTAAACATTACAAGTTATTTTCTTACAATTCCTTATGGGCAAAATAAGTTTTGACACGGTTTACCATGAAAACGCAAAGTATCAGCTAAAAAAAGTCAGACAGCTTTTTCTGATAAAGGACCCGTTTCAAAAGCTCACTCTGTCTTACCCATCGACCTAGCGGAATTTCAAATCTAGTGCTAATATGCTGGAGAGCTTCAGGTAAGGTTTTAAAGTGGAAAGGTTTTTGTTGCATAGCATTGCGCACGTTTTCTCGAACTTGCCAAACACCAATAGGCATAATATAACCAGGTCGTGCTTCACGAAGAACAATCACCATTGCCTGTCTACGTTCCTTAATTAATAACTCACAAGTTGCTAACCGCGCTGAATAGTAACAACCACCAATTGCAGCATATGTAGTGCGTCCGTTGTTGCCTTCCCAATCTGAAAATATGGCAACATTTTTACCTGCAGGATTCCAAACGGTTCCCGGATACCATGCCTCCATCGACTCATAACTGTACTGGCTAGGAATCATTAAAATTTCAAACACATTATCAAGGTACACAGATTCATAAACGCGGTACTCGTTTATTTCAGGAAAAGTTTTAACTTGCTCACGGAGGCTTTTTGAAATGATATCATCAACGGCGGTTATGCTCCAACGAGTGGGAACTAGTTTACGGTTTTTTTCAATACCAAACGCACCGACACTGAAGGCTTTTTGGATTTTGGTAACTATAACACCCTGGTCATAAAGCTCCAAGACGGCATTAGTTGATTTAAGATCGGTATCATAGTAAGCTTTCTCAATATGTTGCTCATAACGACCATTACCAACACGCATATCCCGAATAGGCGCAGAAGGCCCAAACGGTTGAACATCATCATCCAGAAAAAGGGACCCACTGGGTTTTTTTGTTAAATTCAATTCCATGTCCACGCTATTATCTACTAAAGCTAATTCACGTGTAGCATCAAGAATTTTCCCAGCCGTAAGAACATCAGTTACATTAACCCGATGTTTTCCTCGCACCAACATTGAACGAAACCCTACAATTTCGTCAATTGACTTACCAAACCATTGCTCAGGCAAATCATAAATGCTGGTGTCCTCACTTACAGGCGGCACAAGCGGTCCAGCGTAAACATTTGGATAACCAATTCTGCCAATGAACACACTTGGAGGAGACATACCGGCAATATCTTGACTTGACATTAAAGGGATACTTTTGTTAAAATAATGCAGTTTAACCATTATAGGACAACGCGTTTTGCCACAAAGATTCCGCGCACCCTTACAAATCACACACAAACTGTCTTGATTAACCCTAGCAACTATTTGATTATCATTATTATCACTTGTATGCTTTAGAAGACCCTTTAACCAATCATCAGTTGGTCGCACATTCTGCGAGGATTTGACAGAGAAAGACATCAACAGAAATGAAGAAAAAGATGCTGATATGTTTTCTGCACATAAACATCTAAAAAACGTCATACCCATAAAAACAAACAATGAGGGAATAAAAAACTAAAAATTAGTTCAGGTATGCCTTACCCATTAGATGTTGGAGTTAAGTCATTATCCCAAAATAACTGATCTAAAGTAGTATTAAGCGCTTTGCATATTAATATACACAATTTTATAGTAGGGTTATAGTTACCAGATTCAATCAAACTTATAGTTTGCCTAGTTACACCAATTTTCTCAGCTAACTGCTCCTGCGACAAATCACAAGCAACCCGAGCAAGCTTCATCTTTTTATTCTTCATATCCATCGCCCTCGGTTAATTTCTCAGCGAGTTCAGCCTCTTTATTGGCAATTTTTTCACTCTCCAACATGCCTTTCTTTATGTTAAAATACATAAAACTCAGTATAAATACTGCTACTGAGGAGGGAAATACTAAGTTAAAGGGTTTTGGTGGAAAGTAGCCAAGAATAGCTAACAAACAAAGCACAACAACAAGAGTACCACTACAAATCGCTTGTATTGTAAAATAAAGTTTTAATTTTTTTAGTGTGGTTGTTTTTGATTTTTCACTATTCCACGCCACAAGAAGCCCTTGTTTATGCGATTTTTTACTTGCATATGAAAGTGGAATAACGCCTATGAATATGTATACAATCAAGCTTAAACCAGGTATAATGATGGAAGGTCCAGATTCTTTAGGATTCAAGATGTAGAAGGGATAGATTAGGATTAAGATGCAGAGAATCATTTGTCCAAATATAAAAATCCAGAAGTGTAACTGGTAGCTGTTGTTTTTTGCCAAATTTTTTATGTTGGTGATGGCTTCGTCAGTTTCTTTTGTAAGTAGGACTTTTTTGTGAGTGGTTGTTATGACGTAGTAGAAAAGTGAGGTGATAAGGGCTATGATTTCCACTGTGTACAGTATGGGGTGTAGCTTTAATGCTATTTTTATGATCAAGCTGAGTGTGGTCAAAATTAAAAGTACCTTATACATTGGGGCGGTATTTTGGGCTATGCCCCGTTGGATTCTTTCATCTTTTATCTTGTTTATCTCCACGTTCACTCCTCGGCTTCGTTAAATTCACAGTTAATATACAATATATTTGCATATTTGTACATTATATATTGCATTTTGCATAAATATTTTTCGCCACACAAACCACCCGTTCAAACATCCTCAACACACCAAAAAAGACACCCACCCAAACACAAACAATCCCAAGTAGCGCCACAATTTAAGTGGTGTATAAATTTCTGAAAGACCCAAGAGCTTAGAATTTATTTAACAGGCAGCCTCCGAAAAACCCATTTTAGACCGGAACTTTATTGAGCACTCGTACACCAGTGCCGTCTGTTTCACGGGTTTTGTAAAGAGACAATTCATTTTTTCAGATTATTGTTAGAAAATTATTTTATAGGCACATTTGGAAAAAATAAAAAGAAGACCCCTAGAAAAGAAAAACCTTTTTAGATCATTGATAATTACAATGGAGGATAATAAAATGATTGCACAGGCGTTCGGTATTTTTGGCATAGTTATGGCACTGCTTCTTATCATAGCTGCCTTTCTTTTAAGGGGCAAAGGTAGTTTTTTAATTGCAGGATACAACACCATAAATAAAGAGGAAAAAGAAAAATATGACCAAGAAAAACTCTGTCGTTTTGTTGGCAAGTTATTGGTTATTATCTTTTTTGCTATAGCATTTTTTCCTATTGGGATATATTTTGAAATATATTGGGTGATATATTGTGGAAGTGCCTTTATTCTTGTATGCGTTATTGGGGCGGTTATTTACATGAACACAGGTAATCGTTTTCATAAAATGGATAATTCAGAGATAAACAGTTTTGGAAGTGAAAAATCAAAAAAGACCACTAAAGTAAATAAAATTGTCTCAATTGTTTTTTCTATGATAGTGCTGATTTCGGTTGGTGGTGTGCTGTTTTATGGTGTAAATGAACCTGTGATAAATGTCCTTGACGATAGTATACAAATTAAAGCCATGTATGGCATAGATGTTGATTTTTCGGAGGTAAATAGCATATCTCTTGTAGAGGAAAGCATGCACAATATTGGTGTTGGCGTAAGAGTTAATGGTTTTGGAGGTTTTGGAGAAGCTTTGAGAGGGCATTTCAAATCAGATAGTATCGGCGAAACTTTGCTTTTTGTTCACTCGACTTCCTCGCCTACAATACGAATTGAACGCAACAGTGAAAAAGACATCTACATAAGCTATCGTAACAGCGAAAAGACAGAAATGTTGTTTAATGAATTAAGCATAGCAATAAACCCCTGAAATCAAGTTCACGTTTACTCATAAATAGACCAAAGAGTCTGTTCTTCTTGTTTTTGGCACATATTTAATGAAAAAACAAAAATGTAACATCAGAGCATTATTTGTTGTGTATTGAATTTGGATAAGGCTGATTATCTACTTTGGAGCCGCAAATATGATAAAGCGTATGGTTTCTTGGCGCAACGTGAACGAGAGTTAGGTTCCAAGTTTCGTAAAAAGAAAGTTATGACTAAAGGGGATTTAGTTGCGGTTGTTGAATGGTTATTTCGAAATGAACCGGAGAAAAAAGCTCGAGCCATAGAGGTGGTGAATCGTAATAGTGATGAAGGAGTGGAACGTATTTCTAGTCAGGTTTTTAATTTACCGGAAGGTAATGATCTCTATCGTATGAACTGTTTAATTACTCTTGAGGGTGTTACCCCTGTTCTTGCTAGCGTGATTTTAATGTTTTTTGATCCAAAAAATTATGGTTTTTTTGATGTACGCATTTGGAAACTATTTTTAGGTAATGCACCGTCAAATCTGTTAACAATTATGAATTATCAAACATTATTATTGTCGCTTAGAAAAGCAGCTAATAAACATAATTTGGATGTAAGAGTAATTGATAAGGCAATATATAAGAAAAGTATTGACGAGTCAGGTTAAAAGGGAAAATTAAATTTAAAAAATATTTAATTAAATTAATTCTATGGTTACGTGTACTTCTTCTGGTACGCGTATGCGCATGATACGTCTCATAACACGTTCTTCAGAGTCGATGTCAATTAACCGTTTATGAATACGCATTTCCCATCTGTCCCATGTGGCTGTGCCTTCACCACAGGGTGTTTTAAGAACTGGAACACGTAGGCGTTTTGTGGGTAGTGGTACTGGACCGTTGATTTTTACGCCTGTCTTTGTCGCTATGTTTTTGAGTTCCTCACATACATTTTCAAGTTTACCATAATCGGTACTTGTGAGGCGTATTCGTGCTTTTCTTACCATTTTTGAACGTCAATCCCGCTTTGTTGCAATCCTTAGAGTCAATAACGCACTTTAAAAAGCTATCGTAACACAAACCCAATGTTAAGGCTCATATTAAGCTCAAATATGCTATTGACGCGTTCTAAGTTAATTCTATTTCTGTACTACTTAGTTAAACATCTCACTAAAAAATGCTCTGCTTATATTACCTCTTTAGCAGCTTTAAACCTACAACACAAACCAAAAATACCTCAAATGGTTTACAGACAATAAAATGTCCAAGAAAAAATAGACTCATCTGTAAAAGAAAAACAAACATAGCCCTACCAAACAAGCGCTAATCTTTCTAAACCCCCAAAAACTATCATCAAATAAGTAAACAGTTGCGCTATTTAACGCAATTTTAATGAATCTTGGCAGGCCCTGCTGTTTTAAGTGTATAGAGGCGGGAGAGTTTAGTATGGGACTACTTGCTTTTCATGGCACAATATTTTGGATGTATAGAAGCTTTTTCTCAAGAAAAGGTTAATTAGTCGAAGAATATGTATTGTTTCAACGTGTAAGAGCTCGGGTAGTATAGTTCGGTCTAGTATATGCGGCTGTCGCCCGTAGGACCCGGGTCCGAATCCCGGCCCGAGCGCCACTTTTCCTATTAAAGCTATATTTACTATAATTATCTTGTTTGTCTGGTTCATACACCCATATTGTCACGATATATTGACATTTCAGACTACGCAAAAACGCTAAAAACATCATGTCAAACACTACGTACAGTATCGGGAATACACATGTGCCGCTGCATGTTATAGTCTTGAAAATTTTATGCGAGTTGTTGCACAGTCTGATTTGAGGATATTCTTCATAGATTTACTTGTTGTAGATGAGATTGACAAACCATATTAATAGGGAGGAAAAACTTTAGACCTTAGCCACAATCAGCGTTTGTCGACAGAATACATATTTTATTAACACATATCCGTTATGTTTGTTTTAAACACTCAAATTTTGAATCATCTATAACATACACACCCAACATAAGAACGCCCAAATAATTAAGAAGAACTTTGTTATTAAGAATCTGCATAAAATTCAGATAGAAAACACAAAAACAGAAAACATCAAAAATCAAATAACAAGAATCTACTTTTTCTTTTTGCTTTTTTTAGGTCGTTTGACGGGTTTGTGAAGCTTGTGAGGTTTATGCTGCTTCCAACATTTTTTGCAGTATACGGATTTTGTGGTTCCAGGCTGAAAGTGCACTTCACAATTACTACCGCAGTCAGCACAAATTGCTTTATATGTTTGGGTATGTTCAGTTTGTGTTGGTGTATGGAATTTTTTGAACAGTTGATAATTTTTGAGTTTTGGCCAGCCTGTTTTTGCGTATTTAAGCATTTCAGGATGATTTTTTAACCACCGCATCATGTGAAAAAAGTTTTTACCACGCTTCTCTTCACGTTCAATTAAGGGTTCATATCCTAAATTACGAATTTCATCGAGATAAGCTATTTCGATTAATCGTTGAGCTTCGCCTTCAACATGGATACGTTTGACACGATTTTCACCATAAATTTTACGCAGGTTCTCAGCGGCTACGTCAAAAATACACCCTTGACAGATGTGAATTTCTTCGTCTACTTTAGGGTTAAGAGCGGTAACAAGTTTGGAGACTACACGAGAAGATTCTTGCAAATATTCTTTTTCTTTAAAAATTTCCTGATAGAAGCGTACATCGATAAGGTCGTATTTGAAGTCGCCGGTTTCTTGCCGATAGGCACCAACTACAACACCAAAGAGCAAATCACCACTACCAGCGTCGTCAACTATGACTGTCAATTAATTAATACCTCAAACTTTTATTGAGTATATGTGATTCAATTATAAAAATAGCGCCCTAAGAAACAAGCAGAAAACAAGAGAAAACAGGAAAACAAATTTTATAAAATATTTTTAGTTTTATTGTTTGGACCCATAATTCTGTGTGCATATTTATAACTGCCAATAGATTTTTTTCTTTGATTAAGAGGCTATTGTTTTTAACAGATTAGGTATCACTAAATTTATTATACAGAAAACAGGAAGGTTCCTTTACGGAGAAATTATTATGGAATGGGGCATGCAGAACAGATTAAAGAAGCTCATTCAAAAAGATGGAAAAGTCCTCTTTTTACCAATTGACCATGGATACTTTCAAGGGCCAACTCATTGCCTAGAAAAACCTGCAGAAACAATAAAACCCATCGTGGAATATGCAGATGCTTTAATGCTTACACGAGGAGTTTTACGCAACTGTGTTGATCCGGCAATTGATAAACCTTACGTTATGAGAGTTTCAGGCGCAGTTTCAGTAGTAGGTGAAGATCTTGCAAATGAAAGTTTAGTAACCTCTATTGAAGAAATTATAAGACTAAACGCTTCTGCGGTTTCTATGTCAGTCTTTGTGGGGTCAAAATATGAAAACAAAAGTTTAACCAACCTGTCCAAACTTGTTGATGATTGTGAAAATTATGGAATACCAGTTATGGCAGTTTGTGCTGTGGGTAAGGAATTAGAAAAAAGAGAAGCCAGATATTTGGCGCTTGCGGCGCGCATTGCAGCAGAAATTGGTGCACGGGTAGTAAAAACCTATTACTGTAAAGATCACTTTGAAAAAATTGTTGACGGCTGTCCAGTACCTGTGGTTATAGCCGGGGGGCCGAAAACAGAAACTCAGAGAGAAGTTTTCGACTTTGTATATGATGGCATACAAAAAGGAGCCATAGGCGTTAATTTAGGTAGAAACATTTGGCAAACTGAACATCCCGTTGCATCCATTAAAGCTATACGTGCGATAATTCACGAGGGTTTTACAGCTAAAGAAGCAGAGGACCTCTTCAACCAAAGTATCTCAGGAAAAAATTAAACTCTACAGGTGAAACTAATGCTTGTTGCTGTTTACTACAATAATAAGGATGTTAGAGTTGAAGAATTCCCTATGCCAGAGATAGGGGAAGAAGAGATTTTACTAAAGGTTATGGCAAGCGGTATATGTGGTAGCGATGTTCTAGAATGGTATCGTATTCCAAAGGCACCCCGCGTGTTGGGACATGAAGCCACAGGTACAGTTGAACAAGTGGGCAAAAAAGTCGCTAACTTAAAAGTGGGTGATCGCATATTTGTTTCTCACCATGTACCCTGTAACACCTGTGCACACTGTCAAAAAGGACACCACACCGCCTGCGAAACCCTGCACAACACTAATTATTTCCCCGGTGGCTTTGCCCAATACATAAAAGTCCCAAAAATCAACGTGCAACTGGGCATCTACAGATTACCTGAGAGCATGTCCTTTGAAGAAGGCACCTTTATTGAACCCTTAGCATGCGTTGCTCGAGGACAAAGATTAGCCAACATACAAAAAGACGATACTGTATTGATCATTGGTAGCGGAATCTCAGGCATACTACATGCACAACTCGCCAAGTTCAAAGGCGCAAAAAAAATTATAGTAACCGATGTCAACCAATACCGCATGACACTTGCAGTACAATTCGGCGCAGACTATGCATTTAACGCAACAGAAGACCTGCCCCAAAAAATTAAAACCTTAAACGACGGCCGATTAGCTGACAAAGTTATTGTCTGCACCGGAGCACCCTCAGCAGTAACATCAGCAACAGACTGCGTTGAAAAAGGCGGCACCATAATGTTTTTTGCAGTCCCTGATCCAACAGTAAAAATTCCATTACCAATAAATCAGTTCTGGAGAAATGAAATCATCATCCAAACCAGCTACGGTGCAGCACCCAACGACCTTGAAGAAGCTTTATCAATTCTTGCAACCAAAAAATTAAACGTCAAAGATATGATAACCCATAGATTAGCATTGCGTGAAGCTCAAGAAGGCTTCCGACTGATGACAACTACTGGTGAGTCATTAAAAGTAGTTCTTGAACCAAATAACCCAAATTTGTAAAAAATAAAAACCTAAACTAACACTTCCATTTTTGTGGGAGGCTATTTTGAAACGGAATTAATCGAAAAAATAACACAAGAAGAGACCATAACCTTTCAATTCCTTGTTTATTTTTGGTTTTTGATTTTTGCTCTTTCGTTGTCCCAGAGTTGGAAGATTTGGTTGGCGATTTGAGATCGTGTTTTAAAGATGTCTTTTGTTTCAGCTATGTAGAAGTAGACGGTGTACACTCTTTCAACTGCTGTTGAACGGGTTAGGGTATAGAAGGGTTTCTTTGGGAGGTGGCTGTAGAGATCAAATGTTGTGTTAAAGATTTCTAAGAGCTTATCAGAGGGAACTAGATGGTCAAAACCTATTTCGAAGGTGTAGCAATAAATATTGCCTTTTGATGTAGATTCGTATAGGTAGTTTGTTATGTCACGTTCAAGCATTTGCAAGTTACTTATCGCAATGATAGTGTTACCAGCAGTTAGCAATTTAGCATAGTTCAAAGTTATTTCTTGTGCTACACCTTCTACTGTTCCAATTTTAACATAATCACCTACTTTAAATGGTCGAGCGGCCATAAGGTAGAGGCCTGCAATAAAGTTGCCAATGGTTTTTTGAGAAGCAAAACCTAAGGCTGCACCACCTACAGCTGAAAAAGATATAAGCACCTCAGAGGGTAAACCGCCAACTCTGCTTATTGCAAGTAACGCACCTATTAGAACTAGAATTCTAAAAGTTAACACTAACTTGTTTGCAGTGTTTGGTTCAAGTTTTGCTCTTTTAGAGAAACGAGAAATATATCTGGTTATGAACCGCTCTACAATAATTGCTACAAGCACAATTAACAATAGCGAGATAATTTGCATAGGAATACCAAAAAACGTACTGTCAGGATTTGTAAGTGTAGATTCAATAATAGACATAGTAACAGGCTCAAACAATATCTGCTCAAACTTAAACCTATCTCTTTCTCTAAACTAAAATGCTTAACCGCCTATAGGTTCAGATAAACGCTATAAACATAAAACATCAAATCAGAAACAAGCCACAATAAATTGACTATTTGAAAATAAAAGAATAATCGTACAATTCTAAAACGAAAATAATCCTTAAAATATTGTTGGTGGACCGAACGGGATTTGAACCCGTGACTTCCGCGTTGCGAACGCGGCGATCATACCGCTGATCTACCGGCCCATTAACTCACAGAATCGGATTCTTAACTTTTAGAGCTTTCGGTACAACACATTACTAAGAACGTTTATTGATTGGCTATTTGGTGTCTTGCAGGGAAATAATTTCACCCAACCAGCATGGGCGGTGTCCTGAAATATTTTAACGATGGTTGTTGGTTAATCAGAAAAACTTTTACTGCCCAAATCCCCTTTTACACAAAAAACCACCATTACACAAACCACCAACTTTTACGCCCAATCACAAAACCCACTACACCACACAATTCATGACACTACCAAATCCCGCACAGACAAGAAAGCAACTAAAATTTTTCAACATAAATGTTTAAATTTTAACAAACCACAAGACCAACAACAATAGTTTTTGCAAGTATTCATTCTGAACACGTAGAGAAACTAAAAACATATTTCCAAATCCGTCAATATAATTGGTGAAATCAACAGTTAGACTTTATTTTTTAGCAAATACCCGTTTTTGTCAATTTCATTTGCTCGAATACGCGTAGTGGAGATGGGTTTTTTATTTTCTGCAGGCACTAAATCGATCTTCACTATACTTAACGGGTGTAAACCAGCTTCGGCACGTTTTTTATTAATGAACTCACTTGTTTTAACGGTTTCTTGACTGACCACTAAAGCATCCAAGTCAGCTCTGCTTAGAGTTAAGCCATATGAGGTATATAGAGGAGAAATTTCAAATCGGTTTTTAAATTCAGGGTTATTCAAAAAACAAGATAAATCGACAAAACGTTCATTGTATGGGGCAATCTTGTGAGATTTATGCATTTTAGCAACAAATTCATCACTAGTTAAACCTATGAATATGTATTCACCAACTTCAAAAGCTTTGTTAAGTAGCGCCCTATGTCCTTTATGCAATTCATCGAACGTTCCGCCAACTGCAACTTTTTTAAATAGCCTCGTTATTGTCAACTAATCTGACACCTTGGAAATCCATTTTACAACATAACACCTGTTTCTCTGGCAAAACTTGCTTAAAAGCTTCTACCACCAAAGGGGCGTTTTCCTCCAAAACCACAGCGTGAACTGCTTCACCAATCATGTTTTGAGTAGCTCCTATAGCCCCTGCCTTTACAGCTAACTTTACAAGCTCGCACACACCATCTGAGGCAAAACCAGCTTTCTGAGCAAACATCCAACAACATGACAAAAAATTCTCCACACTTGGTTCCTCTAAAATCCTTAACAAAGCCTGGTTGCCATAACGGTTAATCTCAACTTTACGTTCAAAAGAAGAAAAAGACGTTTTAGAGATTTTTGTGTTATAAAAACCAGCCACAATGACATAGTTAGTACTAAGGGGTATGCGATCAATTTTACACACCCCTGGCGCGCCAGGCTCAGTTACAAGAATTAAACCACCACCAACAGCTAAGGAGCTAACTGTACCCAAACCAGTTTGAGATTGAACTTCAACTAAATGTGCAATTTCACCGATTTGATTATAAGTTAAAGGCAAATTTAACGCTTCTTTAAGAGCTAAACCAGTAGTTAATGCACCCCCAGCACTAGTTCCAAAACCCATACCTATAGGAACATCAATTTGATGCTCCACTACAACAGCATACTTTTTAGAAATTTGACTAAGAAACATTTGAGTTACGTTCTGTGTTACCTTAGCTTCTGGAGCAGGCTTATTGTTTATGACAACTTGGATGCTGTTTTCAGATGCATCCTCAAGGGTAACTTTAGTATGAACACCATATTGAAGCCCAAACCCACCACCTCTTGCACCTATGTATCGCAAGTCAGGAAGGGGAGTACCATTTGGGTTAGTGTTAAAAATTTCAAAGACACTGGATATAGCTCCAGGCGCAAACGCTTTAGCAATTTTTTTGGACAAAAATTTCGCCTTTTAAGAAGGTTTATGTTTGTATTGTAATGTTGGAAAAGCCCTTTGGACCACTTTAATTATAGGAGGACCTAGTAGTAAAATGAATGGAATTTCTGTGGCAATTGTCCAAACAAAAAGAGGCAAAACATAGACGATGTCAAAAGGTGTTACAAAGTATGATAGAAACAGTGGACTAACAGCCCATACAGTTACTGAAAGTAAAAGGCCACCAGCAATCTGTCCAGCTACGGCACCTATAGCATAGCTCCGCCATTCCTTCCAGCGGATAGAAACCACCGCAATAGCAACCAAACTGCCAAGTATTGCTAACAAAAAGATAGATATGAAAACTCTAGCTGAAAAACTAGTAAAAGCGGTCATGTCAGGGAGGAAAATAATTGAAGGCACTAACAATCCAATAATAGCTAAAGATACGAATATGAGTACTTTCTTTAAACTGATGTTTTTAGTGTATAGATAACCAATCAGAAAGAACAGGATAAAATTTGCTGGAACCCCTGCCACTAAACTTAATGGAGCGTTCCCGTGTACAAGAATGTCACGTATGAATATACCGATTGCACCACTCATGCCACCCACCCATGGACCATAAAGAGCAGCAAAAACCGCGGGAATAAGAACTACCGGAAGAAACCCTACACCAAAAAAAGTAATACCAGCTGATAGTACGTGTATTAAGTATCCAAATGCGGCATAGAGTGCTGAACAGACACCTATTGCAGCGATGTCTTGTGTTGTAAGTTTAATTCTCAATAGTCATCCCTTTAAACGTAAGCTTAACTTTCAAAAGTCGTAATCCAAATAAGTATTTCGATTATAATGTTTAAACATGTTTAAACATTAAGCCCAGAAAACAGCAAACACAATAGCAAAGCTAATTTAAAATAAGAAAAGAACACAGCTTACAATTGTAAACTGTAAACAGTTATTTTTTGTGACGTTTTATACGGTCTTGTCGTTGAGTTTTCTTGCGCCAGTCTTTTTTACGCTGAGTTTGCATCGTAAAACGTTCCTGCCTAGGCACATCAAGCTTGCGAAAAGGCGCCACTTCACGATAAAAAGTTGCATAGTCCAACTTGCCATTTTTTAAATCCAAAATAAGCTGATTTAACTCCTCTTTTGTCTCACCATCACTGGTTCTATCAAAAGCTTCATTATACACAGAATATGCTGCATGAAATTGAAAATTTTCAGGATCATCAATTTCGAGTTTTTCTGGGGTTTGTGGGTTTTTCTCGTAAGGTTGTTCAGTCATTCTATTTTCCCAAGTATTTACAGTTAGCATGTTACTTTACCCCCTTTTATAAGTGTGCCTACAAAAAACAAAATCACACAATCTAAACACTACATTTAAACAAATTTTATAAAACGAGTTTTCATTGAAATGCAATGGAAAAACTTTTTCCCCAGGAAAAACATAGATAACTAAACAAATCTAATTACAACCCGCCTACTCCGTAAAAACAAAAAACAACAAAAAGCCCACAAGCCACCAGATAAAAATTAAAGCAAAAAATAGCACTCTAAAATAACGCCAAACATCAAATGACACATCAACCAGTAACATGAGGCATTTTTTTACCACTAACCAAAAAGTTGCCGTAATACGATTATTGAAACACAATAATGTTACCTATCATAGAGATAAAACGCAATTTTCATCACATACCTTTCTAAAAAAGGTTAGCGTTTAACACATTGTCTTAATGCAACATCAAAATGGTTTATATCACCATAATCGCAATTGCTGCAATCATTACCATTGTCTTGACCAAAAGGACATCCCTTTAAATCAGCCATATCGTTCACTAAAAGTCTTTTATACAATGGTTATATAAAAACTACACTATTTCTTAACCAAATTTTATTCAAATCAAAGCATTTTCGCTTAATCTTCACTATTTTAAAGCAGAATTTAACAACAACAAACTGCAGACTATATGTAAAATGGAAGTAAATAGCCCAGAAGAGATTCGAACTCTTGTCAAGGGCTCCAGAGGCCCCTATGCTTGACCACTACACCACTGGGCTTTATGTTAGTACTACGTATTTGAATTCTGTATTATAACCTTACTGTTTTAAATAAGCACCAAAAAATGATTAAAACAGCAGATGATATTGTGTGAACGATTGGTTTCATTGTACTCATGTTTAATTTCATAAAAATGAGCAGTTTTAAAAATAGTTTATAGAGCATATCAGAATAGATAGGTTAAATTGAAAAAGTGTAAAAAAAGAATGATTAATAGCGTCTTCTTAAGAGGATCAGAACGGCAGCTATAATCAGTATAACTATGAATACAAACGCTACCGCTTGCAGATAAGGTGAGATAGTTGTCTGGGTTTTTGAGGTGAAAGTTAATGCTGAACTTGCTATAGGTATTGTGGAATAGTATGTTGCAGTGACACTATAGGAGCCATCTATGTCTGGAGTGTAGGTGTAACTGTAGGATCCGTCAGGTTTAGCTATAATTGTGAAGGTTTGTGTTTCACCGTTTGGATTAGTGAAAGTCAGAAATATATTCACACGGGAACGTGATGGCGAGAGCTGGCCTGAAACGGTTATGGGGTTACCTGTTTTAATTTGAGACTTATCAGCTTTCAGGGTAATATGCATTGTATCTGTGTTATATTCTCCAAGGCAGTAGAGGTTCCAGTCTTTGGTTCCAATGTATAGTTTACCGTTATATGGTGTTGGTGAGGACCAGCTTGCAGAGGGCAGGACATAACGTTCAGTTTTTGCTCCGGTTATGGCATCAAAGATAAAGAGGTTACGCTCACTTGTAACGATATAGATTTTACCATCTGCATATGAGGGAGAAACATAGTATTCATCACCAGTGAAGGTGTTCCAGATTTTTTTTCCAGTTGAAGCATCTAGGCAGGTTATGTCGAATTTATCAACTATGAATAGTTTACCGTCTAGATAAATTGGTGATGATACAATAATTTCATTAGCTTCAGAGTTTGTAAAGGTCCAGATAATGTTGCCATTTTGAGCATTTAGACAGTAGTAGGTTCTAAGGTTAGCAGAAGTGAACACTTTACCGTCAGCTACTGTTGGTGTACCTACTATATCTAGGCAACCTATGAATTGTTGTTCATAGGGGAGATTTCGTTTCCAAATACAAGCACCAGAGGTTGCATCTATTTTGTAGATTGTACTGCTGTCTCCAGGAGTTTCGGAAGTGACATATACAGCATCGTCAGAAACCGTTGGGGAAGATTTTATCCAACCTCCAGTTTGATATTTCCACATAATTGCACCATCAGCAAAATTGATTGCATAAAGGTTGCCATCTAGAGAGCCTATGTAAACCATGTCACCAATTATTGCTGGCGAAGATCGAATCATAACTGCTGCGCCATAAGTTACCGGTTGATTTCCATCAACAAAGGCTTTCCATAATTGCTTACCATTTTTAGCATCAAGACAGTAGACATAACCATCTTCAGCACCTGTTACAACTTTACCATCAGCTACCGCAACGGATGACTCAATTGTATTATTAGTTTTGAAAGACCAAATTTTATTACCTGTTTCAGCATTAACAGCATAAACATTGTGATCTTGTGAGCCAAAGTAAACAACACCATTAACAATGGTGGGTGAAGACACAACAGCACCATTAGTTGCAAAACTCCAAACTAAGCTTAGATTTTCAGGGCCTCTTCCACCAATTGAAGAACGTCTAGCATCACTACGAAACATACTCCAATCACCAATTTCGGGTTTATCTATACTTGAAGCAGAGGCAAAAAGATTGTTTGAATTTTTTAACTGCATTTTATCTATTTGGGAAATGGATTTAACTTCACTTGAGGCAAAAGCCCAGATACTACCCATTACTTCGTATTCACTTCCTGTAGAAGAGTCCACTGCTTTAGTAACTTCACCTGGAATAAGATACAAATAGCCATATGCGATTGCTACTGATTCTCTTGGAGCATAAGCTTCAATGGGTAAGGTCCAAATAGCTTCACCTGTGAAAGCATCTAAACAGGCAAACTGTGATGCACCAAACTCATCACCATAACTAGCACTTTGACCGGAGGTAACATATACTTTACCATCGGCAACTGATGGCATTCCGGGAAATATCATTGTTCCAGGACCTTTATATCGCCACGCTAATTTTCCATCAGCTAAATTGATAGCATAAATGTAGCCATCTTTATTTGGGGAGTAGACCATACCATAACCAATTGCCGTTCCAGTACAGAAGTAACCAATAGTATCAGCAGTATAGGTCCACAGAATTTTTCCAGTTTTAGCATCAAAACAATACATTGTATTATCATCAATACCGCCACGAACAAACTTACCATCAGCGTATGACCCAGAAAAAATCATTGCTGTCTTGGTAAAAGTGGTCCATAAAACTTTACCTGTTTTAGCATCAATAGCTATCTGCTGATCTTGGAAAGACCCAGGGAAAATTTTACCGTCACCATAAGTTACGCCTGAACCAACCATACCACCACCCGGAACATAGGTGGTCCAAGCTAAAGTTGGAGGTTTTGAAAGATCAGAGAAATCCCAGGCTTCTACAAAAGAGTTGACTTTTATGTAGAACATTTTTTCTTCAGGAACATATACATTGTAAATGAAATTGCCAGTATCAGCACAGAAATCGCTACTAGTCCAAAGAATAGTGCCTGTTGCAGTTTCAATACAGGTGCTCTCCACTATCATACGAGTATCATCTAGCTTGTATGCTACTGGCCAAAGTGGCCATGTATCTTTTAATGGAATTTCCCTACGCCAAGCAATTTCACCTGTATTGTAATTAAGAGCAACTACAGAGTTATTGGCTGTAGCAAAAACAAAACCATCAAAAGCCGCAAGATGACTATGTATATCAGAGAGGTCAGCTTTCCAAGCAATATTGGAAGTTGATGGTGCTGGACCTGACGAGAAACGTGTAAATGATGCATCTCCATTAAGTTGTGTCCACTCAGCTTTAAGTGGATCACCTGGAGCATGGGTTGTATTGTTTTTCGTAAACAACAGTAAAGTGAAACTTGAAAATAATATAATTACAATAATTATTAAGGATAGGATTTTCTTTGATTTTTCCATATTTTTCCCCTGGCAATTCACCTTAAAGTTAGACACAAACGCACTAAAGTTTGTGTTCACATAGTATCTAGTTATGTTCAAGCTATTTACCTTTCGGAAAACACACGCAAAAGAGAGCACAAAAATTCTGAGCAATAGATAACAAAGATAATACATAGTGCAAAAAAGATTGCGTTTGGATGTTCGCCAAAAATATGTAACATACTTTTTGATCGTTATACTTGTATGAACAGGTATGTTCATGGTTTCTGTTGACGTTTATTTAGGGTTGATTGTGTTGCAGATTTAGCAGTACCGTTTAGTTGAGTAAACTCTTAAAGGCAAGTTGTTTATGTATATTGGAATGATTCTGATGTCAATTGATGTAAAGTGTCCAAAATGTGGTTCGTGCGCCATTGAAAGTCTGAAGAATCAGGAGCAAAGATGCAGTAATTGTGGATATGTGTTTTATTTTGTTACACCTGAATGTGGTTCACAGCTTGACTTATCGCGTTATGAGTTTAAAAAAGAGTAGTTATGGTTAAGCATTACGCTTTTTTGTTAATAACACTTATAAAAGTGTACGTGTTTTTGAGTTAATACTCAAATATGGGAAACGTGGCATGTTTGAACTCTAACAGCAGAATCTGGAAAAGAACAAACAAAATATCAGCCCTCATGCTTGGGGTTATAGCAGGCATCATCGCTATTGCAGTTGAAAGAGCAGATTTTTTTATGACAGGAGGCAACCTGCAACTGTTAGGATACATAAACACCTACACATGGATACTTGTTTCAGCACTTCTGTTTGGTTTTTGGGGTGCAATCATAACCACGGAAGTACAAGCGATAATTGGACTAATCACAATAACAAACCCGGCGTTATCTTGGCTTTGGCCATTTGTAAATTTAATCTTCGCTTTATCAGTAGGTATTGTAGCGATAGGGTTTTCTAAACTGCGTCCAAATGCAAAAATCGGCACTAAACTTTTACTTATGAGTTCTGTTTGTGCACTACTCGATATACCACTAGTGTATTTTGTAATGGTAATAGTACTTGGACTACCATTTGTCGTTTATTTCGCATCATTACCAGTGTACATTATTCTACAACTTGTACCTTCAACGTTTTTGGCATATCTGGTAGTTAAAGCATTGAAACGTTCAAAAGTTCTTTATCTTGGCGAGAAAAATGAAAACAAAGATAACCAATGATACTATGGAAGAAAAATTTAGTAAACTCGTCACCAACGAAAGCTTGACCCAGCAAGAAGCGCAGACAGTTGCATATAGAATATTTACAGCTCTATCGAATGAAGAACAAGATAGTCTTGCGTTAGTAACAGCGTTTTTTGGGGCTTTAACTATAAAAAAACCCAGCCTTGAAGAATTAATTGGAACCGCTAAGGCCATGGAAAAAACAAAAACTGTTAATTTTCATTTTAAAGTCAATAAACCAATAGTTACAGCGGGTGGAACAGGTGGGGATACATTACATACTATAAACATTACAACTCCAGCAATTATAACGGCTGCATCTACAGGGGCTTGTGCAGTGAAGAGTGGGTCAAAATCGTTTTCTTCAAAAACAGGCTGCATTGATGTAGCTGAAGCGTTAGGTGTTAAGGTACATCTGTCTCCAAGAGAAGTAGAGGCATGCGTAGAAACCGTTGGAACGGTCATTTGGGCTTCAGAGAATATATACCCGTGGATACATGCATTAATAGAGGCAGGTTCAAAACCTGTTACACGACAATTATTTCCGCTTCTTTATTCATTAAGGCTTGTAATTGCAACTGCATTAAATCCGTTTGCGCTTAAACGTCAAGTAAGAGGTGTTAGTGAACCGTTTACAGATTTAGTTGCAAAAGTTTTAGGCGCGTGTAGCTATGAACGGGCATTTATTGTTCTGGGTTATGGTGAAACGGAAGATATTAGAATTGACGAGTTTTCTACTTTGGGTAGAAATATAGTGTCAGAATTGAAAACAAATGGGGATATTGAAACATTTGATGTTTATCCTGAAGATGTAGGGATAAAGAGAGGAAACGCAAGGGAGATTATTGCAAGAGAGAACCATCGTGAGAATGCAGAAGTTGTAGCACGGGTTTTGGCAGGTAAAGATAATAGTTCGCGTCGAGACATTATTTTGTTAAACGCAGCAGCAATACTTGTTTTATCAGATACATGTAAAGATTTACGTGATGGTTATGAACTTGCTAAGCAGGCTATTGATGATGGACGGGCATTTACAAAGCTGGAACAGTTAACACAGTTCTCAGACAGTAGCCAAAGCAGATTTAGATTAAATTGAAAATGGAGAATGGTCATGTCAGAACAGCAGAGAGTTGAATGGAAAAATAACTATAAAAATAGACTAGAAAAACTATAGAGCAAAAGAGAATTTTTGAGCAGGACTCAAAACACACAGTGGATCCTGAGTTCCCGACTTTTAGGCGTAACCCAAAAATTTAACGGTTGATTATGACTCTTTTTGTGTTTAAAACTTTTTTGAAGGCTTTTAACTTTTCCACTCATATGCCTAAATTTAGGCACATATTCACCCAAAAATTTCGCGCATAAACGGTTTAATTTACAAAAACGGCACAAAATAATCTTTAAAATTTATCATGTGCCTAAAAAAACGGGAACTCAGGGTGGATGGATATTTTCATAGACACACTCGCAGAAGCGTTTCTTTCATATAGAAGCCTAAGAGGTGCATCAGAAAGCCAGCTGCTTCAAAAAATTGTTTCAAAAAAAGATGAACAGCTAGTTAACGTTAAACCATAAAATCAATATGTCCTCAACTTGGTTTATACTCTTAAATTCCAAGTTAACAGCGTCTTTTGCTTTAAGAAAACCTGAACCTTCAACCAACGTTGGAGCGTCGCGTCCACCCCAGATAGTAGGCATAATCCAAACAAACAATTCATCTACAAGGCCTTGTTCAAAAAAACTCCAACGTACTTCACCACCACCTTCAACTAGAACTCGTTTAACACCACGCTTTGCTAATTCAGTAAATAATTCTGTTAAGTCAACTCTTTTTTTAGCTGATGAATACATTATATCAACGTCTTTATTTTTAAGTAAATCCGTTTTATTTTGTGGGGCATCTTTAGCGACAACAATTAATGTTGGCGCGTTTATAGTGTTCAAAATTTTTGATTCCAATGGTGTTTGGGCTTGACTATCTAGCACTACACGTAAGGGATTTTTACCTGTAGTTTTTCGTACCGTAAGGGTTGGGTCATCAGCTATTACAGTATTAACTCCGATTATTATTGCATCAACACTAGCACGGATTTCGTGTAGTATCTGTTCATGTTGGGGTTTCATATATTGAGAAAATTCACGACCTTTATGATTAGCCGGGGCTATTTTACCATCTGTGCTCATGAAACCTCCAACTATGACATGTATATCTTCCAATTTTAAACCTCTGAAAGAGGTATTATTGTGTGGATTCTTAAATATTCTCGGGGAACGTTACGGGTTAAAAATTGTGTGATTGAAAAGTTTAATAGGCTAACTTTGTATTTGTAGCAGATTATTTGGAGTTGTTAAAATGAGTGTAGCAGATGGAGCATTTAGCTTTATAACTTCAGGGAGTATAGCAGGTTTATCTCCACTTATATTTATGGTCATCACTTTTATTATAGGAGTAATTGTTGGGTATCTGGCGCGTAAAGTTTTAAAAATCGCCATTATCGCAGCAGTAGTGTTAATTGTTGTTAGTTATCTAGGCTTCTTTGGTTTAAGCCTTGGTGCCTTAAAAACAGCAGCAGAAACATATGGCCCAATGGTTATTCAATTGGGGATACTTCTGGTAGGAGTGCTTCCGGCAGGCATAGGGTTTGTAGTAGGTTTAATTGTTGGATTCATATTTTCTTAAATCCACAACATAAGGCACTGCAAACATATTTAGGTCTCATTTAAACAATATTGAGGGGATATATAATGCTACAAAGCAATCAGGTGCAAGAAAAAGCAAACATATTTGATAAAGCAGGTTTAACCAAACACAAAGTGGACAAAGCACTTATTGCTCTAAAAGAATTTAGACAAAAATTTCCTTTCACAGAAAATTTACGCGAAATCGAATTATTAAACCCAGATAAACTATTTATAATAAACCCAGATTTCGTTGGAGAATTTTTCCAAACTTTAGAAAACCTCTTTAAATCATTAGAATACCCAATGTTTGGCAACACGAACATTTATCGTAATGCTCGACTACAAATAAATGATTTTAAACTTTTACTTCGCACAACAGTTGATGACCGAAAAACATTAGCCCAAAAAATTGACGCCAAATGGGAAAGAATCGGCGGTATAGGACAAGATAAAACCATAGCTATGAAAATCATTTACAGCTTTAACTATGAAAACAAAACTATACTACCAATTTTCAGCATTCAACATCTACGTCACTTTATCAACCGCACCGTTGACACTTTAAATAAACCAGCAAAATATTCGACCATAGGACAAGAATATGAACACTTCACAGCAGAACTTTTGAAAACTAAAAACAACTTACCAGTCACACGAGGCTGGGATAACCTATACTTCACACGTTTTCTGTATGAAACTTATCCACCCCCAGACAGTGAAAGAGCACAAATAGAAACATTAGAAGAGAAAAAAACAGCAAATCAGGTAACCGATGAACAACTTGACATGCAAGGATTCGTAAAACTTTTATGTGAATTACAAAGACAACGTAAAATCACCGGAGAAGAATTCAGAGAAAACCGCACAACATGGATGCAACTAAAACCAAATGACCGCGAAGTACTGGTGATACGATTAAAACAACGTCTAAACAGCGAAACAACAATCGATAACACACCAAAAAACCAACCAGTAATAAAACGCAAACTATAAAACCAAACAAAAACTAAAAAACACAAGTACACATATAGACAAAACAGTTACTTAAAAATACGCAAAATAAGCTGAAAAAACAAAAAATAACTGCCTTAACCATTAAAAGTAAACACATAACGCACGTAACCCACAAAAATAACTCAAAACATAGAATAACAATTGAGGAGGGCCGGGGCCGGGATTTGAACCCGGGCGTAAGGCTCCACAGGCCTCTAGGCTACCAAGCTACCTCACCCCGGCCACTTTTCCATGCTTCACCTATGATTTGGTAACACTTATATGCTGACTCACTGCTTGCGTTTTCGCATGAGTTGCACACCTTGAATTACCATAAACGGTTCAAGGCCAACTTCACCTATTTGGTAGCTTCTTCAATGATATTTACAGCTCTTATTATAAAGTTGTCGTCTGGAATACTATTAAACAGTTGCTTGTCAAGCTAAAGGCAGAGCTCTGTATCCCATGAAAACATTTACTGTTTTTGTGGTTCTTCCAGCATTAGCTCACCGATGTGCTCTTCTGTAAAAAAATCTCTGACCAGAGTATTCTTTCATTATACTTCTATAAAGCTCACTTCTAAGATTATTTTTGTTTTTTCTATTGATTTAACCGTTTTTTAGACGAGAGGTGTAAGACAACTAACGTAATGCATATTGTTACAGCTGCAGTGATCACACAAGTAATTACTATGTATCCTAAACTAAAACCATCAACAACTGATCCATTATTGCCATCAGTTGGACCATTATTATCACCACTATGGAACACATCATTATCGCCTCTCATAGCAGTGTTACCAGAAATCACTCCACCACGCCTATCAAAAGTTGCATCATAAATATACACGCCCCCACCCTCCTCAGCCGAGTTACCAGAAATTTCCCCACCCAACATAATAAATTCACTATACATAACTGTATACACACCTCCACCATCAACACTGGCGGTGTTGCTCGAAATTTTGCCGCCCGACATAGTAAACTGTGAATAATAACCGCTGTGCACGCCCCCACCCCCACGCGCTGTGTTACCCGAAATTACTCCGCCCGACATAGTAAACTGAGCATAATAACCGTTGCACACGCCCCCACCCCCACCCGCTGTGTTACCCGAAATCTCCCCACCAGACATCTCAAAAATACCAGAATTATATACCCCACCCCCACAACTCTCTGCACTGTTACCTGTAATTTTTCCCCCTGTCATAATAAAAGTACCAGCATTGACCACGCCCCCGCCATAAAGAGAGTTGTTAACGGTGTTGCCAGAAATTTCCCCACTGTACAAATAAAGTATACCACTGTTTTTACCCTGTAGTTTAGTCAGAACATGTACTCCGCTGTCCGTAGCCCCTTTTTTATGTGTTACAATTATGCCGTCAAGTCGTAACACTCCATCGTTTCCAACAAGAATGGTGTCTACTTGGTGAACTGCTCCGATTAGTTTGTAAAAGCCGTTAGCTTTGTTGCTTGTTAGGGTTATGTCTTTGTTGGCGGGAATGATAAGTGTGGCGACACGGTAATTGTAGATGTGGTTTTGTTCGTCATAGCTGGTTAGGGTTATGTCGTTGTCTAGGGCAATGGTGGTGGATTTGCCGTCTGGGGCGTTATTGATTGCGTCTTTTAGTTCGGTTTCATTTTTAACATGTACCGCGTTTTCTAAAAAGGCTCCACTGGTGACGTTTACAAATAGGCATACAAAAAGAGAAGAAACTAGCACTACACAGAGCAAAGAAGCTAATAACAAAGATTTGTGAGAAACACGAAATCTATCATTCATGCCCACGTAATCACCAGTTATAAACATATACAATAAAAAAGAGAATGCGTTATAAAAAAGTGGTTGTTACGAAACTTGTAGGACATTTGAGTCTATTAGTTCCCATACAACGGTAATCATTATTTGCGGGTCATTGTAAATTCTCATGTCTTTAAGTTCTACTAGTATACCTATTTGTTTATCAAAGTAAGTATAAGTAAATATATTATACTTTCTAGATAAAGTTTCATCGTCAGCATCATAGAATTCAGCTTCTGCACGTAAAAAGTTTATCTTTCTATCGCCATCAAGGTATGTTCTTGTTTCAGTATCATTAACAACGGCACCGTTGATAACGTCTGGTCTGGATAAACTACCCTTAGACAATCCGGCAACAAATATCCCCCAAAAATTCCCCTCGCCGGTGTTAACACCGTTTTTAACGTTAATTGTGCCATCATAACTATGTTCAGTTCCGTTTTTAAAACGAGTACTCTCGATATACGAGACAAATGGAAAGTCAACATTAGTTATTTCAACACGATAATATTCCACATTGTTTACATCTAGAATATTTTCAGGTATAGGTACATCATCTGATGGTATCTCTACAGTACCGGTCATTTTATAGGTAAATATATCCCCGGCTTTTACGCCAACCGTAAGTTCCTGTGATTGTTGAACCGCATAGACAGCAACTGCTACTACAGCTAATACGGCTACAAGCGCGATTATTATGAAATATTTTTTCTTTGACATAGGTTAGAGAAGAATACACGTAGTATATAGTTTTTTTGCCAAATCTTGTTTTAAATAAAAGACAGGCATACAGGTTAAAGCTGCGTTTAATCAAATGTTCACATGTATAATATTGGGTTAATGAATACTTGGGTTAATTGGTTGCAAACTACAGTTTGGAATATTGATGAGATAAAGTTAGAAAAATTCGTCTTGGAAACCTTCATCGTTTTCGAGAGGAGCGTTATCGTTTTCGTCTATTTGTTTATCAGTTTTTGCTTTTGAAGGTTGATGTTGTTGTTTTATAACCTGTTTTAAGGATGTTTCACTCTTTACGAGTTCATTTATGGGTTTATGGCATTGGCTGCATTGGAAGAGTTTGTTGCCACATTCTGGGCAGAACAGGTCTTGATCAATTATACTTTGAAGAATTTTTGCAAGGGCTTCCTTGTTGCGAAGAAACATAGAATCAGAAGATGTTTCGGATTTAGACGTTGTGTTTGGCATAGTTTTTTGGGGGGTTATTTCGCGGTAGACTTTGCTTATGCTTGTTTTTCCTTCGCGTAGTTTCTGTTTGTCATCTTCACTTGCTTTTTCAATAATTTTTTTACCTTGTTCAAGTATTCGTGTGGATACGCCAGCTTTTTTAGCAACGGCTGCAACAGTTTTTTCGAGGGGTTTAAATTCAGAAAAAGAGTCATCAGATGTTAACTCTAATTGTTGGTCTGAGGTGTTTTGGTTGTTTTTGGGTTGAGGTTTTTTTGTTAGTGCTTTTTCGATTTCCAAGAGGGGTACTGCGAGTTCGACAAGTTGGAAATTATTTAGATGTCGACGTCGCAAGTTAGCTTCAATTACGAATTTTTTTTCTAGTAATTTATTCTCAAAGTGTCTAACTTCGAAATCAGGTTCGATTCCTAACTCGAGGCAAGCGCGAAACCTATGATGCCCGTCAAGAACTTCGAGATTTTCACTTACGATTATAGGATAATGTTGCCCTTCAGTTCGAATAGACTCTTTAAGTTGCTCAAATTCTTCTTGAGCCATTGTTGGCAACATTTTTTCATATTGAGTGTTTAAACGTAAACTCATTTCATCGCCACAATCTATTGTTTCAAGAAGTATAATATGTATAACTAAACAATAAACCGTTTGTCTACAATTTGTGTGTTAGGCTCTTGTGAGGTTAAATAAAAGAGAGGTTATGGTTTAATTTGTTGTTTAATTGATTCTTCAGCTGCTTTGATAGCATCAGATAGTTTGTCAGGTAATGTTCCACCACCTTGTGCAAAGTTTGGTCTTCCACCGCCACCTCCACCAATAATGGGAGCGCATTGTTTGATTATTTGACCGGCATTAATTCCTTTGGCTATTGCAGTGTCACCTGCCATAATCAAGATTCGCGCTGTTTTATCATCGGAACCATAAAAAACAGTAACTGTTGCAGGGTTTTGTTTTATGATTTCGCTACCTGTGGTTACCATACGGTCGATATCTATGGTTTCTCCAAAGTTTCGTTTAATAATATACACACCGTTGAATTCTTGCCCAACTTCAAGAGTGCTTGTTGCTTGACTTTCTTTTTCTGCGAGCTCCTTAATTAAACGTCGTTTATCTTGTTGAACCTCTTTGAATTCTTTCATGATTTTTTCAGCAGTTTTGTCAAGCTTCTCAACAGGTGCACAGAGAGCAGAGGCAAGATTCCAAATTAGAGTCTCTTGTTTCTGAATTTCTGTAAGAGCTTGAAGCCCAACAGCGTAGCCTAAGCGTTCTACACCATCTTGTACACGTTCAGTATAAACGATTTTTATCATGCCCACTTCAATTGTGCTTTTAAGATGAGTTCCTGCACAGGCTTCAACATCCCAATCGCCGGTTTTAACAACACGTATGTCTTTGCCTGGAACGGCCCCTCCTTGATAAAGTTGGAACCCATAATGAGCTTCTGCTTCATTTCGAGGATACCAGATAATGTCAATTTTCAGATTTGCCATGATTGCTTGATTTGCAAGGAATTCAATTTGGTGAATTTCTTCAGGGGTTAAACGCCTGTAATGAGAAATGTCAAGACGTGAGGTTTCAAGACCTTTTTGGGTTCCAGACTGCCAAACATGATTGCCTAAAACTCGACGTGCAGCACCATTAACTAGGTGAGTTACAGTGTGAGCTTTCATTAAACTGTAGCGTTTATCCCAGTTTAAAGAACCTTTAAGGGTTGTACCTTCTTTGAATGGGGCATTTGTATTGATTTTGTGGATGATTACTTTGCCGATTTTTTGGGTATCCACTACAGCAACCATAACACCGTTAAAATCTAGCCATCCTTCATCTGCGGGTTGACCACCTCCTTCGGGATAAAAGCAGGTTCTATCTAAAATCACATATTTTTCGTTAATAACTTTTAGGACTTTTGCTTCAAAGTCTTTCATGTATGCATCGAGGTAATAAAGGGGTTCTGTGGGTGGCAATTTTTCTGTGGCTTCTTTAAGTATTTTTTCTGTTTGGGCTTGTGTTTCTTCAGTGGGTTTATTGGCGCTCATATGTCGGTTAGCAACTAGGGAGTAAAAGTTTTCAGGAACTTCGACGTGTATATTTTCTTTTTCAGCTACTTGTTTGACAATTTCTGGGGGTAAGCCATGGGAATCATAGAGTTCAGTAAGAGTTGTTTCAGATAGTTTGCCATCACCTTTTGTTTTAAGGTCGTTAGCTATGCGTTTAACCATGTCTTCACCGCGTTTAAGGGTGTCTTGGAATTTTTCTTCTTCGTTTTTGAGCATTTCGACAATTTCTGTTTGCATTGTTTTAATTTGTGGGAATTCTTTTGACCAATAATTAGCTTGTAACTCAATTATATCATATAGGTTGTCAGGGTTCATGTTTAAATTGAGCATTAAACGGTATGCACGACGGAAAAGCAGTCTTGCTAGATAACCTTCTTGAATGTTAGAGGGTACAACACCTTCACTTAACATGAAACTGAGGGTTTTTGTATGATCAGTTATAGCCCAAGCGTTCTCAATGGGGATAAGACGCTGCTCCAATGTTTCAAGATCAATACCAGTTAATTGAGAGACACGTTTACGTAGCACCATACGATTTGCCGTTTTATCCACATTGACAAGACCAGAATACTTGGCAACCTGTGAAAGAAAATCGTTATCAACATTAGTTATACCTGCTAGGGCATAAATCTTGTTTAACATACCGCCATAAATTGCCTGAAAACAACTAGGTACCCCTTGACTTATCCAGGTAAAACGGTCAATACCATAACCAGTGTCAACTGTACGTATGGGTAACTCGATAAATTCATCACCAACTACTTTATATTGCATAAACACAAGGGTACCAACTTCTAAACCACGCACTATACATTCAACATCTGGACCTGCGTTACCACCACCAATCCAGACACCTTCTTTGTAGATGACTTCTTCACTTTTTATGCCTAAACCTTCAGTTACAAACCGATGGTGATAACGAACAGTGTCATCTTTCCAGTAGACTTCTTTGTCAGGCAGATTAAATGCGTGAGCGCCACCCATTTCAAATATAGTTAAGTGCCTACCAAAAGTTGGTCCCGTATTAGGGATGTCAGTTAATCGAATACTTGGTTGAGAAACAACTAAAGGATTTGCAGGCGGGGGCGAGATACCTTCGGTTACATATGGTTGGAAATCAATAATGCTTGCATGTGTTAGATAAATATCGCTTCGCCATCTAGCTACAACAGGATAGGGCTTTATACGTGTATGATTATTTTGTTCAAAAAATGAAAGAAACGCCTCACGCATCTCAGGTAAAGTAAAACGTTTTGTTGTTGCAGGATTTCCAATAAAGGAGTAATAGCCACATTCATCAGAACTCGACTCCCCACAAGTTTCCATATTAGGATCTTGTGTCCAAAAATGTTCGCCACATTTAGGACAACGTTTACGTATAAATCCTTCCTGCTTAAAGAAAGGCAATTCATATACTTCTGCTGGAAAGCTTTTCTCAACCATAAAGCTGCCTCTTACACTGTAACTTAAAGATACCTGAAAGGATGAAATTCACAAATTTAAAGAATTGTTTTAGAGAACATTAGCTTAATGCGCAAATTCATCATTTGAAGTTACTTTCCGAGTGTAAACATAAGCAATTTTCGTAACTGTTCAGTCGGTAGCGTTTTTTGAGTTTTTGATGTACACATTGTTTACATAGTACCACTACTTGGGTAGAGTGAGTAAACGCTATGAACCAGTATTGCTACAAACCTGTTAACATATACATAGACGCAGTTGACGTATGCCCACCATAAAAACAGAATACATTAAGAGAAATGAAAAAACTTTAGAACAAACAACTATGTTTCAGAAGCTTTAATACAAAACACGCCTATAATAAATTGGATTGAAGTACATAGAAACATGAACGTAAAACTACTTAGGGGAAAAAGCAAATGAACAAATATTTAACAGCATTCTTTGCATCTTTGCTTGTTGTGTTGATAACTTGTTCTTTTTTTGGGGGCTGTTCAACTCCATTTGTAGGTCAAACAGTTGCTGCTCA
>Ga0209737_10000599_pt1 | contig 28839 bp, 18 predicted proteins | sample TergutCu122P3_FD_187284 | JGI IMG/M metagenome (GOLD analysis project Ga0209737, IMG submission 187284) | Cubitermes ugandensis P3 segment gut microbial communities from Kakamega Forest, Kenya - Cu122 P3 (SPAdes) (version 2) | ecosystem: Host-associated > Arthropoda: Insects > Digestive system... | reverse complement strand
GGCCCGCAGAGGGGGTAGACGCGTATCGGCCTGGCGGATAGTATCCGCCAGGCCGATAGCGGCGCAGGGGGCTCGCCCCCCTCAAAGGTTTTAACCAATATTGAGTGTGCAGTAATCACTGCAGCGCTTTGTTGGCCCGTTGTCAGCGCCGTCGTCACATTGTTCGAATCCTGGCTGGAGTATGCCGTCGCCACATCGTGGCGCGAGCTTGCATTCGGAAGTACACCCGTTATACCTGCCATCGTTGATGCCGTCGTCGCATTCTTCGCCGTGTTCTGTTTGGACGATGGCGTCACCGCAGCGCGGCGGCAGGTAAGTACACCCTATGCCGCAGCCACCATAACGGCCGTCGTTGATGCCATCGTCACAGACCTCACCTATGGTCGAGGTCACGATGCCGTCGCCGCAGTAGGGCCGTTTGCAGAGCGTCGTACACATACCGTTGTCGGAATTGTTGGGCCCCAGATCGCATTCTTCGCCAAGGTCGGAGTCGACAATGCCGTCGCCACACCCGGAAATCTTGCAATTTGGCAAACATTTTTTGCCTGCCGGAGGCGGATTGCCCGCGCCCTGTCCAAAGTCAGTGCCATCACATTCTTCATGGTCTTGTTTAATGCCATCACCGCAAGACGCAAAGGTACAATTATCGCGGCAAAGCGGGTGCCCTCCGAGACTGGCTGGTGGGTCGCAGTGTTCGAGACCTTCGAGTTTTCCATTTCCGCACACGGGAACGATCTTGCACGCTTTACAACCCAGGGCTGCTGCTTCTTCCGGCGTATAGCCTGGGCCCAGATCGCACTCTTCGTCACCGCGGAGCAGGCCGTCACCGCAAATGGGTTTACATTCGGAAGTTCCGATATTAATGAACCCGGCAAGTGTAAGGGAGAAGTTAGACGCAGTCGTGTGCCGCTCGGCGTGGAAGAAACTGATGGCGTAGATTCCGCCTTCGTAAAGTCCGAATGTGGGATCCCATCTCTGCCCCGTTTCCGGGTGCACGACACTTTGAAGCGTAAAACTGCCGTTCGTGACACCGTGTGTTCCGCCAAGATCGATGGCCCGTCTTCCATTGACGAAAACCCAGACATCGTCGTCGCCGCTGAAGCTTAGCGTTGCCACAGCACCCGTATATTTGAAGTACGTCTGTATGTGCGTGGTAAAGTGGAAGTTCGTGGACTGATTCTCATTGCCGTAGCCTCTTCCGGTGAGCGGGAAGAAGCTGCTGTTGCTGAATTGGTAGGTTCCTGGTGTCGATGTTCTGTTGAGAGTGATGTGATCGTATAGGGTCATGTTGATGCCGGGATAATCGCGATACCACATATGGAACGACTTCGCGGTAATCTGCGCCGTATTCGGAAATTTAGCGATGACGGGCAGACCATCGGACCCAAGTGTTTGCGCGACGATGCCTGTTTCCAGACCGCCATTGATGCGCTGGAAGTCGGGATGCCCGCGCCCTCCCTGGAAGTGGGTTTGGTTTGAAGCGTATCCGGTATTATAGAGCGCGGCTTCGGCTGTGGTGATGCACCCATCAACTTTTGTCGTTGCCGAGGCGCTATTGCATGCGGGGCTTGGGAATTGGCGGAAGTCGCGATACACCACGGGGAGCCTGATGCTGTCTGGGAGATCGTGCGAATACTTCGTGCACTCCCAGCCGGGTTCGACGGTGCAAATCGAGGAACACCCATCGCCAGAGACGAGGTTCCCGTCGTCGCACTGTTCACCTGCTTCCCACATGGTGATACCGTCGCCACAGCGTGCTTTGCATACGCCATCCTTGCAGTCGAAGAGAGACTCCAGCTTGCAGAAGGGATCGCATCCATCGCCGGCGATGCGGTTACCATCATCGCATTCCTTGCCTTTTGCCATGAGACCGTCACCGCAGACGGAGGGAACGCAGGACACACCGGGTTTTTCGCAGAACCAGCCCACGGTTTGGATACACCCCACGCAACCCGCCGTTGTGTTGCCCGGGCCTTCGTCGCATTCTTCGGCACCTTCGAGCTTGCCGTTGCCGCAAATCGCATCGTTGGTACACGGTTTTCCGGGTTCGAGACATTGCCATCCCATTTGGATTTGGCAGTTTTTGCACCCGGCGGTGTGATTGGCAGGATCGGGACCTTCGTCGCAGGTTTCTCCGTGAGTGACAATGCCATCGCCGCAAACGGATTTCAGGCAGGGCTTCCCTGGCTCCGGGCAATGCCACCCGGGTTCGAGTCTGCAAAGTGCAGAGCATCCATCGCCGCTTATGTTATTGCCATCGTCGCATTCTTCGTCTCCGGCGACGACGCCATCACCACATCGCGCGGCATAGCAGGGCTTCCCTATCTCCGGGCACACCCAACCGGGCTCAATGCGGCAGTTTTCGTCACAGCCGTCGCCTGGAATATTGTTTCCGTCTTCGCATTGTTCGAGTCCTTCGATGATACCGTCACCACAAACGGTTTTGCGGCAATTTTTGCCGTCCGGACACATCCAGCCGGGTTCGATCTGACAGAATCTATTGCAGCCGTCGCCGTCTTCGCGATTGCCATCATCACATGTCTCTCCCTCATCCAAAACCCCGTTGCCGCACTTGAGGGGATAGCACTTGCTCGGTGAACCGGCAGCTGGAGGCTCACAGTACCAGCCCTCTTCAATCTGGCAGGTGCTCGAACAGCCATCGCCGTCTTCTGCATTGCCGTCGTCGCATGTCTCACCGTGGGTGATGCGTCCGTCACCGCAATAAAAGGTGCGCTTGCATTGAAGGGTGCAGCCATTGTACTCGGAACTCGTGTCGATGCCGCCGGTATCGCATTCTTCGCCATAATCAATATCGACCTGATCGAGCCGGCCATCACCGCAGTAATGCGCCTCCCGGCAGGCTGTCGAACAGGCACCCGCTCCCCAAAGGCTGTACTCGACATTGTCTTCACCATGATCACAGAACTCGCCGGGGTCATGCTTGCCATCGCCGCAGGTCAGCGGAATACAATAATACCCGGGTTTATCGCACCAATAGCCCTCTTCGATCTGGCAGGTGCTCGAACAGCCATCGCCACTCTCCGCGTTGCCGTCGTCGCATTCCTCACCCTCTTCCAGAATACCGTTCCCGCAAATCGCCCTGCGTTTGCATGGCTTGCCAACTTCCGGGCAAAACCAGCCTGCTTCAATCTTGCACGTACTCGAACAGCCATCGCCGCTCTTCGTATTGCCGTCGTCGCACTCCTCGCCGTCAGAAAGCACGCCATCGCCACAGCCTTCCGGCGGGGGGCCGTCTTTCCTCGTGCAAGCGCCGCCAGCGGGCGGACAATTGTAGCCTTCCTCAATCACGGTGCAGTCTGCCGAACAGCCGTCACCATCCTCTGTGTTGCCGTCATCGCAAACCTCGCCCGCGTCGACAACACCATCCCCGCACACCCCCACATGCTCATCAGAATCGTCGCTGCATCCCACACAGGCAACCGCAAAAACAGCTGCAATCAACCCAACCATCTTCGTTCTCATCGCCACCCTCCTTGCAGAACAAAAAAGCCTGCCCACACACGCCTACATACCTAAACCGGATTATACCACAAAATGATGCCCGACGAAACGCATGATATAAAAAACTCGCTCACACCGGCGTTTTTCCTGAGATTTCACCTGTGTTGCCGGGGGGCGTCTTTTTCCTTTATTCTGTGGCCCCAAAATGCAAGAAATAACTGTGACCTGCTGCGCCGCGCGCCAGCATCTCAATATCGCGCCATCGCCAACATCACGCCGCTGCGGATTCTGATGGACACACGCCCTGGGAGGAAATCGTGAACACAACCCTGAAAGCCACCGTCTTCATCCTGGCGACGCTGATAATTTTAACCGGGTGCGAGCAGACGAGGCGCTCCTCGGACAGCCATCACAATGCCCCGCCAAATGACACGCCCAGACCCGGTTTCATTGATGACTCGGGCACGAGGCGCCTCGATCCGCCCACCATACTTGAGCAGCAGGAAGGCAAAACCCCTTCCACGAAGGATCGCGCCACCGGCGGCGCCAAATCTGCCCGCCCCGGCAACAACTGGCTCTATGACACCGCCTCCAAAGAGGGCTTTTTCCTCGTGGCCGCTTCCAGCGCTCCCCTGTACAAAGGCGGGGACATGATCCGGCGCATCGACCTCGCGGGAAAAATATCAGAGTTCGATTACGACCAGACAAACGACGGCAAGCAGGGCGCCTTCATCTACATCCCGGACGAAATGCGCCCCGCCATACCCACCCACAACGTCGACGCCGCCGGGCTGTTCAGCGGAAGAATCTGCGGCTTCGTCCCAGGGCCAAACAAAACCATTTTCGCCCTTGCAGGTTCTGTCGAGGGCGGCGTGGCCTTCCTCCTCGACCCTTACGAAAAAGCGCAGGCGTTTACCCCGCTGCAGGCGATCAGCCTTCCCCGCGCAACGCGCCCATGCCGCGCCGTCTACTCCGACACACTCAAGAAGCTCTACGTCGTTGATGTCACCCAGACAGAGGCCAAAAATGGACAGGAAGGCATCTACGTGGCCGATATCTATGGGGATAACCGAACCACAACCGCCTCCTTTTACGTCTTCGGCGTCAAACACAAAATCAACTCCCACTCCATCAACAACTTCCAGGGACTCGACCTCTATAACGACACCCTCTACCTGCTCTCGGGCAATGCCCGCTTCGATGCCGAATGGGAAGCCGTCGTCTACCAGGTCCCTCTCAATACCGCCGGAGAGCCTCTGTTCGATTCGCTCAGCTACACGCGAACGCACAACCCCATCATGCGCGTACAGGGCTGTGGCATGAGCTCCTGGAACATTGGTGCCATCGCTGCCATCGATACCGCAGACGGCCCGATCCTGCTGACCACCGGAACGAACACCACCATCGCCTGGGATATGTCGTCGTCAGAGCTGAAAAAAATTGACCTCAACCCCAATATGCCAGGCATTCAGGGCTTTAATCTCGAGAAAAACGGCCGGGGGGGGCTAAAGTTTAACTATGCCCCCAAAGGCGACCTGATCTTCCAGCTGCCGCACTGCCGATCGGAGAAGAATAAAATCAAAATTGCCGGCACCACCGACATGCTGGCTTTTAATATCATGTCCTTCACAACAAAGAACTTTAAACCCGCAGACGTCTACGATGCTGGCTATCGCGAGCTGCTTCTCTCACTCAAAGGCGCTGCCTACTTCCCGCAGTTTTCCATGACATTTGCCGACTTTTCTGTTGGCACAAAACACATTGCTGTGCTGGGCGCTTCCGAATCCAACATCTCCGGCCTGTCGGCAGGCGGTGACGTCATCATCATTGATCGACAAAAAAAGACGCCCATCGCCTTCGATCGCCCAAAGGACATGAGGCGCGCTCACGAAATCCGCTACGGCTTTAAACTCGCCCAGGGCGACGCCCAATTCGAAGGCGCTGAACAAAATTCGCGCGCTGTCATCTGGATACCCTAGCCCACAGGGATAAACACGCCACGAACCGAACATGCTGGGCGGGCTATGGTGCCGCATTCGCGGCCCGCATACGCCCTGCCCGGCCTGCTATGGCCGAGGCCATACGCAGGCCCGTAGCGCCCGAACCACCCCGCCCTTTGGGCACCCCTCCAAAGGAGGGGAATTTAGAGGCATGCCCATTTCAGCGGGATATGGCAATGCGGTCAAAAGGTATCCCTCTGTAGGGGCGACCGTCCCGGTCGCCCCTACAACGCAGCCGCCCAAGCGGGGCGTTGCGGGGCCGGCGTTTGAGGCCCCGCACAGGGGGTAGACGCGTATTGCCGTATGCGGCAATAGCGGCGCAGGGGGCGACGGCCCCCGCAAAAAAAGCCCACACGCAGACCAGGCATGCGCAGGGGCGACCGTCTCTGGGCGCCTGCTTGCCGCGAAACGCGCGCATAAATATTGCCATTCTTTGTTGAATGCGGATAAAATGGCGCGGGATGAAATTCACCCTGGGAGCTGCTTGGAGGTCACGATGACGACGACGCCGGAGACGAAACAACCCAAGACTGAAGCGGCATCTTCGGAGAACGCAAAGTCCGTTCCCAACACGCCAAACGTGCCGCTTACACCTCCCGCCAAAAAATTGCCGCTTCCTTCCGGGTTGTCCGAACGGCAAGCCCCGGGCACGAAAGTCGATGTGAAACCACCCCAGGACAAGGACAATACTGCCAGCAGCTTCGGGAGCGCAAAGCCCGGTCCCGGCTTTACGGCAGCAAAACCCGTCAAAGGTGCTCTCGCAGCGGCAGAGAGAAAATCTGGCAAGTCAACGGCCAGTGCCACCAGGATTTCACCGCTTAAACCACTTGGCACTGCCAATAAAACCAATCAGGGCATGGCGCTCCCGGGCGCCGCGAGCTCAAAGGGCGAAAACGGGAGCAGATTGGCAGCCAAGGCGGGCGACTTGTTGAGCCTTGTCGGCGGCGAGTCGGCGATGATGATGCAGACGCACACCGATGTCGACAAACCGGCGGCGGATGACGAAACCCTGAGCGCAGAGGCAGACCGGGCCTCCAGGCCACGCACGGAACCATTTCAGCCCTTGAAGCGCCCGCCGACTCCGCCCACCCATTCGATCCTTGCGCACACTGCGCTTTCCAAAGCTGCCCAAGCCGTTCAGGGAGAAGAAAAGCTCCCCAAACTCCCGCCAACCGAAGCCCACAGAGCCGAGCGGACGTCGGGTGAGCATCGGGATTTGCGCCCTCCTTCGGGAGAATTGTCTGAGCCCGGCAAGAGCGCAGGGGTGGGAAAAGTATTGCTGCCACCGGCATTGCCCGCCAAAGCCCTGCATGCAAGCCAGGAAGCTGAGCCTGTTCAGCGTTCCTCCGAGCAGGACGCCATACTCAACACCATGCTCGCCGGCAAACCTTATGCCGACGTTAGGAAAACCCATTTCTCGCATCCGCAGACTGTTCCAGAAACAACAGACAACTATGAAGAACCGCAGGATGCACGAAACGTCGACCTCGAAAAGACCGAACAGCTCCCGGAAGCTCTCGAAGACGTCATCTGGGCCTACGACGATGAAATCAAACATGCGAGAACACGAGACGGGGTCAGAGAGTGCACCATTCAGCTGGCGATTGCGCGCATTCTCGAACACTCGGGACACGAAAAGCTGGCCTATGTGCGTTACCTCAAAGCACTCGAAGCCAACAGCCGAAGCCGTACTGCCGTGCATGAATTGCGCCGCATTGCACGCGCCTACGACAAGCAAAAAGATGTCCTGACGCTCCTGCGCTCGGAACTCGACATCAATATTCCCAAAACCGAGCAGTCCATTCTGCTCGAAGAATACGCGCGGATTGCCGCCTGCATGCCTTCGCATGCCGACGAGGTCGTGCCAAGCCTGAACCGTGCCATCTCCCTGGCCCCCATGCGTGTGGCGCCGCAGCATCTGTTAGCACAGCATCTTATCCTGCAGCGGCAATGGGATGATGCCCAGGCGGCTTACGAAAAACTTCCTTCACTCACGAACGACAGCGCAGAGCGAGCGGCTTTTTACCTGCTTCAGGCTGAAATCCTGAATCATTGCCTGAACCAGCCCCAGGCAGCCATTAACAAGTATATTCAGGCCTTTAAAGAAACACCTGGTTCGCTTTGTGTCTTCAACATCCTGGCAAGCCTGCTCATTCAGCAGGAAAGCTGGCAGTTCGCCCATGGCATCGTCCAGACATATGCCGATTCGACCCAGGACAGGTCTTTCTGCCAGGCAACCCATATTCTGGCCGGCGCCATTGCCATCGACAAACTGGGCGAGCTTCAGGCCGCCATCCAGTCTTTCGAGAAAGCCCACAGTCACGTCCCATCGGATCCATTGGCGCTGGAACTCCTGGCCGACAACCTCTTCAACAATGTCACCTACTGGCAAATGCTGGACAAGGTTCTGCTCAAGCTTGCAAACCTCAGTCTGGTGCCAAAAGAACGCGTCGATTATGCCATCATGCGCGCCATCAACCTGAACGAGAATGGGCGCGACGCCAACGCAGCCATTGATGTGTTGCAGCAGGCGCTTGAAGAGGCGCCGCAAAACAATATCCTCTTCGAGCTCCTCCACCAGATACTTTTCGACAATGAGCGCTATGATGAGGTTCTGTCCCTTGTCTGGCGAACGGGCGAACAGGAAGAAGCCGAAAATGCAGCGGCAAGATACACAGAACTTGGCTGTCACTATTATGACAGGGTCCTGAACTACGAAGAAGCCGAAAAATGCTTCCGAAAAGCGCTCACTTTCAGCCCAGGTCAACGCACCGCCTTCGAGTATCTTGAGCAAATCCTGAGAGCCCGCGGTGATTTCCAGGACATCGTGCGCATCTATCGCGCCCGCCTCGCCGTCACGCAGGACGCCTGCACGCGCGCCAGCCTCCTTCACACCGTCGCAACCCTCTACGACCATTGCCTCAATCAGCACGACGACGCGATTATCTGTTACCAGCAATACCGCGAAATCTTCCCAGACGACATCCAGGTCATCCATTGCCTCGAACGCCTCTATACCGCGACTCAAAACTGGATGGGGGTCCTGGACATGCTCGCCTTCGAGCGCGACACCGCACAAAGCCCCCTCGAACGATGCAATATCCTCATTCGAACCGCCAGCATCTGCATTTATAAACTCGGCAAGTGGCAGTACGCCATCGACCTGCTGCACGAAGCAAGAAAAGAAAACCCCAAAAACCATCAGGCCTACCGCATGCTGCGACTCCTCCTGATGCGTCAAAAACGATGGAGCGAATTGGTGAATGTCTACAACGACATCATCAGGCTCCAAACTTCGACCACCGAAAAAATCAGCACCCTGTGCGAGATGGGGGATATCTGCGATCGAAAATTGCGCGACAACACAGCGGCCATCGCCTGCTATGAACGCGTCCTCAAGCTTGACCCCACCAACTCCCTGGCACTGATGCGGCTGGAGATGATCTATCGACGAACAAAGAACGTTACCGCCTATTACGACCTTATTTTACGAACAAGCCAGTTCTTCAACACACCCCAAAAAGCCCGCAGCCTCTACAAAGTCGCCCTGAAGTACATCACTTGTTTTGGCAGGCTTGACTCTGCCATCGAAGTTCTCGAATCCGCAGCCAGCGTTGATCCAAGCTATCCCCCCGTGTCTGTGCTCCTGGCGCTGGCCTATGCGACCACCCGTAACTTCGACGCCCTGGCCGCCCTCGTTCAATCCACCATTAACCAGTCGCCCAACCAGGACACAAAATGCGAAACCGCCTTTGCCCTGGCCAGCATCTACATCTGGAAACACAACAAACACGCCGAAGCCGTCCATCCCCTTGAGCTGGCACTGGCGCTTCGCCCGGACATGGCAAGTGCCCGTCACCTTCTCATCATCACGCAGTCCTGGCTTAAGCAGCACAGCGAAGTGGCTTCCCTCTACCTCGAAGCTGCCCAGCACTGCCGCGACCCAAAACTTGCCATCGGCTACTGTAAAACAGCCGCCGACATTGCCCACCACTGTGCCCAGTCCAAAACTGAGTGCCAGGTAGACGAAGTCCTGTCCCTGCGCCGCATTCTGGAGCTCGAACCAGAAGAAATCATCGCCAACGAACGGCTCGAATCCATGGAACCATGCCGTTCAAACCTGGTGCCGTTTTTCGAAAAACGGCTCAAAACGGCCACAAATGATGACGAAAACGAGCTCAAACTCTCCATCGCAGAATCCATCTACGTCGACAGGCCCCAGGATGCCTTTACCCTCGTGTGTGAGGTTGTCGAGAAAAACCCAACCCACCTGCCCGCTATCCGCATGGCAGGCAACATCGCCATTGAACGCAACAACTCCGTCCTGGCCTGCCACTTCAGAGCACTCGAAGCCAGGTCGCTCGAAAATATTGGCATGCGCATTGTCGCCTGGAAAGAAGCCGCTACCATTGCACTCACTCAGCTGGGACAAAACGACCTGGCTGCCAGCCATCTCAAGCAGGCCTTTTTACTTGCCCCACATCGCATGGATCTGTGTGACGATCTCATTAAAATCCTTACACAACAACGCGATCTCAAAGAAATCGACAACATTCTGCAGATTCACGTTCGATCCATCTCAAAGACAAATCGCATCGTGCGCTACCTGCAAATGGCGGATCTCTACCTCAATGCTTTGGACGAACCCGCGCAGGCAGCCATCAAGTTAAGACAGGTTCTCGAAATCGACCACGCTCATATCGAAGCGCACCGAAAACTCGCCGACGTCGAGAGCTCCCTCCGGCACTGGAACGAAGCGCGTTCCGTCCTGGAAAACCTCATCAACCTGCCCGATCTGCCAGACGACATCCTGACCGAATCCCGCATCCGGCTCGCGGAGCTCTACATCAGCAAGCTCGACAAACCTCGCGCGGCCATTCCCATTCTCCAGCAAATCCTGGCCGATGCCCCCAACGATGAACGTGCCCTGCTGCTGCTGGCCAAGACTTATTTCGACGAGTCCAAACTCGACGAAAGCCTGGCCCTCTACCTGCGGCTTAACGACATCATGCCCCCTCCCAAATGCATCACGCCGCTCCTGCACATGGCCGTTGTCTACAAGATTCTTAACGATCAGGCCAAACTCAGTGAAACCATGAAAGCGGCAGCAAGACTCGTCCCGCTCGATCCAAATATCCTCGACGAAATCCAACCCCTGATTCAATCCTTCGATGAACCCTCCGTGATTCTCACCTTTGTCGAAGAACTCCTGACCCTGCAAGACGTCCCCCAAGCCACCCGCGTTTCGATTTATGCCTTTGTCGCTTACTGTTATGGCGGCCCGCTGCATATGCGGTTTGAGGCCGACAAATATGCCCTGGCTGCCGCCCAGATTGCGCCTCAGTCTATCGATGCTCAACTCCTGGCAGCCAAGGTCTTCGACCCAAAAGAAGCCATGCTCCATGCCATTGAAGCGGCCAAAATCTCCCCCTTCAGCGTCGAACCCTACAAGGCCATGCATGCCATCGCCTCGAATGCCAATCGCTTCGACATGCAGGCCCGCATCGAACAGCAGCTTTTGGCACTGGGCGATACATCACTGCTTACGCCTACCATCCAGAATACCTTCGTGCAGCGGCACCCCCAACGCCACGGCGCTGTCGACGACAACCTCCTTCATGAGATCGGCGGCCCGGAGCTCAACCTTTACGTCACGGCACTCTTTAAGCTGGCAGGCCAGCATGCTCAAATCTTTGTTCTCCCCCCCGCCCCTGCCGAGCCCCTTATCAATCATCCTGCCCTGGCAGCCCTCACCACCGAACTTGTCGAGCTCTTCGGGCTGTCCGGTCTCGACATTCGTTTGGTTCGGGATACCCCCTTCATCTTCTCTCTTGATGTCGAAAATCCCTCAACGCTCGTCCTCAATGCCACAGCACTCAGCCTTGCCCCCGATAACGAAAAGCGCTTCCACATCGCCTCCGCCCTGACCCACATGAAGCTCGGCACCATGCTCATACGCATTCTCAACCCGGAAGATATCGCACGGCTCGTCTCGGGATTCGTCGGCCTGGCAAACGGAACCAGCGCACAGCCCGATGTCATGGAACGCCTCAAAAATTTCATCCCGCGAAAAGAAAGGCGCGCCATCATCGACTTCGTCAAAGCACACCCACCGGCCCACTTCAACCTCGATCCCTTCCAGCTCCAACGCACACTCCTCAACCTTGAAGCCAACGTCGGGCTCCTGTGCTGCACCGATCTCAATGCCGCCATCTCGGGCGTCTTCCGCCGAAAATCACCCAACACCAACATCCCCTCCCAACGCGCCGTACACTATGCGCGCATGGCCAGCATCCTCGAACTCTTCCAGTTCAATATCAGCGACACGCTCACCGAATTGCGCAAAAATCTCGGCATCTTCCTCAAAATGACCATCTAGCACACTTGCCCTGCTTTGTGTGGCGCCGCTATTGGCCCTTCACGGCCAATACGCGGACGCCGCGCGGCTATCTGCGTAAAACGCAGATACGCCGCGCTTTTATTTTTATGCGGGGGAACCAGTCCCCCCGCGCCCCCTGCAATGCTGCGCATTGCCTGTGGGTAGGAGAATGCTGCGCAACAGCAATCGTTGGGACAGCAATCTAGGGGACATATCTAAATTCCACTCCTTTGGAGGGGTGCCCGAAGGGCAGGGTGGTTTGCTCACAGCCTGCCAAAGGCTATTTGTCAGCATCCAGGTTGACACACGCCACCGTAAACTCCTGCTCGGCATCGACGGTAAGGGTGCACGCATGCAGGCTTGGCTGCGCCATGCCTTTCTTGCTCATGTATCTGTTGTAACGGATGACAAGCGTGCCCTCTTCGTCCGACCATGTTGGTGCTGGTTCCAGTTCGTAATTGACTGAACCCGTCGCAAGTTTAAGGGCTGATTTAATGCCAAGTTCTCTATACTCAGTGCCAGTACGATCGATATTGCGCCGAAGGCCGCTGAACGACCTGGTAACTTCTGCTTTGCTGAGAGCGCATGCCTGCGTAAATTCCTGCTCAGCATCGACGGTGAGGGTGCAGTCGAACAAAATTGATCGCGCCATGCCACCATCGCCAACGTATCTATGGTAGTGGATGATGAGCGTGCCATCCTCATCGGTCCAGGTTGGGGTGGGCTCCTGCTCACGCCTCCCCGAACCAGTTGCAAGGATCAGAGCCGTTCTAATGCGATTCTCAAGCTTAAGCTTTTCGGGATTTTGTCGGATGTTTTCAGCAAAATGCACAAAGAGCGCTTTATCAGGGAGCTCTATCAGGCGCGGTTTGTCGCCGAGGATAACTGCAACGTAGTGATTTGTTGCGTCGACGTCATAGAGTCCTGGGTGAGGTGAGGTGATAACTTCGACAAAGGCCAGGTTGCCGATTCCATAGCGTACATAGGCTCTCTGATCTAAGTCCGCCTGAATATCCGCCGCCTCTGGGATACGGCTTATTAACTCTTGCCATCTGCTTTCATGGGCTCTCCGATTCGCGTCAAAGTATGCCTCAATCACAGCCATGACATCAGCCTCTTCATCAAACAAGAAGCTATAAGTCATGTCATCACCCCAAGTTGCTTCCGTAGCCTCAGTGACAAGCGTTGATTCGGTGGTTTGGGTAACTTCTTGAGGCGAAAGTTGCGATAAAGCCGACGAACAAGACATACATGCCATGACGATGAGGCCCGAAGCCATGAGGTGCTTGAGGGTCATTTATCGCCTCCACCTTTGGGGGGATCTTCGTGCAAGTTTTTGTCTTTGAACCAATCTATAAAATTTTGTTCAAGCCCTTTGCCTTTAGGCTCTGAGACATGGTAGATTGCATAACGCTCGGCGAAGTCCTCGGCAGGCTCGCGAAATTGATACTTGCTGAGTTTATGATCATAAGCCGCATTGATGAATGAATACCAGACGCCATTTTCATAGCCTTGGTGAATTTGGGTTTTCATGTCAGTGCGTTTCCCCGCCTCCCATGGCCACGCTTCTGCCCAGGATCGGGGGATGTGTCTATAGACCGTGCTGTTCTCTTTCAGTTCTTCTGCCAGTTCCGCCGCACTCCGATACTTGCCTGCCTGACCATTGATATCCTTTCCGAGAGCGCCATAGGCTCGGACAACCTCTTTTTCAATATTATCGGGGTCAGTGACCGTTTTCTCAATCATCAATTCCGCGCCTTTATGGGCAAGGGGCAACTCATCGTCAGTGATCGATTCAGGGTAGGCAACCTCCGCACATTCCTCAATGGCCACGCGAAGTTCGGAAGGATTGTCTGCCTTTCCTCTCTCTTTCCACTCAGAAATATCGCGAAACTCAGAGTCTGCGGAGTAGTACGGCGTTTTACTGGCATCGACAACGTGGGCAATCTCATGGACAATGGTGGTGTCGAGCAGGGAAAGGCTTTCCCTGACATCGCCGCGATCACAGTATGCATCGCCTGTGGGGTAGCGTGTTTGTCCCTCGTTGTATGCAATGCTCACGCGCCCGGTTGCGCCATGCGAATAACCACTGGCCATAGGCTCGTTACTGTTAGGTTTATAGCTGTTTTTGCCTGTTGCGATGACTAGCTCGACGTTCTTCACATGGGACGCAGGCAACAGGAGAAGACAGAAATAAACGCGCTTTGCGCCATTAAGTCCCCATTCCACCTGTTGTACAGGCGTTGGGCTGTCTTTCTGATACATGTTCAGGAGAACCCCTGCACCAACGCTGCCAAACCCCATGTCGATCTCAAAGCGCCGCTCAGTGCATTGTATGAGAATGTCATCATTGTCGACATACTCATACAGCCTGTCGAGGCATTCGTGGAGCTCAGTCCCTTTGAGCACCGTCATCAGGTTAACCATCATGGTTGAGTTGGTGGCAACGGTTCGTAAATCTGCTGCATCAGAAGTTTCTTGGATCATGCTATGCACCAAGGCTCTGTCTCTGGCGACTAAAGCCTCGCTCACCTGTGTTTCGAAGGATTTTTCGGCAGTTTCGACGTTCCTTCGCCTTAGCCTTTGCGGTGTTGCACGATGCCTGTCGCCTGACTTTGTCTCATGCGTTTGATCCGCGTTTGGCTTCTCAAAAGGTTCCTTCTCCATCGCTGCACCTCTTTGGCTAAGCAGGTCACAAACGACAATATATTAGTGTATCTCTCATAACCGGTGTCTCCTCGTCAAATGACAGCAAAAGAATTTCTGAATAAATGACAGGCGGCAAAAATGAGGACTGACACGCAAGAGGTGTCCTTGTGGGCCTTGTAACTGCGTTACCGAGACGAGCCCGTAGGGGCGAACTGTGTTCGCCCGTGCGACGCAGTCGCCCAAGCGGGGCGTTGCGGGGCCGGCGACTGAGGCCCCGCTTTGGGGGTAGACGCGTATTGGCATGTAGGGGCGGCAATCTGCCGCCCGCATGCCGATAGCGGCGTAGGGGGCGCGGCCCCCTCAAACAAAAAATTGCCTGACTGTAGGGGCGACCGTCCCGGTCGCCCGCCCCTAAAATAAAAGGCAATATTTTTGTACGCAATGGGCTATAGCCCAGCATGAGCAGGTACAGCAACCTGCCCACGGGCGATTCCACGCCCCGCACACCGGACTCTTGCAACGAGGATGTTTTACCCCATGCCCGATCTGTATCGCGGATCCCGTCCCCAGTCTATCGTGTTTGAAGGCGTCAAAACGCACAACCTCAAGAATATCTCCTGTCATATTCCCATTGGTACCATGACCGTTCTGACTGGCGTCAGCGGTTCGGGAAAATCGAGCCTGGCCTTCGATACCCTCTATGCTGAAAGCCAGCGGCGTTTCCTTGAGTCGATGTCGACCTATGTGCGCTATTTCCTCAACGAAATGCCCAAACCGCCCGTCGATCACGTCGAAAACTGTCTGCCGGCCATTGCGTTTCGGCAGCAAAGCAGTTTCGACCATCCCAGGGCGACCGTTGCTTCTGTCACAGAGATTTGGTTTAATGTCTCGCAGGTCTTTGCCAGCGCCGGCCATCTGAGCTGTCCCAAGTGCGGCGGCCGCGTTGAGAGCGATACGAACGCCCATATTGTCGAGGTTTTGCGCGGATTTGGCCGCGACCTGCGTCTCATCATTCATGCGGAAGTGGCCCTGAACGAAGGTGAATCAGCGGCAACCCGACTGGAGGCACTGGCGCGCCTGGGTTATCAGCGACTTTGGCAGGACGGGCAAATCGTCGATTTGTCTGAAGGCGACGTTGCGAGCCTTTTGGATGCCACCAGCTTTCCCGTGCTCATCGATCGTCTTATCTTCAAGCAGGATGCCCCACCGCCTCCGCGGCTCGCCGAAGCCCTCGAAGAAGGGTTCAGGATTGGCTCCGGCAAAGTCCGCATCAGCCTCCTTGGTGACGCCCCCCAGGCGCTTCTTTTTGACCGCGCCTATTCGTGCCGGCAATGCGGCCAGGCTTATACGCGGCTAAGGCCAGAGGCGTTCGACCCCAACTCGACGCTTGGCGCCTGTCCAACATGCACCGGCCTTGGCCGCACCGCCGGCATCAGCTGGCACAAGGTCATCGATAACAGGCTCTCGCTTGCTGACGATGCCATCCGTCCTCTCTCGACCCCCGCGCGCCGGCAGCGAAAACGCCAGCTGCTCGATTTCTGCGTGCGCGAAAAAATCGACATTCATGCCCCCTTCCACACACTCAGTGCCAAAGCACGCGAAACCGTCCTCATGGGCAAGGGCGCCTATCATGGCGTCATGAGCTTCTTTGAGTCTCTGCAGTCAAACCAGCAAAAGTTCGTCAATCGCATCACGCTGGCGCGTTATCGGGGATACAGCCCCTGCGAATCGTGCGAGGGAACGGGGTTTTCACCCATTGCGCGGCATGTTGCCTTTGCAGGCCGCACCGCCGCCGACGTTTTTCACCTGTCCGTTCAGGATGCACGCGATTACTTCGATGCCGTCGACGCCTCTGTGATCGAGGCCAATGGCCTGGACACGGCCATCGAAGCGACAAGGCTGCGCCTGCACACGCTTTGTGATGTCGGTTTGGGCTATCTCGGGCTTGACAGGCGTACCAAGACGCTCTCTGGCGGAGAAGCACAGCGTCTGCATCTGTCCTGCGGGCTGGGGCGCGGGCTCACCGACACGCTCTATGTCCTGGATGAACCCACGGCCGGACTTCACCCACGGGACAGTGCGAGGCTCGTGAAGGTCATGCATGCACTTCGCGATATCGGCAACACCATCGTCGTTGTCGAGCACGACCTGGACGTCATCACGCACGCCGACAACGTCCTTGAGCTTGGGCCGTACGGCGGCGAGCGCGGGGGGAGAATCATCTATGAAGGCGACGTCGCTGGGCTGAGACAGAGTGAAACGCCTTCCGGGCGAATGCTTCGTTCCGAGGCGCGGATGACGCTCGCAGGCCCCGCAAAGGCAAGCGCTGATTTTGCCCCTGGATACATTGAGATCTATGGAGCCAGTGCGCACAATCTCAAGGATATTGATGTCAGAATCCCTCTGCACCAGCTCGTCACGGTGGCAGGGGTAAGCGGTTCGGGCAAATCCTCTCTCGTTCATGATGTGCTCTATGGCTGGATTCAAACCCACCGCCAGGATACGGACGCCTCGGACGGGGACGATGCGCGCACCGATGTCGAGGCAGGCAGCGATGATATCGCAACGGCGCGCTGCCGAGACATCAGGGGACTTGACCGGCTCACCGATGTCATCATCATGGGACAGGGCAGTCTGGGCCGATCCCTTCGCTCCACGGTCGTCACCACGACGCGCGCATTTTCGGCCATCCGAAACCTGCTCGCCGGGACTTCTCAGGCCAAAAACAACGACATCAAGCCCGGAGCCTTTTCGTTTAATGTTGCCAGCGGGCGCTGCCCGCAGTGCGAAGGGCTGGGCTATAAAACCATTGAGATGCTCTTTATGAGCGACATCGTCGTTCCGTGCGAAACCTGCCAGGGCAAGCGCTATTTGCCCGAAGTTCTCGCCGTTCGCTACCGGGACAAAAACATCTTCGATATCCTGGAGATGACCGTTAAGGAAGCCATCGACTTCTTTGCCGAAGAACGAAGCGTCAGCCAGGCACTCCTGAGCCTCATCGACGTGGGCCTGGACTATGTGCGCCTGGGTCAATCGACGTCGACGCTCTCCGCGGGAGAGTTTCAGCGGCTTCGGCTTGCCGGTTTTCTTGATGCCGGAAGCCGGACTGGCGATCATCCGCTCTACATCTTCGACGAACCCACCGTCGGGCTCCATATGCAGGATGTGGCCGGCCTCATTCAGGCCCTCCAAAAGCTCGTTCAAACGGGCACGTCCGTCATCGTCGTCGAACACAATCTGGACTTCATCGCACAGTCGGATCATGTCATTGAGCTCGGACCGGATGCCGGCCCCTTTGGCGGACAGGTCGTCTTTGAGGGAAGCCCAAGGGAATTGGCGAAAGCCGATACACTGACGGGCAAGGCGCTTGCCAGAGCATTTTTGTGATGATGCACAGCGGCCAAATCACGCCAGATCTCCTGGCAAACTGTGCGGCACGTTACCAGCCCGGCCACAGACCATTTTTGGCAGCCATCGTCGGATCCCTGCACGCCGGCAAAACAACGCGCCTCAAAATGCTCTTTGATGCCTGCGAGTTTCTGCCAAGGGGCGGTTTTGCAGAAATCGCCTGCTTCGATGGCGAGGTGCGTTTGGGCTATGACTTTGTCGATCTTCGAACAGGACAGAGAGTCTGCGTGGCGCGCCGGCAATCTGAACCGCAGGAAGATGGCTGCCGATATGCCTTCTTCCCCGAGGCCTGGACGTGGGCAGACGCATGCCTGCGCCAAGTGCCCGAGGGCGGCATCGCCTTCGTCGATGAGCTCGGAATCCTGGAGGCTGCGAATGGCGGACTATGGGATGCCTTGATGACGTATATGGCCCGGGGCAAGGCCGCAGCCGTTGTGGCATGCGTGCGGGAGGATATTTCGCCTGCCATCGCAAAGGCCCTGGGTGGTTTTGATTATACGGAGAATCTCGGTCGATGACACCCATGTGTCCGGTGTCCTGGATCGGATTAATCTGGCAGCTGGCAACTTCATACAATCTGGCGATGGGCCTTGACGATGCACGAATCTGTGTGCTACGGTTCTCACCCGCAAGAGCGCCCGGGGGTGGTGTATCGAAACCAAGTCTCCCGGCGATTCGATTTATAGCAGAACGCCATGCGCCATTAGGGTTTTCATGATGAAAAAAATTCTCGTCATTGATGATAGCAAGACAGTACGCACACTCTGCGAGTGGATGTACAAAGGTCTTGAGGATAAGATTTTGACGGCTGAATCTGCCACCTCAGCGAATGGCATCATTCAAAACGAATCGCCCGATGTCATTTTTGTGGATTACACACTTCCCGATGCTGACGCCTATGAGTTCATAGCGACACATGCGGCTTTGGGCCGTGCAGTGGTTTTGCTGGGCGGGAGCTATGCCCCCTGTGATGCGGATAAAGCCAAATCCCAGGGCGCTGTCGACGTTTTGGTCAAACCCTTTAAGACGGCAGATTTCTTCGATTCTGTCGAGCGAGCCTCGACAACGCCCGTGCGTGCAGCAGCACCGGCTCGTCCTGCAGCGGTCATTCCGCAGGCAGCGCCTGCTATAAGCACACCAACTTCGTCTTCGAATCGCGTGGTGCCTTCTGTGGCGCCGGCGCCCAAGCGTTTCAATTTCCCAGGCTCTTCCGTTGCGCCTGCAGCTTCTTCTGCACCATCGACGCCACCTGTTCCCCAGGCGACTGTCTCCAAGTCGGCCCCAAGAATCGATGCGGTCACTCGCTCTTCCGTCTCAGATGCCGTTCCGGCCCCTGGCGCTGCCTCGCCATCGGGTGCTCTTGCGACGCCAAAGACACCTGTTCCCTCCATTTCACCCGCGGTTCAACAGGCCGAAGCAGCTAAACAAATTGACCCTGTCATCATCCGCGCAGAAGTCATTGCAGCTGTTAAAGACATGCTTCCCGCCATCGTCAATTCCTACCTCAAAAAGCTCATTCAGGCCGAAGTCAAGCCACAGTTGCAGAATTGGGTCGATGCGCGTGTCGAAGCGCTTATCAAGAAAATGATGCAATAACACGTGTCCATTTTCGCGCTCGGGCTGCTTTTTCTGGCAGGCATATTCGCAGGCATTCTCAATACCATTGCTGGCGGCGGCACGGTGCTCACCTTGCCTTTGCTCATTTTCTATGGCATGCCTGCCACAGTTGCCAATGGGACGAACAGGGTTTTTATGTTCGTTCAATCCCTGGCCGGAACGTTGTCTTTGGCAAGCAAAGCCGCTGTGCCGTTTAAACGGGCACTGTTTTTTTCGCTCCCCGTGCTCGTAGCTTCGATGATCGGCGCCTTCATCGCCACCCAAATACACCCTGATCTGCTCAAACATGGCGTAGGATGGCTGATTCTCATCAGTGCGACAGCTTCCCTGGTACACCGTTTTGCAAAAAAACGCACTCAGCCGCCTCCCCAAGAGCCACCGAATGAAGAAACAGAAATCGATCAGTCTGGCGATTCCAGGTTTTGGAACATACGTAAAATTATCATCAACATTGGTCTTCTGCTTGTCCTTGGGTTGTATGGCGGCCTCATTCAGACTGGGCTTGGCGCCATTCTGCTTGTGGTTTTGACCAAATTTTGCGGCTTTGCCAAACTCTCCGCCATGACGATCAAAAATGCCATCATTGCATTCTACTCCCTGCCCGTCATCGGAATATTCTTTTACTACGGACAAGTTGCCTGGCAGCCAGGGATTGTCCTGGCTGCCGGAGCCCTCGTGGGAGCACATATCGGCGCCAGACTGGCCACCAAACTCTCTCTCAAGCGGATCATGTCACTCGTCTATATCGTCATGATCGTTTCTGGCATCTACCTCGTCTGGCCCTAACCCCCACCAACGACTTTCGAATCAGGGGTTGGTGACTGAGAAGTTGAGATCAATGTAGAATTGTGCTGTTTCCAGTATCAGCGTCTGAGCAGGTTGCTCCACCCCTGCCGTATAAATGCTCATAAATGAGCCTACAAGCGTTGTCTCTCCCAAATGAAAGCCCGCAGTATCGCTGCCTATTTGCTTAAACCACTGTTTAACCGTGGCAATCTGCTTCTGGTTGTTGGCACTGATGTGGATGAGCACTCGTACGCGATAATTATCAGGCGGCAGCCCCTCAAGCTTAAGCGCCTGAATGGTAAAGTTTGAAATGGCTTCCAAAAACTCTGCCTCATCGCGATAAGTGATCCAATTTTTGGCACCACGCCACAACAGAAGACACGGAGACTCGAACGGATCAAGGTAGCAGCGCTGCGTCGCCTGAAGCTCACTCTTGCGCAGCACCCTCGTCCCCCCGGCATCAAGCAAAAGGACGTCAATGCGTATGGCATTTTCCCAGCCATTGGTCAGAAACGGCGCCATCCTTTGCACATAATTTGGAATCGACAGACTGCATATCACCGCCTGACGATGCTCCGAGCATATCAGCGTGTCCTCGCGAGCATGACATGTGGTGCTCCACATGGCGCCAAAGGCACCAGTCAGCACAAACATGACACATAGGAAAGGATGACGCATTACAGAGACCTCGGCACCATCTTCATGATATGAGCCAATGAAATATTGAACACACCAAAAAATGTCTCAATCCGCACCCCAAGGTTGATGGAGGCATCGACAGGAAAAGATGTACGCCTCGTCTGGCCAGGATGAATACCCGCAGAGACAGGGTGGACGTTCAGTGAATCTGCGTAGGCCGCATCGACTCGAGCAAAAAGTTCGATCCACCCTATGTTGACCTGATAAATGGGATACTGCCAGGCATACTCAATCCCAAACGAAACCAGAAAATCCTCATAACCAAGATCCGAAGCGCCGGTACCAAAGATGTCGAATGTTCCAAGGTGTGTCGGGTTGAGCCCATATATCTGACCAGGCGTAAAGGCATTATAATCGTTGTAAAAAAACTTCTGAAAATAGGGAGCATCGCCAAAAACAGCCCCCGCAAATGTCAGAAAACGGAGCGTGTGATTCGTGCTGAGCGAAAGGTTTCCCTGATAGAAGACACCCAATCGAATAAAACTGTAGTCGGAAATGGCAGTCCTGTGCGTTCCCAGCGCCTGGAACACCAGCAGATGCCCTTCCCCTGGCATGCGGGCCCGATTCCGTGTGTCGAAAACGAGCCTGAAGATCCCCATGGTATTGAGTGTGTTGCCTCGCGGCAACAGAGAGTCGACGGACGCATCCATATCCAGCGTCAGATCCTGGCGCAGAATAAACTGAGGTTGAACGCCAAGGTATAAGGCAACATTCTTATGCGGCTTGAACCCCACCATCGCGCTCGCTTCATGACGCACCGCCCGGAGCTCTCCAGCTTTCGAGTCACTGCTTTCGACTGCAGGCAACGCCCGCCAGTAAAGCTGCTCCCGTGAATTGACCGACAGGAATGACAAAGAAAGCGAAAACGGAGAGTCGGCAAGGCTCGGAATGAGATAGGAGGCATGAAGCGCATGATCGCTCCTGGGGGTTGCCACAAAAGCCAGACGAAACCGCTGACCTGTGCCCAAAACATTCAGATAAGACACATCCAGACCAAGCCAGAACGCAGACTTCTCGCTAATGCCCAGATGGTAGTCGTTAACCTGAATATGCAGACGCTCTTTGAGACGGAGTTTAATTTTGAGGCGGCGGAAATCCGACCCCGGCTGCAACTCCATCTCGACATCTTCAAAAATGCCGCTCATCGCAAGGCGCGCCTGGGCCGTTTCCAGTTCCTGGAGCCGGACTTGATCCTCTGGGGCGAGCTGCATAATGGTCAGAACTCGCGCCCGTGATGTCATGATGTTGCCAGAAACATCGATAGACTCCAGCACATAGACAGGATCCGGCAGAGATGTGGGCAGAGATGAAGGCAACACATCGTTATCCCCGACATCCCCCCCCCATATGACGTGCATCGAAGTCCTTGTTTCGTCGTCAGCATCCTGTTCGTCGAATTCTACGAATTCCGGCAACCCATATATAGACTCAAATTCTGCGAATTCTGACGTGTCGGGCTCTCCCTCCTCTGCTTCGCCTTCCCATTCTTCTTCCCACTCGCCTTCAGTGGCCTGGACAGTTTCTTCCCACTCGCCTTCAGGACTTGCCTGGACAGTGCTCAGAGGGCACAGGCACAGGCCAAGAAGCAGGAAGAGAACAAGGCGCATTCGCATGAATTAACCCACAAAGATATGGAAAGATTTATACCGTTCAACATAGTCCCGATATGAACCGGAAATGTCGATGATCCCAATGAGCTCAGTACCCCGGCCAGGGCTTATGTTAATAACGAGCTTGTTGAGGTTCTCCATGATGAAATAAAATCCCATGCCCGCTCCTCCCTGTTTATGTTCGATCTGATCTGCGCCCATACTGAAACAGCGCACCAGATAGGAGCGAATCTTTTCTGGTGTAAGGGAGCCAAATCTGTCTCGCACAGAAACCACCAGCTGCCGCCCATCGTTCGCAAACGAAAAGAAACAGGTTTCATCGGGTTGCAGCTCAACAGGCGCTGTGCGGGCCCGGCGTGCATACGGACGCACGCCGTTGGCATAGATGGGTGCATTGTAAATCGCATTCATCAAAAGCTCATCGACCACACCACAGGCCGCCGAGGCAATGCGCTTGTTGATGCCAAGGCCTGCAGCATACTCCGATAAAGCCTGCAAAAGAAACGGCTTCTGATGGCTCGACGTTACCTCGTAGGCCACTGGCATCGCGCCATAGCAAAGGTACTTTTCGAGACCAAAAATATCATTTCGAATGATCTTGCCCACCGTGATGATGAGCTCGTCTGGATCGAAATCATGGCTCTTGGCAACGATGTTGCTTACAAAAGACAGATTGAAAATGTTGCGCATATCCTCTTTGCCGCGCCGTTCTGCCAAAAGGAGAATTTTCGTCTTGCCGTTGACCCAGTGGGATGCCGGCTGCAGCGAAAAGCGAGCGAGGAAATTGTCGAGCGCAACATGACCGTTGGCTTCGAGCATCTGGGACTGCTGATCGTAGTCGGCAACAAGGAGATCGATATGCCCATGCATGATCGTTTGCTCGGCCTCCTGCAGGCTTGAAACGACCTGTATCATACACCCCGTCGCCGAAAGCACTTTAGTCAACATCTGCTGCTCTTTGGGATTCGAAGACAACAACAAGATGGTCGCCGTATCACCGAGCAATGTGGGCACTACTTTCATGCAATCCCTCTATCGAAAACCGTGAACAGAACGCAGCTGTCACAGACGCAGATCCAGCTTCTTGTCGAACTCAGCAAGGGTTGGGATGTACTGTACCTGGAATGGATTAAACACGATCCCTTCCCTGCGCTCTTTCAGGATGACCGTTGAGACAGGTATCCTGATGGATTCCGGTTCCATAAGCTGATAATCCATCGCCACTGCTCTCCTCTCGTTGGCAATTCGCCGAAAAGCAGCAGCTTCAGTCGCATTGAATGCGGAGATACCATTGACGATCGAAGAGGCCTCCGCATCAATGCCCTGAATGGCATTGCGGATAATCTCCGCATCGTTGCCTGTCACGCGCGTGACATTGATGGCCACAATGGGCAAAGCAACTGGAGGGGAGGTAAAAATGGTCGTGAACCCAGAATCGTAGCCCTCAAAAGCAATCGTCAGATCCGCTTTCCCAAGCTCCACCGCATTGAGCGCCGAACGCACATCGCGGGCCTCCTCGACGGAAGCAAAAAAGTCATCGACTTTGACTTCATTGCCCAACACCGCCGAAGCAAAGAAAGACCTGGCAAGAGGCGTGCTTGCAACGAGTACAAGGCGCTTGCCGCGGTAATGGTAAAGCCTGTCACTGCCGCCGCGCCTGGTCAATACCTTCATGCGCTTGGAAGTCGCCCCATTCAGGGAGAGCATGCCAACCGCACGAAGTGAACCTCCCTTGGAGGAGAAATACTCTGCATCCAATATGGCCACATCAATGTTCGAGCGAGCCGCTTCGAAATCAGCGGCTCTGGCAAACGCCTTGCCCTCCCAGCGCATCCCTGTCTGATCGCTGAGAATCCTGGCAATACGAGACACATACGCATTACGTGCTTCGCCATCTTTGAAGTCGAGGTTGGGGGCAAAAATCGCCACTGTCCGCGTCTGAGAAAATGCCATTCCCGGCAAAACCATTGCCAGGGCAAAAAGAAGAACTGCCGTTAGTATTCGCTTCATCTCTGCCTCTCGGAATCACTCGACTGATCACCCCACACACGCTGCTTCGTTGCTAACATCTTTCGAACTTCCTCGGACTTGCGTGCACTCGTCAGCGCCACATACCGCTCGTAGTATCGCGTTGCCGTCACAGCATCGTTCGACTTGTCCAGATAAATGGCATAATTCAGAATTGCCTCGGGAATGTTCTGCTTTGCGTAACGCTCAAGCGTACTCTCCGCATTTGCCAGACGCCCGGCCATCAGACGAACCACGACGAGATTGTACTGATCCGCCAGCGCCGTGGAAATCACATTAAGGCGTTCATAGTGCTCAAGCGCCACATCAAGCTTGCGATTTCGCAGCGCCTGCTGCCCAAGCCTGCGGCGCACCGCCGTCTCCAGCGCACGATAATCCTCGCCCGCGTTGTTGCCAATTAAACCCAGTGCGCCGGCAAAGTTGCCCGTTTCGTAATACACATACGCAAGCTCAAAGTTGATGTCCAGCACACCGCCCTCGACGATTTCTCCACGCACCTTGGGAGGAAGCGAACGGAATTCCGAACGCACAGACTCAAGCTTTGCCCTGGCTTGCGAAAAACGTTTATTGCGGATGTCGTTGATCGCCGAAAGATAGTCGAATCGCAGCCTGTCGACGGTATCCAGCCCCTCCTTAAACTGATCCACACGCGCCAGATACTGTTCAAAGACCGACAATTCACCCGCATTGAGCGCCCGCATCGCCTTCTGAAGCGCCACCACGGCATTGGCCGGGGAGTCGACCACGCCATAGCGCTCAGCCTCCACCAGTGCCTGGGCCGCCTCGTCCCAGTTCCCAAGACTGGACTGCGCAACCGCCATCAAATACCAGCCCGTCCCACCCATGGACGCAGGCGCCTGCGTTGCAATCATCTCGTTTAATCGCTTCACGGCATACTGATATTCGCCATCGCGAATATCAAAATGCGCCGCAAGCCTGATGACATTCGGGTCGACCGCCGACACCTGCTCCGCTGCCTGAAATGACGAAAACGCCACATCAAACTCTTCCTCAAGCAACGCCAGCTGGGAAAGGCTGCAGTACGCTTCGATCAAATGCACATCCATGACAAGCGCCTGCTCAAACACCTGCCGCGCCTGCTCAAACTCCCCAAGCATCATGGCATCCACCCCCTGATGCAAAAGCGTCAGACTCAACATCTCCCAGGCCAAATCATTGTGCAGACTCTCATCAATGATGGCCATCAATATCTCTGCCGCCTGGCTGTAATTGCGAAGTTCGAGATAATCGCGCGCCAGGAAAAGGCCATACTTCGACGAAGACGACTGCCCTTCGACAAGACGGCGATGAATCTCCAGTGACTCATCCGCCAGTCCATGCTTGCGAAGCAACACCGCGCCAAAATGCAAATCATCAGGATTGTCCGTCGAATCGATGATCTGCCTAATCTCCTCCGCACCGCCCGGCTCCCCGCGAAGCATGCGAATATAGGCAAGCTTAAGCCTGAGGTAGCGATAGTCGGGCATCAAAGCCTCCAGGGCCTTGAACTTCTCCTCTGCACTGTCAAGGTTGCCAAGCCGAAGCTCCGATTCTGCGATAAAATACAGCGCCGACATATGCTCGCGATCACGCGCCAGAACCTTCTCAAAACGTTTGATCGCCTCATCATACCGTCCCCCAAGAAAATACGCGCTGGCGATGGTATAAAGAAGCTCGTGGCGCCGGCCGTCAAGCTCATAGGCACGCTCATACAGCCTCACCGCGCCGTCAATGTTGCCGCGCTCAAACTGTACATGCCCCATGTTGATGGTTGCGATAACATCTTTGGGATCAATCTTAAGCAAAAATGCAAGCGATTCCTCGGCACCGGACACATTCCCTGCCTGAAGATACACTGCGCTCAGCGCCTTATAGGCCTGAACGTCGTTGGGATTTAAGCTCGCATAACGCGCAAAATTCTCCTGCGCCGCATCATGCCGCCCCTTGTCGAGCTGGATCTTGCCAAGAACAAAATACGCCTCTGCCAAATCCTGACGCTGCAAAACCACCGAACTGAGCAATTGCTCCGCCTCTTCGACCTCTCCCACCTGATACAAATTCAGGCCAAGATAGTGCTTCAGCTCGACGTTATCCGGGTGGCTCCTGAGTGCTTCCCGCAACAACACCACCGCCTCTGCGCTGCGGTTTTCGGCATACAAAATATAACCCAGGCGCACATATGCCGCCGCAAACCCGGGATCTGACGAAATCGCCTTCCGATAGCTGGTCTCCGCCCGCTTCAGATAGTCCGCATCCCCCCTCTGCTCCGCCTGACGCTCAAACTTTATCCCTGCATCGTAGCTTTCCTGCGCCTGCTTCGTCGAATAGTGACTCTGGGCATGAACAGACTCCGCACCCAAAATCGCCAGCCCTAAACTTAATGCCAACCCCGCACATCTCACCATCGGTCGCATCAGACGCCCTCCTTCGTACGGCAAACGTCAAAAAAGACTCCACACGAATAGTTTACACAATTCCAACCACCGCTGACAAGCAAACACCCCCTGCTCACAAAACTTTCCGCTTCGCACACCATTCTTTACGGAAAATGGCACCTCCCATACGGCTAAAATTTCATCTTCGCACCCCATAAAAGGCGAGGCGTATCTGCATCGCAGATAGCCACGCCCGCGTCGCGTATTGCCCGTATGGGCAATAGCGAGCGCCTGAACACAGACATGGCCCGCGAAATCCGGCCTGCCATGCCCCATGCCATAGGTTTTAACGCACAAACAAACCTGTGCCTTCCCGAACTCAATGCAAACGGGCGACCAGGGACGGTCGCCCCTGCTGCATGTTTGTGGGGGCAACGCCCCCTGCGCCGCTATGGCCGCATGCGGCCATACGCGTCTACCCCCTGTGCGGGGCCTCAATCGCCGGCCCCGCAACGCCCCGGCTGTGGCGACTACGTCCGCCCGGGCGACCAGGGACGGTCGCCACCACTCACTGAATCGTGCCGCCGCCGATGACGATATCGCCATCGTACAGCACGAGAGCTTGTCCTTTGGCGATGGCGCGGAGTGGCTCGTCGAAGACGACCTGCAGGGTGTCGTCGTCTGTTTGCGTGACGGTGGCCCATTGCTCAGCCTGGCGGTAGCGAACCTTTGCCTTAAGGCGCATGGGCAATTCGATGCTGTCGAGTGCTATCAGGTTGATGCTTTTGGCAGTCAGCGTGCTCGATAACAGATCGTCTTCATCGCCGAGCGTGACGGTATGGGTGGCAGGATCGACAGCGCACACAAAATACGGCCTGTGCAACGACAGGCCCAGGCCCCGGCGCTGGCCCACCGTATAATGAATAATCCCCTTGTGAGCACCCAGCACTTTGCCAGCACGATCGACAAAATGCCCTTCCTGGCACGGATGCCCCGTGTACTGCTCGATAAAATCGGCATAACGGCCATTCTGGACAAAGCAAATATCCTGGCTGTCGCGCTTTTCGGCATTCAGCAGGCCGAGCGATTGTGCCACGGCACGAACCTGCGGCTTTGTCATGCCCCCAAGCGGAAACACGGTTCGAGAGAGCTGTTCCTGCGAGAGGAAAAATAAGAAATAGCTCTGATCCTTGGCCTCATCGACGGCCTTTTTCAGAAGATAGCGCCCGGCCTTTTCGTCAAACTCAACGCGCGCATAGTGGCCCGTCGCAACAAGATCACACCCCAAAGCCTTTGCACGCGAAAACAATGCCCCAAACTTCAGATACCGATTGCAGTCGACACACGGATTGGGTGTCGCGCCCCGTTCGTAGGCTCGAACGAATCGCGCAATGACTTCATCACCAAAACGCTCAGAAAAGTCGAAAACTTCGTGCGGCATACCAAAGGCAGCGGCGGCCCGGCGAGCATCTTCCATGTCATCGGGCGAACCACAGACACCCGCATGGGGTGCACAGGTGCCCCGGTGAAAAAGCTTCATCGTCGCACCCACACAATCATACCCCAAATCCATCATCTGTGCTGCGGCAACACTCGAATCGACGCCGCCGCTCATGGCAATCAGAGCTTTTGATTTCATATCACCTTGTACCTTTACAGCGTTTTCAGTTTAAGTAACGACAACACAAACAAACAGCGTCTCTTTTCTACTTGCCTGGCGAGGTCTGTCGCCCAAAACGAATCACGTCGTCCTCTGCCCACAAGCGATACGCGCACCCCTCCGTCGGCTTCGCCGCCACCTCCCCTTTAGGGGAGGCACGCAGGGG